>Ga0190267_10000114_pt1 | contig 16371 bp, 20 predicted proteins | sample Popmic239T_FD_140332 | JGI IMG/M metagenome (GOLD analysis project Ga0190267, IMG submission 140332) | Populus adjacent soil microbial communities from riparian zone of Oak Creek, Arizona, USA - 239 T | ecosystem: Environmental > Terrestrial > Soil > Riparian zone | place: USA: Arizona... | reverse complement strand
CGGCCGCAATCACCCGGCCGGTGCTCGACCAGGCGCTGCTCGAGGTCGCAGTCGAGGCGGGGGCGGAGACGCGCTTCGGCACCAAGGTCACCGGCCTGATCGGCGCCGGCAGCGAGGAGGACCGGGTGCGCGGCGTCGTCCTCGACGGCGGCGAGGAGATCGAGGCGCGCTGGGTGCTCGGCGCCGACGGCCGCGCCTCGACCGTCGCCAAGCTGCTCGGCCTGGAGAAGCAGCGCCCGTTGGCGGGCGAGATGGCCTTCATGTTCGGCTACTGGCGCGGGCTTCCCGAGACCGACCGCTTCTTCATCGACGTGATCGAGCAGGGCTCGCTCGCCCGGACGCCCTGTGAGGACGACCTCTCGATCGTGATCCTCGGCCTCGACCCCGAGCTGACCCGGGGCAACCAGGAGCAGCGTGAGCGCCAGTTCCGCACCAGCGCCGGCAGCTTCGACTGGTTCGAGGAATTGCAACTCGACGCCGCCGAGCAGGTCGGCCCGATTCACCTCGCGCCGGAGACGATGCTGCGCGGCTTCTTCCGCCAGCCGAGCGGACCGGGCTGGGCGCTCGTCGGCGACGCCAGTCACTTCAAGAACCCCTCGACCGCCCAGGGCATCTCCGACGCGATCGAGCAATCCCTCCACGTCGCCGGCGAACTGCTCGACGGCGAGAACCTGGACGGCTACGAAGCCTGGCGCGACGACCGCGCCCGCGAGCACTACGAGTGGTCCTTCGACTTCGCCCGCTTCCCCAACCCCGAGACCGCCGGCCCGATCTTCGCCGGCGTCGCCTCCGACCCCGAAGCCGGCCAGAACCTCCGCGACGCCCTCAGCCGCCAACTCCGCCCCCGCAGCGACGTCTTCACCGACGAGCGACTCGGCCGCTGGTTCGCCGCCGCCGCAGCGCCCGCCGGATGAGGATTAGACGAGTACTCGTTTAGACGATTATTCGTTTATTCGTCTAAGCGTTTAATCGTCTAATCGACTAGCTAGCCGCTCTCCCGCCGCGAACCGCTCCAACCCCAGCCAGCAGAACTCGAGGACGCGGTCGACGAGCTCGCGGCGGGGGACGTCGCGGTGGTCGTACCACCAGACCGCGAGGCCGTTCTGGGCCATCTTCAGCATCTCCGCGAACATCTCCAGGTCGCGGTCGGCCTGCGGGTCGTCGAGCAGGGCCGGCGGGGCGCTCGCCTTGAGGAAGAGGGCGATCCCGGCGGTCGCCTGCTGGTGGATCCGGCGGTAGGTCGAGAGGATCGCTGGGTCGGTCGGGGGGTCGCGGAAGAGCATCCGCCAGGCGTAGGGGTTCTCCTCGACGAAGGTGAAGAAGGCGTCGACGCCGACGCGGATCCGCTCGCCGGTGTTCTCGAACTCGCCGGCCACGGCGGTCCCGACGAAGACCAGCAACTCCTCGGTCTGGCGCTCGAGCAGGGTGATCTGCAGCTCCGCCTTCGAGGCGAAGTGGTCGTAGATCACCGCCGGGGTGATCCCGGCCGTGCGGGCAATCTCGATCATCGATGCCTCCTGGTAGCCGCGCTCGGCGAAGACCTCCATCGCCGCCCGCAGGATCTGCTCGCGCCGCTGCTCGGCGCTGAGGCGACGGCGCCTTGGTTTCGCGGAAGCTGCCACCCGCAGGTTTTACCAAATGGGCATTCGGTTATATTGACCCTGTAACCAAATGACCATTCGGTAGGAGGTTCCGCCATGCCCATGATCGATTTGACCTATCCCGAGGGCGCGCTCGGCGCAGACGCTCGCGCCGAAGCCGTCGAGAAGCTCACGGCCGCCCTGCTCCGCCACGAGGGAGCGGCTGACAACGAGCAGACCCGCGCGATGTCGTGGACGCTGGTGCACGAGCTGCCCCCGCACGCGCTCAACGTCGCCGGCGCCCCGGCAGAGCGCCCGGTCTACCGGGTGCTGGTCATGGTGCCGGAAGGGACGCTGCTGCAGGGGCCGGGCCCGGTCGGCGCCACCGCGCGCCGCAACCTCGTTCGCGAGGTGACGGAGATCCTGCTCGCGGCCGAGGGAACCCCGTACAGCGAGGTCGAGGCCGGGCGCGTCTACTGCCTCGTGCGCGAGGTGAGTGACGGCTACTGGGGCGGCATGGGCACGACCTTCCGCATCGAGGACATCGTCGCCACGGCAACTCCCGAGGCGCCGCAGACCGCCGTCTCCGAAGGGGCGCGCACCGCGATCGCCGAGCTGGTCGCCGAGCGCAACGGGGCGGCGGTCTAGTCATGGCCGTCGAGCGCTCGATCGAGATCGCGCGGCCGCCGGAGGAGGTCTTCGCCTTCCTCGCCGATGCCCGCAACGACCCGCGCTGGTGCGCCAGCGTCGTCGCCTGCGAGCTGCGCGAGGGCGACGGGCCGGGAGCGGGCGCCCGCTACCTGGCGCGCCACAAGCCCACCCCCTTCCACCGCGTCATGCCGCGCTCGGTCGAGGTGGTCGAGTACGCGCCGCCGCGCCTCCTGCGCTGGCGCCAGGAGGACTCCAACGGCGTCTTTCACATCGCCTACGAGCTCGAGCCGAGCGGGGCGGGCACGCGCTTCACCCAGCGCGACAGGATCGAGTGGAAGGTCCCGGGAGCCGTCGGCCGCCTCGCCGAGCGGCTCTTCGTGCGCCGCCACATCGGCGAGCAGATGGTCGACCTCAAGCGCCTGCTGGAGGAATAGTGAAAGAGGAGAGAGACGGGGGACGCCCCGCCCACACCGCCCTCTACAAGCGCTTCGGCCTGGCGCGACGGATCGGCAGGACGCCGGTCCTCCTGCTCACCACTACGGGCAGGCGCAGCGGGCAGAAGCGCACCGTCCCGGTGATGTACGTCCCGGGCGAGGAGCCGGTGCTGGTCGCCTCCAACGGCGGCAGCCCCTCCCACCCCGCCTGGTACCTCAACCTGCTCGCCGACCCGCGCGCCACGATCGAGGTCGAGGGGAAGCGGCGCGAGGTGCTCGCGCGCCCCGTCAGCGGCGAGGAGCGCGAGCCGCTCTGGCGGCGAGCGGTCGAGATCTACCCGGCCTACGCCGGCTACCAGCAGCGGACCGCCCGCGAACTGCCAGTGGTCGTCCTCAGCCCGGTCTAGCCCATACCCATAGGGGGTATCTTTCTTCCACCAAACCGGAAGGAAGAGAGATGACGGCGACCCGCGAGCACCCCGGTTACATCGACAACAAGGAGAAGGTGAAGAACCGCCTGCGCCGGATCAGCGGCCAGATCGGCGGCATCGAACGGATGGTGGACGAGGAGCGCTACTGCATCGACATCCTCACCCAGATCTCCGCCGCCCAGGCCGCGATCGACAAGGTTGCCCTCGCCCTACTCGACGAGCACACCCGCCACTGCGTGGTCGGCGCCGACACCCCCGAGGCCCGCGCCGAGAAGACCGAGGAGATGCTGGAGGCGGTCAGCCGCCTGCTGAAGAGCCGCTAGACGTGAAACGGCCGGGGCGATCCCGCCGGACGGAGCGAGGCGGGGATCGCAGCTCGAACCTCGGTCCCCCCGCCGGCGGCAGGGGCGATCTCCAGCGACCCCCCGAAGAGCTCGACCCGCTCGCGCATCCGCTTCAGGCCGAACCCGCCGCTCGCCGTCGCCGGATCGAAGCCTTTGCCGTCGTCGCGAACCGCGATCCGCACGCCGGATCCGTCGTCGACGAGCTCGATTGACACACAGGAGGGGTGGGCATGCCGGATCGCGTTGCCTAGCGCCTCCTGGACGATCCTGTAGACAGCCGTCTTCAGCTCTTCGTCTTGCCCGGCTTCGACCCGCTCCCCCTCGAGGGCAAGCCCGATCCGGGTCTGGATTTCCACCGCCGGCGATTCGACCTGGTCGGCGAGCGCTTCGATCGCCGCGCCGACCCCCAACTCGTCCAGCACCGGGGGACGAAGCTCCACGATCAGCGAGCGCAGCCCCCCGGCCTCGGCCTCCACGCCCGCGATCGCCTGCAGCTCCCGTGCCCACCGGGCCCGCTCGGACTCGCTCGCCGCCAGCTGATCGCGACGGCCGGCGAGGTCGGAGGACCTCGCGCTCGCGACGGCTGCGGCGGCGCTGGCGGCGAGGATTTCGAGCATCTCCTCGTCCTCGAGCGAGAACTCGGGCCCCAGGGCCACGAGCGCGCCATAGGAACGTCCCCGCAAGGACAGCGGAACCACCAGCCGCGCCTCCCCCGCGAGACTGGGCACCGCGCCGACGCGCTGGCCGATCAGGCCCTTGGGGATCCCCCCTGCCGCGGCCGCCGCCACCATCTCGCTGCCCTCTTTCAGCTCGACGATGACCGCCCGCGCCGCCGCCAAGGCCCTCGCGCGCCTTGCCACGAGATCGAGGATGGCCTCCAGGTCGGCCTCGGCCGCCAGCATCCGCGCGATGGCCAGGTTCGCGTCGAGGGCGATCGCGTCGCGCGGGGTCCCCGCCCGACGATCCTCGGTTCGGCTGCTGCTGAGCGACACGCTTGCTGCTTCCGGAGAGAGGGTGGGACGAGACGCGGAGAACCTGGCCGGCCCTTCGGGGTGCTCATCGCTCTAAGCCGGTCCCGACGCTGACCCATGTGAGAACGCCAGAACCGACTCCCAAAATACTGGAAAATTCTGCACCTCTGGAAGCTTGTGCTCGCCTCTAACGTTTTCCCGTCCCTCGATGGGGCATCGGTCGGGAGAGATGAGCAGTTCCTCAACCTTAACTCGGGAAATGAGACCTCCCGATAGCATTATCGGAGACTCTGGCGTACCCGAGGCGGGGGCTTGCGGCGGAGTTTGCCGATGGACGATGGGCGCGGTTGGGCTTCTGAGGCTTGGCTCGGCTCGTCGGGACCGCTCGTAACGAGCGCAGACCTGAAGAGCCTGTCTATGTCCGATTCACAACCGCTGCGCGGCGGGGAGCTGAACGCGGCAGTAACGCGCGAGGTCATCCGCATCCAGAGTGAGAGCCATGGCCGTGGGCCGAAGAAGGCGTTCTCGTTCCACAACGGCAACGTCCTCGTCACGGTCCTCGAAGAGGTGCTGAGCCCGGCGGAGCGCAAGCTCGCGGGGAACGGCCAGGACGAGGCGGTGCTGAAGATCAGGCGCCTCTACCAGAGCACCATGGCCGCGGAGATGAAGGAGAGGATCGAAGCCGTGACCGGGCGGCGCGTCACCGCCCTGATGAGCGACAACCATGTCGAGCCCGACATGGCGGTGGAGGTCTTCATCCTCGACCGGCCGCTGGCGTAGGCCCAGCGCCTCGACCCGCGCTCAGCCCTTGCGGCTGGCCATGCGCTCGAGCTGCTTGCCGAGCGCCTTTTCGACTTCGTCGGACATCGTCATCCGGTAGACGGCGACGAGCGCCTGCAGCGAGAGGGGGCGGAGCTGGTCGAGGGCGTTGCGGACCTGGGGCCAGCGCTCCTCCGGGTAGCCCTCGGCTTCGAAGGGCTTCCAGACGTCTTCGAGGAAGAGCTTGACGAACTCGTGGGAGACCGAGCGGCAGCGGCTGCGCACCTTCTCGATCACCGCCAAGGCGTGGTCGAGGGGGACGCCGGTGGCGACGACTCCCTCGGCCGCGTCGAGCAGCGAGGGGAAGGGCGCCTCGAAGGCGTCCTCGCCGACCGGCACCAGCGCGCCCGCCTCGACCGCCCGCTTCAGCGGTTTGTCGAGGTCGGCGCCGAAGCGCTCGACCAGCTCCTCGCGGGTGAAGGTGCGCGGCTGCTCGTCGTCGAACTCGTCGAGGGCGCGGCGGAAGGAGAGGAACTGCTCGGTGGCACCGACGCTCTGGTTGAGCAGGCGCTCGATCCCCTTGAGGTTGAAGCCGTCGGCCTGCAGCTCCTGGATCATCCGCAGCCGCGTCAGGTGCTCGGGGCCGTAGTAGCCGACCCGGTCGCGGACCTCCGGCGCCGGCAGCAGGCCCCGCGCCCGGTGAGAGCGGATGTTGCGGACCGTCATCCCGGTCTCGGCGGCAAGCTCTTCGATCGTCAGATCGTTCTCGGCGGCGGCCACGGCGGCAAAGCTACCACTATGTGACGTTTCCCCAGTTGACGTGACGGCATTTGGTGTTACCTTGTCCGAGTCATGCCGAAGCTCGCTCTCCGTCCTAGCCTCCGCTTCCTCGACACGCTTGCGGGACCGCACGGAATCGACGGCTACCTGGAAGAGATCGACCCGCTCCTGGTCACCGGCGAGTGCCGGGCCGAGGTAGTCGCGGTTGAGCGCGGGACCGAGGAGAGCGTCACCTTAAGCTTGCGCCCGAACCGGGTCTGGCAGGGCTTCCGGGCCGGCCAGTTCGTCAACGTCGCGGTCGAGATCGACGGCGTCCGTCACCAGCGCTGCTACTCCCCCGCCTGCGGCGAGGGAGGGTCGGAGATGGAGATCACGGTCAAGCGCCACCCCGAGGGGCTCGTCTCCAACTTCCTCGCCGAGCGCGCCGCGCCGGGGATGGTCCTCGGCCTCTCCCAGGCCGAAGGCGACTTCCTCCTGCCGCAGCCGCGTCCCGAGTCGGTCCTGCTGATCGGCGGCGGTAGCGGGATCACGCCGCTGATGGCGATCCTCCGCACCCTCTTCGCCGAGGGCTACGAGCGGCCGCTCGCCCTGCTCCACTACGCGCCCGACCCCGCCCGCGCGATCTACCGCGAGGAGCTCGAGCGCCTGGCGGCCGAGCACCCGAACTTCAAGCTGATCCGCTCCTACACCCGCGCCCCCGGCGAGGGCGAGGTCGACGGCCACTTCAGCCCCCTCCATCTTCCCCAGTCCGACCCCAGCTTCGCCGCCGCCGAGACCTTCGCCTGCGGCCCCCCGGCCCTGCTCGACACCGTCCGCGGCACCTGGAGCAACGGCCTCGAGCACCGGCTCCACGTCGAGAGCTTCGTCCCTCCCAGCTTCGTCCCCGTCGGCAACCCCGGCGAGGGCGCTGTCCGCTTCGCCGGCTCCGGCGTCGAGGTGCCCAACAGCGGCGCCTCGCTGCTCGAGCAGGCCGAGGAGGCCGGCGTCCCCGCCGAATACGGCTGCCGGATGGGCATCTGCCACACCTGCACTTGCCGCAAGGTCGCCGGCACCCACAAGAACCTGATCACCGGCGAGGTCTCCTCCGCGCCCGACGAGGAGATCCAGCTCTGCGTCTCCGCCGCGCTCGGCGACCTCACCGTCGAGCTCTAACTCTTCCGAAAGGACTTCCGATGACCACCGCCCTCCCCACCGCCTCACCCCCCGCCCCCGAGGTCGCCAAGCGCCCCTCGACCAACCCCTACTCGCTGACGCCGGAGCAGTTCACGTCCCTCGGCGAGGAGCTCGACGCGATCCGCCAGCGCGTCCTCGCCGACCGCGGCGAGCGCGACGCCGACTACATCCGCGGCGTCATCCGCGCCCAGCGCGGCCTCGAGGTCGCCGGCCGCGGCCTGCTCTGGGCCGGCGTCTTCCCGCCCGCCTGGCTCGCCGGCACCGCCGCCCTCTCGGTCTCCAAGATCCTCGACAACATGGAGATCGGCCACAACGTGATGCACGGCCAGTACGAGTGGATGAACGACCCGAAGCTCTCGGGCAAGCAGTTCGAGTGGGACACCGCCTGCCCCGCCGACCAGTGGCGCCACTCCCATAACTACATGCACCACACCCACACCAACGTCGTCGGCAAAGACCGCGACATCGGCTACGGCATCCTCCGCATGTCCGAGGAGCAGGAGTGGAATCCCTACTACCTCGCCAACCCGCTCTGGGCGGCGCTGCTGGCCTCCTTCTTCCAGTACGGGGTGGCCCTGCACGACCTCGAAGTCGAGCGGATCGCGAGCGGCGAAACCAGCCTCGCCGAGAAGCGCGAGCTGCTGCGGGCGATCTGGGAGAAGGTGCGCCGCCAGACGCTGAAGGACTACGTCGTCTTCCCCGCCCTCTCCGGCCCGCTCTTCGTCTTCCCCCTCGCCGGCAACGTGACCGCCAACCTGGTCCGCAACCTCTGGTCCTTCACGATCATCTTCTGCGGCCACTTCCCGGAAGGGACCCACGAGTTCAGCGAGGAGGAGACCGAGAACGAGAGCCGCGGCGAGTGGTATCACCGCCAGCTGCTCGGCTCGGCGAACCTCAGCGGCGGCCCGCTCTTCCACATCATGTCCGGCAACCTCAGCTTCCAGATCGAGCACCACCTCTTCCCCGACCTGCCCGCCAACCGCTACGCGGAAATCTCGGTCGAGGTGCAGGAGGTCTGCGAACGCTACGGCCTCCCCTACAACGTCGGCCCCCTCGGCAAGCAGTTCGGCAGCGTCGTCAGGAAAATCTGCCGCCTGGCGCTGCCGGAGACCGAGCAGCGGAGCCGTCTCGGCCGCTCCACCGGCGTCCTCCTCGACGGCCTCGGCGGGCTCGGCGGCGCGACCCGGAAGCTCGGCGGCCTCGTCAAGAAGGTCGGTGCGGTGAAGAAGGTGGGACGGCTCGCGCTCCGAAGCTGAAGCGGGGGCCGCACCGCGAGGCGCGGCCCCTTGGGGCGCTAGTTAGGGAAGACCCGGCTTGCCATCGCCGGATCGCCGATCTGGGCGAAAGCGATCAGCTTGCTTTCGCCGTTGTAGGTGAGGACGTCGGCAGCCTCGGCCGTCTCGCCGTCGAGCGTGACGGTCGCCAGGACCACGACCTTGTCGCCCTCAGCGACGAAGTCATGGGGTTTGACCCTGAGACCTTTCGCGGCGAACTTGGCCCAGAGCTCGCCGATCGCCTCTTTACCCCGGTAGGTGCCGGTCAGCGAGCTGTCGCCGCCAACCGTCCACTCCACCGAATCGTCCATGTCTTTCATGGCCGTCGCCCCATCGCCTTCGGCGAAGGCGCGGTAGCCGGATTCGGCCCGTTCCTTGTTCTCCACTGCGCTCATCTGAACATCCCTTCTTTCGGTGCTCCAACCGCTCGCACCTAGAAGGTGCCGAGCCTCTGGGAGACGTTGTGGGCGGTGTCGCGGACGACGACATTCGAGAACGTGACCGTCATCGGCGGGCTGCAGTCGGGCTGGAAGCTCGCCGTCAACGTCAGCGAGAACTCGGCCTTCCCGTTCTGCACGGGGAAGTCGCCCGCCGCAGAGACTGATTCCTTGTTCACGGCCTTGGGGTGTTTGCCGCCGTTGTTGATGCATTCGGCCGTGGCGGTTACTTCGATGTGGACCTGCGTCTCGTTGCCGAGCCCGGCCTCCTTACCGGAAACGGTGAGGGTGTTGGCGCTGCGGCTTGCGGTGATGCTGACGAAGTGGGGACTACCCGCCTCGGCAACCGGCACCGCGATGGCCACCGTCGCAAGCGCAAGCACTGCGACCAACAGAAATCGGCGCATGAGAACCTCCTTGGCGCGCTGATGCGCGCGTATGAGGCTCCGAAAATCCAGCCCCGGCAAATCCACCTCACCTCACCGAGGACTCCACCGACGCTAGAGGGAACCCGGATGTAACGCAAATCCCCCTCCGGCCCAAACAGAGACGTACTTTTGTTCAATCGGGGGTCTAGGCTGCCGCGGTGCCCGTTAGCCCTGAAGAGAACCCGGCAAAACGGCTTCTCGCGACTGCGCGGCGGCTCAACCGCCAGCCGAAGCTGCTGCGGGCCGCGCGCCAGGCGCGAGAGCGGCTGCTCGGCGACGAGGAGCTCGTCGACCACCTCTCCACCGCCCGGGGCCGACCCGCGGACCTGGCCGCCCAACGGCTGGTGGAGCTGCACGGGGAGCCGGGGTTGCTCGGCGAGCTCGGGCTGACGGCGCTGCAGACCTGGCAGCGGCTGGCGGAGTCGCAGGACCGCGGCCGCGGCAAGGTCGACGTCGCGATTCTCTTCACCGACCTGGTCGGCTTCTCCAGCTGGGCCTTGGAGGCGGGCGACGAGCCGGCGCTGCGGCTGCTGCGCGAGGTGGCGGCGGCGATCGAGCCGCCGGTGACCGAGCGACGCGGCGAGGTCGTCAAGCGTTTGGGCGACGGGTTGATGGCGGCGTTCTGGGACGCTCAGAGCGCGGCCGAAGCAGCCTTCGCCGCCCACGAGCGAATCGTCTCGATCGAGATCGAGGGCTACCGCCCCCAGCTGCGCACCGGCATCCACCTCGGGCGGCCACGGAAGATCGGCGGCGACTACTTCGGCGTCGACGTCAACATCGCCGCCCGCCTCTGTGACGCCGCCAAGCCCGGCGAGATCCTCGCCTCCGACCGGGTGCTGGAGAAGCTCACGCCGGGCACCGCCGAAGCGAAGAAGCGCCGCTTCAGCGCCAAGGGCGCGCCGCGGGGGATGAACGCTTACGCGGTCAGGCGCCAAGAGGTGGCGCGGTCGGACCGCCCGACTTAGGGTGGTTGACATGAGCGAGGGCGAGCACCAGGAGGCGAGCACGGACCAGTGGGGCGCCGCGGCGGAGCACTGGGCCAAGGCGGCGGAAAAGGACGAGGTCGGTGCGGCGGCCGATGCTGCGAAGTGGATGTTGGACGTCGCGGACCTGCAGCCGGGCGAGCGGGTGCTGGAGCTGGCCGGCGGCGCCGGGCGCGTGGGACTGCAGGCGGCAGCTGCGGTGGAGCCGGGAGGAAGCGTCCTCTGCTCGGACCTCTCCGAGGAGATGGTGCGGGTCGCCAGGGAGAGGATGGACCGGCTGGAGGTGTCGAACGTCGAGACCCGCGTCCTCGACGCCCAGGACCTCGACCTCGACGGGGAGCTGTTCGACGCGGTCCTCTGCCGCTTCGGCTACATGCTGATGCCCGACCCGCTGCAGGCGCTGCGCGAAAGCACTCGGGTCCTCCGCCCCGACGGCCGCCTCGTACTGGCGGTCTGGGGTGAGGCGAAGGACAACCCCTGGCTCTTGCAGATCCTTCAGGCGGTGATGTCCCACTTCTCCGCGCCCCCTCCCGAGCCGGGCACCCCCGGACCTTTTGCGCTCGGCGATGCGATGCGCCTGCGGGACCTCCTCGACCAGGCAGGCTTCGCGGACGTGGAGGTAGAGGAGATCGAGACGACGCAGATCTACGACTCGCTCAACGCCTGGTGGGAGAAGATCCTCAACGTCGGCGGCCCTTTGAAGGCGATGCTCGACCCCCTGCCCGAAGCCGACCTGAACGCCATCCGCGACACCGCCTTCTCCAGCGGCCGGCAGTTCGTCAGCGACGACGGCAGCGCGGTCTTCCCGGCAGTGGTCGTCGGCGCCAAGGCGCGCAAGCCCGCTTAGGCCAGAACGTCGAGCAGTTCGCGGTGGCTGTCGAGGACGAAGTCGGCCTCGACGCCGGACTCGTGCTCGGCGTCGTCATGCAGAGCTCGGTAGCGGGCGGTCCGCATGCCGAGCGCGGCGGCGCCGGCGACGTCGGTGCGGCGCAGGTCGCCGACGTGCAGCGCCTCCTCCGGCCGCGCCCCGAGAGCCTGGAGCGCCGCTTCGAAGATCTGCGGCGCCGGCTTGTAGTGGCCGACCTCGTCCGAGAACCCCCAGCCACTGAAGTGACCGAGCAGCCCCTCCTGGTCGAGCAGCTCCCGCAGCAGCTCGCCGCCGCTGATGCCGACGTCGCAGACGATTCCGACCCGGATCCCTCGCTCGTTCAGCGCCTCGAGAACGGTCCCGATCTCAGGTGCCGGTTCCAGCTCGACTTCCCGCCCGGCGCCGAGAAAGGCCTCGGCCACCATCTCCCCCGCCGCCCCTTCCACCCCGAGCGCCCGCACCAGCAGCTCCGCCCCCTCCCGCGGGTGCAGGTGCACCCCTTCGCTCCACGACCGCTCCCAGCTCAGCCCCACCTCCTCCAAGCTCGCCACCAACAGCTCCGCCTCGACCTCCACCCCGCACCTCTCGCAAGCCGCCAGGACCGCCCGCCGCCGCGCCTCGGTCATCGCCCCCGTCGGCACCCGCGCGATCGTGTTCCAGAAGTCGAAGGTGACGGCCTCGATCATGAGCTTGATCCTCTCAACTGCTTTCGAATTGGGCTAAGATCGCATAAACGAGCTAACCAGGCCTTGTTTTAGCTCGATTATGGGATGATTAGCTCGATGAAGAGCTTCATCGACATTGATCGGACGCTCACCGGCCAGCCACGCGGGCTCGGCCCCCTCCTTGCTCGGATCGATACCAGCAGGGGCCGCGAGGCTCTTTTCCAAGACCAGATGCCGGCGCTCCTCAAGCGACTCTCCGAAGACGCGCGGATCGCCTCCATCACCGCGTCGAACGCGATCGAGGGAGTAGTCGTCGAGCACGACAGGGCCGAGCAACTAGCGGAGGGCTCGCGCCGTTTCCGCAACCGCAACGAGCGGGAGTTCGCCGGCTATCGGGATGCGGTCGACGAGTTGATGCGCTTGGAGGACTACGAGCCGCTGACGGTTCCCTATGTCCTGCACCTTCATCGACTCCTCTTCATGCATTCGGGTGGCCGCGGTGGGCATCTGAAGACGGATGAGAACCTGATCGTCTCCTACGAGAGCGGAGGGAAAGAAGTCGCCTTCGAGCCGACCCCGCCGGAGCAAACGGAATTCCAGCTCAGTGAGCTGCTGGCGCGTTATCAAGAAGCCAAGGAGAAGGAAGCGGCCCACCCATTGGTGCTGATCGGTGCGCTCGTCGTTGACTTCCTAGCTATCCATCCCGTCGCGGACGGAAACGGGCGCCTGGCGCGCCTTCTCACCACCCATGAGCTGCTTGCGGAGGGGTACCGCGTGGCCCGTTACGTCAGCGTCGAGGAGCGGGTCTTCGAGACCAAGAACAGCTACTACGCAGCCCTATACGAATCGCAGCGCAAGTGGCACAGCGGCGAGCACGACGTCTGGCCCTGGATCACCTACCTCGCCGGAATTCTCGCTTTCGCCTATGAAGCCTTCGAGGAACGGGTGGCTGCGGCCAGGTCGCAAACTGGCAGCAAGCAGGAGCGGGTTCGCGAACACATCCTCATGCACGCACCAGCGTCGTTCCGCCGTCGCGACATCGAGCGCGCGTTACCTGGAGTCAGTGACGCGACGGTCAGGCTCGTTCTTGCCGAACTTCGCAGCGAAGGCAAGATTAAGGCGGAAGGCTCCGGACGCGGCGCGCGTTGGCAGCGGATGCCTGAGTAGAACGACCTGGCACTCAGGCGTCGCGATCCTCCTGCTGCTCCGCCTTACGGAGCTTTTCCGCCAATTCGATCAGCTCGCAGCCACTAACTCCGAGAGCCCCCGCCAGACGTTCCAAGGTGCTCCACCTCGGGTCGCGGCGCCCCGACTCGTTATGGGAGATTTCGCTTTGGCTCACCCCTACGATGAGTGCCAGTTCTTCTTTGTTCCATCCCTTTTCTTTCCGCAGCTGCACGATGGCAGCGGCGATGAAAGGTTGCAGCGGCTTTGAGGTTGCCTCCAAGAGGCCCTATAGAGAAATAAGCAAAGCCCGCCAACTCCATAGGGTTTAGCTCAAGTCGCATGCGCAGATGCCGCAATTTGCGGATTTCGAGGTTCCGAGCGAAGCCGTGGGGGTAGCGCCACCGGCATGACCGACTATTCGATCGTCAAAGCCGACGAAGCCGAGGATGCCTATGCCGACAGCGACGTCCCGGGGGAGTTCCGCTCGCTGACCGAGGGACTGGGGGCCGAGCAGCTAGCGGTGACGCTGATCCGGATCCCGGCCCATTCCGACTTCGAGCAGGGGACCGGGCACCGGCACGGCGAGATCGAGGAGGTCTACCTGGTGACGCGGGGCACGCTGACGATGCGGTTCGGCGACGAGATCAAAGAGGTGGGACCGGGGACCGCCGTACGGGTAGCCCCGCAGACGGTGCGCTCGCACCGCAACGAGGGCGACGAATCGGTGGAGATGTGGGCGATCTCCCGCCAGAGCGAAAACGACAAAGGCGAGAAGGTCGACGACTTCTGGGAGGCCTCCCCCGAAGCCGCGCAACATCGCTGAGAGAGGTGCGCGTGCCTAGCCCACGTCTGCCGTGACCGCGAGACCGTGCGACAGTCCTTCGAGGGGGATCGCGTTGAACCGCTGCCGCCGCGCATTCCAACAGGCAGCGCCGCCCGCGCCGTTGCCGCAGCGCCAGCCTCCGCGCAACCAGTAGGTCGGGCGCCCCGTGGCCGGCCGGACGATCCGCACCACCTTCAGCGGCCCCCTCCCGTAAGCGCCCTTGAGGAGCTTGCGCGCCAGCCCGCAGCGGATGAGCGCAGATCGGCGCACCGAGGTCGCCCGGTACTCGTAGCTGCCGACGCTGCGGCTATGGCCCCTGAACACGGTGAAGGACCGGCAGCCGGCTATGCGGTCCTCGTCGGCGGTAGACAGATGCTCCTGCCAGCGCACGCCAACCGGGCCGTCGTAGCCGCTACCGGAAAACGACTGGCACAGCACCGCCGCCCCGAAGCCTTCGTAAGCACACCCCAGCCCTGCCGCGACGGTCGCCCCCGAAGAGCCGATTTCCTGGGAGTAAAAGCTCTGCACGACCGAGACAGCCGTCGAGCAGTCGGCTTCCTTCGCTTCGAGTGGATCGGCCTCGTAGTGAGTGCCCGCGTAGGAGACGACGCTCGCGCTCCCACAGCTTTCCCAAACCTCCGACCGCGCCGAAGCTCCATCCACGCAGACGAGCGCGAGCGCAAGGCCGGCCCAGATCAGCACTGCCGTCGAGGCGAGTCGGTCCCTCACCCGACCCGCTCGAGCGCGCCCGTGCTCACCGACACTTCGGTGGTCTCACGGTAACTCAGCCCCCCGGATGCGTCGGGCATCAGTTCCACCTCGCTGTAGTCGATGCATTCGTCGACGTTCCGCTCTGCCGCGCCGAAGCGGTACCAGCCTTCCGACACCCCTTCGTAGGTGAGCGGGCCGTGACAGGTCGTGCTCCCCTGGTGGGCTTCCGAGTAGCCGACGACTTCGCCCGGGACGAGCGCGTCCTCGATCGCGATCGTCTGGTTGAACGGGTCCGATTCGCCGCTCTCGTACCTGATCACCGCTTCGCCCTTCCAGAGGCCGGAGAGCGGTTCTTCGGCGGTGACCGGGGCGGTGGAGTCGGTCACACCGCCCTCCGTTCCGGAGTCATAGGCTCGCCCGGCCTGCGACCGCTTCACCTTGCGTTCGAGTTCGGCGATTTTCGCGCTCTGCCTGGCGTCCTGGGCCGCCTCTTCCCGCGCGGCTCGCAGCTCCTCCTGCCTGGCGAGCTGCTCGGCGCCGTCGTCGCCGGATCCACCACACGCGGACAGCACCAGACCCGTTGCCAGAACCGCGAGCGCCAAAGCCGCTCGGCGGAAAGTCGATCTCGAGAGACACCTCACCGGGCGGTGACCCTACCAGCCATTGCTCGCGATTCACTGTTCAGTCAACGGCTGCACTCGCGATGCGGTTCTCGAGAGCCGTTACTTCGCTCGCTTGGCCTCCGCTCCGCCGGCGAGGATCTCCTCCATGGTCAGGATGTGCGAGCAGGGAATGTCGAGCCCCTTGGCAAGGCGCTTCATCTGCTTGTAGGTCGGGTTGCCGAGCCCGTTCTCCAACCGGGAGATCTCACTGGCTTCGATGCCGCTTTTGTCGGCGACTTCGCTTTGACTCATCTTCTTGTTTTCCCGGTGATATTTGAGGGACTTGCCAAGGAGAAGAGTCTGGTTTTCTAGAGAACCCAATGTTCTCTAGATCGAACCGCTTCCGGGCTCGGATTCCTATAGGAGGAAGCTCAAGTCGAGTCGCAAGCCGCTCCTTAGGAATTTCGACCCCTCGAGAAAGCCGCATTTGCGGCCGATGGCTTCCGCGACTTCTTCGGCCGCTCACGCTGGATCGCATGGCAGAGCCATTTGACGTTCTCCGGGGTTGGGCTATACCCCCAAGTGCAGTTGGCTACCGGCGCCGTTCGCCCGAATAGGCGCCCCACGGGCCGATTAGGAAGATGCCCGCCATGCCGCAGCCTCGCCCTCGACGAGCCGCGCTGAGGCGCGACGTTGAAACCGCACCTGGCGGGTAGTGCTGCGGCCAGGTGATCCCGCTCAAGGACGACGTCCCGACCGAGCGCTTCCCCATCGTCACGGTGGCGCTGATCGTCGCCTGCGTCCTCGTCTTCGCCTGGCAGCTCAGCTTCTCCGACAGCGAGCCGCACTCGGCCGCCTACCCGACGATCAGCGAACGCTCGGCGAACACGATCGAGTACGGGGCGATCCCCTACCGCCTGCTCCACCCCGACGCCGAGTGCGAGCTCGGCGCGGCCGAGGTCTCGCCGAGCGTCGCCGAAGCGGCCGTCGTCTGCCGCGGCACCGAGGGCTACCGCGAGGCGGTGGCGCTCCACCGCGACAACCAGGCCACGATCCCCGCCCCCGAACCCCTCGACGCGCCCGCCTGGTACCTGACCGTCCTCACCTCGATGTTCATGCACGGCGGCTTCCTCCACATCGCCTTCAACATGCTCTTCCTCTGGGTCTTCGGCAACAACGTCGAGGATGCGATGGGACGGGTGAAGTTCCTCCTCTTCTACCTCGCCGGCGGCGCGGCGGCCGTCTACGCCCAAGCCCTGATCGACCCCTCCTCCACCGTCCCCACGATCG
>Ga0190267_10000113_pt1 | contig 16392 bp, 17 predicted proteins | sample Popmic239T_FD_140332 | JGI IMG/M metagenome (GOLD analysis project Ga0190267, IMG submission 140332) | Populus adjacent soil microbial communities from riparian zone of Oak Creek, Arizona, USA - 239 T | ecosystem: Environmental > Terrestrial > Soil > Riparian zone | place: USA: Arizona... | reverse complement strand
GGTGCCGAGGTACTGCGACAGGATCGTGCGGTAGCTGTCGTCGCCCTTGATCTGCGTGAGCGCGTCGTCGATCGCCTTCTTCAGCGCCGAGTTGCCCTTCGGGATCACGAAGCCGTACTGCTCGGCCTCGCCCTCGTCGAAGATCTTGCTCACCACCGTCTCGCCGGTCGTCTTGGCGTTGTAGGCGTTGACCGGGAGGTCCTGCAGCACGGCCTCGATCTGGCCCGCCTTCAGCGCGGTGAACAGCTCGTCGGCGCCGGTGAACTCCTTGATATTCGCGCCGGTGGCGTTCTTCTTGGCGTAGTCGGCGCCGGTGGTCTCGGACTGCACCCCGATGACCTTGCCGTTCAGCGAGGCGAGGTCCTTGTACTTGGCCTCGTCGGCCTTGCGGACCAACAGCGACTGGTGGATCTCGTAGTAGCCCTGGGAGAAGTCGTTCTGCTGCTTGCGCTCCTCGGTGATCGACACCGACGAGGCGATGATGTCGCAGTTCCCCGCCTTCAACGCGGCGAAGATGCCGTCGAAGTCGGTGTCCCGGAACTCGGCCTGGAGCCCGAGCCGCCCGCCGACCGCCTTGACCAGATCGATGTCGATCCCCTTGAGCTCGCCGTTCTCCTCGTACTCGAACGGCGCATACGGGATGTCGGAGCAGACGGTCAGCTTCCCTGCGTTGACGGTCTTCAGCGACTTGCCCTGCTCGACAGTGGAGTCGTCGCCGGAGCCCCCTTCACCGTCACCGCCGTCGTCCCCACACGCACCCAGCACCACGACGGCCAACAGCACCGCCAGAAGACGCAGCGACAACCGCTTCATTCAGGCTCTCCTTCGAACAGGCTCATCTGCGGATCGATGACCTCGGTCCTGCGCACGCCCCAAGGCAGGTGGTCCATGAACACCCAGGTGCGCCGGTGGATCGAGGTCGGCCCCCACGCTCGCAGCGCCATCTTGTGCCGCGGGCACGGGTAGCCCTTGTTGAGGTCGAAATCGTAGGCGGGGAAGTGCTCGGACTCTTCCCGCATCATGCGGTCTCTTGTCACTTTGGCCAGGATCGACGCTGCCGCGATGCTCAGGCACTTGGCGTCGCCCTTCACCAGCCGCTGCGTGGTGCCGACGCCGACGAAGTCCCAGCGGCCGTCGATCAGGACGTGGTCGGGCGCCAGGCCAAGGCCCTCGATGGCCCGGCGCGCGGCCAGCTTCTGCGCCGCCGACATTCCCAGCTCGTCGCACTCCTGCTGGCTCGCGTGCCCGACTGCCCAGGCCCGACACCACCCGGCGATGCGGTCGAACAGCCGCTCCCGCTCGACCTCCGTCAACATCTTGGAGTCCCGCACGCCGTTGACCCGCTTGTCCCGCGGCAGCACTGCCGCGCCCACGCTGATCGGGCCTGCCCACGCGCCCCTGCCCACCTCGTCGACGCCCACCACCACGTCGGCGCCGTCGTCCCACAGCCCGCGCTCGATCGTGAGCGACGGGGCCTTGGCGACCAGGGAGGGGCGAAGCGTGCGGCGGGCCGCCATGGGCGGCGAGGTTAGACGAGCACCACGCCGGCCGAACCCGGCTCGACGGTGCCGACCGCGACGAAGCCGTCGGGCACGCCGAGCTCGGCCGGGACCGCCGCCAACAGCCCGCCCGACGTCTGCGGGTCGTAGCAGAGCGCCTCCCTGGCCGGGTCGGCCGTCGACACCACTCGGCCGTCGAGGTGGGCCCGGTTGCGGGCGTCGCCTCCGGTCCTCGTGCCCGACTGGGCCGCCGCCAACGCACCGTCGTACAGGGGGACGGCGGCCGACTCGATGCGCACGATCGCACCGGACCGCTCGGCCATCTCCCAGCCGTGGCCGAGCAGGCCGAAGCCGGTGACGTCGGTGACCGCGTGAGGCGGCTCGGGCAGCGCCGACAGGGTCTCGGCGGCGACCCGGTTCAACGACCGCATGCGCACGATGGCGCTGGCCTTGTCGTCCTCGCTGCCGCCCGCCAGCACGATGCCGGTCCCGATCGGCTTCGACAGCACGAGCAGGTCGCCCGGCTGCGCGCCCGCCTTGGTCCAGACCCGGTCGGGGTGGACCAGGCCCTGCACGGCCAGGCCGAAGATCGGCTCCTCGGACCGGATCGTGTGGCCGCCCGCGACCACGCCGCCGGCCTCTGCAACAACGGCGGCGGCCGCCGACAGGATCGCCGCCACCGCCTCGGTCGGCATCCGCTCCGGGAAGGCCGAGATGTTCAACGCCAACACGACCCGGGCGCCCATGGCGAACACGTCTCTGCACGCGTTGGCCGCCGCGATGGCGCCGAAGTCGGCGGGGTCGTCCACCAATGGCGGGAAGAAGTCGGTGGTGCTGACAAGGGCGAGGTCGTCGGCCAGCCGGTAGACGGCGGCGTCGTCGAACGGGGCCAGCCCGACCAGCAGCTCGCCGCCGGGCGCGGACGCCAGCGAGCGCACGAGGTCGTTCAACGGCGCCGCCCCCCACTTCGCCGCGCAGCCGCCGCACGACGTCCACTCCGTGAGCTTCACAGCCATTGCCGCAAGACCTCCTCGGTGTGCTGCCCCAGTGTCGGCGCCGGTCCGCTGATCGGCAGCGCACGGCCGTCGATGCGGATCGGCGTCGCCTCGAAGGGCAGCGGATACGTCCCCAGGAAGGCCAACTGCTCGTCGTAGGCCAACCGGTCGGCCACGTCCTGCACCACGCCGCAGGCGATCCCGCGGGCCTGCCCGTCCCGCACGGCCTCGTACGCATCGTGGCCCACCGACTCCAGCCCGACCACCCAGCGGCCGTCGCCCGCCCGCACGACCGGGCCGTCGTTGCCCGGCCCGATCGCGCCTGGGTTCTCCAGCGCCAGCGACGCGCAGACCAGGCCGCACTCCACCTGGCTCAGGTCGACCCAGCGGGCCCGCCCGTCGCGCCGGGTCGCCCACAGCGCCGACAGGACGCCGACGGTGCCGAAGTAGCCGCCCACATAGTCGAGGTAGGAGTAGCCGAACCCCGCCGGCTCGCGGCCGGGCAGCCCGGACAGGTAGGCGAGACCGCTGATCGCCTGGGCGGTCGGGCCCCAGGTGTCGTAGTCGCGCTTGGGGCCCTCGTGGCCGAAGGCGCTCAGCGACAGGTAGACGATCGACGGGTTGGCCTCCTGCAACTCCTCGAAGCCGAGGCCGAGCCGCTCCATGACGCGGGACGAGAAGTTCTCCACGACCACGTCGGCGGCGGCGACCAGGCGGAGCACCGTGTCCCGCTCTGCGGTCAGGTCGATGGCCAGCGACCGCTTGCCCGCGTTGAGGTTGGCGAAGAACGGCGACCCCTCGCCGCTCGGGTAGACGCCCGATGACCCGACCGGCATCACCCGCATCAGCTCGGGCTTGCCGGGCCGCTCAACCTTCACGACGTCGGCGCCCGCGTGGGCCAGGATGCGGGTGACCGTGGGCCCCATCACCTGCCAGGTGAAGTCGAGCACGCGCAGGCCAGGGCCGACGGGGGCGGGTCGGCGCGTGCCCTGCCCGCCGACGTGCACCCGCCACGGCACCCAGTCGGTGAGCACCGGCCGGTCGGCGAACTGCGGGTCGTCGAGATTCTCCTCGGGCCGGCGCACGACGCCCCATGGCAGGTCGCGGGCCTGGCCCCCCTCGAAGGCCTCGTCGGCCGGCACCGTCGCCACGAAGGCGCCGAGCACCTCGAAGATGTGCTTTTCCTCGGTGAGGCGGGTCATGCCTTTGAGGTACCGCTCGTCGGTGAGGTCGGCAGCCATGCCGTGCTGGTCGAGCCAGCCCACGATCGACGACCACCGGTCGCGGGTCAGGGCCGGGAGGATGAGGTTGATGGAGCGGCCGTCGGCACAGCGCCACTGCCAGCGGCGGGGGTCCTCCTCGTGGGACGCGTGCTGGCCCGCATGGCGGAGCAGTCGCTCCTGGCGGGCGGTCCACGCTGCGAACTCGGTCTCGTGGCCGACCGCGAGGGCCTCGTGCCAGGACGTGGCCGCCCGGCCCGTCGTGCCGCTGCCGTTCGCGAGCAGAAGCGCGGCGATCGCGCCCATGAGCCCGCCGACCACCTCGGCCTGGTTGGCCCCGCACATGACCGGCGGCTCGTCCGGCCCGTCGTAGCCGTCCAACGCCATGAGGCCGGCGAGGGCTTGATGGGATAGTTCATCGGCCCGCCACATTGACCACGGACCGTCCTCGCCGAATCGGGTGACACGCACAACCCGGTCACCCTGCGCGGCATCTGCGCCCGCTGGACGGCCGTCGAGCACAATGTCGGCCGGCGAATCCGAGAAGTCCCCCTTGAACCGATTGCGCCAACGACGCACCATAGGGGGGCCGTCGGCGCCGGCAGTCTGGACCTCAGCCCCACACGCGGCGAGGAGTCGCCCGGCGAAGGCGGCAAGCTCGCCCAGTTCGCGGATGTGTAGGCCGTTCAGCACGAGAGCAAAGGAGCCGCATGCCCTTCGACTCGACTGCGGAGTTGGTGGTGGAGGAGTACTTGAAGCCTGGAACCAAGGTGGAGGTGCGCGGGCGCTTCGGCGGCCGCTGGTCCCGCGGGTTCGAGGTGGCCGAGGTGTTGCCGGGGGCGTACAAGGTGCGCCGGCTGTCCGACGGGTCGGTGATCCCGGCCGAGTTCGACGTCGAGGACGTTCGTCGCGAGCGCAGGCAAGGGATGTGGTGGGCTTAGCCCGCTAGCCGGCCGAGTCCCGGAGGGCGGCGATGTACTCGTCCACGGGGATGGCGGCCATCGTGACGGTCTTGACGGTGCCGCGGGACCCGAGGATCAGGGCCACCTTGGCCATGGTCGTCTCGTCGGGTGCTTCGAGCACGTTGCAGAAGTCGTAGGGGCCGAGCAGGACGTACTGCTCCAGCACCTTCACCCCCAGCGCCTCCACCTCGGAGTTGACCTCCTTGACCCGCTCCGGCTTCTCCCTGAGCGTGGCGGCGCCGTCGGGCCCGAGCGTGGTGAACATCAAGAACTTCGGCATGGCCGCTGACGCTAATCCCCGCCACGCCGACCCGCACCAGCCGTCCCCCTCGCCGAACTTTGAACGCCTGCCCGCGCTATGCGTCGGTCAGCGTTCCAAGTCGGCGAGGCAGAGGCGGCGGCCCGCCATTCTTTGAACGCCTGGCCCGCCGTGGGCGGGCTCAGCGTTCAAAGTTCGGTGGGGGTGGGGGTGGGGGTGGGGGCGAGAGGTCGAGGAGGGCGATCTGGTCGGACTCGGTGCCGTCGGGCTCGCTGGACAAGAACGCGTCGACCAGCTCCTTGGCCACCTCCGGCGAGGTCAGCCGCAGCCCGAACGCCAGCACGTTGGCGTCGTTCCACCTGCGGGCGCCGCGGGCCGTCTCGGCGTCGGTGCACAGCGCGGCGCGCACCCCGTCCACCTTGTTGGCCGCCATCGACACGCCGGTCCCGGTCCAACACGCCACCACGCCCACGTCGGCGTCGCCGCCTGCCACCGCCTCCCCCACCGCCCGGCCCACCTCGGCCCAGCGCGCCCCGGCCGCCACGTCCACGACCTCGTAGCCGCCCGACCGCAGGTGCTCCCGAACCGCCGCCGTCGTGGCCGTCTCCTCGTCGGTCCCGAACGCGATCCGCATCACGGCGAAGGTAACAGCCGGAACGAGCGCACCATCCGCTCCTCGTCGGCGGGCCGCCAGTCCCGGTCGACGGCCGCCGTCAGCAAGAAGAACTGGCCGCCCTCGACCACGCCCCACCCCCGCACCAGCACCGATCCCTTGGTGATCCGCACCGTCGCCCCCGGCCTGCCCCCCACCTGCGCGGGCTGCGCCGACACCGTCACCATCGACTGGGTCGTCCCCTGGAACAGCGCCACCGCCCGCCGCTCGACCTCGGCGACCGGGTCGGGCGCCGGCGGGTCCGACTCCAAGTAGTCGAACCACTGCAGGCTCATCCCGCCCGCCCGCCGCTCGTGGACCACCACCTGCACGCCGGGTCCGACGGTGGCGCCTCCCGACCCCCGCATGGCCGGAGCGGGCAGGTCGACCGAGAAGCCGGCCGCCTCGTCGACCACCGTCTCCCACCGCTCCACCCGCGACCCCGTGCGCTGCGACGGGACCTCCTCGTCCGGGCCCACCAGGTCCCGCACCACCAGCCCCGCCACCAGCACGACGGCCGCCACCGCCAGCCTCCAGACCAGCCTCATCCGAGCCGCCCCACGGCCTCCGCGTTCCACGTCGGGTCGCCAAACCGGAAGTCCCGCTCCAGCTCCTCCTCCACATCCGGCGCCGGCCCGACCGCGCCGCCAGGGAACGACGGCACCGGCCCCACGTTCAGCGGCACGAACACCGACTGGCACGGCGAGCCGACCAAGAACCGGGCCGGCCCCGGCAGCGACGCCACCAGCGCGCCGGTCGTCGCCTCCACCCCGTCGACGTGCATGCACACCGTCCATCCGTCGTCGCCGCCGACGTGGCTGCGCAGGTGCGCCTTCAACGAGGCGACGTCGACCCTGTCGCGGGCCAGCACCGCCTTGCTCGCCTCCCACCGCGGGTCCACGTACAGCGCCACCGGCTGGCGAGGGTGACGATGCCGGGCGTCGAACGACGGGATGGTGGTCCGGTTCGAGATCGCCCGCCGCCCGCCAGGCCCGACCGCCTCGACCTCCCACTCGCGCCCGCTGGTCTCGACCACGAACGCGCCGGCAGGGTCGGCCACCAAGAACGACGACCAGTACGGCCGGTCCCGCCCCTGGTGCCCGGACCCGCCCTGGCCGAACTGCGAGACCAGCGACGTGATCACGTCCACCGCGGCCGCCGCCGTCGCAGCCCGCTCCAGGGCCAGGCGCACCAAGTCGATCCCCGGCAAGCCCGGCTCGGCGCCCCGCGGGTCCAGCGTCGTGTAGACGGTCTCGTTGCCGACGGCCACGAACGCCGAGTTCACGCCGTGCTCCACGCCCCACGCCCACGTCGGCCTGCTGCCCAGGAACCCGAGCGTCGGCCGCCCCGCTCCAGGCACGTCGATGTGCGTGGTGCGCACCGCATCTTCGTCACGCCGCGGCGGGAACCACTCCACCACCTGCCGCTCGTCGGGCGGCCGGTCCGAGTTCTTGGCGAACAGGGTTGGGCGCCCGACCGCGACCAGGCAGTCACACATCCTTGCGAGCCTGCTCCACCGCTTCCGCGCCGACCCGCTGCAACTCGTTGATGACCTCCAACACGCCAGGCCGCAGCCGACGCCGCCGCCCCCGCCGCGGCTCGCGCTCGTCGGCCTCCTCCTCCGGCGGCATCGCCGCCCACAGGGGCACCCGGCCGATCTCCTTCAAGTACCGGGTCCGCAGGCTCTTCCACGTGAACGACGGGTCGTCGGCCAGCGCGTCGTGCACCGACCCCGACACCACCACCGAGCCGGGGTTGGCGATGTTGACGATGCGGCTGGCCATGTTGACCACCGGGCCGAAATAGTCGCCCTCGCGCGGCAGCACCGGCCCGCACGCGATGCCGACCCGCACCTCGGACAGGGCGTCGTCGGACCCGAAGGCGTCGGCCAGCTCCAACCCGATCCGCACCGCGTCAGCCACCGACTCGCACACGAACATGGCCTCGTCGCCGATCATCTTCACGACCCGGCCGCCGGCCCGCACCACGATGTCGAAGGCGACCTCCTCGAAGTGGCCCACCACGTCGGCCAGCGCCCGGTCGCTCAACTGCTGGCTCAGCGCGGTGAACCCCACCAAGTCGGCGAACCCCACAGCCAAGTCCGCTGTCGCGGGCGAATCGACGTCGTGGGCCGCCTTCAGCAGCGTCCCCCGCCGGGCCGCGACCTGGAGGTGCCGCCGCCAGGCGTACTCCAGCAGCCGGGCCAGCGACGGCAGCGTGGCGTCGGCGGTCTCGATGAACAGCTCCGAGCGGTGCAGGTCGTCGGCCCGCCCGGCCAGCACCGGCGACGACGTGATCTCGGCCTCGGCGATGCGCGCCATCGACGAGCCGATCACCCGGCCCATCTGCACGGCCACGCCTTCGTCGACCATGCGGAACCGCAGCAGCCCGCTCAACGTCGTCAGCGCCTCGACGTCGCGGTCGGTGAACGCCACCTTGTCGTCGGCCACGTCGGGGAAGCCGAGGCTGCGCCAGTACTGGCGGACCTCCTCGATCGACATGCCGACGATCTCGGCCACTTGGAGCGGCGTGTACTTCAGCGGCTCCGGCAGCACGATGTGCTCGAGCACCAGCAGGTGCAGGGTGTGGTCGAGCTCGGCCTGGTGGATCTCGTCGGGTGACACGCCGCGGTCCAACAGGAACGACCACACCATCGCGACGGTCTCGGACTCGGGACGCAGGCTCATGACAACGACGGCGACGAGAGGCTGGGCGACAACAGTGCTTCGCCCTTCAGTTCAGTCGAGGCCCAGGCGCTGTCCAAACCCGGCGCGGTCAGCCGCACCGGCCCGACCATGCCCTCGTGCGGCTCCAGCTCCCACAACAGCGCGGGCCGGTCGTCGTGCCAGCGCACCGCGAACGACAGCCGGCCGAAGTGGGTCGGCGCGTCGTGCACCTCGATCCCCTGCCCGAGCCAGGCGTCCGGCAGCATCGTGCACAGGGCAAGCCCGTCGTCGGTCTCGCGCACCAACAGGTTGCGCACGAAGCTCAAGAAGTCGGCCGCGGCCCAGCCGTGGTGCCCGTCGCCCATGCAGCCGCCCGGCAGTTGCGGGTGGATCGCCTCCGGCCAGGTGTAGGTCGACGTGGCCGCGTTGAGGAGCCAGTCCAGCCGGGCCAGCGCACGCCGGTCCCCCGCTTCCAGCTCGACGAAGGCGAGCTGGAGCGTGAGGTACGTGCCGAGGCCGGTGTGGCTGATGCCTTGGAAGAACGCATCGCCCCGCAAGAACCGCTTCCGCACGGCCTCGGCCGTCGCCGCGATGCGCGGGTCCCCCGGCGGCAGCAGCCGCAGCGGATAGCACGCGACCAGCGAGCCGATGACGCCGGGGTCGACGCGGCGGCGCGGCCCGGCGGGGATCACGTCGTGGCCGAGCCGCTCGGCGACCAGGGCGAGCGAGCGGTCGATGTCGGCCCGCATCTCGGCCGCCCAGCCCGACGCGGTCCGAGCCGCCTCCGTCTCGCCGAACTGCTCCAGCAGCACGGCGCCGTCGAGCAGCCCCCGCAACGACCAGAAGTCGTCCCAGTAGAAGTAGTCGAACGGCCCCAGGTGCTCGGCCGACACGCTGGCCGGCAGCAGCCCCTTCAACGCCGGGTCCTTGCGCCGCCGCTTGGCATGGCGCTTGCGCTCGATCCAGCGCACGCCCTTGGCGATGGCCTCCCGGTCGAGCGGCGAGGCGTCGCGGGTCAGCCGCCAGTGCTCGGCCATCGCCCACAACGCAGCCCCGTTGGCGTCCCACTCCTGGCGCTGGCTGAAGAAGAACCCGTCGATGTGCTGGCGGCCCGCGAACGAGGCCAGCACCTCGGCCGACTCCTTGTGGAAGCCGTAGCGGTCGAGGGCCACGGTCATGTAGGCGGCGTCGCGGAACCAGAAGCGGTGGTAGGTGTACGGGCCCGGCGTGATGTCCGGGCCGTCGTGGAACAGGAGCATGTAGCGGCGGTTGGCCTCCACCGCGTCGGCCAGCCGGCCATCGGGCAGCTCCAGCCGCATGCCCCGGCGCGACTGGGCCGCCCAGCCCTTGGCGACCTGCTCCGCGGTCGGCAGCGTCTTGGGCAGGTCGGGCAGCCGCTCGACCCGGCGGCGGGTCAGGCCGGCCCGGCGGGTGCGGCGCTTGGCCTCTAACGGGATCGCCACCCGCAGCACGGCGGTGTGAGCCAGCGGGAACACGAACGCCGCTTGGGCCAGGCCGACGTCGCACTTGAGGTCGGTGGGGAACTTCGTGCCCGCCTGGCCGCTCGTCACCGTGTCGACGACGTCGCCCTCGTGGAACGTGGACGCGGCCACGCGGGCGGGCGCCTTCGGGAACAGCAGCGCCGGGCGGCCGTCAACCGACACCGCGTTGTCAACCATGCGGATGCGCTCGACCACCGCTAGCCCTTCGGGGTTGTAGGGCCGGACGGCGAGGGCGACCGCAAACGGGATCGGCGAGCGGTTCTCGATCTCGACGATGACGAGGTCCTCCTCGCCCGGCACCGCGTAGACGCGCTGGACGGCGTCGCCGCTCGGCACCTTCATCGCCGTCTCCACGACCGGCGCGTTGTCGAGCAGGCGCTGTCGCACGCCCGCGTCCCTGGACGGGAAGTGCCACCGGTCGTCGGCGCCGATCCACCAGTCGAGCGACCATCCGTCGAACCACGGGGTGACGAGGCCGCGGGGGTCGACGATGGCCTCGCGGCTGGAGCCGATGCTCCCGACCATCGTCCAGTTGCGATGGGTCACGTTGGTCAGCAGCGGCAGGTGGCCGCGGGGGATGAAGGCGGGGCTGGCCGGGTCGAGCTGGCGCTCAAGCCAGTACGGCCACACCCAGTCGACGCCGAGCTGGGCCGCGGCCCTGGTGCGCACGGCCCGGAAGACGGTGCGGGCGCCCACCGGCAGCAGCTCGCCGGGAAGCTCGACCTCCACTGTCTCGCCGAGGCGCTGGAAGGTCGAGAGGTGGCGGACGATGTCGTCGGTGATGCGGAACCGGCCGAGGGCGCGCTGCAGCGCCCACGTCTTCAGTCCCATCAGTCGGCGATGCCGTGCAGCTCGGGCTTGGCCTCACTGCGCATCAGCGAGGGGATGATGTCGACCGCCCGCTTGCCCTCGTACAGCACGGCGACGACCTGGTCGGCAATCGGCATCTCGACGTCGAGCCGCCCAGCCAGGTCCACCACCGCCCGGCTGGTCTTCACGCCCTCGGCGACCATCTTCATCGAGGCGATGATCTCGTCGATCGTGCGGCCTTGCCCCAGTTGCTCGCCGACGTGGCGGTTGCGGCTCTGCTTGCTGATGCAGGTGGCGACGAGGTCGCCCATGCCGGCCAGGCCCGAGAACGTCAGCGGCTCGCCGCCGAGGGCCACGCCGAGGCGAGTGAGCTCGGCCAGGCCGCGGGTGATGAGGGCGGCGCGGGTGTTGTCGCCGAAGCCCATGCCGTCGGCCATGCCCGACGCGATGGCCATGACGTTCTTGAGCGCGCCCGCCACCTCGCAGCCCACGAGGTCGGGGTTGGTGTAGACGCGGAAGACGTCGGTGCTGAAGATCTGCTGGAGCTCGGCGGCGATGTCGTCGTCGGTCATCGCCACGACCGACGCCGCGGGCTGGCCGGCCATGATCTCCTTGGCCAGGTTCGGCCCGGTCAGCACGCCGCGGGGTCGGCCCGGCGCCACCTCGTCGACCACCTCGGTCATCCGCTTCAGGGTCGCCTGCTCGACGCCTTTGGTGAGGCTGACGATCGGGGTGTCCTGGCCCACGTGCGGGGCCGCCTCTTCGAGGATGTCGCGGAAGCCGTGCGACGGCACGCCCATGACGATGACGTCCGCTTCGGCGACCGCCTCTTCCAGGCTGGACGTGGCGTCGAGCGCGGGCGGCAGCTCGTGGTCGGGGAGGTAGTCGCCGTTGCGGTGCTCGCTGGCGATCTGCTTGGCCAGCTCCTCGCGACGGGCCCACAGGACGGTCGGCGTCCGGGTCACGGCGATGGCGGCGACCGCCGTGCCCCACGATCCCGCACCGATGACGGCAACCTTGGTGGCCACGAGGGCTGAGCCTAACTTGCGACCCCCTCGTAGACTCACCTGGTGGCCCTCGGTCCGGTCGCCGTGCTCGTCCCCGTCAAGGCCTTCACCGACGCCAAGGTGCGGTTGGCCCCTGCCCTGCCGCCGTGGCGCCGGGCCGCGCTGGCCCAGGTGATGGCCGAGCGGGTGCTGGCGGCCGCGCGCGGGCTGCCCGTCGCGGTCGTGTGCGACTCGCCGGAGGTGGCGTCGTGGGCGGCGTCGCAAGGGGCGATCGTGTTGGCCGAGCCGGGGCGGGGGCTCAACGGCGCGGTGTCGGCAGGCGTCGACCAGTTGGCCGCGGCGGGGGCCCGACAGGTCATCGTCGCCCATGCCGACCTGCCGCTGGCGACCGACTTGGCCTGGGTGTCGTGGTTCCCGGCGGGCGTCACCGTCGTGCCCGACCGGCGCCGCGATGGGACCAACGTGATCTGCGTGCCGACGCGAGTCGGCTTCGAATTCTCGTACGGGCCTGGGTCGTTCGGCCGGCACGTGGCCGAGGCCCGTCGACTCGACCTGCCGGTGCGGGTCGTGACCGAGCCGCTGCTGGCGTGGGACGTGGACGTGCCCGCCGACTTGGACTACGCGCTGTCGTGACGCTGGAGGTGCCGGCAGTCGCGCTGGCCATCGGCGCGCACCCGGACGACATCGAGTTCGGCTGCGGCGGGCTGCTGGCCCGGTGGGCGGCGGCGGGCTGCGCCATCCACCACCTTGTCTGCACCGACGGGTCGAAGGGGTCGTGGGACCCGGCCGAGGACCGGGCGGCGTTGGTGGCGACCAGGCAGGAGGAGCAGCGGGCCGCGTCGCGGGCGTTGGGCGGCAGCGGCTCGGTGGCGTTCCTGGGGTGGCCGGACGGCGAGTTGGAGTCGGGCCTGCGGCAGCGGTGGGAGGTCTGTTACTGGATCCGCACGCTGCAGCCCGTCGTCGTGCTCGGACACGACCCGTGGAAGCGTTATCGGCTGCATCCGGACCATCGCCATGCCGGGCTGCTGGCCGTTGAAGGGATCGTGGCGGCGCGGGACCCGCACTTCTTCCCCGAGCAGGGCGTGGCGCCGTGGCGGCCGTCGGCCCTGTTGCTGTGGGAGGCCGACGAGCCCGACTACAGCGAGGACGTCTCGGCGTTCTTGGACGCCAAGTTCGCGGCACTGATGTCGCACCGGTCGCAACTGCGGTCGACGATGCACATCGACGACCCGTCGGACGCCGAGCAGGTCGAGCGGTTCCGGGCCACCCTCGAGCCGGTCGAGCACTTCAAGCTGATCACCCGGCTGTAGGAGGCGCGGCGGGCGCGAAGAAGGGGCCCCGCTGGGGGCCCCTTCTCGGCAGAAACCGCTGGGTTACTTCTTGGTCGACTTGGTCGCCTTCTTCGCGGCCTTCTTGGCGGGTGCCTTCTTGGCGGGCGCCTTCTTGGCCGTGGTGGCCTTCTTCGCAGGCGCTGCCTTCTTGGCCGGTGCCGCCTTCTTGGTTGCGGCCTTCTTCGGCGTGGCCTTCTTCGCCGGCGACGCCTTCTTGGTCGTGGTGGCCTTCTTGGCCGGCGCCTTCTTCGCAGTCGACTTGGTTGCGGTCGACTTCTTGGCCGGCGAGGCCTTCTTGGTGGTCGCCTTCGACGCCGACTTCGACGCGGTGGCCTTCTTGGCGGGCGACGCCTTCTTCGAAGACGTTGCCTTCTTTGCGGTGCTCTTCTTTGCCGCCGGGGCGGCCTTCTTCGTCGGGCTCATTTGGGTGCCGCCTTTCGCTAGCGCTTCTTGGTGGACTTGCCGGCCTTCTTGGCCGGGGCTGCCTTCTTCGAGGTGCTGCTGGACTTGGCGGCCGCCTTCGCCGGGGCTGCCTTCTTTGCTCCGGCCTTCTTGGCCGGCGCGGCCTTCTTCGCACCGCCCTTGGCGTTGAGCGCTTCCTTGAATGCGGACGCCGGAGCGAACCGGACGCCCTTCGAGGCGGCGATCTTCACCGGGGCCCCGGTCTGCGGATTGCGACCAGTGCGAGCTGCTCGGCTGCTCTGGTTGAAGGTTCCGAAGCGAGGGATGCTGACCCGCTCTCCGGACTTCACAGACGAGACGATCGCGTCGATGACCGCCTCCACTGCACTCTCCGCCTGCCGCCGCTCGAGACCGGCGGCCTCGCGGACTGCATCGACGAGTTCGGCTTTGTTCACGCCACCTCCTGGTGGGTTGGGGAAGTTCCCTGAAATCAAAGAGTGTTTTGGGCTGAAGGTCAAGCATTTCCCTTGTGGGACAAGGCCTTTCGCGACGCAGTGGCGCGGAAACCCTTGTGCTGCAAGGCTTTTTCGCCATGGACGACTTCGCGCCCGGAACATACGACGGACTCGTTGTCGACGCGGAAGAGCTCGATGACGACGCGTTGTCGATCGAGATCGCGTTGACGAGCGGTCCCCGAAAGGGCGACGTCGTGCGCGTCCGCGGGCCACGCGGAACACGCGACGCGCTGTCGATACTCGGTCTTCCCGTGACCCTCGACGTCCGCGAGGACGGCATCCGCGTCGCCATCGAAGGCGATTGATTCGGCGCCGCTCGCGCCACCAAGCCGCGAGGCCATGATCCCGGCACCGCATGCATCTGACGTCGATCTGCTCGCCAACGTTGTGGCGGGCGACGCCGACGCGGTGCGAACCCTGCTCGACTGCGCGGGCGACGTCCTCTACGGCTTCGTCTATGCCCGCGTCGGCGGCGACGCGGCGGCGGCCGAGGACATCGTCCAAGAGACGTTCCTCGAAGCAGTCCGATCGGCCCACACGTTCCGCGGCGACGCCGCCCTTCGCACCTGGCTCTGCGCCATCGCCCGGCGTCGTCTGGCGCGGTACTACGAGGCCGAGCGGCGCCAAGAGCTCTCCCAGAGCGGCTTGCGGCTGGTGGGCGACGAGGACACCGCCGACGAGGGCGCCGACATCGACCGCCGCGACGAGGTCGTGCGGGCCCTTGGCACCCTCCCGACCGTGCATCGACAGGTGCTGGTCCTCAAGTACCTCGACGACCGGTCGGTCGAGGACATCGCAGCCGAGCTGGGACGCTCGCGCGTGCAGGTGCAGTCGCTGTTGCAGCGGGCGAGGGCCGGGCTCCGGCGGGCGTTGGAGGCGGGCAGTGCCTGACAACCCGCTCGAAGGCGTCGACGCGCCCCGGAAGATGCCCGCCGACCTGCGGAGCCGCATCGAGCGCGAGCTCCTGGCCGCCGCGCCGCTCCCCCATCAGGCCAGGGCCCGCATCGCCACCTCGCTGACCGACCAGACCAAGGCGCTGTTCGACGGCATCGACGGACCGCGCCCGCTGCCCGACCGCACGCGCCGGCGCCTCGAACGGTCCCTCGCCAAGCCGGTGCCGGTGCCGGAACCCCGCTGGCTGTCCAGCCGACGCTGGCTCGCCATCGCCGCAGTTGTGACGCTGGTGCTGGCGTCGGTCTCCGCCATCACGAACCGACCGGGGTCGCCACGCGGCCAGGTCGGCTCAACGGCGATGGACGCCTCGGGCACGGACGATGGCCTGGTCAGCGAGGGGCTCATGGGCAGCGGTTCGGGCGCCGGCGTCGGGGACCCTGGCTTCGCGCCGTCCGAGAGCGCGACCGCGGGAGGCGTCCAGGCCGCCACGCCCCAGTCCGGCTACGGCCCCATCGGGCCGACCGGCGGATCGGCTGCCTACAGTCGTCGCGCCAACGGTCCGCCCCCGTTCGCCCTCAGCGACGAAGAAGGGTTGGCCACCTTCTCGGACATGGCTCCGGGCGCCTCGATGCCAGACGACGGCGGCTCGCCCGACCCCGGCCCGACCACCACGACCACCGCCCCGCCACCGCCGCCGCCGTTCCGAATCTCGGTCGCCACTGGCGATGCCACCGGGGTGGCGGGTTTCAACGCCTACGTCGAGCTGCTCAACCGCTACGGCGGCGCGGGCGGGCGGCGGTTCGTGATCGTCAAAGACGGCGACCCCGCTGACGTAAAGGTCAACCTGTCCGGCACCGCCTCGACCGCCGCCGCCGGGACCGCCCAGGCCATCACCATCGACTCGCTACTGGCCCCCGACCGCATCCTGCGCGGCAACACGTTCGGCTTCGCGGGCGCCGTCGACCGCCAAGCGCATTTGATCGCGGATGCCGTCTATCCCGCCGCCGCGGGCGGCACCGCGGTCATCTACCGCGAGCAGGCCGGCGTCCTGCACGACGAGGTGCCCGCCGCCCTCGAGGCCGTCCTGCGCCAACGCGGCCTCACCACGGTCGTCGTGGACGTGCGTCCCAACGAGGCCGTCGTGCCCGTGCCGACCGCCGACAGCGTGTTCCTCAGCGTCACTGCCGCCAACGCCAAGCGGGTCGTGGACGCGTACCCGTCGAACTCGCGCCCGCCCCGCGGCTTCAACGGCATCGGCACGCTGGCCGAGTCGGGCGCGGTGCCTGGCCTGCCCGTCGGCACCCGCTTCATCTCGCCCTACGCCTTTCCGGACAGCAAGGAGGCCAAGCGGGTCCAGGAGCTGACCAAGCTGCCGCCGGGGGCCCGCCTCTACCACGGCTGGATCGTGGCCAAGACGCTGGCCGTCGCGGTCTGGCGCTTCCAGCCGCACACCACCGACCAACTCCGCGGCTCGCTGGACCGCATGAACGGCTACGCCAACGGCTTCGCCCCCGCCTACACCTACCGCCACGGGACCCACTCGGTGCGCCCCGAGGGCGTGCTGTTCGAAGTCGACGAGGCGGGCGCGACCCAAAAGGGCGACTTCCTCACCGACCCCCGCGCCGCGCCCCCCCCCCCCCCCCCCCCCCCCCCCCCCCCCCCCCCCCCCCCCCCCCCC
>Ga0190267_10000112_pt1 | contig 16403 bp, 11 predicted proteins | sample Popmic239T_FD_140332 | JGI IMG/M metagenome (GOLD analysis project Ga0190267, IMG submission 140332) | Populus adjacent soil microbial communities from riparian zone of Oak Creek, Arizona, USA - 239 T | ecosystem: Environmental > Terrestrial > Soil > Riparian zone | place: USA: Arizona... | reverse complement strand
GAACCCCGTCCGCGTCGGCTCGAAGACCACCAGGTAGCGCTTCATGGCTGCAGCCCCGCCTGCCGCAGCACGCCCTGCAGCGCGCCCGGCCCGATCTCGTCCGTGGGGTGCCGGCGCAGCGTAAGGACGCCGGGCTTCTGCGGATGCGTGTACTGGCGGTGGCTGCCGCGCATGGACACGCGGCACCAGCCGTCGCTCTCGATCAGGCGGATCAGGTCGAATGCGTTCATGGGAGCCCGTAGATCAGGGGGAGCGCGGAACGTCCCGATGCACCGCCCCAAGCTAAGAACCTCCCCTCCACCCTCCAAACCGCGACCCGCCAACACGCGGACCTGTTTCCCGCCACTTCGCCGGCATCCCCTCATCCACCGAAAGCAAAGCCTCACAAGGAGTTGGCGGATTCCACGAAGTGCATGCACTCCGTTAACCCCGTTGACTCCGTGTGAGGCCCGCTCTTTTACGGGACCTTTGCCTTCGCTCAGGCGCCCGCCGTCAGGGCTGGCTGCCGATCCTCGTCCGCTGGCGCGCCGCTTCCCGCCGCCCGGTGTCGGACGGGGTGCCGCGAGGAGCCGGCGTGCCGGGGCGGCGGGTGATGCCCTCCACGTTGTCGTCCAGCTCGCGGTCGATCAGCTTGTGCAGCGGGTCGATCCCCGCGGACCGCGGCCACTCGTTCACGATGATGCGGAAGGTGCGCCGCCGGCCGTCGTAGCGGAACTTGCGCAGCCAGATCGGCTCCTCCTCGTCCGCGCCGAAGACCCCGATCTCCACCAGGTCGTCCATCGGCTCCGGCGTCTCGTCGCCCAGCGGCCCCGCGCGCACCTTGCGGCCCGTCACCGTCACGTCCACCTGGTAGCGGCCGCCGCCCAGGTCCGTCCCCTCCGCCCGGGTGGCGCGCAGGTCCCACAGCGTCACCGTCTCGAACAGGTCCTCGATCACCGGCTTGAGCGAATCGGGCGTGGCTGCACGCAGGTGGCGCAGCAGGTCCTCCGACGTCGGATAGCGGCCGCGCATCCCCCGCGCCTCGTCCAGGAACGCTCGCAGCGCCCCGTTCACCCGCTCCTCGCCCACCCAGTCGCGCAGGGCGTACATCGCCAGCGCACCCTTGTTGTAGTGGATGTACTGCTGGTTCTCCACCAGGGCCAGCGGCATCTCCGCCCGCCGCTCCGTGGTGCGGCCCTGCAGGTAGCCGTCCAGCTCGTGGCGAAGGAAGCGGCCGATCTGCCCGCGCCCGTACTCCTTTTCCATCACCATCAGCGCCCCGTACTCCGACAGCGTCTCGCTGAGCATGGCGCCGCCCTGCACGTCCGCCGGCACCAGTTGGTGGCCCCACCACTGGTGCGCCACCTCGTGCGCGGTCACGAAGAACGGGTAGTCGATGTCGTCCGCCTTCACGTCCGCGATGAAGCCGATCCCCTCGCTGTAGGGAATGGTCCCCGCGAACGACTGCGCGAACTCGCCGTAGCGCGGAAACTCCACGATGCGGATCTGCCGGTGCGGGTAGGGGCCGAACCAGCGCGTGTAGTAGTCCAGCGACTCCTTTACCGCCCGGATCATCCGGTCCACGTTGTACTCGTGCCCCGGGTGATGAAAGACCTCGATCTGCACCCCGTTCCACCGGTCGCGCTTCACCACGTACCGGGCGCTCAGGAACGAGTAGAAGTTCAGCATCGGCACGTCCATCACGTACCGAAAGTAGCGCCGGTCGCCGCGCCGCCACTCCCGGTCCAGCCGCCCCGGCGCGATCGCCGTCTGGTCCGCGGAGGTGGAGACCGTCGCCTGGAAGCGCAGCCAGTCCGCGTCGCGCGAGACGAAGTTGCGCGACCGGCCCACCGGGTCGCCGATCGGCCGCACCCGCGGGCGCGTGGGCAGGCCGTGGCGCGCGCGGGCGCCCTCGTCGTCCAGCTCGCCCTCGGCGTTGTAGCCGATGCCGGGGAGGTACTGGCTGTTGAAGAAGGTGCCGTTCTCCACCACCGGAAAGTACTCCGGCTCGTCCGCGAACCCGCGCGTCTCGTGCGCCACGTCGAAGCGCAGCTCCGTGCTGTCCCCCGGCGCCAGCGGGCGCTCCAGGCGAAAGGCGTAGTAGCCCTTCTCTTTGTCCGCGATGATGCGCCGCGACGGGACCGCGAACTCCATCCGCCGGATGCGCAGCGTGTTCAGCAGGTCCACGTGCACCTGCTCGATCGGCCGCGCAGTACGGTTCACCAGCCGGTAGACGCCGCGGATGCGCAGGTCGCGCTGCTCCGGGAAGATGTCCACGTCCAGCGTGACGGCGGTGATGCGGGGCTGCGGCAGCGACTCGAAGCGCTTGTAGCGCTTCTCGTACTCCACCGTGATCCGCTCCTCCTCGTCGTCCGGCTTCCACTCGTTCAGCCGCACCGTGTTGTGCAGGATGAAGCCGCCCGTCCCCAGCACCAGCGCCACCGCCAGCGCCGTCGCCGCCAGCGCGGGGCGCCCGAAGCGCACCCGCGCCAGCCGCATGCGCCAGCGGCCGCCCGTCTCCATCCCCCGCACCCAGAACAGGTTGCTGAGCACGGCCAGCAGCACCGCGACGCCCGACCAGAACAGCGTGTACCAGCCCCACGGCTCCACCGTGTGCCCATAGCCGTTCATGTCGCTGTAGAACGTCTCCGGCGTGGACGAGTAGTGGAACAGGTTGTGGGTCAGCCCGGCCAGGTAGAGCAGCGGGGTGCTGACATAGAAGAGGATGACGATGAGGTGCCCCACGTACTTGTGGTTCACCAGCGACTGGATGGCGACGGCCAGCACCACCAGCAGCGCGAACATCGGCAGGTAAAGGCCGAACAGCTCGCGCAGGTACAGCCCCGGCTGAAAGCGGAAGTAGCCGCGCGCCGCCTGGATCATCATCCCCGTGAGCATCGACACCGCCAGCAGCACCGCCACCATGGCGATGAGCGCGGCCACCTTGGAGACGAACGGGATCCAGGTGGGCACCGGCAGCGAGTCGTGGATCTGCGCGGCGCCCGTCTCGCGCTCCTCCCACACCAGCTCACCGGCGTAGATGGTGATGATGATGATCAGAAAGAGGACGAACGACCCCGCCAGCATTTCCAGCACCTGGTAGGTCACCGGGTAGGTCTCGGTGCCGTAGATGGTGCCCAGCTCCGTGGCGAAGATCAGGATGAACGCCACGCACAGCCCCGCCAGGATCCAGAACCACACCCCCCGCAGGATGCGCCGCGTGCCGTCGCGCGTCATGGCCGCCAGCTGCGTCCACCGCGCCCGCGCGTCGAACGAACGGCGCGGCTGGGGCAGCGTGAGCCGCGCCGCCAGCGACGGCGCCTCCTCACCCGCGCCCTGCGGCGGGCGGCCCGCGTTCTCGTGGGCGAACTGGGCGAAGCGGAAGCGGGCGATGCCGTACGCCAGGATGCCGGCGCCCACCGCCAGCCAGAGCGCGCGGTTGGCCAGCAGCGCCGTGGTGAGCGGAAGCGCGTTGGTGTTCTGCTCCGCCACCGTCCAGTAGCGCATGGCCCAGCGCAGCGGCGCCTGGCCAAAGGGGTCGGACAGGTGCGTCACCCAGTCCGCGTCGATGGCGCTGGCGAACAGGCGCGACACCGTCCACGCCAGCAGCAGCACCATCCCGCCCACCTGGTTGGCCAGCACCCGCCGAGTGAGCGCCGCCAGCACCAGGAACAGCGCCGCCGTCAGCAGCACGTTGGGGATGACGATCAGGGCGAACGGCGCCGCGTACGCGTCCAGCCGGAAGGGGCCGATGCGCTCCGGCTCCGTGAACGGCATGGCCGCCGCGGCCATGGCGCCCAGCGGGATCGCCGCGAACACCAGCAGGTTGACGATGACCGTCCCCAGGTAGCGCCCGCCCAGGTACGCCGTCTTGCCCACCGGCGTGGTAAAGAACAGCGGGTGGATGCGCGTCTCGAAGTCGCGGTGCACCGCCCGCCCCGCCAGCGCGCTGGTGATGGGCACGCACAGGATGGACATCACGCCGATGAGGTTCGCCAGCGGCCGGGGCGAGTTGGCCAGTTGCACCCGCGACCCCAGGTCGAACTCCGGCCACGTCCCCGCCATGGCCGCCATCATCACGAAGGTGATGACGAACAGCAGCCCGAAGTACACCCAGGTGCTGATGCGGCGGAACTCGCTCCGCACCTCGTACCGGGCGATGGTCCACAGCGTCTTCATGCGGACGGCCTGCGGAACAGCTTCCACGGATCGTCCGCTGGCGGCGTCTCGCCTTCGGCCCGCCGCGCCGGGGCATCGTCCAGTGCCGGCGGCGGAACGTCATCCGGAAGCGGAGGCGGCACCTCGTCGGGGCGCACGGATGCGTCGTCGGGCGGAAGCGCCGCGGCGCTCGGTCGCCGGAACCGCGCGTACGGATCACCCGCCGGCGCCGCGTCGTCGCTCAACGGAGGCGCGACGTGCTCGGGCGATGAAGAGGGGACGTCGCGCGGTGGCGGCGCGGCCTCGTCCGGCCGGCGGAACCGCGCCCACGGATCAGGCGCCGCCGGCGGCGGCGGGGTGTCGCCCGGCAGCGGGGGCGGAGTCTCGGCGGACGGCAGTGGCGGCGGAGCCTCGGTCGACAGCAGAGGGGCACCATCGCCCGACAGCAGGGGCGGGACAGCCCCCGGCGTCGGCGCCGATACGTCACCCGGCAACGGCCGCGAGACGTCGGGCGGCGGAACGTGGTGCGGAACCGGGGGTGGGACGTCGTCCGAGAGCAGATGGACGGCGGGCTCCTCCTCGCGCCGGCCGATGCCGATCCCCCGCATCACGGTGAAGTAGACGTCTTTCAGGTCCGGCTCCACCGGCTGAAAGCTGTCGTCCGGGGGGGCGTCGCCGTGCACGTGCACCACCGTGCGCCCCCCCACCAGCGTGGTGGAGATGACGGGATGCGCCTCTTCGAACGCCTTGAGCTCGTCGCGCGGAACCTCGCGGCGCCAGACGCGGCCGCGCACCGCCTCCACCGCCGCCTGCGGCTCCGCCTCCAGCAGGATCTGGCCGTCGCGGATGATGGCCATCCGCTGGCACAGGTCGCTCACGTCCTCCACGATGTGTGTGGAGAGGATGACCACCGCGTTCTCGCCCAGCTCGCTCAGCAGGTTCAGGAACCGCGCGCGCTCCGCCGGGTCCAGCCCTGCCGTGGGCTCGTCCACGATGATGAGCCGCGGGTTGCCGATGAGCGCCACCGCGATCCCGAACCGCTGCCGCATTCCGCCGCTGAAGGTGCCCAGCCGGCGGCCGCGCGCGTCCCACAGGTTGGTCTGCTCCAGCAGCGAGCGCACGGTGTCGCGCCGCTCGCGCCCGTCCGTCACCCCCTTGAGCACGGCGAAGTGGTCCAGCAGCTCCTCCGCCGTGGCGCGCGGGTACACCCCGAACTCCTGCGGCAGGTACCCCAGCGTGCGCCGCACCGCCTCCTTGTCGCGCAGCACGTCGATGTCGCCCAGCCTCACACGCCCGGCGTCCGCCTCCTGCAGCGTGGCCAGGATGCGCATCAGCGTGCTCTTGCCCGCGCCGTTGGGCCCCAGCAGCCCGAACATCCCCGGCGCGATGGTGAGCGACACGTCGCGCAGGGCGTGCACGCCGCTGGGGTACGTCTTGGAAAGGCGCTCGATCTTCAGTTCCACGGGAGCGTCGTGCGGGGGATCAGGGATACGGAAACGCGGGGATGCGGGGCAGCAGGTCCGCCGGCAGGCCCTGGAACACGACCCCGGCCATCACCATGCGGACCGGCTGGGTGCCGCCCCTCACCATGTCGCCTTCGGACTCCTGCGGCCAGCGGTACTCCGCCGCCCTGCCGAACGCGCCGGCCACGTACAGGTGCATGGCGCGGCGCCCGCGGGTGCGGTACGCCACCGCGGGCGACCAGTAGCTGGGCCGCATCTCGTCGGGTGCCCCCGCCCGGCGCTCGCCGAACAGCGAGTAGTCCGTGGGCCGCCGCGTCATCCAGGCGAAGCCCTGTGTCGTGTAGAACCCGGACCCGTCGTCGCGCATGCGCCCGATCTGCACGTACGGCATCACGTGCATCGCGCTCAGCAGCACGCCCGCGCCGGCGTCCGCCGGCATGAAGCTCGTGGGCGCCTGCGCGTACAGGTCCAGCTCCGACGAGAGCAGGTTGATGGAGAGGTTCGCCCCCACCGCCAGCCCGGGCCGGGTCTCGCCCGCCGCGCGGCCGGTGCGCACGCCCAGCGCCGCCTGCGGCAGCAACTCCAGCTCGCACGTCAGCGAGTCGCACGCGGAGAGCCCTCCGCCCCCCGTCACCATGATGGAGGTGCCGCCCTCCACGCGCGGCCCGTGCGCCACCACCGGCGCGCATGCCGCCGCCCACCCCAGCGCCAGCAGCGGAACGACGCGCCGCATGACGCGCTGGATGTGTGCCTGCACGGAGCTGGCCGGAGCGGTCGGATGTGGATGAGGATGGAGGCGCAGGCGGGCCGTGGGGTGCCGGTGTCCGACACCCCGGTGAAGAACGTGAAACAGAGTCATCAGGAATGCGGAAGCAAAGGTGGGAAACGTAAGATCCGGGCCCCGACACAACGTATCACGCGGCCGCCCCGTGACTCATCCCCCACTTTCGCACTTTCGCACTTTCGCACTTTCGCACTTTCGCACTCCCGCACTTCCCTCACCCCTCCAGCATCGGCACCCGCACGCCCTCACGCCGCGCCGTGTCGATCGCGTCGTCGTACCCCGCGTCGGCGTGGCGGATGACGCCCATCCCGGGATCGTTGGTCAGCACGCGCTCCAGGCGCTCGCGCATCTCGGGCGTGCCGTCGGCCACGATCACCTGCCCCGCGTGCAGCGAGTTGCCGATCCCCACCCCGCCGCCGTGGTGAAACGAGACCCAGGATGCGCCGCTGGCCACGTTCACCAGCGCGTTCAGGATCGGCCAGTCGGCAATGGCGTCGCTGCCGTCCTTCATCGCCTCCGTCTCGCGGAACGGCGACGCCACCGACCCCGTGTCCAGGTGGTCGCGGCCGATGACGATCGGCGCCTTGAGCTCGCCGGACGCCACCAGGTCGTTCAGCGCCACCCCGAACCTGGCCCGCGCCCCCTGCCCCAGCCAGCAGATGCGCGACGGCAGCCCCTGGAACGCCACCTTCTCCTGCGCCTGGGTGATCCAGCGCTTCAGGTGCTCGTCCTCGGGAAAAAGCTCCAGCGCCAGCTCGTCCGTGCGGTGGATGTCGGCCGGGTCGCCGCTGAGCGCCACCCAGCGGAACGGCCCCTTCCCCTCGCAGAACAGCGGCCGCACGTACGCGGGGACGAAGCCGGGAAAAGCGAACGCGTCCGCGTACCCGGCGTCCCGGGCCTGCCCGCGCAGGTTGTTGCCGTAGTCGAAGGTAACGGCGCCGCGGCGCTGCATCTCCACCATCGCCTCGCAGTGCGTGCGCATGCTCTCCATCGAGCGCCGCTGGTACTCCGCGGGGTCGCCCTGCCGCAGCGCGTCCGCCTCCTCGGTGGAGAGGCCGGCGGGCACATAGCCGTTCAGCGCGTCGTGCGCGCTGGTCTGGTCCGTCACCACGTCGGGCGTCACCCCGCGCCGCACCAGCTCCGGCAGCACCTCCGCGCAGTTGCCCACCAGGCCCACGGAGAGCGCCTCGCCGCGGTTGCGGGCGTCCATCATCCAGCCCAGCGCCTCGTCCAGGTCGTGCGTCATGCGGTCGCAGTAGCGCGTCTGGATGCGCCGCTCGATGCGCCACGGCTCCACCTCCACGCACAGCACCGCGCCCTCGTTCATCGTCACCGCCAGCGGCTGCGCGCCCCCCATCCCACCCATGCCGCCCGTGAGCGTCCACGTCCCCCGCAGCGAGCCGCCAAAGTGCTGCCGCCCCACCGCGCCGAACGTCTCGTACGTCCCCTGCAGGATCCCCTGCGTGCCGATGTAGATCCACGACCCGGCCGTCATCTGGCCGTACATCGTGAGCCCCTGCCGCTCCAGCTCGCGAAAGGTCTCCCAGTCCGCCCAGCGCGGGACGAGGTTGCTGTTGGCGATAAGGACGCGCGGCGCGTGCGTATGGGTGCGGAAGACGCCCACCGGCTTGCCGCTCTGCACCAGCATGGTCTCGTCGTCCGCCAGCGTGCGAAGGGTGCGCACCATCGCGTCGAACGCCTCCCACGACCGCGCCGCGCGTCCGGTGCCCCCGTAGACCACCAGGTCGTCCGGCCGCTCGGCCACGTCGGGGTCCAGGTTGTTCATCAGCATGCGCAGCGCGGCCTCCTGCTGCCAGCCGCGGCAGGAGATCTCGGTCCCGCGCGGCGCGCGCACGGTCCGTGGTTCGGCGAGAGTGGCGGTGGTCATCAGATGACGTTCAGGGGCGCTCAATAACGCCGATAGTTGAGAACCGCGTCGAACAGGAGGTCACGACGTTGTTCGGAGAACCGAATCAACATCCAGAACAGCGTCTTGTCCAGAGAGCCCAAGGGCTCGCAAGAGAACTCCTCGTCATCAAAAATCGGAAGTTGCTCATTCACCAGTCGTTCATAAAGCGCGGGCTCGATGAAGAAATCGAACTCGTCGACAAGCGCCAGGATTGCATCGCCAGACTGCTTCTCCGCAGGAACACGGAAAGCGCAGACTCTTTTGTCCCAGAAACCACCCGTGAAATCCCGGATATTGTCGGCGATGATGAGATCCATGGGGAAAGCGAACAGGATATCACCGCGGGGAGATCGATAGATGTAGCGGCCAACGGAACTCAGCCGCCGGTCTAGCTGAATGTCCCGATAAAGATTCGCAAGCCGATCCAGGTGGTGCAGAGCCTCATCCGTTCCCGAGAAGCCGAACTCATCCACGATCTGCCGCAACCCATGGACCGCTTCCGGCACCGGCTGGATCAGCCACCAATGCCGATTAGGTACGTATGCGCGATGCCTGAGCGCTTTGAGCCGTGCAATGAGTTCAGGCACATAGTCCATGCGAAGCGCAAACAACTCATCGTGCAGCCAAAGGGAACGTGAAGCAGCAGATGCTCCCTCCTCGAACTCAAGATCCCAAGTGGGCGACATGTAGAGCAGGAGACGTTGGGCTATGAATCGGAATCAACCGGGCTACTCATAACCCAGCTGGACCCATTGGTAATATCGCGCACGCTCAGAATCAGGGCTGGTCCGCCCGGATACGGCTGCCACTTGAACTTGTCGGTGTAGATCGTGGGCCGGAGCGGATCCTGGAGCAGGCGGTAGACTTCGACCTGCGTCGCCTCGTAATCGACGATCCAGTACTCCGGAACTCCGAAATAGGCGTAGCGTTCCCGCTTGATCACCCTGTCCTGGTGCGAAGTAGCGGGAGAGACGATCTCGATGATCAGATCCGGTGCGGCCTCGATCCCTCGATCAGAGATGATGCCGAAACGTTCACGACGGATAAAGACCGCGTCAGGCTCTATAAAGTCTTCATCCCCGAACAGGACGTCGATCGGGCCAATCAGGACTTCCCCAAGCGCGTGCTCGTCAACGAAACCGTGGAGCCTGCCCAGAGTTCTGAGGAGCGCCCGCTGATGCCGAGGTGAGGGCCGGGGCGACACGCAGATATCACCGGCGATGACCTCGTTGCGGTTGCGATCACCCGGAATTCGCGCGAATTCGGCGTATCCCCATCGCTGCCCCATCACTCCCTCCCGGGTTCTAGTCCAGGTTTGCGAGCAGCCGAGCCACATCCAGTTTCAGCACCGGTCCGCCTTGCACCGGCTGCCAGCGGAGCCACTCCGATACGAGCGTGCGGCCGTTCGCATCCTCCTGCAGCCGGTAGACTTCCACCCGCCGGCGGTCAGGATCAATGATCCAGTACTCCGGCACGCCGTAGTGCGCGTACCGTTCGCGCTTGATCCCACGGTCCTGGCTCGCGGTGCTGGGCGACAGGATCTCGATGATCAGATCCGGCGGACCCTCAATACCGCGCTTGGTCCGGTAGTGCTTATGTTCGTGGAGGAGGAAAACGATGTCCGGCTCCACATAATCTCCATCGCCAAACAGGACGGCGACTGGAGCATAGAGCAGTTCCCCCAGATCATGCTGGCGCGTGGCGAATACACCCAGTTCCATGAAGAACCGGCTGCCTGCAACCTGGTGGGGCGTATCGGGCGGTGGCGTCACGTACAGGTCTCCGGCGATGACTTCGTAGCGATTGCCATCATCGGGGAGACTGGCGAACTCCTCGTACGTCCAGCCGCGGACCGCGGATTGGGTGGACATGCTGTCTCCCTTTCGTGAAGATGCCGGGCTGTGGGCGGGCCCCACCCTAAAACTGCAACAAAGTGCCCTCGCGGACCAGTGCGGCGGCGGCTTCGATGTCGGGCGCCAGCGCGCGGTCGGCCTCCAGGTGGCCGATGCGGTCGCGGAACACGCGGTACGCGCGCTCCACGCCGCGCCCAGGGCGCAGCGGCTTGCGGAACTCCAGCGCCTGCGCGGCGCACAGGAGCTCGATGGCCAGCACCGCCTCGGTGTTGCGCAGCACGCGGCGGGCCTTGATGGCCCCGTGCGCGCCCATCGACACGTGGTCTTCCTTGTTGGCGCCCGTGGGAATGCTGTCCACGCTGGCGGGATGGCAGAGCACCTTGTTCTCGCTCACCAGCGCCGCCGCCGTGATCTGCGCGATCATGAAGCCCGAGCACACGCCGGGATCGCGCGTCAGGAACGCGGGCAGGTCGCCGGACAGGTCCGGGTTCACCAGCCGCTCCGTGCGCCGCTCCGAGACCGCCGCCAGGTCCGCCAGCGCGATGGCCAGCAGGTCCAGCACCTGCGCGACCGGCTGGCCGTGAAAGTTTCCGCCGCTGATCACCAGCCCGTTCTCGCCCTCGTCGGGAAAGATGAGCGGGTTGTCGGTGGCGCTGTTGGCCTCCGTCTCCAGCACTTGGCGGATGTAGGCCAGCGCGTTGCGCGCGGCCCCGTGCACCTGCGGCATGCAGCGGATGGAGTAGGCGTCCTGCACCCGCGGGTCGCCGTGGCGGTGCGACTCGCGGATCTCACTGTCCGCCAGCAGGGCGCGCAGACGCTCGGCGCTGGCGGCCTGGCCGGGGTGCGGGCGAGCGCGCATGATGGCGGGATGGAACGCGTCCGGCGTCCCCATCAGCCCCTCCAGCGACATCGCGCCCGCCACCTCCGCCGCCTCCACCACCCGCTCCGCGCCCTTCAGCAGCAGCGCGCCGATGCCGGCCATGAACTGGGTCCCGTTGTTGAGCGCCAGCCCCTCCTTGGCCTGCAGCCGCACCGGCTCCAGCCCCGCGCGCCGCATCGCCTCCGCCCCCGGCAGCACCTCGCCGCCCACCTCCGCCTCGCCCTCGCCCACCAGCACCAGCGCCAGGTGAGACAGCGGCGCCAGGTCGCCCGACGCGCCCACCGAGCCCTGCTCGGGGATCACGGGATGCACGCCGCGGTTCAGCATCTCCAGCAGCCGCTGCACCACCAACGGGCGGATTCCGGAGAAGCCCTTGGCCAGCACGTTGGCGCGTAGCAGCATCATCGCGCGCGTCTCGGCGCGGCTGAGTGGCGGCCCGAAGCCGCAGGCGTGGCTGCGGATCAGGTTGATCTGCAGCTCCTCCAGCCGGTCCGCGGGGATCGGCGTCTCCGCCAGCCGCCCGAAGCCGGTGGTCACGCCGTAGACCGTCGCGCCCTCCGCCAGCGCGCGCTCCACCACGTCGCGCGAGCGCTGCATGCGCGCCTCCGCGCCGTCCGCGAAGGCGACGTGCGTGTCCGGATCGGTGGCGACGCGCTCCACGTCCTCCAGCGAAAGGGTGTCTCCGTCGATCTCGATCCGGTGGGGCATGGGCCTTTGGCGCAGGTGAGGGAAGGAGCGGAAAATAGACGCCCCCGGCGGCCGGGACAACCGCAGGGGCAGGTGCGAAAGTGCGAAAGTGCGAGAGTGCGTGAGTGCGTGAGTGCGTGAGTGCGTGAGTGCGTGAGTGCGAAAGTGCGTGAGTACAGGCGTGCGGGAAGCGCGAGGCGGGTAGATGGATCGCCACACCTCGCAATCGTGACTTCCTGAGGGAGCGCCACACCGCACCGTGCCTTATCGCGATGCCGGCGCGCGACCGAAGGACCTACTCTCCCTCACGCCGACCCCGGCCGAGGCGCCGCGAGAGCCCGCGGCAACGAGCCCCGCGCCGTTTGCGGGGCTTCCCGCCCTTGTTGCGGCGAGTTCACTCGCTCCCGCAGGCGGAGTCCACCGCGCCGTCATCAACGGCTGGATCCCGCGGCTCCCGTCTGCATCGCCCCCCGACTCGCCTAGCGCACCACGTACGAGCCTGTGCGCAACTCCTCGAGCACCGACGGACGGGACGGCTTCCAGTCCAGTTCCCGCGCCCGCTCGGCGGACACCTGCTGGTCCAGCGCCAGCGCGTTGGCGTACGCGCCCAGCACCTCGCGCGCCTCCTCAAGGGGCCACGCCTCCACCGTGGCATCATTCGCCTGCGCGGCGGCCTCGGCCACGTCGCGGACGGGGATGGAGGGGCCGGCGGCGGCGTTCAGGACGGTGCCGGCGGGAGCCCCCAGTGCGAGCACGTACAGGTCCGCCAGGTCGTCCACGTGCACGAACGGCCAGCGCTGCGTTCCCTCGCCCACGTAGCGGACGACGCCCTTCCTTCGCGCGGCGGATACGAACGCCCCCGGCGTGCCGCCGCCGCGGCCGTAGACCACCGCCGGGCGCAGGACCACGGAGCGGATCCCCCAGTCCGCCGCCTCGCGCATCGTCCCCTCCACCTCCGCGCGCCAGGCGACCAGCGGCGTGGCGTCCAGCGGCGCGTCCTCATCCGCCACCCGGTCCCCCGTGTTCCCCAGCACCCACACGCCGCTGGTGTAGACGAACCGCTTGCCCGTCCCCTCCACCGCGTTCAGCATGGCGCCGACCGCGGCGGTATCCACCTCCGCCTGGTCCGCCTTGCCGGTCGCGCCCAGGTGGATGACGGCGTCCGCCGCACGCGCCCCGCGGGCGAGCACCACCAGGTCCGCCAGCGAGCCGTGCACCACCTCCGCGCCCGCGGCGCACAGCTTGTCCGCCGCGTTCGCGGACCGCGCCAGCCCGTGCACCTCGTGCCCCGCCGCTCGCAGCGCCCGCAGCACCGCCGTCCCGATGTACCCCGTCGCGCCCGTCACGAAGACCGTCATCCGCCGCTCCTCTCAGTCCGCTGGCAAAGTGAGGGGACAGCGATACGCGTTCTTCGTCCTCCGCGCAACCATCCCCGCGCCGGATCAGCTCCACTCCTCCCGTTTTGCGACTGAGAGGGTGTTGCGACACCATCCACGAGCGTTGATTCCTGAGTCATTCGCGGCTACGCCGACCATGCTGGATGAAACGGCGTCTGTCATTCCGAGGCCCGGCCACGCAAATCCGTCCTCTCGCGCCGCACGTCGCCGGGCCGAGGAATCTACCGTCGGCTGCCTGGAGGTTGGATGCGGTAGCCCGCGCTGAAGCCGCGGCGATCCAGGAGTCGGAAAGGACCGCGGGCGGACGCCGGGAGTACCCGGCGGTGCGAAAGGTCACCAGCAGCCCACAGCAGATTCCTCGGTCGCGCGCCAGCTACGAGGATCGGCAGAATCTGGGGTGGGCGCTCCTCGGAATGACAGATCGAGGGATCGAGGTGGTCGGAAGAGACTTTTCGATTCAGGGAGCGCCGCTGCAAACTGCTTGCACAGAGAGGTTTGGCGCCGACCGAAGGACCTCGCCTGCCTGGCAGCAAGAGCCTTGAACGGCTCCCGAAGGCTGGGTCTCGCGCGACCCGACAAAGATCCTTCGGTCGCGCACAAGCTTCTGTGGTTATGATGGATACGGGCGTGCGCTCCCTCAGGATGACAGCGCGCCGCCAGGATTTGAGAGGGCTGGCAACATCGTGAGATAAAGAAAGCGGAGGCCGCCGAAGCGGCCTCCGCTTTTCATCTACCCATGACCTGCTGCCGATCAGCGGCGGCTGACGTTCAGCCGGGGCTCGTTGGGCACCGTCTGGTACGCCCAATCGAAGATCATCAGGTCACGGCCGCTCTGGTCCGTACCGAGCATGGTCACCCGCAGCACCGCGAAGTGCGGCTGGCCGTCGCCGCCGGTCACGCGGAAGACGTAGCTGTACTCCGCGTCCACCGCGATCGGCGCCGTGCTGTAGCCGGCCGTGGGGGCCACGCGGGCCGCCGTGCACCCCGCGTCGGCGCCGGGGCCGCAGGTGAGCGCCGTGGTGCGGCCCCACTCCGTGACCTGCGTGCCGTTCAGCGGCACGATGCGCCAGCCCGTCAGGTCGCTCTCCAGCCGCCACTGCGCGCTGGTGGAGGTGCCCGAAAGGATGGGGTTGGCGGATTCGTCCGACTGGAAGCGGAAGCCGCTGGCCGCCGCGCTGTCGGCAAAGGCGTACACCAGCTCACCCGAGAAGTCGGGACGCGGCACGCCGGAGACCTCGGCGCTCAGGTTGCTGTAGTGGCCCAGCGAGTCGATCGCGGCGATGCGGTAGCGGTACACGGAGCCGTTCTCCGCCCGCTGGTCCAGGAACCCGGTGCCGTCCGTCTGGCCGGCCAGGTACGCCGACGCCTGGTTATCCACCCCGGTCAGGTACACGGCGTAGCGCACCGTGCTGCCGGCGCTGGCCGCGTTGGGCGTCCAGCGCAGGAACACGGCGTTGTCCAGCGCCACGCTCTCCACCGTGCCGGGCGCGGAGGGGCGCGCGTTGGCCGGCACCAGCACCACGTCGCGGAAGTCCGACTCCGTCTCCAGCCCCGTGCGCTCGTCGTACGCCGACACGTAGTACTCGTAGTCGGCGCCGTGCGTCACGTTGCGGTCCGTGTACACGCAGCCGAAGTCGGTGCACGAGGTGACGGTGGCGATCAGCGTGAAGCTGGCCGCCGACGCGCGCTTGCCGTACACGCGGAACACCTCGTTGTCCCAGTCCGCGGGCGGAAGCCAGGTGACCTGCACGCTGGGGTAGCCGAACGGCTGGTTGTTCTCGAAGCCTTCCAGGACCCAGGCGTAGCTGGCGAACAGGTCCGTGGGCTGGCCGGGCTCCTCGCCCGGGTCGACGATGATGCCGCCGGGGTCGTTGTCACAGGCCGCGGCCAGCAGCAGGCCCGCCGCGGCAATGTACCTTCTTGCGATGGTCTTCATGGGAGGGGTCTTTCAACGCGAGTGGTGCGGATGCGAACTGCTCCGCGCATCCCTTGGGCAATGCCCGTTCCGGCCAACGGCACATCCATGGAGAAATCCAACTCGTTTCATCCCAATCACTTGCCCACTTCCACCCGAATCCGCGCGGCGCGCGGGTGTCTCGCAGGTATGGCGAACCGCCGTCACCGGCAGGGGACACAGGCGGAAGCGGGATGGAGGAACGGCGGTGGCTGATGAGCGAAAGGCCGGATCCGGTGTCGATCGGCGCGTTGATCGCCGGGCGGATTCACCCCTTGGGCGGGTTCATCCCCGGGCGGGTTCATCCCCGGGCGGGTTCATCCCCGGGCGGGTTCATCCCCGGGCGGGTTCATCCCCGGGCGGGTGAACCCGCGGCTGGAAAAGCGGGAAGCCCCGCAAACTGCGCGGGGCTCCCCGTCGGCATGCCACGGAGTGTCGTTCCGGGCGAGCGCCGAGCGACCCGCGTTGCCGCCGGCCTCGCACGGGAGCGAGTAAACGTTGCCGTGGGTCCGCGGCGCTCCGACCGATGTCGGCGTAACGGAGAGGAGATCCTTCGGCCGCGCGCCAGCCCTCCCAGTACGGCAGAGCGCGGTGTGGCGCTCCCTCAGGAAGTCACGGGCTCCAGGTGGGGGATTCGATCCCCATCCCATCGCCCGTTCACTCCATCACTCCATCACTCCATCACTCCATCACTCCATCACTCCATCACTCCATCACCCGTTCACCCCGTCACCCCCTACGGCCGCGTATCCGACGGCGACGCGCGATCCGCGCCCAGGTTCTGCCGGCTGTAGTCGGCCTTGAGGTCCGGCAGGTCCGCCAGGTGCACCGAGAAGGAGAACGACGTGTTCCCGTTGGGCGCGCGGATGAAGTCGAAGTTGGCCTGCCAGCGGTACAGGTCGCGCTTGAAGTTGAGCACGTGCGTGCCGAACTCGCTGCGCGTGATGGAATAGTCCGTGTACCAGTTGACCGCCCAGTTGCGCGTAGGCGAGAAGGTCACGTTCCCCGACACCTGCTGGTTGCCGCCGTCCGCCACCGCCGGGAGCCCCGTGGCGTCCGGGCGCGTGCGCCGCAGCGAGTACGTGAGCGACACGTTCCACGCCCCGCCGCCCGTGCGGATCGGCATTCCCGTGGCCGTCTGCGAGCCGGGCGGCTCGGCGGGGGGCGTGCCCTCGTCCGGCGGCGTCTGCCCGCGCTCCGTGCGCCGCTCGCCCTCGTCCGCGCGGGCAAAGCCCAGCCAGCGGAAGAGCGCCGAATTGGCCCCGAAGCTGAGCGAGGTCTGCACCCCGGTGAGGAACGGCGAGAACCTGCGCGGCCCGCTGCCGATGAGCCCCGGCGT
>Ga0190267_10000111_pt1 | contig 16440 bp, 16 predicted proteins | sample Popmic239T_FD_140332 | JGI IMG/M metagenome (GOLD analysis project Ga0190267, IMG submission 140332) | Populus adjacent soil microbial communities from riparian zone of Oak Creek, Arizona, USA - 239 T | ecosystem: Environmental > Terrestrial > Soil > Riparian zone | place: USA: Arizona... | reverse complement strand
GGGCGCGGCGGGGCGGGCAGGGCACGCGGCGCGGGCGATCCAGCGGGCGCGGCGGCCCGGCCGGAGCGTGGTGCCGAGGCGGGCGCGGCGGGCCAGCCAAAGCGCGTAGGCGCGGGCGGTCCGGCGGGCGCGGGTGAGCCAGGCGAGGGCGGCTCGGAGGGGGGTTCTTTGGCCGATTCGCTCGCATCGGGGGTCTTGCCGGCCGAGAGAGTCCGCATGGAAGGCTCGGCGGTGGGTGACACTGGAGTCATGAAGACCGGACTCGTCCTTGGCGCCGGCGGCGTCGTCGGCATGGCGTACATCGCGGGCGTCCTCTACGCGCTGGAGCAGGAGGCGGGCATTTCGGTCAACGAGGCCGACCTGATCGTCGGCACCAGCGCCGGCGCGGTGGTCGGCGCCTACCTGCGGGCGGGGTGGACGACCGAGGACATGTGGCTGATGGCCATGGACGAGCACCCGCACCTGTCCCGGATCGGCGGGGAGGCGGCGTCGGCCGGCGACATCATGGCCCCTGCCTTTCGCTCGCCGCTGGAGCTGATGCGGCGGGGCGTGGGCTCGGCCTACATCGCGGCGCGCTCGGTGGCCAGGCGGGTGCGATCCCGATGCCCGCCGTCTTGGCCGACGTGTTCCCTGGCGGCCTGTTCACGATGAACGAGGGCGTGCGCCGGTTCAAAGAGGAGCTTCCCGCCGCCTGGCCGGAGCGGGACCTGTACCTGTGCGCGGTCGACGTGAACACCGGGCGGCGGGTCGTGCTGGGCAGGCCCGGCTCTCCCGAGATCGACCTTCCGCACGCGGTGATGGCGTCGTCGGCGATTCCAGGCGTCTACAAGCCGGTGAAATGCGGGCGCATGACGCTCGTCGACGGCGGGGCCCACTCCACGACCAACCTGGACCTGGCGGTCAAAGCCGGGTGCGACCGGATCATCGGCGTGGCGCCGATGGCCTTCGACACCTCCGCCGCGCCGAGCTCGCTCAACCAGCTCATCCGGCGCTGGCCCGCCCGGAGCCTGGCCGCCGAGGCGGCGGGCGCCCGAGGCCGCGGCGCCGACGTCTTCCTGTTCCGCCCGTCGAGCGACGAGGTCCGGCTCCACGGCGTGAACATGATGCGCATCGAGGGCCTCGATGACGTGGCGAAAGCGGCGTACGAGTCGGCCTGCCGCGCCTTGGCCACGGATCGCTTCAAGCATCTGATCACTCCGCACGCCGCTGCGTAGGGGCGGCTCGGTCGGCGTTCATGCCGAGGAGTGTTCCAGGGGGGTGTAACAACAACGTCCGGCGCGCGCCCGCCGACGCCGCCGGCCCTGAGCCGAGCCGAGCCGAGCTACGGCAACAGAGCGGGCACGACTTTGTGGCACATGCCGTCGGTCGGCGGGCTCAATGCCACCACGACCCGCCGCGGCATGTAGCCCAACAGGTCGGCCAACGCAGCGCCAGACAGCGAGGCCCGACCGGTGCGGTCCATCGCCGGCACGAGCGGCCCGGCGCCTGCCCCTTCGCCCAGCGGCAACTCGTGCGCGAGGCCGCGCCACTCGAACCGGCACGCCAGGCCGGGTGCATCCGAGCGCACCACCGACACCGCACCGGGCGGCGCCACCAGGCAGACCGACGGCCGGTCGTTCGGGACCTCCCAGTACGGCAGGCTCACCGCCGCGAACCCGAGGACGTGCTCGCTCGCAGGCAACAGCAGCGGGCGCAGGTACCGCTCGGCCGCCCGCCGACGCAGCCGGCCCACCATGCGCGGCATCCCCTCGACCACCACCGCCTCGGGCCGAGTGAGCGGGTCGTCCTCCAGCTCCTCCTCGTTGGGCGCCACCTGCGCGGAGGCCACGTCGAAGCGGTGCAGGGCGGCCCCGGTCCGCTCAGCGCCCGGCCACCGGACGACGACGAACGCGCCGGACGCCAGATCGACGCCGATGCACGCGCCCCGACCTGCGGCCAACACGACAAATGAGAGCTCGGCCCCGACGACGCAGGTGCGAGGCGCGAAAGCAACCGCCATAGACGTTCATCGTGCGCCGCCGCGAAAGAAAAGTGGTGGATTGCGACGCGCTCGCCGTCTACGGCCCTGCCAGCTCCTTCACCAATGCCTCCGCCGAGTCGACCGGCGCCTTGCACACGTAGCCCCGACAGACGTACGCCAACCCTTCGAGTCGGGACTCCCAGAGTGGCGACTCGTACGGTTCGCCCCACGCCAGCACCGCGTCAGGGAGGAACCGCTGCTGCACCGCCCGCACCAGATCGGACCGGTCGCCCACGACCGCGATCTCGGTCACTCCCGACACCACCAGGTCGACGGCGGCCAGCGCGTGCGAGAACGCCGACGGGTGCTTCTCGAGGGTTGGCCGCAGAAGCTGCAGCACGCCGGTGCCGGCGGCGGTGTACCGGTCGACGCCGGTCAGCGCGCCCAGCCGCACCAACGCCACCGCGGCCACCGAGTTGGCCGACGGCGTGGCTCCGTCGAACACGTCTTTCTGACGGACGATCAGCTCCTCGCCGTCGTCGCCCACGGTGAAGAAGCCCTCGCCCTCGTCGTCTCTGAACAACTCGATGAGGCCGTCGGCCGCGTCGCACGCAGCCGTGATCCAGCGCCGCTGCCCGGTCGCCTCGGCCAGCCGGGTGAAGGCGTCGACGAGCCAGGCGTAGTCGACCGCGTACGCCAGCACCCGCGCCCCGGCGTCCTCCTGCCACGACCGCCGCCAGCGCCCGTCCTCCCGCCGCAGGTTGCCCAGCAGGAAGTCGGCCACCTCGACGGCCGCCGCGACCCACTCGTCGCGCTGGAAGGCGGCCCCCGCTTCGGCCAGCGCCGAGACGAACATGGCGTTCCACTCGGTGAGCACCTTGTCGTCCAACCCTGGGCGCACCCGCTCACACCGTTTGAGCAACAACTCTGACAATTCGAGTGACAACTCAGATGGTTTAAGCAGGCCGCCCTTTGCATGCAGCCGGTTGAGGATGTTGCTGCCCTCGAAGTTGCCCGCCTTCGACGCGCCGAACCACTTGGCCGTCGCCTCGGGCAGCTCGTCGAGGGACCAGACGTAGAACTTGCCCTCCTCGCCCTCGGAGTCGGCGTCCTCGGCCGAGCAGATCCCCCCGCCCGGCGAGCGCAGGTCGCGCAGGACGTAGCCGATGGTCTCCTCGACGACCTGGGCGTACTGGTCGGCGCCGGTCACCTGCCACGCATGGGTGTAGACCCGCACCAACCCGGCCTGGTCGTAGAGCATCTTCTCGAAGTGGGGGACGAGCCAGTGCGAGTCGACCGAGTACCGGTGGAAGCCTCCGCCCAGGTGGTCGTAGATGCCGCCTGACGCCATGGCGTCCAACGTCGCAGTGGCCATCGACAACGTCGACTCGGAGCCGTTGCGGGCGAACACCCGCAGCAGGAAGTCGACGTTGCTCGGCATCGGGAACTTGGGCGCCCGGCCGAAGCCGCCGTTGTGCGGATCGAACATCTCGCGCAACTGGCTGTAGCCGCCTTCGAGGATCGCGGGCCCGAGGTCGCCCCGCTCGCCGACCGACACCGTCGAGCGCACCTTGATCGCGTCCGAGAGCTGCTCGGCCTGTTCGAACAGCTCCGACCGCCGGTTCTGCCACGCGTCGTCGACCGCGCGCAGCAGGTCGACGAAGCCAGGCATGTTGCCCCGCGCCGTGGGCGGGAAGTAGGTGCCGCCGTAGAAAGGGCGCCCGTCCGGCGCGAGGAACACCGTCATCGGCCACCCGCCATGGCCGGTCATGGCCTGCACCGCCTCCATGTACAGCGCGTCGACGTCGGGGCGCTCCTCTCGATCCACCTTGACGTTCACGAACAGCTCGTTCATGACGGCGGCGATGGTGGGATCCTCGAACGACTCGTGCGCCATCACGTGGCACCAGTGGCAGGCGGAGTAGCCGATCGAGAGCAGGATCGGGACCTCGCGCTGGCGCGCCGCCTCGAACGCCTCAGCACCCCAGGGATACCAGTCCACCGGGTTGTCCTGGTGCTGACGGAGATAGGGCGACGTCTCGCCTGCGAGCCGGTTCATGCCTAGCGTCCTACCCCATGGAGACCGCTTCGCTGGAATCGGTGTACGAGCGCATTCTCGACCTCGCCGCGGCGGGCCCGTTCGCCGAGCCGGCGGAAGGGGGCTGGCCCGCCGAGCTCGTGTTGGCCCACCTCACCGTGAACGACGACGCCCTGATCGAGGCCCTGCGCGCCGTGCTTTCCAACAAGCCGACCCACCACTACGACAACGAGGCCGCCGTCGACGAGGACAACCTGCGGGGCCAAGGGACGCTGCCGGAGCTCATCGACAAGCTGCGCACGTCGAGCCGACAGCTGTGCGACCTGGCCGGCCAGCTCGGCCAGCTCGAGGACACGCCGGTCGTCGTGCGGATCAAAGACGACGACCAGATCGTGATCGACGGCGAGACGTGGCCGATCGGCCGGCTGCTCCACGTCCACGCCGAGATGCACCTGCCCAGCCACCTTTCGCAGCTCGAAGGACTGCACTCGTAGGATCGCCGGCCATGGAGCTGCGACTCGACGGCAAGGTGGCGCTGGTGACCGGCGCGTCCCGCGGGATCGGCCGGGCCATTGCGGCCGCGTATGCGGAGGCGGGGGCGCGGGTGATGATCTCGTCCCGCAAAGAAGACGCCTTGAAAGAGGCCGCTTCGACGATGAACGGCGAGGTCGAGTGGTTCGCCGCCAACGCCGGAGACGAAGAGGGCGCGCAGGCCTGCGTCGACGCCACCGTCGAGCGACTGGGCGGGCTCGACATCCTCGTGAACAACGCGGCGACGAACCCGTACATGGGCCCGATCGTCGGCATCGACAAGCCCCGCGCCGACAAGACCGTCCAGGTCAACCAGTGGGGGATCGTGCTGTGGAGCGGGATCGCCTGGCGCGCCGCGATGGAGGAGAAGGGCGGCACGATCATCAACGTGGCCAGCATCGGCGGCATGTCGGTGGAGCCGTCGATCGGGTACTACAACGTGACCAAGGCCGCCGTCATCCACCTCACCAAACAACTGGCCAACGAGCTGGCGCCCAAGGTCCGGGTGAACGGGCTGGCCCCGGGCCTGGTGAAGACCGACATGGCGAGGGCGCTGTGGGAGCCTGCCGAACAGCAGATCGCCGAGCGCCTCCCGTTGCGACGGCTGGGGGAGCCTGAGGACATCGCCAACGCGGCGCTGTTCCTTGCGTCCGACAAGGCCGGCTGGATGACCGGCCACACGATCGTCGTCGACGGCGGCGCGCTGGTGCGCAGCGGGTTCTAACGCAGGCCGACGATCTGGCGGACGAAGGCCTCGAAGGTGAGGCCCTTGTAGGCGTCGAGCTCTCGCACGACCGCCTCCAGCTCCCACTCCGCCTCGGCCAGTGCCTTTTTGGCCCGAGCCAGGTCCTGATCAAGTCGGACGCGCCGCTCGGCCGCGTCGCGTGACGCCTGGCGGGCCGCCTCGGTGACCGCCGACGCGTCGGCCACGGGCATGGCCCGCACCTGCTCGGCCTTGCGCTCTGCGGTGGCGCGCGCCGTCTGCTCGGCCGCGGTGAGCGCAGTGCGCTGGGCCGCGAACTGTGCTCGGATCGCGTCGGCCTGCGCCACCGGCAGGGCGGACGGGAGGCTGGCCGAGAGCCTGGCCTCGAGTCCTCGCCGCCACGACAACAACTGCCTGGCCGTGCCGGTCGTGAGCCCTGAAGCCTTCACTCGCTGCCCGTCGACCCGCACGAGGTGGGCGACCTCGCTGCCCGGCTTGCCCTCGTTCTCCACGAAGACGTCCACGAAGTCGGCCGCCGTGCGCACGTCGTCGAGCGCCAACGCGAACAGGACCCTGTCGTCGAGGCCGGAGAACATGCTGAGCGGCTTGCGACGGAGGTCTTCATCGATCACGCCGCGCTGCACCTCGCGCAGGGCGGCCGCCAGCGCGGTGTGCTCGGCTCGGTAGAGCTCTTGCTCTTGGGCGGCCAGTGCAGTCAGCGTGCTGCGCAGCTCTTCGTCCACCTGACGGATCGCTACGTCGCGGCCGTTCTGCTGCTGCTCGACGGCCCGCTCGGCGCGGGTCAGTGCGTCCTCTTCGGCCTTGTCGACCTGGACCCGCTCGCGCTGCACGTTGCGGACCCGCGACTGCGCCTCGTCCCGCTTGCGGGCCGCCTCGTCGTATGCCGACTGCTTGGCCCGGTACTCGGCCACCTCGGGGGACTGGAGCCACAACTGCTTGGCCCCGAAGTAGCCGACGGTCACCAGTGCACCAAGGGCGGCCAGTCCCAACGGGATCGACACGACACCGGACACGGAGACGGCCACGACCACGCCGATCGCCGCGACCAGCACGCCCGCGGCCACGCGTGGGGTCGGCAGGTGGGTGAACGTGATCGGCGCCACTGCGGCGGCGTCGGCCGGACGGGCGGCTCGGCGCACGTCCTCGATCAACGCCGACGATTCGGCGGCGGGCGCGGGGGTGTCGTCGCGCAGCGCGGCCATGAGGCTCTGCTGGCGGGCCAGGTCGACGTGTCGGGTCTCCGGCAGCTTCGGTGTCGGCGCCCGGTCCGGCGCCAGCGGCGGCACCGAGTTCAACGGCATGGCGAGGTACGACCGCAGCCGCCCGGCCAGGTCGCGCAGCACCTCGTCGCCGCTGGCCTCGAAGGCGGCCAACGCGTCGGAGTGCAGCGGATCGGTGAAGTCCTGCGAGCGGAACAGCAAGCACTCGTCGCCGCCGTCGAGCCGTCCCCACAGCAGCGGGTCGACCGACAGCCCGGCCAACGACGCGTAGACGACCCATGACGAGAAGTTGTCGAGATGCAGCCCGAACTCGCCGGGCTGACGGGCCGGGTGCTGATAGTTGCGGTGGCCGAGTTCGTTGCCCGACAGCCCTGCCAGCGAAGGGACGAACATGCCGTCGTAGTCGACAAGGCGGAGGTCGCCGCCGGGCGCCACGAGGATGTTGCCGTGCTGGATGTCGCCATGGGCGACGCCCGAGCGGCGCAGCTCGTCGACCAGGGTGGCGAACCGGGTGGCGAGATAGGCCAGCGCGGGCCCGTCCCACAGGTGCTGCTCGATGTAGGTGAGCAGCGGCTGGCCCGACGCCCAGTCCATCTTCACGATCGGATACCACTCGCCGCCGACGTTGACCCCCTGCTCTTGAAACGTGAACCCCACCCGCCACGAACCCGAGAGCCGACGGAGGTGCTCGTCGATCGCCGTGTAGCGACGGGTCATGTCGTCGAAGGAGCGCACGAAGCAGCGCACCGCCCACGCCCGGCCGTCGGCGGCCTGCATGCGGAAGACGCTGGCGAAGTTGCCGCTCACCGGTCGGGGCAGGCCCATCGGGGTCAACTCCGGCGACGCCGCGGCCAGCTCGGGATCGGCGAATGCCGACGCCGGGTCCTGCAGCGCCTCCATGTACTCGGCGCCGCGGGGAAAGGCGCGCGTGGTGCGGGTGCCGGCCTCGATCACAAGACCTCGATCCGCACCATCGTCACGTCGTCGTTGCGCAGTCGGCGCTCCGTCCGCAGCCCGCTCACCCACTGGGCGAACGTGGCCTGGCCCCGTGCGCTGAAGCCCTGCAACTGGTGCCACGGCGCATGCCCTGCCTCGACCTCGCCGAGGAACCACGCGGCCAGCGCGTCGGTGGCCAGCACGAACAGGTCGCCGGACCGCCACTCGCCCTCGCGCTCTTCCATGTGCCGCACGACGTGCTCGACGTCGTCGGTCCGGCTGGGCACGAGGTTCGGCGTCGATCCGAAGTCCGACGGGCTCTTGAGCGGGAACGACGTGAGCAGCTCGTCGTCGCGCACGTGGAACAGACAGGTGTCGCCGAGCGACGTCGCCGTCCACGATCCGCTCGACGTCCGCCGGGTCGTGAACTGCACGCCGAGGAACGTGGCGAAGGCGCCGCGCGCCAGACCCGGCTCTTCGAACCACTGCACCGGGCGGTCCTGTCGGCCGCGCTCGTCGAGGTAGGCGGCGAGCACGTCTTCGAACTCCGCCATCGCAGCCTCGAGCACGTCCGTCGTGCTGGCCCGCTCCGACTTGCACCACGTGCGGGCGAGCGCGTCGGCCCACCGCCCCGACAGCATCGACTCGCTGGCGCCGTCGGCCATGGCGAAGCGAAGCCGGCGAGCGCTGTGGCGCCCGTCCTTCTGCGGCGCGAACGCGTCCTCGTACTCGGCCGCGTCGTTGCCGGCGCGCGCCAGCCAGAACGAGGTGGTGAGCGCGCGCAACGTCGCTACCGCAGGCCGAGGACCTGGGTGCCGACGTCGAGGAACTGCACGATGGCGCTGATGTCGGCGTTGAACACGAAGCCGCGCGCATCGGTGGCCAGTGCCAGTTCCTGCTGCATGGCCGCGGTCCGCATGGTCGGCGGGAGCACGCTCGACATCCGGAACAGCAGCCGGGCGTAGTCGTCGGGCAGGGCTCGGTCCGCGTTCGGGAACACGATCGGGTCGCTCTGGTCCGACGACACGTGCAGGTTGAACAACAGCGCGTTGCCGTCGGCGCTCATCAGCTCGCGCAGTGCCTCGGCCGGGCCGGACGGGTCGCCGTCGGTCGACTCGCCGTCGGTGATGTTGAGCACGATGGGGGGAAACGATCCCGGGTGCTCGGCCAGCCACTTGCCGACCACGTCGTGCGCCATCGTGAGCGCGCCGCACATCGGCGTGTCGCCGTAGGCAGTGGGGGAGAACCACGTCGGGAACTTCACGGTCTGCTGGGTGACGGTGCCGGCGCCGTTGCGCACGGCCCGCGTCCGCTCCTCCAGGTTGGCGGGCTGCGCGGCGACCTGGCTCAGCGGCACCAGGTTGCGCCCGGCCAGCACCCCGCCGAAGGCAGGGCCGACCTTGGCGCCGTAGCCGATGACGCCGACGTGGAAGTAGTCGCGCACCCCCTCTTCCTTGGCGCACTTGATCGTGAGCTCGGACAGCAGTCGGTTGACGGCGTCGGCCACGGCATCGGCCTTGGCCATCGGGACGTCGCCGCCGCCGATCGCCTCGCGCATCGACTCGGACTGGTCGATGAGGAAGAGGAAACAGGTTGGATTGGCCCGGCTGATCTCGGCGCTGTAGGGCATTGTCGTGGTTCTCCGGTTCTCCGGTCGCGGTCGGGTTGCACCTTTCCGACCTCTTCTATCGACCGGTTCCTCGCCCGACTTATGCAGAGTTGTGAGTATGGGCGTGGCGGTGTGCGACCATCTGCGCCCATATGCGCACTCGTGGCCCGCTCGCTGCTGTCCTCGCCGCCCTCGTGGCGGCCGCCCTCCTCGTCGCCGGCCCTGGCCCCGCCCGAGCCGACGGGGGCACTGGCGACGCCAGCCTCCTGACCTTCGGCGGCATCCCGTTCAAGGGGTCGACTGAGGGCTTGGCCTTGGCCCAGCCGATCACCGGGGTGGTGGCCACGCCCAATGGCGGCGGCTACTGGATGGTGGCCGCAGACGGCGGGATCTTCTCGTACGGCGACGCTGCCTTCTACGGCTCGACCGGCGGCATGAAGCTGGTCCGCCCCATCGTGAGCATGGCGTCCACCCCGGATGGCGGCGGCTATTGGTTCGTGGCGTCTGACGGCGGCGTGTTCGCGTTCGGCAACGCCAAGTTCTTCGGATCGGCGGCAGGCCTGCCGCTGCGCCGGCCGATCGTCGGCATGGCCCCGACCGCCGACGGGGGCGGCTACTGGCTGGTCGCATCGGACGGCGGCATCTTCTCCTACGGCAACGCGGCCTTCCACGGCTCGGCGGGCGGCATGGCGCTCAACAAGCCGGTCGTCGGCATGGCGGCGACGCCGAGCGGCGGCGGCTACTGGCTCGTCGCATCCGACGGCGGCATCTTCTCCTACGGCAACGCGCCGTTCTTCGGCTCGACCGGCGGCATGCAGCTGCGCAGCCCGGTCATGGCGATGGGCCGCACGCCCGACGGCGGCGGCTACTGGTTGGCGGCGGGCGACGGCGGCCTCTTCGCCTACGGCAACGCGCCGTTCTTCGGCTCGGGGGTGGGACAGGTGCCGAAGGGCAAGGCCGTCATCGGCTTCTCGGCGCCTCGCAACGCGAGCGGCTACGTCATGGCGATGCGCCCGGTGCCGGAGACGACCGGCCCGTTCGGCCCGACCGTGCTCGACCTTCAGCGCCGGCTCAACGCGCTGGGCTACTGGGTGCCGATGGACGGCCAGAGCGGGCCGTTGTTGACGCAGGCGCTGTACGCGTTGCAGAAGTCGGCGGGCATTGCGCGCACGGGATCCTTCGGCGCCCGCGAGCGCCAACTGCTGGAGGCCGGCTTCCGACCGACGCCGCGCACGGGCTACGGCTATCTCGTCGAGCTCGACAAGCGCCGACAGATCATCATGATCGTGCGCGACGGCGTCGCCGCCTACACGTTCAACACCTCGACCGGCAACGGCGCCACTTACTCCTCAGGCGGCACGCGCAAGGTCGCCCACACGCCCGAGGGCAACTTCTCGATCTACCGGGCCGTCAACGGCCAGCGGGTCTCCGAGTTGGGCGAGCTGTGGCGGCCTCGCTACTTCACCGGCGGCTACGCGTTCCACGGCTCGCCCAGCATCCCGCCGTACCCGGCGTCGCACGGGTGTGCCCGCATGTCGAACGCGGCGATCAACTTCGTCTGGGACGCCAACCTCATGCCGATCGGCATCCCGGTCTGGGTCTACTCGTAGCCGGTTGTCCGTCGCGCCGGGTCGTCGCTACTCGCGGCGGCTGGCGGGCTCGGCGGCCGCCGCCTTGCCTTGGGGGCCTTCGCCTGACCAGGGTTCGGCGGCAAGGTCCGCTTCGAAGATGGCGCGGTCCTCGTCGGCCGCGATGGCGCGACCCGCTTCGGCCGCCTTGGCCCGGTACGCATCGGCTGTGACCCGGTCGCCCGACGCGGCCGCGGCGCGGGCCATCCCCTCGTACGCATAGGCGAGGTCGAAGTCCTCGAGCCCGGCTTTCTCGGTGATGCCGAGACAGCGCGCCGCGTGGTGGCGGGCCGGCTCGCCTCGGCCGAGCACGGCGTAGACGTGGGAGACGAGCCACTCGCCGCGGGCGCGATGGACCGGCTCGCCGACACGCGTCCAGTGGTGCAGCGACGCGTGGGCGGCGTTGAGCATCGCCTCGTCATCGTCGGGCGTCCTGTCTTCCCGGGCCAGCCACGCCCACGTCTCCTGGTTGGCGGCGACGGCGTGGGCCCGCACGCATTCGACATCGGCCGCCTGGCGACCGAGCCGGGCGAGGATGCCGGGCCAGCCCCGCTCGTAGCTGTCGCGCACGCCGAGCGCGTCGTTGCCCAGGACGTCCCAGTTGCGGTGCACGACGCGCACCAGCGTCAGGTGGCCGTCCCGTCCGACCGTCTCGAACCGGAACTCGACCTCGGTCGGCGCGGGCCGGGTGGGATTGGGCTGCCACGACAGCACGATTCGCTCGGGGCGGTCGAACACCAGGACCTCGGCCCATGGGGACTCGGTCCCGTCATGGCGGCGCTCGAAGACCCGACCGCCGACACGGGGCTCGATGACCGCGGTGGCCACCTCGTCGCCGCCGAGGGAGTGCATCGCCAGCGGCCACCAGTCGCCGAACTCCTCGATGAACACGTCGAACACGACCTCGCGGCGCTGGTGCACCGTCACCGACGCCTTGACCGGCGCCAGGCCTGACTGCGTCATCGCCTGCCCCCCTTCTGCTTGCCTGCCCGTCCTGCTGTGCCGACCGCGCCGCCCTTGGGCTTGGCCGACTTGATCGGCTTGGCGGGCTTGGCCGCCGACGGGCGTGCCTCGGCCCGCTGTTGCAGCCGTCGCAGTGACTCGTGCCAGACGCGTTCGAGGTACGCCTGCAGCGGGGCCAGCCCCTCCGGCGTGGCCCGGTAGACGTGCCTGGTCCCGACCTTGTCGTGGGCGACCAGTCCGGCCTCGCCGAGCGCCTTCAGGTGCTGCGAGACCGCAGGCCTGCTGACCAGCACCTGCTCGGCCAGCTCGCCGACCGACTGCGGCCGATCGGCGAGCCGTTCGAAGATCTCGCGTCTGGTCGGGTCGTGAAGGACATCGAAAAGCAAATCGTAAGTCGCCACTAACCGTTATTTACGACTAACCGTTAGTCGTTGTCAACGGTAAGTTCCGACTTACGCACCTTTCCGATCGGCGTGCGGGGAAGCGAGTCGACGATGACGACCTGCTTCGGCGCCGCGTAGGCCGGGAGCGCCTCCTTCACGATGCCGCGCAGCTCGTCGAGCGTGGGGGGCTCGGCACCGTCAGCAGGGACCACGAACGCCACCACCCGGTGCCCCCACTCGTCGTCGGGCCTGCCCGCCACCGCCACGTCGCCGACCGCCGGGTGACGGCGCACCACCCGCTCGACCGCATCGGGCCACACCTTCTCGCCGCCGGTGACGATCACGTCGCCCATGCGGCCGTCGACGTGGAGCCGCCCCTTCTCGTCGATGCGGCCTGCGTCGCCGGTCGCCAGCCAGCCGTCGGGCGACTTGGGGTCCGTCCCGTCGCGGTAGCAGCGCAACAGCATCGGGCCCCGCACATGGATCTGTCCGTCCGCCGGGTCGACGCGCACCTCCACGCCGTCCAGCGGCACGCCGTCGTAGACCAGCCCGCCTGCCGTCTCGGTCATGCCGTAGGTGTGCACGACGTTGTCCGGCCGCTCGCCCGCACGCCAGTCCGCCGACCCGCCGACCAGCACCCGGCGGAAGCGGCGGGGGTCGACGTCGCCGCGTTGCAACTGCGTCGGCACCGCGGAGACCAGCGTGGCGGCCGGATCGGCGGGATCGAACGTGAAACGGGTCCGGGTGGCGTGGCAGCGGGTGATCACCGACAGCCCGCCGATATGGGCGAGGGGCAGGATCGACAGCCAGCAGTCTCGTTCGGGGTCCACGTCGAGGCGGGCGCACGAGGCCAGGGCGGCGGCAAGCAGGGCCCCGAACGTGAGCACGACGCCGCGGGGGCGGCCGGTCGTCCCCGACGTGGCCACGACCAGCGCGTCGCCCGGCTCGACGTCGTCGCCCGCGCCCAGCGAGGCCAACAGCTCGTTGCGCGCCGGGACCGGCAAGCGGGGGTCGGCGAGGAGGACGGCGTCGCCCTCGTGCCACACCCGCCGGATGCCCCAGGCCGTGGCCGGACCCGGCTCGGCCGTCATTGGGACCAGTCGCGGCACCCCGAGTACGGTAGCCAACCGTATGAGTGATCACTCTCAGAGTGCGAGCATCAAGCCCGGCGCAGACTGGAAAACCGCAGGTCAGTACGGTGACATCCGGTACGAGACGGCCGAGCCGGACCCCGGCCAGGGGCTGATCGCCAAGATCACGATCAACCGCCCTGAGGTCCGCAACGCGTTCCGCCCGCAGACGCTGTTCGAGCTGTCAGACGCCTTCCGCAAGGCCCAGGACGACCCCGAGGTCGGCGTCATCATCCTCACCGGCGAAGGCCCTCTGGCGTTCTGCTCGGGCGGGGACCAGCGCATCCGCGGCCACGACGGCTACATCGGCGACGACGCCGTCGCCCAGCAGGGCATCGGGCGCCTGAACGTGCTCGACCTGCAGATCCAGATCCGCCGCTGCCCGAAGCCGGTGGTGGCCATGGTCGCCGGGTACGCGATCGGCGGCGGGCACGTGCTCCACGTTGTGTGCGACCTCACGATCGCGGCCGACAACGCCCGTTTCGGCCAGACCGGGCCCCGGGTGGGCTCGTTCGACGGCGGCTACGGCTCGGGTCTCCTGGCCCGGAGCGTGGGTCAGAAGAAGGCCCGTGAGATCTGGTTCCTGTGCCGGCAGTACGACGCGCAGCAGGCCCTCGACATGGGGCTGGTCAACACCGTGGTGCCGCTCGAGGAGCTCGAGGCCGAGACCGTGCAGTGGTGCCGGGAGATGCTGGCGCTGTCGCCGCTCGCCCTGCGGCTGTTGAAGGCGTCGATGAACGCGGCCGACGACGGCCTGGCCGGCATTCAGCAGCTCGCCGGCGACGCCACGCTGCTCTTCTACATGTCGGAGGAGGCCCAAGAGGGCCGCAACGCCTACGTGGAGAAGCGCAAGCCGGAGTTCGGCAAGTTCCCGCGTCGCCCGTGACGTCGGGGCCGTCTGCCGCGCCTGCGCCCACCGGCAACAAGTGGGTCTTGGGCGCGCGGCCGCGCACGTTGCCCGCCGCCATCGCGCCGGTCTTGGTCGGCACCGCGGTCGCCCTGTCGCAGGGGGACGTTGTTTGGTGGCGGGCGGTCGCCGCGCTCATCGTGTCGCTCGCCGTCCAGGTCGGCACGAACTACGCCAACGACTACTCCGACGGCGTGCGCGGCACCGACGATTCCAGAGTCGGCCCGCTCCGCCTGGTGGCGTCCGGCCTGGCCTCGCCCGCCCAGGTCAAGTCGGCGGCGATGGTGTCGTTCGCGGTGGCCGGCGTCGCCGGAGTGGCCCTGGCCTTGGCGACGACGCCGTGGCTGTTGTTGGTCGGCGCCGCGTGCTTCGCGGCCGGCTGGCTCTACACGGGCGGGCCGAAGCCCTACGGCTACGTCGGCCTGGGCGAGGTGTCGGTGTTCGTGTTCTTCGGCCTCGTCGCGGTGGCGGGCTCGGCCTTTGTCCATGTGGAGAAGGTGACGCGGCTCGCCCTCGTGGCGGGCATTCCCATCGGCCTGCTGGCGACCGCGCTGTTGATCGTCAACAACCTGCGCGACATCCCGACCGACGTCGTCGCAGGCAAGCGGACTCTTGCCGTCCGGCTCGGCGACGAGACGACCCGCGTGCTCTACAGCGGCTGTCTGGCCGCCGCGTTCGGGGTCGCCCTCGGCCTCGCGCCCGCCCGCCCCGGGGCGTTGCTCGTGCTGCTCGCGCTCCCGCTCGTCCGCCGTCCGCTCACCACCGTCATCAGGCGGGCGTCCGGGCCTGCGCTCATCCCCGTCCTCGTCGCCACCGGCCGGTTGCAGCTCGCGTTCTCGGTGCTGTTCGCGGCCGGGTTGGCCTTCGGCTAGGCGCGCCTAGCTGTGCAGGCGGTCACCCGAGAGGAACGCCTCGACCACGTGCACGAAGTGCTGGGGCTGCTCCAGGTGGGCGGCGTGCCCGGCCTCGGGGATCACGGCCAGCGAGGCGTTGTCGCCGATCACGCACTGCATGCGCTCGGCGATGGCGCGGAACTTCTCGTCCCGCTCGCCGACCACGAGCAACACCGGCATGGCCAGTTCCTCGAGTCGGTGCCAGAGCGGCTCCTGCCGCCCGGTGCCCGCCAGTCGCAGGCTGCCGGCCAGGCCCATGAGCGTGTTCTCCATCCTGGCCTCTTTGTCGGCCGCCTCGGGACTGAGGTCGCGAAACAGCGGGCCTTGCAGCCAGCGGTCCAAGAAGTCCGACAGGCCGATCTCGAACAGGAGCACGGCCTGGTCCTTGTCGGCCTTGCGACGGGCCATGCGGGCGGGCAGCTCCTCGATGCCGGGGGTCGCCCCGATCAGCACGAGGCGCTCGACGAGCTCGGGCGCCTGCAAGGCGAGGTGCAGGCAGAAGCGGCCGCCCATCGAGTAGCCGAGGTACGCAGCGCGCCCGCCGACCTCGCCGATCATGGCGCCGCCGTCCCAGAGGTCCGCCTCCACGTGCGCCGAGCGGCCATGGCCAGGCGCGTCGACCAGCACCAGCTCGTGCCGATCGGCCAGGCGCTCAGCCACCGCGCCCCAGGAGCGGCGCGTCTGGGTGAAGCCGTGCACGAGAACCACTCGCGGGCCCGACCCTGTCACGTCCGCGTGGAGCATCGGCGATGACCGTACAGGCCACGTTCGCGGCGACGTGCTTCGACGAGTGGGCCCGGGCCGGCCTGCGCCATGTCGTCGTCTCGCCCGGCTCCCGCTCCACGCCGCTGGCGCTGGCGGCCGCCCGACAGGCGGGGGTGCAGGTGCACGTCGTGCTGGACGAGCGGGTCGCCGGGTTCTTCGCCGTCGGCATCGGCATGGCGACCGGTCGGCCCGCGGTGGTGGTGACCACCAGCGGTACGGCGGCCGTCGAGCTGCACCCGTCGGTCGTCGAGGCCGACTTGGCCGGCGTCCCGATGATCATCTGCACCGCCGACCGGCCGCCCGAGCTGCACCACGTCGGCGCGCCGCAGACCGTCGAGCAGCGGTTGCTCTACGCGGAGGCGGTCCGCTGGGCGGCAGAGCCTGGCGTGCCCGACCCGGCCGCTTCCGGCACCTGGCGCTCGCTCGCCGCCCGGGCTTGGGTCGAGGCGACCGCAGACCCTGGGCCAGTCCATCTCAACATGGCTTTTCGCGACCCGCTGACCGGCGACGCCGACGACCTGCCCGCCGGGCGCCCAGACGGTTCGCCGTGGCACGTCGTCGACGCAGCCGAGAGCGCGACGAGCCCGACGAGTGCAGGTGTGGCCGTGCCCTCCGGGGTCCGGGGCGTGATCGTGGCCGGAGCGGGCGCGGGCGACCCGGGTGCGGTGCACGCGTTGGCCGAGGCGATGCAGTGGCCGGTGCTGGCCGACCCGCGGTCCGGTTGCCGGCTCCCTCGCCCGACGACGGTGGCGG
>Ga0190267_10000110_pt1 | contig 16512 bp, 17 predicted proteins | sample Popmic239T_FD_140332 | JGI IMG/M metagenome (GOLD analysis project Ga0190267, IMG submission 140332) | Populus adjacent soil microbial communities from riparian zone of Oak Creek, Arizona, USA - 239 T | ecosystem: Environmental > Terrestrial > Soil > Riparian zone | place: USA: Arizona... | reverse complement strand
CCGTCTCTCTGTCGGCCGGCGCGACTGCACGAAGCTGGTGACGGCTATGTCCAAGCAGGTGGCGGCCGTTCGTACCGCTCTCGGGGGCGAGTGGGCGAAGGTCCCGGTGCGGCCGATGCTCTGCTTCGTGGACGCGGACACCATCGTCCCGCACAACGCCGTCGACCGCATCCTGCAGCTTCACGAGGACCAGGGCCGGTGCCTGGTGCTGTACCGGCTCGCCTCGCGGGAGCCCGGGGTGCGGGCCTGGCTCTGGTGGACCTTCTGGGGGCTCGCGCGACGCCTTCCCCTGGCTCGGGCCAAGTCGATGCCGGGGTTCATGAGCTGCGACCGGGCGCACTACGAGAGCTACGGCCCTTTCAACGAGGCGTGCGCCATCGCCGAAGAGTGGCCGCTGACCGGGGCGGCCTGGCGGTATCATCCCGAGCGCTTCCTGTACGACCGCGGCCTCACCGCGCGCACGTCCAGCCGGCGGATGGAGCTGCAGCCGTTCGGGTACGTCCGCACCTTTTTGAAATGGGTGTCCGTGGTCCTCTTTCCCTGGGCGCGCACCTCGCTGGACGACCGCATTCGACACGAAACGGGCGATTGACCATGCAGCCGAAGACGATGGTCCTGATCCTGGGCGCGGTGGCGTTCTCGGCCGCGGGGCAGCTCTTACTGAAGTCCGGCGCCGGGCGGCTGGCCGGGGAGGACCGGATGGGGTTCCTGCTGGCCGCCTTCCGCGACCTGCACGTGCTGTCGGGGCTCGCGGCCTGGGCCGCATCCACCATCTGCTGGCTCTACGTCCTGCGGGTCGCGCCCCTGTCGCGGGCGTACGGGCTCACCAGCCTTACCTACGTGCTCATCCTGCTGGTGAGCGTCCTCTTCCTGGGCGAGCACGTCCGCCGCCTGCACGTGGTGGGCACGGTGCTGATCGTCATCGGCATCGCCTGCCTGCTTTCGGGGGATTGAGGGCCGTGCGGGAGCTGGCGGAGCGCGCCTGGTTTCACTTGGCCCTGGGCCTGGGGCGGCTGCTCCGGGGCAGCAGGTACTCCAGCGTCCAGATCGTCGATGATGACGGGGAGCCACGGGTGCGAAAGCATCGCCGCTTCTACGCGCCGTTGCTGGTCTGGCTGGGGGAGCCGCTGGTCAGGGTGCTGGATACCGGCGTGCGGGTGCTCCCCCAGCGGGAGTGGGAGGATCGGGAGCGCCGCATCTACCAGAGCCTGCGCGGTACGTCGATCGGGGTCGATGCGGGCGGGACGCTCGTCCTCCCCCGCCTGCCGGGGGAGACGCTGGCGGCGCTGCTGGAGGATCCGGGGATGGAGGAGGCGGAGCGGAACCGGGCCATCCAGCTGGCTGCCGCCGCCCTGGCCGAGTTCCATCACCTGGGATTCACCCACGGCGACGCCATGGCGGAGAACGTTCTGGTCGATCTGGAGGCCGGCGTCGCGCGCTGGTTCGACTTCGAGACCCTGCATGATGCGGCTCGCCCGCTGCCCTGGCGCCGCGCCGACGACGTGCGGGCGCTGCTCTTCACCTCCCTGCTCCGCACCGCCCCCGAGCAGTTCCCCGCGACCCTCCGCCTGATCCTGGACGCCTACGCCGACGAGGAGGTGACACGGCTTCTGGCCGCGAGCTTCACCCCGGTGCTGCGGCGCCCGCTCCCCTTCCACCTGGGCCAGGCCGCGCTGTCCTTCCGCGCTTTCCGCGAAATCGCCCGCCTGCTCCGAGAGCACGCGGGCGAATCATCGACGATCACCTCCAGGTAACCCGCTGTCATCCCGAGGGAGCGCGGGCGGGCGCATCGTGCCGCCGTTCCTTCCAGGTATCACGCTGTCATCCCGAGGGACTCTGTGCAGGGAAATCGCGCCGCCGTTCCTCCAGGTAGCACGGTGTCATCCTGAGGGAGCGCACACCCCGCAACCAGCACAACCACAGCAGCTTGCGCGCGACCGAAGGATCTTTGTCCGGAGCGCTCGAGGGCCAGCCCACCGGGAGCCGTTCAGGCCCTTCGGTCAGGCGAGCAAGGTCCTTCGGTCGGCGCCAAACCTTTGCGTAAAAGCAGGTTGCGGAGCGGCGCCTCCCTCAGGATGACTGGGGCGGGGGGAGCGGATGCCGTGCTTCCGCTCCAGTTCCCTGCCCTGCGCGTTTCCGCTGCCGTCAGTGCTGGGCACCGCGCCAGGCGGGAGCGCCGCGGCGCCGGGCATCCCACCCATCCGCGGGCACCTGGCGATCCCCGCCTTCCAGCAAGCCGGGCCGGTCCTGGCTGCTGCCGGGGAGCACGCCTTGCGCGCGCTTGGCGAGCGCAATCGAACCGCCGGCCGTAACGGCGCCGAACACCGCCGCCAGCAGGGTGTCGTCCAGCATCAGCCCAACCCGTGAAAATCCCCCTCCCGACAGCAGGTTCATCGTCAGCATGAACCCCGGCACCCATACGCCCGCCACGAGCCCCCCGCGCAGTCCAAAGCGCACCGCGCTGATCTCGGAAAGGCGCCGCCCCCGGTACAGAAGAGGGATGAGCGCGGAGAAGGCGCCCCCCACGATGCCGCCCATGAACCCCAGCCGGCCGGCGACCATGAGCGAGTCGAGCCAGTGGGTGGAGCCGGGCAGGAAGCCGGCGGCTTTCAGCCCGATGAACGCCACGAGCCCGAGGGCGCCCCAGCCGATCCCCCACACGATGGCGTTCCCCACCGCGCCACGCACGCGCCTGAAGATCTTCTCGATGTCCATGAGTCGTCTCCCTCTGAAGAGTTCTGCTGATGAAGGACGGACGCCGCGCCCGGCTGTCGCCCCTGGGTGCCACGTAGCATCCGCGCCCGCACCACGAAGTACTTTACAGTACAAAGAGAATTCCCGCAAGAGTGTGCCGCCCTGCCGTTTTCCTCTGCCGTGACAAAGCCGCCGGCTACCCCGCTCCCGTGTTCGGGATGGGCTTGAGCAGCACGTTGGCGCCCAGCTGCACCTCCACGCGGTGCCGGATGTACTCGTCAGGGTGAGACCGGGCCACCTGGATCGCCACGGGGACGAGCGGCCGCAGCTCCTGGGGGTACACCTTCGGATCCAGCTCCAGCAGGGGGATGATCCGCCGGCGGACCTCCAGGTCCGGGTTGCCGACGAACTCACGGAGCATGCGGCACCGGAAACGTTCCCGCAGGTCGGCCAGGTCTTCGTTGCCACGCACCCAGTACTCCGCGCTGACGGCCCCAGCCTTCTCGGCGTCGCTCCCGGTCTCCAGGTAGCGCAGCAGCAGCTCCAGCACACGCCTTCCGCCGTAGGCCTCGACGCACGGCTCGATGAACCGCCGGTTGCTGCTCGGGTTCCGCGTCAGCACGCCCGCCCGCACCATCGCCCCCAGCAGCCGCCTGGGGAGCGTCTGGCGCTCGAAGACGAGCGCGACGAACCACCTCCGCTCCTCGTCGGCCAGTGCCTCGGTGAGCCACTGCCAGTCGTCCGGCGTGTTGCGGGCGACGCGCTTCCGCGCCGCCTGCATCGGCGCATCGGTGGCCTTCGACGAGATCGCACGCGCCTCCTCCCACCGGCGGAAGAGCTCGTCCCACGTCGCGTGCTGGGGTGCGTCCGCCATGCGGCTACCTGTATGCGTCATCCCCGTCCCTCACAAATGCAGAGCACAGGACGATCGACCGCTGACCTGTCATTTCGAAGGAGCGCCGCGCGGAACCGTCCCTGCGACAGAACCCGGCGCGAGTGAGAAATCTACTGTCCGTTTCCTCGTGGCCCGTCTCGACACCCTGCACCGGCCTGTCTGGCGGATGCGCATCCGAACGTTTGGAGCGGCTGCCGCGTCCGGCCTCGCGCGATCGGACGGTAGATTCCTCGGCCCTGCAACGGGTTGCGCGGGGCGCAAACGGCGGCGTGGCCTGGCCTCGGAATGACAGTTCGCTTTTCCGAGGGTATCGCGACACTCCCCACGCTCACGCCGGCGCCTTCTTTCCAACGACGCTCCCGATCCAGATGGGGAGATAGGGCGAGGTGCAGCCTTTCGAAACCTTGTAGTCGCGGTAGAGCCCCAGCCGCTCCCCCAGCGCGATGCACCGGCCGCGCAGGCGTTCATCCGCGATGCCGATCTGCGCCGCGCACCAGTTCATGTTCCACTGCACCTTCTCCGTCGCCGCGGGCAGCTCCCGCTCGATGTGCTCCAGCAGCTGCTCGTTGAGCGCGTGGTTCTCCGCCCGGACGGACCGGGCCTGCACCGACCAGAACACCCGCTGCCTGAGCGTCGAGGGATCGTCGCGCCACTTCGCCGTCTCGTTCTTGAGCGGCGCCTTCTTCATGATCACGTTGGCGATCAGCCAGTCCAGCAGCTGCGACTGCTCCTTTGCGTCGGCCACGGCATCGAGGTCCGAGATCATCCGCTCGATGTGGGGGACGTCGACCGCCTTGAGGTCCAGGATGAGCAGCGACAGCATCCGGGAGCCGAACCCGCCGTTCTTCCACAGGTGGCCCGCGAGCTCGTGGTTCTTTCCCTGCTCCCTGGCGATCGTCCGGATCTCGGTGTTCAACGGTCTGGTCCCGTCGAGCCGCTCCATGAGGCTCTCTGCCTCCGTGGTAACACTCATCAGGTCGTCCTTTCGAGTCTCTTGCCAAACCTCACCTGCCGCCAACGGACGCACGCTGTCATCCTGAGGGAGCGCCGCCCGTAACCATCAGAACCACAGAAGCTTGTGCGCGACCAAAGGATCTTTGTCGGGTCGCGCGAGGCCAGCCCTCGGGAGCCGTTCACCGCCCTGAGTCACGCGGGCAAGGTCCTTCGGTCGGCGCCAAACGCTCGTGTGAACGCAGATCGCGGAGCGGCGCCTCCCTCAGGAAGTCAACGCTCGTGGACGGTTTATCGGGCCGCGCTCCCGAACGTTCGGGTCCGCAATCAGCGGTAATCCCAGTGCACCACGGCGAACGAATCCAGCTTGATCCGCTGGTCTCCGAAGAGCAGGGCCGTGTGCAGCCACTCCGCCTGGGCGGCCCCCAGCTCCGCCTTCGCCGTGGGCGCGCCGCGCTTCGTCTGCAGAAAGGCGAAGTCGTCGCCGCGCCAGGCGTACACGTCCCAGCACCCGGCGTAGCGCTTCTTGGCCCGCCGCGCGACCCCCGCCAGCACCACCCGCGGGTCCTCGTCTTCGATCACGCGGTTGCGCTGCTCGGCGCGCGGTACGTCGTCCCAGCGGGTGAGGTACTTCCACACCTCGCCCTTGGCGCTCCAGGTGTTCACCCACCGTCCGCTCCACCCGTCGCGCTCCAGCAGCCGCAGCACCGCCAGCTCGGCGAAGGTGTGCTCGCCCTCCAGCTCCACCATCCCCGCCGCCTTCTTGCCGAAGTCGTCCGCGAACGGAGGGCCCTCCCAGCGCGGCAGGCGCAGGTACACGCCCGCGACGTCGGTGATCATCCGGCCGCTGGGCATGTGGACGGGGACCTTGAGCGGGACCCGGAAGCCGCTGCGTTCGGTGTACGGCAGCAGTGCCTGCGTCCAGGCAGGGGATGGGGCCTCTGACATTTACCTGGGGTCCGGGGATGCGGGAGGTGGGCGGGTCCGTTGCGGCGAGCGACGCAATCTGCGCTCCCGGGGCACGCAGCGGAAGACGCCCTCGGCGGTTCCCCGTCCCCCAGCGGACCTTCCGTCCTTCGCCGGTATTGAACCGGTCGATTCGCGCGGATGATTCCGCGCCCGCGCGTCGGTGGACTGCTCGACTTCGATCAGGCTCTGCGTCGATTGCGTTGCACGCGAGCCGGGGGATCGTGAGCCGACGCTGTTCAGCCGTCGATCGGCGGCATTCCCGAAGCCGGTGGAGCGCTCACCCGTTTCGGGTTGGACATCGGGCGTGGAACGTCGGGTTGGACGGATGGTGCGGACGCAGTGAGGGGCCATGAGAATTTTTTTGGAGGGGACCCCTCATGCCCATCCCCATCACCAGTCTACGACGACGCCTGCCGGAAGCACCCCGCACCCAGCCTTCACGAACACCTGATGCGCGATCTTGCAGAGTCTCCGCGCGCGACAGGGCCCGCGGGTTCCCGCGGCGGTCGTGCGAGCGGACGGTTCACGCGCTTATGCTGACCGGGTGCCCTCCCTCCGGAGTTGCCTCACTATCACCCCGCGCAAAGCCGCACGGCGGATGAATTAGCATCTGCCGGCCCACCAGCAACCGTGGATTTCGCCACGGCGGCGGCGTTGGAACTCCTCTCGGGTACGCTGCCGATGACGACGGTGTACCCTGCCTGCGCGGCCAGTGCGGGGGCGTTGTCCTGCTGCTTCCTGCCCATCGTGGCCTCCGATCCTGCTGGCCGAGCTCCTACGCCAGACCCAGCACCTGCCGCATGAGGCTCGGGATGTCAGAAGCCGGCAGAGGGCTCGCCGTCATGAGCCGGCGGTAGAAGATCGGTCCGGAGAGCGCCAGCGCCGCGAGCTCGGGATCCAGATGCGCGGGAAGCTCGCCGTCTTCGATGCCCTTGCGGATGACGGCGGTCAACGCCGACCGGCGGCGGTCGCTGTACTGATGCAGAAACTCGGCGACCTCGGGATGGCGCTCCGCGGCTTCGATGAGCGCGGGGATGCACGCGGAAAGCACCGAATTGGAAAGCGCGGCCACGAGGTGCTCCAGCAGCCGTTCGATCCGCACCCGGGCGGGTCCCGCTTCCAGCTCCACCTGCGGCTGGCGGTTCAACCCTTCCAGCGCGTCCCGCAGCAGCGCGAGCCGGGTGGGCCAGTGCCGGTAGATGGTGCTCTTGGCGACGCCCGACGCCTCCGCGACCGCTTCCATGCTGAACTCCGCGAAGCCACGGTCCGCCAGCACGGAGAGCGCCGCGGAAAGCACGCTGTCGCGGGTCCGCCGGATACGAGGGTCCATGACGATCAAGCTAGCCGCGCACGCCGGACTTGTGCAACGGTACCGTTCTATTTTAGGATGTAGAACGCTACCGTTTCACAAGTCACTCTGCGCAGGAGGATCGTATGGCGAGCATCCGCTACATCGTCGATGACGTGGAGCGCGCGATCGGGTTCTATCGCGATCTCCTGGGCTTCGGGGTGGAGATGCACCCGGCGCCGGGGTTCGCGGCGCTGTCGCGGGGGGACCTGCGGCTGTACCTGAACGCGCCGGGCGCCGGGGGAGCCGGACGGGCCGGGGGTTCGCCGCAACCCGGCGGCTGGAACCGGTTTCAGCTCGAGGTCCAGGATCTGGAGGCGTTTTCAGCTTCGCTGCGAGAGGCCGGGGTCCGGTTCCGCGGCGATCGCGTGGAGGGCCAGGGCGGCGCCCAGATCCTGGTGGAAGATCCCTCCGGCAACGTCGTGGAGCTGTTCGAACCGAAGAGCCGTGGCGAGACACCAGGCTCGAAGGGATGAAGGAGCGGGCGGGGTGATGAGCGCCGGCGGATGCCGCGGACGGCGGCGAGGCATCCAGCCCGCGCGTGGTCAAGGATGCGAACCGTTCGTCCCATGTTCGTTGCGTGGATGCGCAGGCGGCCCGCATGATTCGAACGGGGCTGTCTTCAAGGCGAGACCAGCGACCATCATGCGCATGCGCACTCCTCTCCTGCCTGCCGCCGCCGCGCTCGGTGGCCTTACGCTGCTCGGTGCCGTGGCCGTGCGCCGGGAGGCTGCCGCCGCCGGGACCGCCGCCGCCGCGTGCGCGGTCCGCGGGCCCACGACCCCGGGGCGCCCGGTCACCGCCGCCGAGCGGGCGGCCGTCCCGCTCGCGTTCCGGGGAAACGTCGTCGTCTCCGTCGCGGGGGCCGACCGCCTCACCATCATCGACCTTGCGACCGGCCGGCAGCGCTCCGTGGCCTCCCGCATCAACGAGCCGCACGAGCTCGCGGTTTCGCCGGACGGCCGCTGGGCGGTGGCGGCCGACTTTGGCGACTACCAGGGCGACTACGCGTTCAGCGGCACGGAGCTGGGCGTTTACGAGCTCCCCTCCGGGCGGCTCGTCCGGCGCATCGGCCTGGGGCCGTACCGCGGTCCGCACGACGTGGTGTTCACCGCGCCGACGCGCGTGGCGGTGACCACGCAGACCACGCGGCACGTCGTCGAGGCCGACGTCACCACCGGGCGCGTGCTCGGCGCCACGGAGACGCGGGCGAAAGGCTCGCACACGCTGGCCGTCACCGCCGACGCGCGGCTCGCCTTTACGGCAAACCAGGCGGAGGGATCGCTGTCGCGGCTGGACCTGGCCAACCGCCGCTTCCTGTCGAAGCACGTCGTCGGCCGGGGCGAGACGGAAGGGATCGCGGCGACGCCGGACGGGCGGGAGGTGTGGATGGGGTTCGGCGACATGGATGCGGTGCTCGTCGCCGACGGCCGTACGGGGGCGGTGCTGGCCACCCTCCCCGGGTTCGACATGCCGGAGCGGGTGTCGATGAGCGCGGATGGCCGCCTCGTCGCGATCACCGACTTTCGCTGCGAAACCGTTCAGGTCGCCGACGTACGCACGCGCCGGGTGCTCGGCCCCATCGCGGGGCTCGAGGGCGCTGGCGTCGCGAAGATCCTCCCCGACAACCGCACCGCCGTCATCCTGCTGCTGGACGAACGCGTCGTCGCCATGGCGGACCTGGTGACGCGCCGCGTCGTCGCGCGGCATCCGCTCACCGGTCCGCGCCCCGACGCGGCGGCGTGGGGGCCGGCGCGGTAGGCCGCCCCTCAGCTTTCAGCTTCACCGCCTGGACATCGTCATCCGTCTGCGGGCGTGGAGCTGCCGGCGCGGCCGTCCGCCGCGGCGCCTCGCTGCCACGCCGCACCGCCACCGCCGGCTTCCAGCTCCTGGATGGCTCGCGCACAGGGCCACAGCAGCACGGCGCCCCCGACGCCGAACATGCAGTCGATCAGCCGCCAGTACAGAGGGATGTCCCGCACCGCGCCGGCGATGAGGGCCAGCGGGATGACGCCGGCGCACGCGATCAGGCCGAACGTGACGACCCAGCGGTTCCGCACGGGATCGCGCCACGGGCCCACGAAGGCCACGGCGATGACCAGGTGGGCGAACGCGAGCCAGTCGGTCCCGTAGGCCAGGAACGGGTACCTGGCGTTCGTCGCGATCAGCGCGTCGCGGACGGTGACGAGCCACCGGAGCACGCCGGTGACCTCCTGAGGCCGCGTCTCGGGCCCGGCGCCGAGCACACCGGTCAGCCACCGGATCTCCGTCTCCAGCGGAAAGGCCGTCAGGCCGCTGAGCACCAGGCCCGCGATGAACAGTGCGAGCAGCAGGCGCACTCGCCGTTCCAGCTGTTCCGTCCGGGTCATTCAGGCGCGTCGGTGTCTGGCGACGAAGGGGTCAGGTGTGCGGGCCGGCGCGTGGCAGTCGAGAGCGGACCGCGTTTCTACGGTCGCTGCACCCATTGCAGCAGCGGATCGAGCCACTCCGCGCGCGGGCGGAAGAAGGCACCGTGCGCGGCCCCCGTAGCGATGCGGATCTCCCGGTGCTCGCCTGGCTCACTGGCCTGCGCAAAGAGCGGCTCGCACGAGGTCCCCAGCTCGTCCGAGGCCTCGTAGATGGAGAGGATCCGCCCGCGTACGTCCACGTCGTCGCGGCCCCGCACCCAATCACCACAGGAGGCCAGGAACACGAACGTGATGCGCGGATCCGCGACGAGCGCCGAGGCGATCATCGCGATCCCTCCCCCCTTGGAGAACCCCACCACCGCGATCCGCTCGGCCGGCACGCCCGCGGCCAGAAGCCGGCGTACCTGGTCCGCGACGTGTGCCCCGAACTGGCGAAAGTCCGTCCCCTGCGGACGTTGCTGCGAGATGACCTCGGCTCCCGACGCCGCCAGCGCCTCCAGGATCTGCTGATACTCGTAGGTTCCGAAGCGCTCGTCGACGGGGCGAGGGCCCTTCTCCTCCACGATTCGCCCGTGCAGGTAGATCAGGTACCGCGCACCGGGGCGTACCTGCGCCGGCACGTCGTTCAGGATGGAGCCGCTTTGCGCCAGGCCCGGGCTGGCGGACAGCAGCAGCCCGCCGACGACCAGGAGCGCGCGGAGCCAGCGGGAGTGCAGGCGGCGAGGGACCATCAGCATCAGACCAGGTCTGTGGTTGAATGTTTCACGATGCCCGGAAGTGATCGTAATGCTCGTTGCGAACCTGACCGGGTAATCCCGGTTGCGGGCGCGCCGGTGCATGGGACGCCGTACACGGCCGGGCCGCCGAGTCCACGAAGGTGGACTTCGTGCTGTTGTAGCGGCGAATTCATTCGCTCCTGCAGGCGGACGGCACGACCGGTTCAGGTTCGCAAGGAGCATCACAATACGGCCGCGGGACGTCGAGCACCAAGAGCGGTCGTTCCCGTCATCTCGCCCTCCTGGACCGCGCCGCATCTGCAGACCGTCACGCCCCGTTCGCCCTTCGGGTTACGTACCTCCCGCCAGCGGTGGTGCGTGCGCGGGGAGTCAGAACACGCGAGGGATGGGCGTTTGTCCCAAAGGGCGGTTTCTGAGATCACCCATCACCCAACCCACCACACCGGGATGACCATGAGAACCTATCCCCTCTCCGGCACCATCGCCGACCACGAGCTCACCGACCTGGGAGACCCCGCCGGACTGGGCGGCGACGTGGTGAGCGGCACGCCCCGCATCTCCGCGCGCATGGACTTCATGGACGGCGGGATGACGGCCGGCATCTTCGAGGCGACCACCGGCACCGTGCGCATCCACTTTCCCTTCACGGAGCACGCGACCATCCTGGAAGGCGAGGTCACCATCACCGACGAGGAGGGCCGCGCGCACACCTACCGCCCCGGCGACAGCTACCTCATCCACCAGGGACAGGTGGTGCTGTGGGAGGTGGAGGGTCCCCGCGTCCGCAAGTCGTTCTTCAACTTGGTGCGAAGCTGAGCCTCATCGCGCCGAACCGCGCCCCGCCGAACACCCGGGTCCCGGCGTCCACGGAGCGACGGCGGGGCCTCTCTGCATGCGATCTCCGGGCTTCTCAGCCGCAGGCCGGCGCACCACCTCGCCCGCGCCGCGCCACCAGACCGTCACACCGGTTCGCCCTGGCCGAAGCGCACGCCGTTGAAGGTGTGGGTGCAGCAGGAGCAGGATGGCCTGAGGGCCTCGGCCTTGAGGTCAGGATTGACGACTTGCAGAATTCCTTCGTCGTCCACGTACAGACCGCTGTAGTAGCTCGACTCTCCCGCCCGCACCATCTCACGCCTCTCATGCTCGTGCCGTGCGACCATCCAGAAGATGGGATCCGGCCGGTCCAGGCGGGCCACAGCCTCGCTGTAGACACCGTCCCAGTCCGAGCCGACCTTCGAGAGCAGGAACCGGAAGAGCGGCGTATAATCGAGCCCACGCTTCCGCTTTCCGTGCATCGAGCCGCGGCCCGCGTCGGTGGCTTCCGCGGCCTGACGTGCCGTGCGGTAGTTGCCGCCGGTGTCGTGATGCACGTTGTGCGTCTGGGTGTTGACCTTACGATAGAGCGGCTCTTTCTCTGCTCTGCGTGGCATTACGTCGATCCAGGGCGAAGCGGAAGGCCGGGAACTGCCGTCGAACCACACAAGGGTCAGGGATGCGGGACGGCCGCGCAAGGCCGTGGCCCGCGAAGGAGGCCCGCCCCGCATTCCCCATCGGGTCAGTCGTCGGGCCGCTCCGTCGCCGTTGTGCTGGCTCCTGACGGAGATCGCGGGTAAACTGCGGGGAGCGAACCTGCATCTACGTTCAACGGGAGCATCACCGCCGTTCCTGCGGGCAGGGGGAGAATCCGATTATCCAAGTTGATCCCGCCGTCCGACCACCCTTTGATGGAGGCACCCGGATGCGATCGCTCGTACGACTCGTCTTGGCCGGTGTCGCGGCGACTGCCCTGCACGCCGAGGGTGCGGTGGCGCAGACGACGGATGCGCGGCAGGAGACGCTGGCCGTCATGCGCTCCATCGTGACGGAGGAGGAGAAGGCGTTCACGGACGCCGGACGGGCGCGGGCGCTGGCCCTGCTGGATTCCGTGTCTGCCCGGTCGGCCTCGCTCTCCGACCTCGCCTTCGAGCTGCAGCTTTCGCGCGTGGTCGCGCTGGCGGACAACGGGCATTCCCTGCTGCGGCCCGCCCCCCGCATGGGCCGGACGAACCGGGTGGGCCTGCGCCTGCTGCCGCTGTCCGACGGGCTGCTGGTCGCCTACGCCACGCGTGATCTTGCGGACCTGCTCGGCGCGACCCTGGTCTCCATCGGCGAGGTGCCGGTGGAGCGGCTGCTGGCCGAGAACCGGGCGCTGTTCGGCGGGACGGCGGCGTGGCGTGACCAGTTCGCGCCGTACCTGCTGGAGAGCCCCGAGCAGCTGCACGCCCTGGGGCTCGCCGGCTCCCCCGCCGAGGCGGTGTATCGCTTCCGGCGGCCCGACGGCACCCTGGTGAGCCGCACCCTGCGGGGCGAAACGAGGGGGTGGGAGGTGGCCCGGAGCGTGGACGCGGTCTTCTTCGCGGACGCAGGCCGCCCCGGGTGGCGCACGCTGGTGAGCAATCCGCCGTGGGCGCTGCGGGAGGCGGGGGTGGCGTTCCGCAGGACTACGGCGTGGGCCCCCGGGGTGTTCGTGTTCCAGATGCGGCAGAACCACGATGCGCCGGGGCAGGCGATCGCCGCCGTCCTCGACTCCATCACCGCGGAGATCGAGTCGGCCCGGCCGCAACACTTCGTGCTGGACATGCGGTTCAACGGCGGCGGCGACCTGAACCTCACGCGGCGGTTCATGCAGGCGCTGCCCGGGCTGGTGCCGGGACGGATCTTCGTCCTGACGGGCCCGATGACCTTCTCGGCGGGCATCTCCAGCATCGGCTATCTGATGCAGGCCGCGCCCGACCGGGTGACGATCGTCGGCGAGCCGGCCGGAGACCGCCTGGTGTTCTTCGCCGAGAGCCGCATGCGGCCCCTCCCCGGCACCGGCACCGGCGTGCTGGTCTCGCGGGAGCGGCACGACTACGAGGGCGGCTGCGCGGCGTTCACGGACTGCCACGGCCCCGTCGTCCGCAACCCGATCCGGGTGCGAAGCCTGGACCCGCAAATCCAGGCTCCATGGACCCTCGCCGCATTCCGCGCCGGCCGCGATCCGGCGATGGAGGTTGTCCAGGCGCTGCTCGCCCGCGGCGGACCGATGTAAGCCGCACACGCGCCCAGTCGCGACCCGCTGTCCCTACCGCCTCCACGCCCAGCCGATCGTCATCCGCAGGTACGGCCCCGAGATGGAGGCCTCCGGGCCGCCGATCACCGTGTGCTCGTTCGTGTCCCAGTCCGAGGTGAAGGGGCCTGCCAGGTAGCCGGCGCGCAGGCCGATCAGCGGGCCGCGGCGGCCGCGGGGCAGGAACTCCGCGCCGGCGCCCACGTCCACCACCAGACCGTCGCGGCTCAGCACGGTCTCGTCAGGCGCGGGTGCCTGGCCCGCCACCACCTCCTCGAACCGCGCGGTGTCCTGGCTTTCGATCCACAGGGCCATCCCGCCGATCCCGAGCCCCAGCCGCGGGTACACGCGCGCCCGCGGCGAAAGGTTCACCAGGTAGCCGACGCCGAGCGTCGCGGAGCCGCCGCCGATCCCCACTTCGCTCCCCTCGTGCGCCTCTTCGCCCACGATGAGCCCGTTGAACTCGCCGCCCAGCATCACCCCGCTCGGCAGGATGCGGTACCCGCCAAGGCCCAGCGCCACGGCCGTGCCGCCGAACGTCGGGTAGCCGCGCGTGGCCAGCCAGTCGTCCAGCTCCCCCGTCGCGATTCCCGCCCCTCCCACCGAGATGAACCCGGCGCCCGGGCCCAGGAGCTCCGCCTGCGCCTCCACGCGCGCCGCTCCCGCCGCGCTGAACGCCAGCGCGAGCAGCCCCGCCAGCGCGATCCGCCGTTCGATCCCCGCCACACGTCCTCCAGTTTTCGTAAGTGATTCAGCCGGCGACAGCCAGCCGAGCCGGCCTCGATCGAGGCGACCCCGCAGGCCTCACGGGTCCGCCGGAGAGCGAATGCCGTGCGTCCGCACGTACCGGCGCTCAGGTCCCTGCCCTCCTCGGCGGGAGCGATGACCCCAGCTTCCACCCAATGGGCTTGCGCGGCTCCGCGGGGCTTGGCGCGGGGTGATCCAGCGCCCGCGCGGCGGCGAGATACGCCGATGGCATCAGCAGCCGCTGGATGATGGAGCGCAATCCCGCGCGGACCAGGAGGGGATAGAGGCGAAGCAAGGGGCGCAGCCACGCCGCGCGCTTCATCCGCAGCAGGCCGCGCACGTGCTCCGGAGTCAGGATCGACTGCAGCCGCAGCAGGAGGTGGTACCGCCAGGGGCCGAGGTGCTTCGCGTACTGGTCGTACAGCGCTTCCGTGCCCTCGCCGTGCATCAGGTCGCGGCGCAGGTGAAGCTCGCGGTCGGCTTTCCACTCCGCGTACGTCGATGGAAGATCGGGGATGCCCAGGCCGGTGCCCACGCGGTAGAAGACGTCGTAGAGCTCGCGCTGCTCGTCGGTGCGCAGCGGCCGCGCCAGCATCTGGTGCGCTCGCTCGGAGTAGTCGATGAGCATGTAGAGCACGTCGCGGTGCGCCCACTCCGGGATCTGCTGCCCCCGCTCGCGCTCGACCGCGCCGTGGACCGCGCGGATGCGCGCCAGCGTGCGCGCCGCCGTCGCCGCGTCGGCGAAGACGATCCCCTGCGTGTAGCCGGCCGTCGAGAAGAGCCGGCCGATGGGATCGTTGGGGATCTTTCCGGTAAAGAACAGCCAGTCGACCGCACGGTTCAGCGCGAACTCCGCGGCGGAGCCGGCAAAGACCAGGAGCACCATGTCCCCGTCTCCCCAGATCCTCCGCACGATGGAATCGCGGCGGACGAAATCAGCCGTCAGGTCCTGCCCGCTGCCCGCGCCCGGTACGAAGGCCGTCCGCTCGTCGGCCATCATCTGCCGCCTCCCTTCGAGGTCGTGGAAGATCCGCTCTCGACCGTCACGGCCGCGATGTTGTCGTCGTCCCCATCCTCCACCCAGTCCAGCAGGTGGTGCGGATCGATGCCGGCGAGGGACGGTTCGCGCGGCACCGTCACCGTGATCGTCTGCTCGCCGGAGCGGATGCGGTGCATCCGCAGGTAGATCGGCGCGCTCAAGTCGTCGCCCGGCTTGCCGCGGGCAAAGATGCCGATCGGCACCCATTCATCCATCGCCAGCACCGTCTCCTTGCCGGCGGTGTCCGCCACCACCTTCCGCGCCCGCACGTTCAGCGTCACCTGCCACGTGCCGGCCGCGGTCCGCTGCGCGCTCGCCCGCTCCGCGTTCAGCTCCCAGAAGGTGTTCGTCGCGAACAGGTCGTGCAGCAGGTACTGCAGCGAGTCGGGCGTAACCGCCTGCAACTCGCGGTACAGGTCCAGCGTGGTCGTCGCCGCGCCGGCCTGCTTCTGCAGCAGGGTGCGCAGCGCGCCGTTCACCCGCTCCTCGCCCACGTACTCGCTGAGCGCGTAGAACGCGTAGGGGCCTTTGCGATAGCCGGCCCACGGGTCCATGGCGCGCAGCAGCGGCAGCCCCGTGCGGATCGGCGGCCACGGCGCCGGCTCCCGCATGAAGGACATGAACCGCCGCAGCTGGCCGGGCCCGTCGGCCTTCTTTACCACCTGCATTGCGGAGTACCAGGCCAGGCTCTCGGACAGGACGATGGCCCCCTCGGCGAACGCGTGCTTGAGCTGCACCCCCCACCACTGGTGCGCCATCTCGTGCGCCACGATCTGGAACACGGCATCCACCCCGTCGCCCTTGGGGTTCAGCAGAAAGAACCCCTCCAGCCCGGTGACCACGCCGCCGCCGTCCACGCCCATCCCCATGCCGGTGGAGGGTTGCTCGATGAACTGCAGAAAGCGGTACGGATACGGGCCGAACTGCGCGGAGTAGTAGTCCAGCGACGCGCGCGCGCTGCGCAGCAGGCGGTCGCGGTTCTCCGTGTGCCGCGGGTCGTTGTAGACCTGGATCTCCACGTTCCTCCACCGCTCCCGGTGCACCGTGTAGTCGGCGGAGAAAAAGACGTACAGCCCGCCGATGGGCACCTCGCTGACGTAGTGGAAGTAGCGGCGCCCGCCGTCCGTCCAGCTGCGCCGCAGCACCCCCGGCGCCACCGCCACCTGGTCCGCGTCGGTGCCCACGACGGCTTCGAAGGTGGCGCCGGTGCCCGCGGCCAGCTCGGGCTTCACGTCGTCGGGCATGGGAAAGGTCACCTGCCGCGGCAGGCCGTGCTTGCGCCGGTCCGCGGCGCTCATCAGCTCGCGGTCCGGCTGGTAGCCGATGACGGGGAGCGCGCGGCCGGTGAAGTAGGTGCCGTTGGGGACGATGGGCGTGCCGGTGCCGCTGTTGCGAAAGCCGCGCGGCTCCACCCGCACGTCGAAGCTGAGCGTCAGCGACTCGCCCGGCCGCAGCGGCTCCCGCAGCGCGTAGATGGAGTGGCCCAGCTCATCGTCCCGCACCACGGCGGTGGCCGCGCGATCGAAGCTGATGCGGGTCTCGAAGCCCTGGATCGGCTCCAGGTGCACGCGGTCGATGGGCACGGCCTCGCGGTTCACCAGCAGGTAGCTGCCGCGGATCGTCGCCGCGCCGCGGT
>Ga0190267_10000109_pt1 | contig 16690 bp, 14 predicted proteins | sample Popmic239T_FD_140332 | JGI IMG/M metagenome (GOLD analysis project Ga0190267, IMG submission 140332) | Populus adjacent soil microbial communities from riparian zone of Oak Creek, Arizona, USA - 239 T | ecosystem: Environmental > Terrestrial > Soil > Riparian zone | place: USA: Arizona... | reverse complement strand
GTCGGCGGTGGTCGGGCTGGCCGCGCTCTATCAGGCGGGCGGGCGGCTCGACGACGCCGAACGACTGTACGAGCAGGCGCTCCAATCGTTCGAGCGGTCACTCGGACCGTCGGAGCAGTCACTCGGAGAGTGCTGGCACCGGCTCGGGACGGTGGCCGCGGCGCGGGGCGATGCCGACGCGGCCGAGGACCGGTTCCGCCGGGCCTTGTCGGTCAAGGAGCAGGCGTTGGGGCCGGACCACCCGGACGTGGCGGTCACGCTAAGCGCCTTGGGCACGCTGCTCGCAGCCGCGGGCCGATCCGACGAGGCGGTGCTGCTGCTGTACCGGGCCCACGACCTGTTCGAAGACGCCTACGGCCCGACCCACCCCTCGACCACCGCCGCCGCCACCGCCATCGCCACCCTCACCCCGCCCTAACCCCGCCCACCCCCGCCGCTCTGGAGGACATAACCACCCCATGGGTGTAGCTATGTCCTCCAGACCCGCGGCGGCAGCAGCCAGCCCGCACCTCTGGAGGACATAACCACCCGATAGGTGTAGCTATGTCCTCCAGAGCGGCGCGGCGGGCTGGGAGCGGCCGGCCAGCACCTCTGGAGGACATAGCGAACCATTCTGGTTCGCTATGTCCTCCAGAGTTGTGGGGGGTGGGGGGCGGGCTAGCGTCGGGGGGCGATGGAGGGCGGTGGCGGCGAGGGCGACGACGGGGTGCGCGAGGTCGAGCTGCGGCGTCTGCGGCTGCCGCTGGCCCGGCCGTTCACGACCGCTCACGGCACCGTCGCCGAGCGCGACGTGCTGCTGGTCCGCGTCGACGAGGGCTGGGCCGAGTGCGTGGCGCCCACCGCGCCGACCTACACCGCCGAGTACACCGACGGGGCCCACCACGTCCTGCGCACGATCCTCGTCCCGATGCTGTTCGCGGGCCGCGACCTGGCCGAGGTCAAAGGGCACCAGATGGCCAAGGCGGCCCTGGAGATGGCGCAGCTCGACAACTCCCTCCGCCGTCACGGCGAGACCCTCGCCGAGCACCTCGGCGCCACCCGCGACGCCGTGCCCGCCGGCATCGCCCTCGGCATCCCCGACTCGGTCGAGGCGCTGGTCGAGCAGGCCGAGGCCGCGCTGGCCGACGGCTACCAGCGCATCAAGCTCAAGATCCAGCCCGGCTGGGACGTCCACCCCGTCGCCGCCCTGCGCCACCACTTCGACCACCCGATCGAACTGCACGTCGACGGCAACGGCAGCTACCGGGCCATCGACGAACTCGAGCACCTCGACCACTTCGGCCTCACGATGATCGAACAGCCCTTCCCGGCCGACGACCTGCGAACCCACGCGGCCTGGACTCAGGCCATGGAGACCCCGGTCTGTCTCGACGAGTCGATCACCTCGGCGGCCGCCGCCGACAGTGCGCTCGCCCTCGGGGCCTGCACGATCGTGAACGTGAAGCCGGGCCGGGTGGGCGGGCTCGCCGAGGCGGTGCGCATCCACGACCTCTGCGTCGAGCGGGGGGCGCCGGCGTGGGTCGGCGGCATGTCGGAGACCGGGCTGGGCCGGGCCGCCAACATCGCCTTGGCGGCGCTGCCCGGGTTCACGATGACCGGCGACCTGTCGGCGTCGTCGCGCTGGTACCCAGTCGACATCACGCCGTCGTTCGAGTTGGAGGACGGGATGCTGCGAGTGCCCAAGCAGGTCGAACTGCTGATGGACGTGGTCGAGCAGCACACCACGTCGACGGAGGTGCTGCGCGGCGATGGTTAGCTGGGCCGAGTTCCAGACCGCCGCCCCCGGCTTGGCCGACAAGGGCGAGCAGCGCTTCGACGCCACCGGCCTCATCCTCTTGGGCACGCTGCGCAAGGACGGGCGCCCGCGGATCAGCCCGGTGGAGCCGATCCTTACCGACGGTCGGCTGTACCTCGGGATGATGTGGCAGTCGAAGAAGGCGCTCGACCTGCTGCGCGACCCCCGCTGCGTCGTGCACAACACGGTCAGCGACCGCATGGGCAAAGAGGGCGAGTTCAAGGCCTACGGCCGGGCCGTGCCGGTCAGCGACGCCGACGACCGCGAGCGTTACTGCCAGGCCCTGTTCGCCAAGATCGAGTGGCGGCCCGAGGGCGACGAGTGGCACCTGTTCGCCATCGACATCGACGAGGTCGTGTTCCAGCAGTTCGGCGTGCCCGAGGACCAAGGCGGCCGAGGCGACGACGGCCACGTCGTGGAACGCTGGCCGGCCACGGCCTGACCGGGACCGCCGCCCGTGGACGTGGTCATCGCCGTTGACGACCCTCGTGCGCCCGACGTGCGGGCCCTGCTGGAGAAGCACCTCGCCTTCGCCCACGAGGTCACCCCGCCCGGCCACGTGCACGCGCTCGACGCAGACCGGCTCGTCGACCCCGCCGTCACGTTCTTCAGCGCCCGCCGCCGAGCCGACAACACCCTCCTCGGCGTGGCCGCCCTCAAGCGGCTCGACGACGAACACGCCGAGATCAAGTCGATGCACGTCGGCGAACACGCGCGGGGCGCTGGCATCGGCAGAGCCCTGGTCGAGCACCTGCTTGCCGTCGCAACCGACGCCGCCTACCGACGAGTCAGCCTCGAGACCGGCACCATGCCCGCCTTCGCACCCGCCCGCGCCCTGTACCAGCGCATGGGCTTCACGCCCTGCCCGCCGTTCGCCGACTACACGGACAACCCGTTCAGCACCTGCATGACGATCGTCCTGCGGCCCTGACGCCGACAACCACCTATCGCCAAAAGGGGTACACGTCGATAGAGTGCCCTCCGGTCGACCCCCGGAGGTCCGAATGAGCTACCTGCATCCCGTTCGCCTGGCGTTCGCGGGGTTGTTCCAAGCGGACATGTCAACGGTGAACAACGACGTCCGCCACTACGACAACGCCTCGTTCGAGCCGGTGTTCCAGGACTTGCAGAAGGGCCCGTCGTGGAACGGCTGGTGGAATCCGAACGGCTCCGGCGCCTTCCGCTTCGTCGGATGCAAGGTCACCGCGGTCTGGTACGGAGACGGCACCTCGACCAGCGACCCCGCCGAGGACCCGGTGGTCGGCATGACGATCACGGGCGCGGACGCCAGGACGGCCGGGAAGCTCGTCGACATCGACCCGCAGTGGCAACTGGCATCCGCGCCGTGGGGGCTCAAGGTGCGGCTTACCGATGGCAACGGCCCGGACGTGTTCAGCGGGAGCTACCTCCCCAACGCGTTCCGGGACCTCTGGTTCAGCCGCGGGCCGGCCAAAGGCGGCGACGGCGCGGCGTCCTCGACGTTCCAGTCCGTCATCGAGGGACTGTCGTGGAATGCCGGCGTCGACAGCCGCTTCGCGCGCGAGCTTCAGGCCACGACGACGGCCGACGCGCTGTCGATCCGCATGGCCACGTTCGGCTACGTCGACGACATCACCGACCCGATGTTCACCCTCGGCACGATGATCGGCTGCATCGGCCCGTACCTCGAAGGCGAGCCGACGTCGTTCGTCCGCGGCCGGCGCTTCGTGCCCGCGGGGCCGTTCACGTCGTGGAACGGCATGACCTACTTCAGCGGCCACGTCGACACGGCCTCGTCGACGCTGCTGCTCGACTTGTCGAACGCCTTCGCCATCACCGACCGCATGGGCACGCCGAACGACATCGGCGACGCCACCATCGGCATCCTGCGCGACCCGATGCTGACCGAGAACATGCCGGTCTCCAGCGCGACGTTCCTGGCCATCGCCGATGTGCCGTACAAGGACCCGAACTGGCTGGCCCGCACGGGCGGCGTCTTCGCGACCCCCCTCACCGCCGAGCAGCTCCAACTGGCCGCGGACCATCCGCTGGCGCTGGTGACAAAGGCGCCGGTCAACCCCGGCGTGACCGGCGACGACCTCGGCACCGGCCTGGTGGCCATTCGGGAGGCGGCCGACGGGCTGCTGATCGAGGCAGAGCCGGCGGTGCACCGCATCGACGCGCCGGGCACGTCCTCGGTGGCGTTCATCGCAAGCCGCTACGGCGTGCCGCTGGCGAACGCCACGGTGACCCTGACCCAGACGGGCAAGGTGGAGGGCCAAGGCGGCGGCCAGACCTCCGGCCCCAACACGCCGACGGCGCCGATCCCCGACATGGGCGTGCCCACCGAGGCCTTCGTGTTCCCGCCCACCACCACGACCGACGACACCGGCGTCGCCATCGTGCAGATCGAGGGCAAGGACCCCGGCAACCCGCGGGGCTACATCGACGGCCAGGTGTACCTCATGGACTTCCGAGTGGAGGGCATGACGAACCCGACGCGCCAGCCGTTCGACTTCGTCGTCGTGCACATCCGCGACGCCGTCGAGCCCAACCCCAACCCGACGTGGGACGACGTCGGGCCGATCCTCACGCAGTACGGCAACCTCTACCCGCTGATGGATTCGCAGATCGTCAACCTGCGGGACCCCGTGTCCGTCGCCGCCAACAAAGACGTCTTGGAGTTGGTGTTCAACCTCGACCCATCCGACTCCAACTACATGCCGGTCACCCGGGACCTCTCGGCAGGCAAGCGCGACCTGATCCTGCGCTGGCTCGCCAACGTCCCGGACACCGTCGAGGCGGCGGCACCGCGGCGGGCCGCGGCGGCACAGGCCAGGCCCAGTCCGGCCGCCCAGTTGGAACAGGCCGGCCCGGCCGCCGACGGCATCCACGTCGACGTCGACAGCAAGCAGGTATTCGCCGACAACTTCCTCCGCGCCCTGCGCGGCGGCCGGTAGAGGGGGGAACGACATGCTCTCGGTCCAGCCCAAGATCCTCGAATCGGTGCGGTCAGCGGCATCGGCGGAGGACCTGTACGAGCATCTGCAAGCGGCCATCGAGCTCGAGCACGCGACGATCCCGCCCTATCTGACGTCGCTGTTCTCGATCAAGCCGGGCATGAACACGGCCGCCCACTCGGTGATCGGCTCGGTCGTCGTGCAGGAGATGCTGCACCTCACGATCGCGTGCAACATCCTCAACGCCATCGGCGGCAGCCCGGTGCTCGACAAGCCCGGCTTCATCCCCGTCTATCCCGGCCCGCTGCCGATGGGCGTCCGCAGCGGCCTCGTCGTCGGCTTGGAGAAGCTGTCCCGCACGCTCGTGTACGAGGTCTTCATGTCGATCGAGGAGCCCGAACAGCCGTTGGACATCCCGGTCAAGCAGCTCGAGGCGCGCCTGGCCGCGCTGGCCCCCGAGCCGTCGCCCGGCTTCGCGACCATCGGCGACTTCTATGCCGCCATCGCGGCCAAGATCACAGAGTTGGGCAACGGCATCTTCACCGGCGACCCATCGCGCCAGGTCGTCGACCCGACGTGGTTCCCGCCCGACCAGCTCTTCGCCGTGCACGACGTGGCCACCGCCACCCAGGCCATCCAGGTCATCGTCGAACAAGGCGAGGGCACGCCGACATCGCCGGAGGAGGAGGGCGAGCCCGCCCACTACTACCGCTTCGCCCAACTCGTCTACGCCCGCATGCTGGTGCGGGACCCCACGACGGCGACCGGCTGGGCCTATGCCGGCGCGGGACTCGGGATCGACCCGGCCGGCGTCTGGAACCTGCTTCCCAATGCGAAGGCGGCCGACTACCCCGTCGGCAGCCGGGCCCGGTACGTCGCCGATCAGTTCAACGGCTCCTACACCAACCTCCTGCGGGCATTGCACACGACCTTCAACGGAGACCCGGCGTCGCTGAAGTCGGCGATGGGCCTGATGTCGGAGCTGCACATCCTGGGGCACACGATGGCGGCGCTGCCGATCGACGGGACGCCCTACTACGCGTCGCCGACGTTCGAGTACACCCCGGCCTGACGTCGGCTGCGGCGCCGGGCGACGGCGGCCACCGCGGCGGCAAGGGCGATGCCGGCGAGGAAGACCGCGGCGCCGGTGGCGGACGAGGCGGCCGCTCGGCCGGCCATCGCATACAGGACTGCCTCGGGCACTGCGCCGACGGCGGCCGCACCGACGACGGCGAGCGGCGACAGGCGCGCTGCCCCCGCCGCGACGACGGTCGCCTCGGCGAGAACCGGCACCGGCCGGGTGACGACAACCGCGGACAGGCCCCAGCGCTCGACCATCCGGTCGGCCCGGCGGTCGGCCTCGGCCTGTCCTCGGCGGGTGGCGAACAACGCCCCCGCGCCCCGACCGACCGCCACCCCGACGGCGGCATTCCCAGTGCGGCCGAGGAGCGAGAGCAGGGCACCCGGCACCACGCCGAACAGCGCGCCATGGGCCAGCATCACCAGGCTCGACGGGACCGGAAGCACGATGTCGGCGACGAGCAGCCCAACGCCGAGCAGGGCCGCACCCAGCCCGGCCGTGTCCAGGTGGGAGCGGGGGTCGGTGAGGACCGCCACGTCGAGCACCTCGGCCACGGCCAACCCGGCGATGGCCAGCACGGCGACGGCCACGCCGATCAGCCCCACGCGCCGCGGGTCGAGCCCCGTCGTGCCTTGCGGTGCCGCTGGCGGCGAACTCGTCGCGCTCACGAGCGAATAGCGCTCGCCATCGCGACGAGAACGCTGGGCGCACACTGCTGACTCAGGTCACTCGTCGGACGGGGTGTCGGCGCCCCAGAAGCGCGACCCGCCGCCAGTGCCCGCGATGTCAGTCGAGCCCTCGACCTCGGTCGAGCGGGAGACCTCGGCCGCCTTCTCGTGCACCTCATCGGAGACCGGCTCGCGCAAGGCCTCCTCCTCGTTGCGGGGAATAGCCAGCCCCTCGTCCTCGTCGACTGGGCCTTGGGTCTCCATCTCGCCATTCTCGTCAGTCACGCCCCCACACCTACCCGCTGCCACTCGCTGCCACCTGCGTCTTGCAAAGTTCTCCAACGTTGAAATAATCTTCAAAGCAATGGGGAAGCGGGGGGCATCCGGGCGAGGCTCGGCCAACGGCAAGCGCGCTGACGACGCCTTCGTCATCCGCGATGTCCAGACCCTCAAGGCGCTGGCCGATCCGCTCCGCCACGAGATCCTCGCCCTGCTCGACTCCCCCCGCGCGGTCCGCGAGCTCGCCGAGCACCTGGGCCGGCCGCCCGACCGGCTCTACTACCACCTCCGCCTGCTCGAGCAGCACGGCCTCATCGTCGCCATCGAGGAGCGGGGCAAAGAGCGCCACTACAAGCTGGTCGCCGAGACCATCCAGATCGACCCGGACCTGACTATGCCGCCGGGGATCGCGGCCGGCCTCGTCGGCAGCATCCTCCAGCGGGCCCACCGGGAGTACGCCCTCGCGACCAAGCTCCCCAAGCACGCGGGCAAGAAGCGCTCCACGATCGGCCTCCTCCACGTGCGCATCAGCGAGGCGGAGCGGGCCGCGCTGGCCCAGCGGATGCGCGAGCTCCTGCAGGAGTACGAGGCCAAGGACACTGAGGGCGAAGAGACCATCGGGATCCTCGTCGGGCTGTGGCCGGTCGCCGACCCGGCCCGCGGGAAGCCGGACCGTTGAACCGCCTGCGCACCTCCCCCCGCATCCTGCTCGTCCGGCTGATGCCGTCGACCGGGCGGCTGCTCGTCACGACATTGGCCGTGCTGGTCCTGGCCGCCCCCGTCCTCACCCTCGTCATCACCGTCGCCGGCGGCATCCTCGTCGGCGCCGTGCCGGACGCGGTGCGCGAGGGCTTCGAGGCCGACGCGGGCCGACGCCTCCTGACCGCCCTCGCCGTGCTCGGCGGGGCGATGGTCGTCCAGTACGCGTGCAACGGCCTGCGCGAGGTGCTCGGCCTGCTGTGCGGCCGCCGGCTCGACCGCATCCTGAAGACGAGGGTCCTCGACGCCACCCTCTCCCCCGCCGGCGTGGCCCACGTCGAGGACCCCGAGGTACTCGACAAGATCGCCATGACCCGCGCCGAGAACGACGGCGTGACGCCGGGGACCGCCGCGGTCGCGGTGCTGCAAGTCGCCATCACCCGGCTCGAAGTGATCCCTCCGGTCTTGCTGCTCGCGCTGTTCCGGTGGTGGCTCCCGATCGTCGTCGGCGCCGCCCTGTACTGGATGCGCACCGCCATGCACGGCCACATCCGGGAGGCGGTGCAAACCCGCATCGGGCAGGCGCCCGTGCTGCGGCGCTCGGAGTACTTCGTGGAGTTGGCCCTCACGCCCGGTGCGGCCAAGGAGGCCCGCATCTTCGGCTTGGCCGACTGGCTGCGAGGCCGCTTCTCCACGCACTACCTCGACGCCATGGCCACGGTCTGGCGGGGCCGGGCCGCCACCCGCCGCCGCATGGTCCTGCCGCTGCTCTCGACGATGGCGGGCAACACCCTCGGCTACGTCGTGATCGTCACCGCGGCGGCGTCGGGCCAGGTCGACCTGGCTCGGCTGGTGATCCTCGTCAAGGCCATGCACGGGATGCGCACGATCCTCAACTTCGGCAACGAGGACGTGGACTTGGAGCGGGGCGCCGCGGTGGTCCCGGTGATCCTCGACGTCGAGCGCATGATGGCCGAGCGGCGGGAGGCGATCAGCGGGACCCGCCCGGCCGACGGCCTGCCCCGGGAGGCGGTGCGCTTCGAGGGCGTCTGCTTCACCTATCCAGGCAGCACCCACGAGGTCTACGCCGGGCTCGACCTGGAGATCCGAGCGGGCGAGTCGCTGGCCGTCGTCGGCGTGAACGGCGCGGGCAAGACCACCCTCGTCAAGCTGCTCGCCCGCCTGCACGACCCCACCGGCGGGCGCATCACCGTGGACGGCGTGGACCTGCGCGAGCTCGACCCGGCCGCGTGGCAGCGCCGAGTGGCCGCCATCTTCCAGGACTTCACGCACTACGAGCTGTCCGCCCGCGACAACGTCGGATTCGGCTCGCTCCCCCTTCACGGCGACGACGCCGCGCTGCAGCGGGCCATCGAGCAGGCGGGCGCCCGGGAGGTCGTCGACGCCCTGCCCAACGGGCTGGACACCGTGCTCTCGCGGCGGTTCACCGACGGCGTCGACCTCTCCGGCGGGCAGTGGCAGCGGATGGCGCTGGCCCGGGCCCTCCTGGCCGTCGAAGGCGGCGCCGGCATCCTCGTGCTCGACGAGCCCACCGCCAACCTCGACGTGCGGGCGGAAGCCGAGCTCTACGACCGCTTCCTCGAGCTCACCCGCGGCGTCACCACCGTGGTGATCTCGCACCGCTTCTCGACGGTGCGCCGGGCCGACCGGATCGTGGTGCTCGACGGCGGCCGGGTGGTCGAGGACGGCTCCCACGACGAGCTCGTCGCCCTCGGCGGCCGATACGCCCACATGTTCTCGCTGCAGGCAGCCAGGTTCCTCGACGACGTGGCGGCGACCGATGGCTGAGGCCACGACGGACACCGCGACGGCGGCCGCGCCGCGCCACGGCGGTCTGAAGTCGTTTTGGTTCATGCTCTCGATCGGCTTCCGCGCCGATCCATGGCGTGCGTCCGCGGCGCTGGCCGCAGTCACCATCGCCTCCTCAGGCCCGTCGGCGACCGCCTACATCACCAGCCGGCTGATCGAGGCAGTGGTCGCTGGCGACCGCGACCGGGCCGTCGAACTGGCCGTCGCCCTCGGCCTGCTCACCGCCGCCTGGCTGGCCGCGGGGATCACCAGGCTCGACCTTCGCTTCCGTCTCGAAGAGGCGACCACGCTGCTCGTCGACCGCGAGCTCATCACGCTGACCGCAGGGGTGCCCGGCCTCGAACAGCACGAACGCCCGGAGCACTTGGACCGGCTCGAACTGCTGCGGCGACAGCGCCGGATGCTGGGCGGCTCCGTCGGCGCGATGGTGGAGAACTTCGGCGTGGTCGTGTCAGTGATCGTGACCACAGTCCTGCTGGCGTCGATCCACCCGGTGCTGTTGCTGTTGCCGCTGTTCGGGCTGCCGTCGCTCGTGGCGTCCGGCTGGCACCGCCGGCTCATTCGCAAGATGGAGGACTCGACTGCCGAGCTGCTTCGCCAGTCGAAGCACTTGTTCGAGCTGGGCACGACCGGGCCGCCCGCCAAGGAGCTGCGGGTGTTCGGGCTCCGCGACGAGCTCCGCCGCCGCTTCCGGCACGCCACCGAGACGGTCGACCGGGAGTTCGACCGTGCCGCGGTCAAGGTCGCCGTCGTGACCACGCTGGCGTGGGCGGTGTTCGCCGCCGCGTATGTGGGATCGCTGTACTTCGTCGTGCGCGAGGCCGTCGAGGGCAGGGCCGACGTGGCCGACGTCGTGCTGGCCGTGGGGCTGGCGGGCCAGGTCAACATGCAGGTCTCGTCGGTGTACTGGATGCTGGCCTGGCTGTTCGACTCGCTCAAGACGGTCGGCCGCTACCTGCGGATCATCAGCGACGCCAAGGCCGCCGCGCCGGTCGTCAACGCGCCCGCCCCCGCCCCCGAGCGGCTCGTGTCGGGCATCGAGCTGGTCGACGTCGGGTTCCGCTATCCGGGCACCGATGTCGACGTGCTGCGCGGCGTGAGCGTGCGGCTGCCGGCCGGGTCGACGGTGGCGGTGGTGGGCGACAACGGCGCGGGCAAGAGCACGCTGATCAAGCTGCTGTGCGGCTTCTACCAGCCGACCAGCGGATCGATCCTCGTCGACGGGATCGAGCTGTCGGGCATCCCCGTCGATGAGTGGCGGGCGCGCATGTCGGCCGGCTTCCAGGACTTCGCCCGCTTGGAGCTGATCGCCCGCGAGACCGTCGGGGTCGGGTCGCTGCCCGGCATCGGCGACGCCGACGCGGTGATGGGCGCGCTGGACCGGGCGTCGGCGGCCGACGTCGTCCACGTGTTGGCCGACGGGCTGGAGACACAGGTCGGTCGTATGTTCGACGGCGGCGTCGAGCTCTCCGGCGGACAGTGGCAGAAGCTCGCACTGGGCCGGGCGATGATGCGGGAGCGGCCGCTGCTGCTGGTGCTCGACGAGCCGACGGCGGCGCTGGACGCCGACACCGAGCACGCCCTGTTCGAGCGGTATGCGGGCGCGGCCCGGTCGGTGGCGGCCGAGACCGGCGGCGTGACCGTGCTGGTGTCGCACCGCTTCTCGACGGTGCGGATGGCCGACCTCATCGTCGTCGTGACCGGCGGGACCGTGACCGAGTGCGGAACGCATGAGGCGCTGATGGCCCAGGGCGGGACCTACGCCGAGCTGTACGAGTTGCAGGCGCGCGCGTACCGGTAGGCCGCCGTTTACGCTGGTCGGCGTCATGTCCTCTCCGGTGACGGCCCCCGCGCTCCCCAAGGCCAACGACCCGTGCTGGTGCGGCAGCGGGCAGAAGTTCAAGCGGTGCCACAAGGCGGCCATGGACCCGGTGCGGCCCGGTCGGCTCAGCCCCACCCGCGTGGTGCCCGACGACATCGGCAGGCCGCCGTACGCGGAGACCGGCGAGCCGCCCGAGGTCGACGAGCCCACGGTCAAGTCCGCCGACGTCGTGGCCCGCATGCGGCGCTCGTCGCAGCTTGCCGCCGACGTGCTCGTCGCAGTGGGCGAGGCAGTGCGGCCCGGCGTGCGGACCGACGAGCTGGACGCGCTGGCCCACTCGCTGGCGGTCGACGCCGGCGCCTATCCGAGCCCGCTGAACTACCACGGGTTCCCGAAGTCGCTGTGCACGTCGGTGAACGAGGTCGTGTGCCATGGCATCCCCGACGACCGGGCCTTGGCCGACGGCGACATCGTCAACCTCGACGTCACCGTCTACCGCGAGGGCGTGCACGGCGACACCAACGCCACCTTCTTCGTCGGCCGGGTCGACGAGGCGTCCCGGCTGCTGGTGCGGGTGACGCGGGACGCGTTGCGACGGGCGATCGACGCGGTGCGGCCGGGTGCGCCGGTGAACGCCATCGGGGCCGCCATCCAGACCGAGGCCGAGGGGCACGGGTTCGGCGTGGTGCGGGAGTTCGTGGGGCACGGGATCGGCGAGCAGTTCCACACCGGGTTCCAGGTGCCGCACTACTACGTGCCGTCGCTCACCACGCCGTTGGAGGCGGGCATGGTCTTCACCATCGAGCCGATGATCTCGATGGGCACCTGGCGGACCCGGGTGTGGGACGACGGCTGGACCGCGGTCACCCTCGACGGCCGCCGCAGCGGCCAGTTCGAGCACACCGTGCTCGTGACCGACGACGGCTGCGAGATCCTGACGACGCCCTCCACCGAGCCGGCCCAGTCGTCCCACCCCTACTGGCGCCTCTAACCACAGCCCTCTCACCCCCCGCCCTGCAACCGCCCCCCACCCGCTTTTGGGCACGTTTTCGGCCATATATGGCCGAAAACGTGCCCAAAACGATGGGGCGGCGGGGACGAGGCAGGGCGGCGGTGGGGCGGGGCGGCGGCGGGGCGGGGCGGGGCTGCGGCGGGCGGAACGTCAGCGGGCGGTGGCGGCGTCGATGCGGGCCATGACGTCGGCGTCGAGCCGCGGCAAGACGTCGAGAGCCTTCAGGTTCTCGTGCACCTGCTCCACCCGGCTGGCCCCGGTGATCACCGTCGACACGTTCGGGTTCGCCGCGCACCACGCGATCGACAACTGGGCCAGCGTGCAGCCCAGGTCGTCGGCCACGTCCTTGAGCCGGCGCACGGCCTCGTTGCGGCCCGGCGAGGTCAGGAACTTCTTCAGCCACTCGTAGCCGGGCAGCGTGGCCCGCGACCCGTCGGGGATCCCGTCGAGGTACTTGCCGGTCAACAGCCCCGACGCCAGCGGGGACCACGTGGTCAGCCCGAGGCCGATGTCCTCGTACAGCCGGGCGTACTCCTCCTCGACGCGCCGCCGCTCCATCAGGTTGTACTGCGGCTGCTCCATCACCGGCTTGTGCAGGTGGTGCCGCTCGGCGACCTCCCACGCGGCGCGGATCTCGTCGGCCGACCACTCCGACGTCCCCCAGTACAGCGCCTGGCCCGACGACACGATGTCAGACATCGCCCACACCGTCTCCTCGATCGGCGTCTCGGGATCGGGGCGGTGGCAGAACAGCAGGTCCACGAAGTCCAGCCCGAACCGCTCCAGCGACCCCTCGATCGCCTGGAGCAGGTACTTGCGGTTCAGCGTGTTCTTCATGTTCACGACGCCGTCGTGGATGCCCCAGAACACCTTCGTCGAGACCACGTACGAGTGCCGGGGCCAGCCGAGTCGGGCGATCGCCTCGCCCATGATCCGCTCGGACTCGCCGCCCGCGTAGACCTCGGCGTTGTCGAAGAAGTTGACGCCGCCCTCGTACGCGGCGCCCAGGCAGTCGGCGGCCAAGCCCGAGTCGAGCTGCGGGCCGAACGTCACCCACGACCCGAACGACAGCACGCTCACCTGCAACCCGGACCGGCCCAGTCGGCGGTATTCCATCTCAGCCATGGCGCCGAACCTATGCGCCTACGCGGCCGCCTCGCCCCACGCCCGCTCGAGCACCTCGAGGAACACCTGCGTCGGCTGCGCGCCCGACACCCCGAGGCGCCGCCCGAACACGAAGAACGGCACGCCCCTCGCACCGAGCGCGGCGGCCTCCTGCTCGTCGGCGCGGACCTCAGCCGCGTAGGCCGACGGGGCCGAGAGCACCGCACGAGCCTCGGCGCCGTCCAACCCCGCCGCCACCGCCGCCGACACCAGCGACTCGACGTCGCCGACCGGACGGCCTTCGACGAACGTGGCCCGGAACAGCCGCTCGCCCACTTCGCCCTGCACGTCCAGGCCGAACGACTTGGCCCAGTGCAGCAGTCGGTGGGCGTCGAAGGTGTTGCCGGCGCGGAGGCGGTCGAAGCGGAACTCGATCCCGACCCGCTCCCCTGTCTCGACCATGGTGTCGATCATCGCCTGGGCCTCGTCGATCGACACGCCGTACTTGGACGCCAGCCGCTCGACGTACGAGCCGGTCCGCTCCGACGGCGCACGGGGGTCGAGCTCGAATGACCGCCATACGACCTCGACCCCGTCGCGGTGCTCGAACTCTGAGAGTGCCTGCTCGAATCGTCGCTTGCCGACGTAGCACCACGGGCACACCACGTCGGACCAGACCTCGACCGTCAACGCCATGACGGCCATCCTTCCCCCGCTACAGGGTCAATGCCCACCGCCGGGCCCCAGTCGGACCGTCGAGGCTGGCGACCTCGACAACGTCGTCGGCGTAGGTCGTCGCCATGACCTCTTCGCCCGCGACGCCGTCCTGGTTGCCGCCGGGCGCAAGGTACGCGTCCGCCGGCACCGTCCAGACCAGCGAGTCGTCGGCGACCCGCCGCAGCGCCTCTTGCTCCCACTGCCAGAACAGCCAGTCCCATCGCTCGTCGTACTCGAAGGCGATGCGGATGTCGACGACGTCGGTGGCGCCGTCCCCGTCCACGTCGGCGAAGGGCCGCACCGTCCGCGCCTCGTCGTACTGGCGGTTGACGAGCAGCCCGCCGTGGCCGTCCTCGACCAGGATGTGGCTGCGCTCCTCGCGCACCTCGGTGCCGTCCTCGGAGACCGATGCCTGCCAGTGGGCGACGAGCACGCGGCCGTCGACGTAGTCGATCGTGAAGTCCCATTTCGTGCGGTCCGGAACCGTGGCATCGACGACGAAGGTCGAGTGCTGCACAACGTCGCCCGTCGCCGGGTCCCGCCGCTGCACATCGAGGCCAACCGGTACGGGCACGTACTCGTCGGTCTCCTCGGTCTCCAAGCTGACGACCACCACGGCGTCGTCGTCGATGGCAAACGGCAAGGCGGGCATGTCCCACAGCCCGGCGCCGGTCGACCCGGAGAGGAACTGGGTGTGCCGGTCCGCCCAACTCGTGACGGCAACGTCGATCACGCCGTCGCCGGACATGTCGGCAACCGGGAATGCGTTGGCGAACCACGAGTGGTCGTCGTTCACGTATGACCACGCTTCGGCCAGCGTCGCTCCGTCGACGGCGGTGACTCCGTGGGCGGGCCGGGACTCGTCCACGTCGCATTCGTAGGAAAGCCGGGTGACGGGAGTGCTGACCCACGAGCAGCGGCTCTTGAGCTGGCCGAAGGCGTTGGTTTCCCAGAGGAGGTCCGGCGTGGCATCGCCCACCATCTGGGACACTTCCATCAGCCAACTCAGGCTCGGCGCGTCGACGGTGGTGCGTGAGAACAACACGTCGCCGGTCGCGCCTTCGACCACTGATCCGGTCGTCGAGGCACGGTCGGTCGAATCCCACTCGTTGCTGCGGAACACGACGAGCTCGGCGTTGTCGACGTCGTATGAGCGCTCGGTGATTCCAAGGATGTTGACCACGACGTCGGAAACGCCGTCGCGGTTGTAGTCGCCGGCCGGGTCGAGCGCCAGGTACTGGTTGACGCCGCCGTAGACGACCTCGTAGGAATCCGACGACTCGGTCAGCGACTCGGACCGCGTCGTGGTGGTGCGGTACCCGGACTTCGCATCGACGGACTGCTCCCAGAGATCGACGCCGTCAGCGCCAGAGACCACGCCGTAGGACCACCGGTACTCGTGCTCGTAGCTCCACCCACACGTCTCCGTGCCTGCGGACTCCTCGCACGTCATCTCGTGATACTCGTAGGTGGCGTCGGTCACCGCCGCCCGGAACAGGTCGGTGCGACCGTCGCCAGTGACGTCGGCGACGGGGTAGGCCAGGACATCGGTCCATGAGGCAGGCGCCCGGCGCCACAGCTCGGCGCCGTCGAGGCCGCTGACGGCCCGCATGGTCAGCCGCTCGGCCTCGTCGTCGAAGCTGTAGAGGATGACGTCGTCGCGGCCGTCGCCGTCGAGGTCCCCGGTCGGGCTCGGGGTCGAACCCGTGCCGTTCTGCAGCACGACGGGGACCGCAATCGCTTCTGCCTCCTGTCCCCCGGAGCGAAGGCGCGAGGCCGGGTGGAGGTCGGGCAGGTCGATGCCGTGGTGCTGGGCCAGCAGCGCCCTGGTCACGTCGAGGGCCCCGAACGCGCCGTAGCGGCGGTCGGCCATCTCGACCACGGCGTCGCGGTTCAGCCCCGGATGGGACATCCTCAACGACCCGTCCGCGGCCGCGGTCACCACTGCGTCGGGCGGCAGCGCCGACGACGGCATCGGCGTGGCGGACTCGGCGGCGCGGGCAGGCGTCAGGAACGACCCCGCGGCAATCAACAGAGCAAGAGCCGCGCAACGGCGCGCGGTATGACGTGCAGGCATCTCTCGTACCTCCCCAGCAGCAAGTACGAGGGTACGGGTAATCGGTTTACGGCGCCAATGCAGCCCAGACGATGGCGGAGACGCCGTTGGCCGTCTCGATGCCGTACTCCATCGTCGCGTTGCGATCGGTCAGCACCGCGATGAGGTAGTTGCGGCCGTGGCCCTGCACCCAGCCGTAGCTGTTGATCTGCCAGCCCTCGATGGTCGAAAAGCCGTTCTTCAACGCCACGTCGGCGTCTCCGGGCACGCCGCCGGTGATGCCCCACCGCTGCGACGGCACGACGCCGCGCATCAGGTCGAGCACATAGGCGCGCGACCCGTCGGTCAGCAGCGGGCTCGGGAAGACGAGGTGCCGCAGCATGACAAGGCGGTCGAGCGCCGTGGTCGTCGTGGCGCCCCACTTGCCGTTGGGGTTGGGCACGGTCTTCGACGACATGCCCGCGTCGCGCTGGAAGCGGCCGACCTCGGACGCGCCGAGCTGGACCCAGAACGCGTTGGCGGCCGGGTCGTTGCTCTCCTGGATCATCGGCTTGGCCAGGGACCGCTCCCTGTCGGTGAGCCCGCGGCCCTCGGCCTGGGCCCGGCGCAGCAGGGTGGCGAGGATGTCGACCTTCAGCGTGCTGGCCGTGTGGGTCACGACATCGGGGCGGAACGTCGAGGTCTCGCC
>Ga0190267_10000108_pt1 | contig 16816 bp, 12 predicted proteins | sample Popmic239T_FD_140332 | JGI IMG/M metagenome (GOLD analysis project Ga0190267, IMG submission 140332) | Populus adjacent soil microbial communities from riparian zone of Oak Creek, Arizona, USA - 239 T | ecosystem: Environmental > Terrestrial > Soil > Riparian zone | place: USA: Arizona... | reverse complement strand
GCTGTCCCGACAACCGGGTACATCAACAGCCTGGCCTATACCATGCCGGCAACCTTGGTGCAGCAATCCGGGCGGGCACACTGAACCCGTAGGATTGGTATTCCATCCCCTCTTGTCTCTGGGTCGTTGGTAGGCTGTCCAAGGATTATTTCTGCACCCCTGCGACTAGGCCCCCGTTCACTGCCTGCGCGAGAGGTCCGCACTAGGTCAACCCAGGAAATCCTCTGCCCTTTAGGAAGGTCCGCTTACCGCGTCGGTGCGGACGGCTGGCTTACTTCCGCTTGGCGCCACAGGAGGTCCTTGCGACCTGAGCGCCCGACCACAGATGCTCTCGGCGCACTCTCTGACCGATTCACCAATGTTCAGCCGAGGTGACGCAGTACACTGACTAAAGGGCGAAGGCTGGCGCCGGTTGCCGGTAGTTTGGGTCACCGAGGTGATAATCCGAGAAGGACGGGCATCGGTCGGCGAGCACTCAGATCCGACGGCCATCGGCGAACCGTTCGTCAGCGGAGGCTCAGGTCCCTGTCTCAGAACGCAAGTGCCAATGCGCCCGAAGGGTACAAGCTCGACCGCATACACCCTCCCTCTGGAGCCTCTGCACCGGCTCCGCGCGCCCACCCTTCCCCGGTGAGATGAGGTCAGCGCCGGCGAGTGTGAGGCGGCGTCCTCTCGGAGGAGCCTCTCACCCTCACCTGGGCCTGAAGGTCCGACCTCTCCCAAAGAGGGGCTGGATAATGCCAGGGAGGTGGCGACCGCACCATCATTCCACCTAACAAGGTCGGAACGGATGTATCAGCCTGCCACAAGCTCGATATGGCGGCTCGCCTGCCTTAACGCCGAGATCAGCCGGTTCTGCCCGCGAACGAGTTGTGTCTTGGCAAAGCCGAGCGTCGCCTCTCTTTGTTGGTCGAGTTCGGCTGCTGCCGCGATCGAGGGCAGTGGCGGGATAGTCAGCGCTGGGTCGTGGCGGAAGCGGTTGACGCGCGTGAAGTTGATCGGCACCAGGATGCGCGCAAGGTCTTGAATGACCCTGTTGGCCTTTTTTGGGTCGATGCTTCTGGCCTCGACGCGCGAGTAGAACGCGTCCAACGCAGTTGAAAGCTCCGCAACGGCCTTCTTAGATGGCGTGAGGTCAAATCGGCCCGCGGCCTTTTCCTGATAATCTGCAACCGTCTCGGAGAATTCCCGTGCGGTGGCGCGCCAATCGAAGGGAAGGACTTCAGCATTGGCATTGCGCAAGACTGCGAGCAGGTACACTTTGATGTCGCGCAGGAGGATGTCTCTGTCTGCAATCTCGAGAGTGTCATTCTCAGTGTGCCACGCGATGTTGCCGCCGCAGCCGCCGACCGTGTAGTAGCCCTTCTCCTCACGCAGGATGTCCGGCATGGTCGAGGACAGCATAAAATAGCTTGAGATGCCGATATTGTTGAAGGAGTAGTCACCAGCCCGGTGCGGACGCTCGCCCTCGATCGGTTTGCCCGCAGCCTCTTGGATGACGCTGGCGATGAAATCCTCGGCTTCGCTCATGCGGGACAGGTTGATGAACTCGGTCGCCCAGCGGCAGCCGGGGCTGTCGCAGTTGACCTGCGCCACTGCATTTTCTTCAAGGTCGAGTGCAAAGGCATCCGAGAACCAGGTTGAGCCGGCGTAGCGGCCGGTTGAATGGCCCGGCCACCAGCAGATGCGCACGGAACGCTTCAGCTCGTCCCTGTGCTGCCAAAGAACGCGGGTAATCTCCAGCAGCGTCGCATCACCGGTGGCGTTGTCGCCGACGCCCACATCCCAGCTGTCGAGATGCCCATGCAGAAGGACGTATTTGTCGGGCTCCTGACTCCCCCTGATGAAGACTTCGGGCAGCTTGGACGTGAACCAGCCTTCCTCCATTGCGGTGAAGATGGTTATGCGTCCGCCTTGGTCGGCAATTGCCGTAAGTTCCTCGCCATCCGGTTTGTTCACCGCAACCGCCGGGATCTTCGGCTTGCGTGGCAGGTCGTCGAGATCCGGCGTCCCCCAGATGGTCGTGCAGATGCCCCAGTGAATGTCCACGCCGGGATTGATCCCGATCACGCCAATTGCGCCGATCTCTTCGAACTGCGAGACAAGCCCCGGACTCGCAAAGCCTTCGGAGATGACGATTTTGCCGCGAACGAGATCGGCCAATTCCTTGGTAGTCTCGACCTTCTGCTCGAACATGTCGGTAATCATCGCGTTATGGCGCGCCCCGACATAAACGAGTTGCCCTTCGAGACCGCTCCGTGCATCGGCGCTGTAGGCCGGTGGCTTTGCACGGAAAGTCTTGCCGGCTGCCTCAACACGCGCGAGGCCCGGCAAGCTCAGGTACAGGCTCGGTTCATGAACGGTCACCTCGACGCCATGCTTGCGCAGACGGGAAACTACCTCGTCCATTCCACGGTTCACATCGTCGGGGTGCTCACGCTTGAAAGTGGAGAAGCTCTCGATCAAGGCCCAAGGTTCGTCAAGCGAGACCGTCTCAAGAATGTCTTTTTCCAGCTTGTCCATTGGCGTGTCCTCTCCGTGTTTCACCGTATAAAACGGCGTTTCATATCACTTGGGAAAGCTATCAGTGGAGACAGGGACGTGCAAGCATCCACCGGGAGAGCCGTGTCGGCTATGCACTCATCATAGTGTTCAGGGCCTCAGGGGCGAACTCGTGCATCATCCGAAACGGTGGGCCCGTTTTCCGCGCGATGTGCGTTCAACGGGATGAGCGTCGGACGTTCTGGAGAGAGCAGACCTATGTTTTTTGCCGCAGCTTCGCTTCACGAGGCCTCACCCCGCCAGGGAGGGGTAAGGGGTCGGCACTGACGGACGTGCCAGAGCCATCTCTCCATCCGATGCTCTATAGGTCCGCACGTGTTCACGTCGCCGGCACATTCGGCGCTTCTTCGGGAAGCGCCCGAAGTAAGGCCTTCGCCAGAAGGGATCAGACGATAAACTTCATGGCTGCCACTTCCTCTCCAGCCTCAGTTCGACCCACAGACAGTTTAGACGTTATCTCACCGGCAGCATCGAGTGCCGCTTGAGTATAGGCTTGGCGCCGTTCTTCGTCGAACCGGACCATTGCGCCCGCCACTGATATCGCCGCGATGACGTCTCCATTCGGTCCTAGGATTGGAGCCGATACGGAGAAGGCGCCCTCGTCCAGATCGTTAAGCGCAATGTTGTAGCCGTTGAGACGGATTCGCGCTAGGGCTTGGCGGAGTTTTTCCCGATCAGTGATCGTGTAAGGGGTGAAGGCTTCCAAAGGAGTCGCGAGCACTGCATCCACGACGCTGTCATCAGAGTAGGCAAGCAGGCAGAGCGATCCGCCGCCCGCGTGCAGGGGTCCGTAGCGCCCAGCCTGAGCAAACAGCCGGATCGAGTGGCGGCCAGAGCGGGTCGCTAGCACCAGCGACCGGAGGCCTTCGCGGACGATCAGATTAACGTTCTCGGAGGTCCGGTCCCGCAAGGCCTCCATCACCGGCGGCGCAGCGAAAAGGAGACTTCCGTCACGCCCGACCCGTTCGCCCAGCACGCCGATGCGATAGCCGAGGGAATAAACAGCCAGTTCAGGGTCGCGATGGACGAAGCTGCGATCCTCCAGCGTTTGCAACAGTCGGAAGACGATCGACTTCGTCAGTCCGAGAGACTTGGACAGAGAGGTCACTCCCTGGCCAGGTTTCTCAGCCAGTGCCTCAAGCACGAGCAGTGCTCGGTGAACGGCAGCGATCGTATAATCCTTTGGCTCGGTTTTAACCATCAGCTACGCTCCTCTAGGGGAAATATCGTTGTGTCATGGGCTGTTGCATTATTAAAAAAGTGTGATCTACTCAATAAATAAGAAACGCTGTTTTATCCAGTGAAACACAGAGGGAATACAGCGATGCGGATTGCCTATGTTGTCCCGGGCCCGATGTCGAAGGGGCCAATGGGCCTTGCCGAGATGCGCCGACGTGAAGCACTGTTGAACTCTTGGGCTTTTTCCGGAACCGAGGTGACGGTCGTTGACGTGCCTGATGGGCCTCTATCAATCGAGTCGGCTTATGAGGAGGCCCTCTGCATTCCCGCAACGATTGATCTCATCATGAAGTGCGAGCGCGACGGCTTCGATGCTGCCATTATCGGCTGTTTCGGCGATCCCGGTCTGGAGGCAGCGCGGGAGCTTACAACGATGCCGGTGGTTGGCCCATGCGAAAGCTCGCTTCTGCTGGCCGCTGCGCTTGGCCATAAGTTCTCGATTCTCACGATCTTCGACAGCATGGTCGCCGGCCAGGAACTCCTTGCCTACAAGGCAGGCGTCCGTGACAAGCTCGCGTCGGTGCGCGCGACAGGCATTCCGGTGCTGGACCTCATGAAAAATCCTGAGCAGACGAAGGCTCGGCTCGTTGAGACCGCAGAACTGTGCGTGAAGCAGGATCGGGCGGATGCCTTCCTTTTTGGGTGCATGACCATGTCATTCCTCGATCTTGCCGAGGAGATAGCCGCAGCTGTCGGAGCTCCTGCCGTGAACGCCGGCAAGGCGGCCCTGAAACACGCCGAGACGCTGGTTTCCATGGGACTTTCCCACTCCAAGACAGCCTTCCCTATGCCGATGAAGATGAAGGCGGGCCAGCCTCTCGAGGCGCTGCGGGTGGCCTGACTCTCCCGCCAACAAGAATGATGCACAAACCGTCTTTCAGAGGAGAAGCAACATGAGGTTCATGCACAAAGCGGTCCTGTCAGCCGCATCCCTGGGAATACTTGCCGGATCGCCCACGCTCGCGGGCGACGCAATCCGCCCGATTGAAGTCTTCACCCGCCCGCAGGCCTCTCAGCCGCAGGAGTTTCAATCAGTCCAGCTCATCGCCCAGGAATGGCGCAAGCTCGGCCTTAACGTAAATGTTCGCGTCCTGCCGTGGGAGCAGATGTCGGATGTGGTCTGGTACCAGCGCAACAATTGGGACGCGACGGCCTGGCAGATGGTCGGACGGCCGGAACGCTCCGATCCGGACGAGATCATCTACAATCTCTTCCACTCCTCGACGGCCGACAAGGGTTACAACTTTATCGGATACATCAACCCGGAATATGACACGGTTGCCCAGGCGCAACGAAGCGAGATCGACCAAGCCAAGCGCAAGGAGCTGGTCTATAAGGCACAGGAAATCCTCGCGCGTGACCAACCTAACATGATGCTGGTGCATCCAAAACAGACCTTCGCTTTCGACAAGACGGTTTGGGATCCGGCTTCGGTCGTCAACCAGAGCGGCATCGGCATCCGCAACACATGGACTTTCATGTCGCTCAAGCCTCTGGGTGAGAAGAAGGACATCGTCCTCAACTCCGGCGACAACGTGATTGCGATCAATCCGCTCTACATTTCCGGCGGTGTCGATAGCTGGGTATTCGAACTCGTCTACGACCGCTTGGTCCGCGTCGGCCCTGACGGCTTGCCCAAAGCTTGGGCTGCCGAAAGCTACGAGTGGAAGGGCGACAAGACGGTCGTCGTGAAGCTGCGCCAGGGCATGAAGTGGCATGACGGCCAACCGGTGACGCCGGAGGACGTCAAGTTCTCGTTCGAGGCCGCGGTCAGTGGCGAAGCGCCGATGTACGCACCTTTTGCCAGCAACATCGACAAGATCGAAATCGGCGACGGGTCGACCCTGACCTTCACTCTGAAGCGGCCATCCGCTGCCTTCGTCACGTCGAGCCTTGGAAAGATCAATCTGATTCCCAAACATGTCTGGGAGCCCGTTATCAACGATCTGAAGACCAAGGATCAGAATGCCGAGAGCTACCAGGAGAAGAAGCCGATCGGCTCTGGTCCATATAGGTTCGAGCGCTGGCTTACCAACGAGGAGATCGTGCTAACGGCCAACAAGGAGCATTTTAATGCGCCGAAGGCAGACCGTTGGATCCTCCGCATCGTGCCGAACGTGGAAGCTGCCTTGGGCATGCTGCGCTCGGGTGAGATCAACTTCCTGGCCGACTTTGCGGGCGATCCGCAGGTGCTTCTCAAAGCAGCCGAGCAGGACGGAGATCTGGAAATCGTCTCCTCAGTAGAGATGGGCTTCCGTTACGTCGCGTTCAACAACCGTCGGCCGCCTTTCAACGATCCGGCCTTCCGCCGTGCGCTCTCCGCAGCAGTCGACCGCCAGCTCATCGTAAAGGCTGCGTTTCGCGGATTCGCAGAGCCGTCGAACTCGATCGTCTCCCCCGCCCTCGGCTTCTGGCACGACGAAACCGTCGTGAAGAACTTCAAGGCCGGCAACAAACTTGCCGCCAAGTTGCTGGAGGACGCCGGCTACACGCTCGAGAGCGGCCGCCTGCACTACCCGGGCGACCAGAAGGAAACGCTCGCGAAGTAGCTTGGGTGGCGGTGCATCCTTGATGGGATGCACCGTCCCTGCCTTGTTTCTATTCCGGCAGTGACTGGAAGCTGACGCCCACTCTCATCGCGTCGAGTGAAGGACCTTTGTTCCATGCCCCATCTGAAGGCGGCGGCCAACCGGGCGCTTCAGTTTGCGTTGGTCCTATGGGCGGTCGTAACGATCCTGTTTCTGATGTTCCGCCTGATGCCTGGCAACCCCATGGCTGCCTACATCGATCCCACTTTTACGGTCGAACAGCAGCAGGCGCTGATGGCACAGTTCGGGCTCGATAAGCCTCTTTGGGAGCAATACATCATCTATCTGGGCAATCTCCTCCAGGGTGAGCTCGGGCAGAGCTTTCGGTACCGGGAACCCGTCGCGGAGAGGATCATAACGCTCCTACCCAATACGCTGATCCTTACCTTTTCTTCACTCATCATTGCCTACGCCTTCGGAATTCTGGCCGGCGCCTATCTCGCGTGGCGCCGGGGGAGCACCGTCGAGAACATCGCCGTCCCGCTGGTGCTGACGACACGCTCCATGCCGGAGTTCTGGCTGGGCATGGTGCTGCTCGCCGTCTTCTCCTTTTGGCTCGGCTGGTTTCCTGCCGGCGGCACAAGGTCGGCCGGCACCAGCTATGACAGCCTTTGGGCGCTCTACACCTCCGGCGAGTTCTTGAGATACCTGACCTTGCCTGCCCTGACGCTCGCGATCTACAGCCAGGGCCTGCCGCTTCTGCTGATGCGCTCGAACATGCTCGACGTCATGAAGGAGGACTTCGTGACTATGGCGCGCATCAAGGGTCTCTCCCCCTGGACCGTAGTCGTTCGCCACGCCGCGCGCAACGCCCTGCTCCCCGTCATGACGTCCTTCGCCATCGCGGTGGGCTATCAGCTTCAGGGCAACGTGGTCGTGGAATCGGTGTTCTCCTGGCCGGGACTCGGACGCGAGCTCGTCAACGCGGTTTCCGCATCCGACTACCCGTTGGTCCAGGGCGCCTTCCTGCTGATCGCTATGGTCGTGATCTTGATGAACCTGGTTGCTGATCTTCTCTATGGCTTTCTTGATCCTAGGGTCAGCCATGCTTGACGTTGCGTCCCGAAAGCCAAACCTCGTCGCACGGTTGCTTCGCAGTCTCCGGCTTCCGCTCAACGACCCTTTTGCGCTCTTCGGCCTCGCGATCTATGTCGTCTTCGTGCTGACCGCGATCTGCGCCAATTATCTGGCCCCTTATGACCCGACAGAGATCCTCTATACGCCGAGCTATGACCTCGCTGCGGATCTGCGCCCGGGGCAGGAAGGATTCGTCCTTGGCACAACGAGCCTTGGCAGGGACATCTTCTCCCAGATCGTGTACGGGACACGATCGGCTCTGCTGATCGGTATCACCGCTGCTTTCATGGTGGCTCTGATCGGCTCGATCGTCGGACTCATCTCCGGCTATTTCGGAGGCTGGGTCGACGCTCTCCTGATGCGGCTTGCCGATATTGCCTTCGGCATACCGTTCCTGCCATTCGTCATCGTGCTGGCAGCGTTTCTCAAGCCGTCGGTCTGGAACGTCGTGATTGCCATGGCACTTGTCTTGTGGCGCGACACCGCACGTGTCATCCGAAGTCAGGTCCTGACCCTTCGAACACGCGGTTACGTGGATGCCGCCCGCGTGGCTGGATCCTCCGACCTGAAGATCATCCTGCGCCATATCACGCCCAACATCCTGCCGCTCTCGTTCCTGTATGGATCGATCGCAATCGGTTGGGCGATCCTCACCGAAGCATCGATCTCGTTCCTCGGATTCGGCGATCCGGAGTCGATCAGCTGGGGTTACATGCTGCAGGATGCGTTTGCCAGCCAGGCGCTCGCCAAGCAGGCATACTACTGGTTCGTCCCGCCCGGCATCTGTATCATTCTCGTCGTCTCCGCTGGCTTCTTCATCACACGGGGGTATGAAAACATCCTGTTTCCGAAGTTGGGCCGATGAGCGAGACGCTTCTCTCGGTCCGCGATCTCAAGGTTAATTACAGGGTCGGTGGCGGCGGCATTGATGCCGTGGACGGCGCGACCTTCGACGTGCCGCGCGGCTCGATCGTCGGCCTCGTGGGCGAGTCCGGCTGCGGCAAGACGACCGTGGCGCGGGCATTGACCCGCGTGATGGCCGATAATGCCCGCATCACGGGCGGCCAGATGCTCCTGGAGGGCACGGACATCGCAGCCATCCCGGAGCGGCAGATGAACGCACTCCGTTGGCGCGACATCGCTTTCATTCCGCAGAGCGCCATGAACTCGCTCGATCCAGTCTACACCGTGGAATACCAGCTCAGCGAAGTGCTGCGGCGGCGAGGTGGCATGGGCGCGCGGCAGGCCCGCACGCGGTCGGAAGAGCTGTTCGACATGGTAGGCATCGAGAAGAGCCGCCTGCGCGACTATCCGCACCAGTTCTCCGGCGGCATGCGCCAGCGTGTGGCCATCGCCCTTGCCCTCGCGCTCAATCCCAAGCTTGTGATTGCAGACGAACCAGTGACCGCGCTCGACGTGATCGTCCAGCGTCAGATCCTCGACCAGCTGCGCGAGCTCCAGACCATGCTCGGCATCTCGGTCATCCTGGTCACCCACGACATTTCGGTCGTTGCCTACATCTGCGACATGACCGTGGTGATGTATGCCGGCCGCATCGTGGAGGCCGGTCCGATGAAGGCGGTTCTCACCCGGCCGAGCCACCCCTATACCATGGGGCTGCGCAACGCTTTTCCGGACTTGGCGGGCGCGGCGAGCGGGACGCTCACGCCGATCGAGGGTGCGCCGCCCAACCTGCTTGAGCCTCCCCCCGGATGTCGGTTCGCGCCGCGATGCCCCTTCGCCCTGGACATCTGCACCAAGGTGTCGCCGCCGCTGCGTGAGCTCGAGCCCGGACATCGCGTTGCTTGCCATCGCGCGGACGAGGCAGCGGTTCTGCGCGAGCTGGCGGCAAAGACTGAAACGTGGCTGGCTCACGCGTGAGGGGAGATACGGTGGACTCAAACGAAACACTGGTCTCGGTGAGGAATGCGCAGCTTCACTACGGCGTCGGCGGCGCGCTCCAAGCTCTGCGCGGCCGCTCGTCCGTTGTGAAGGCCGTCGATGGGGTCTCCTTCGAGCTCAAGCGCGGCGAAAGCGTCGGCCTGCTCGGAGAATCGGGCTGCGGAAAGACCTCCATGGGGCGTCTTCTGCTCAAGCTCGAGGAGGCGACAGGAGGCGAGATATTCTTCGCCGGCCAGCCGATTGTCGGCCTCAGGGGTGCCGCGCTGCGGCAATACCGCGCGAAGGCGCAGCTGATCTTCCAAAACCCCTTCGACGCCGTCAACCCGCGCTTCACCATACGCGCCACGCTGTCGGAGCCTCTGGAGAACGCAAAGATTCCCGTGCGGGAGCGCGAGGGGCGGATCATCGATGCCCTCGAACTGGTGCGCCTGCCGCAGCCGCAGCAGTTTCTAAACCGCTATCCTCATCAGCTCTCAGGCGGGCAACTGCAGCGCGTCGTCATGGCGCGTGCGCTCATCCTCCAGCCGGAATTCGTCGTGGCGGACGAGCCGGTCTCCATGCTGGACGTCTCCGTGCGTGCCGGCGTGCTGAACGTCTTCCGCGACGTGCGCGATCGGCTGGGACTCACAGCCATCTACATCAGCCATGATCTCGCGCTCGTGCGCTATGTCTGTGAGCGCACGATCGTCATGTATCTCGGGCGCATCATGGAGGACGGCCCGACCGAGGACATCGTCCATGAGCCGTTGCATCCCTACACAAGGGCGCTGGTGGCCGCCGTGCCGGTTCCGCACCCGGACCAGAGCCACGACCCGCTGCCCATCGGCCGTGGCGCGCCGGACCCGCGCAATCCGCCCTCCGGCTGCGTTTTCCGCGATCGCTGCCCTTATGCGTTCGACCGCTGTGCCAGCGAGGTGCCCCAGCTGCGCCAGGCTGGCACACGCAGGGTCGCCTGCCACCTCTTTTGAAGCCATCTCCGACAGGATCAGGAAAACCCACCGATGCGTGCCGCTTTCTATTCAAGGACCGGGCCAGCAAGAGATGTCCTAGAGGTCGGCGAGCAGCCGACACCGCGGCCTGCCGCAGGCGAGGTGCTCGTGCGCGTGCACGCCTCCGGCATCAATCCGGCCGATGTCAAGCGACGCGCCGGCTGGCGTGGCCTTGGGATGGACCATTCCCTCGTCATCCCCCACACCGACGGTGCCGGCGAGATCGCCGAGACCGGCCCCGGCGTTGATCGCTCCAGGATCGGTGAGCGCGTGTGGCTGTGGAACGCGCAGGGGGGCTACGGGACGGCCGGCCGGGCCTTCGGGACCGCAGCCGAGTACGTCGCGATTCCGGCCAGCCAGACGGCACCGCTCGATGTGAGGCTGTCCTTCAAGGCTGGCGCCTGCCTCGGCGTACCGGCCATGACTGCCTATCGCGCCGTCTACGCCGATGGACCGGTCGAGGGTTCGACGATCCTCGTCAACGGTGCCGCAGGCGCGGTCGGCCATTTTGCCGTTCAGCTCGCCGCGGCGGGCGGCGCTACGGTGATCGGCACCGTCGGCAACGAGGCGGCCGCCGCTCACGCGACGGCTGCGGGGGCGGCAGCAATCATCGACCGCAAGCGCGCAGATGTGGTCGCTCGGGTGCGCGAGCTGACCGGCGGCCAGGGCGTCGACCGGATCATCGAGGTCGACTTCGGCGCTAATCATGCGGCGGATGTCGCGATGCTGAAGGTGAATGGCACCATCGCGTCTTACTCCTCCAGCAGCAACCCCGAGCCTGTGTTCCCCTACTACGCTTTTGCCAACAAAGGCGCCAATCTGCGCGTCGTCCAGGGCTTTTGCATCCCGGAGGAAGCACGGCAGGCAGGCGAGGCGCTCCTTGCGCAACTCGCCGCCCAAGGCCGCCTGTCCGTAGCCGTCGCGGCGGCGTATCCACTTTCCGACATCGCCTCCGCTCATGAGCATGTTGAGCGCGGAAGCATCGGGAATGTCGTTGTCACCTTGTGACGCGGCACCCGGACAATTCACTATGAAGGAACGCCAATGCTTCAGTCCGTAAAGTCCGCTCGTTTGCCCGAAGCTCCCCGGGCGACCGACGCGCCCGCCTGTGACCCGGTCACGCTGGAAATCATCCGCGGCGCCATCGCGGCCGCGCAGGCCGAGATGGAGGCTCTTCTCGAGCGAACGGCGATCTCCGCCTTTATTCGGGAGAAGAAGGACTTCTACACCGCTCTTTTCGACGAGAGCGGCGTCATGGCAGTCGGTTCCATGGTTCCGATCTTCGGCGACATGACCAGCCCAGTCTTCGAGAGCTTCCCGCCGGAGACCATGAAGCCGGGCGACCTCTATTGGTACAACGACTGCTACGGCTCGAGAGGCGCGGTCTCCCACTCCAACGATCAGGTGCTGCTTGCTCCGGTATTCAAGGACGGCCGGCGCTGCGCGTTCGTGATGAGCTGGGCCCATTTCGCCGACATCGGCGGTATCCGGCCGGGCTCCATCAGCCCCGACGCGACGGAGGTCTTTCAGGAAGGCATCATCATCCCCGTCACTAAGGTGGTCGACGAGGGGAAGGTGAATGAGGCCGCCCTCGCTATTTTCCACCGCAACTCCCGCTTTCCCGATCAAAGCAACGGCGACATGCGCGCGCTGGTGGCGAGCGTCGAGCTGGGCGTCAAACGGGTCGGCGAGATCTTCGACCGCTTTGGACCGGAGGTGGTCGCCGACGCGTTTGCGCAGTTGCTGGCCCGGACCCGCCGCCTGGTACGGACCCGGCTTGCAGAGACCTTCGACTACGGGACACACCGCTTCACGGATGCAATCGACGGCGACGGTCACGGCAACGGTCCGTTCAAGATTCGCTTCGCTCTGACCCGAGAGAAGGGTAGCGACGGCGACGACCGCTACATCTTCGATGCGACGGAAACGGACGATCAGGCGCCCGGCCCGGTCAATTACCTGATGAACCCAGGCGTGCCCGGGATGGCTCTTGGTCTGTACTATCTGGGCGGAGATCCGGCCCAAGTGTGCAACGCCGGGGGACCGAACGCCATCGACGAGGTCAGGCTGCGCGAGGGCTCCCTGCTTGCGCCGCGGTTTCCCGCCCCGCTGGGCATGCGCGGTCTCACGACCATGCGCGTCATCTCAGCCATTGGGGGCCTGGTCAATGTTGCTAAGGGCGGTGCCCCCGCGGCTAACTCGGCCTATGTAATCGGGATCATGCGCGGCAATTTTCGCAATGAGGCAGGCGAGTTGGAACGCTTCCTCCTCGCTGACGGCATCGGCGTAGGGTATGGCGCGAGGCCTAACGCAGACGGTATCGACGCGGTCTATTTCGTTGCCCAGGAGAATTATCCAGTCGAGTTCCTTGAGGTTGGCTACCCGGTGCGTCTGCGCACATACGGGGTCGTCTGCGACTCAGGGGGCGCAGGCCGATTCCGTGGCGGTTGCGGGATCGTACGGGAATATGAGGTTCTGGCGGAAGACGCTGTACTGGCTATCCGCATCGACAGCATCAAGAATCCGCCTTGGGGAATCGACGGAGGCATGTGCGGGGGCACAGGCCGCGCCGTCATCAACCCCGGTACGCGCCGCGAGCGCGTGCTGGCGCCTCTGTCCGACGGTAATCGCCTCGCGCGCGGAGACATCCTTCGCATCGAGACGGGTGGAGGCGGCGGCTATGGCCATCCGTTCGACAGGTCGGTCGAGGCGGTTCTTGAAGACGTGCTCGGCGGCTATGTGAGCGACCAGGCGGCGGAGCGTCATTACGGCGTCGTGCTTGCCGGCGATCGGGTGGACGAGGACGCCACCGCCAGGGCACGCGCATCACGCCCCCCCGTTCGCCGTTTCCACCGCCAGGAGTATGTCGATGTCCTCACGTGAGTCCTCCCTGTCCATCGCGGTCGATATCGGCGGCACCTTCACGGACATCTCGCTTCTCGACCGGGTCACCGGCCAGGTATGGCGCGCCAAGACGCCAAGCGTGCCTGCCGATCCGTCCGAAGCGTTCATGACGGGCATCAGGCTAGCCTTGGCCGATGCCGGTGCACCCGCCACGGCGCTTGAACAGGTGCTGCACGGCACGACCGTGGCGACCAATATGATCCTCGAAGGCAAGGGCGCTCGTTCGGCGCTTGTCACCACTCGGGGCTTTCGGCATGTGCTCGCCATCGGCCGCCAGGACATCCCGCGCAAGGCCAATCTCTACAGTTGGGTAAAGCCCGGCCGCCCGGTACCGGCCTCGCGCATCCTCGAGATCGATGAGCGGCTGGCGGCAGGCGGCAGGGTGATACAGCCGCTCGACGAGGAAAGCGTGCTCAAGGCCGCCGAAGCCATTCGCCGGATGGATGTCGGAGCCGTTGGGATCTGTCTCATGCACGCATTCGCGAACCCTGAGCATGAACGTCGCACGGCCGAGGTCCTGCGCAGCGAGCTGCCGGGCATCGCGGTGACGACGTCCACCGACGTGCTGCCGGTCGTTCGCGAGTATGAGCGCTCGCTGATAACCGTGCTCAATGCCACCGTCATGCCCGGCGTGACGACTTATGTGGGCCGTCTTGAGCAGCGCCTGGACGACGAGAAGGTGAGAGCACCCCTCCTTCTCATGAAGTCCAATGGCGGTGTGGCTGGAGCGACGGCAATCCGGCGGGCGCCTGCGCTGACGGCCCTGTCAGGCCCGGCTGCCGGGGTGGTTGGCGCTCGCGCAATCGCCGCAGCATGCGGCATCAACGACCTAATTACAGTGGATATTGGCGGGACCAGCGCCGACATATGTCTCATCAAGGACGGCAAGATCGGCTTGACACAGCACGGGAAGGTCGGTGAATGGCCGCTGCCCTTACCGATGGTTGACATGGTAACCATTGGTGCAGGCGGCGGTTCGATCGCATCGGTTGAGAATGGGACGCTGATGGTCGGCCCCCGCAGTGCGGGTGCGCGACCCGGTCCCGCCGCCTACGGGCATGGCGGGAACGAGGCGACCGTGACGGACGCTCATGTCGTACTCGGCCATTTGCCTGCCAAACTCCTCGGCGGTCGAATGGGCCTCGATGTCGATGAAGCGCGGCGTGTGATCGAGGATCGTGTTGCAGCTCCACTCAGCCTTCCGCTTGAGGCTGCGGCGGCCGGTGTCCTGGCGATAGTGGACAATCACATGGTGGGCGCCGTCCGTGTGGTGTCCGTCGAGCGCGGGCACGATCCGCGCCATTTTACGCTCGTGCCCTTCGGTGGCGCCGGTCCTCTGCATGGCTGCGCGCTCGCCGATCTCCTCGGCATCTCGAGGGTCATGATCCCTCCGGCGCCAGGCGTGCTGTGTGCCGACGGTCTGCTTGCTGCGGATCTCAAGGCGGAGTTCAGCCGCACGTTGCCGAAGGCCGGCCCGGTCGATGTCGAGACCCCCGAAACCATCTTCCTGGAACTGGAAAATCAGGCGGAGAGCTGGCTAGTGGAAGAGGGCGTGCCGGAGGAGAAGCGCCGCAAGATGCGCGTGGCGCTCCTACGCTACCACGGGCAGGGAGGCGAGATCGCGATCCCCTGGACCAGGACGCGAGAGGGGGTGGAGGCTGCGTTCACGGAGGAGCATCGATCCCTGTACGGCTTTGCGCTTGAAGCACCGATCGAGCTCGTCACGCTGCGGGTGGAGGCCACAGGCCTGACCGCTGCCAATCCGCAGGGGAAGCTGGCGGCCCGTGTGGTCGTTGAGCCCTATGGCCACACCCACGTCCACTTCGAGGGTGGGCACCGCGATGTGCCGCTCGTCGACCGGGCCACGCTTGGAGCGGGTGCGAGTCTCGTCGGGCCGGTCATCCTGACGCAACTCGACACGACCACGCTGGTCCCCCCGGGCTGGCGAGGCAGCGTTCATGAAACCGGCGCGATCATCCTTACCCGCCAAGAGGGAGCTGCCCATGAGCGCCATTGATTCCGATCTCCAGAAGGTGTTCGACCATGTGGAGGCCAGTCGCGACGAGTTCATCGCTCGCGTGATGGATTACGTTCGCCATCCCAGCATCAGCGCCCACAACGTCGGGATCAGGGAAGTGGCCGCCATGCTCGTGGATATTTTGAAGGGGCTCGGCATGGAGGCCGAGACCGTGCCGACCCAAAATCATCCCATGGTGCTCGGCCGACGTCACGTTTCGCCGGAGAAGCCGACCGTGCTCCTCTACGGCCACTACGATGTTCAGCCGCCGGACCCGTTGGAGCTTTGGGAGAGCCCGCCTTTCAACCCGACTGTCCGCAACGGGAGGATCTATGCGCGGGGCATCGGCGACAACAAGGGACAGCATTTCGCCCAGCTTCTTGCGATTGAGTCGCACTTGGCGGTTCATGGCGAACTGCCGTGCAATGTCATCTTCCTGCTTGAGGGCGAGGAGGAAATCGGCAGCCCCCACATCGCCGAGTTCGTGCGTGAGCACTCCGACAAGCTCAAGGCCGATCTTGTGGTTACCTCCGACGGTCCGCTCCACGAGTCAGGCCTTCCGGTGATCACCTTCGGCGTGCGTGGCGTAGCAGGCTTCGAGCTACGCGCTAGGACGGCGAGCCGAGACGTTCACTCCGGTAATTTCGGAGGTGTGGTGCCGAACGCTATCTGGAAGCTGGTGCATCTGCTCTCAACCATGAAAAACCCGGCAGGGGAAATCACGATCGAAGGCCTTGTAGACCCGGTCACTCCCGCTACAAACCTTGAGCGTGAGGCGATATCGAATCTCCCTTTAGACCTCGATGCGGTCAAGGCGGAGCTTGGGCTGAGTGAGCTGGACGCTCCCAAGGAACGCGGCTATTACGACCGGCTGATGTTGCATCCGACGCTGACCATCAACGGCCTTCATGGCGGCTATGGCGGTCCGGGCATGAAGACGGTGCTTCCCTGTGAAGCGTTCGTCAAATGCGACATACGCCTCGTGGAGCCGCTGACACCCGAATACGTCTTCAAGAAAGTAGCGGCTCATGTGAGGCGCTATGCACCCGATGTCGAGTTCATTCCGCTGAATGGAATGCTTCCCTCGAAGACGCCTATGGACTCCCCTTATGCCGAGCCGATCCGCACTGCGGTGGTCGCCGCACGAGGCGTGGAGCCTCTCCTGTACCCGACCGTCGGCGGCAGTCTGCCGGACTATGTCTTTACCAAAATTCTCGGCCTGCCTGCCTTCGTCGTTCCTTATGCAAATGCCGATGAAGCCAACCATGCCCCTAACGAGAACCTCAAGATCGAATGCTTCATCGACGGCATCAAGACGGGTGCGGCATTGCTTTCAGAACTCGGCAAAGGCGAGCAGGGCCGCCGATCCACCCCAACAATCAAGCCCAATCACGGCAGGGTGTAACTGGTGCTCTAGCGCACTCGGCGGCATGGACGCTGTCACTGGTAATGGCGGAGCAAGCGTCCCCGTTTATTGAGATCACATCGAGCGGCCTCAACCAGGCCTTTCCCGACAACCGCGAGGCTGGTCCGAACCG
>Ga0190267_10000107_pt1 | contig 16844 bp, 16 predicted proteins | sample Popmic239T_FD_140332 | JGI IMG/M metagenome (GOLD analysis project Ga0190267, IMG submission 140332) | Populus adjacent soil microbial communities from riparian zone of Oak Creek, Arizona, USA - 239 T | ecosystem: Environmental > Terrestrial > Soil > Riparian zone | place: USA: Arizona... | reverse complement strand
TGCAGACCCGCATCGTCGAGCAGGTGGTGCACCTGGACGACCTGGCCCGCAGCGTCGGGGTGAAGGAGTGGACGGTGCCCGAGGCGTGCGAGCGGATCGCGCTCGACCTCGGCGTCGAGATCGGCCGTCTTCGCGTCGGCGCCCCGGCCATGGTCCGCGCCCTGTACCGCCGCGGCGAGCACGGCGTCCTTCCCGTGCTGTGAGCGCGGCCGGGATCGGCGTCGCCACCACGGCGGGGTCGAAGATCCTCGACGTCCGCTTCCTCTGGCTCGGCGTTGATGAGGCGGCGGATGTGCTCGGACCCATGGCGCCGGGCCACCGGCTGCTCAGCGAGGCCGAGACGAAGGCGGTGGTCGCCCGGCTCGGCGGCGTCGTCGCTCCGCTGGCCGGGCTGCCGTCGCCGCATCCGTTGGCGGGGCAGCGCCTGCACCCCGTGATCGCCATGTTCGACGACGCCGACGCGCCGCCCGCCAGCGCAGCGGAGGTGTACCTGCGGCTGCACCTGCTGTCGCTGCGACGGATGCCGCCGCGCTCGCTCAACCTCGACGGCGCGTTCGCGCTGCTGAACACCAACGTGTGGACGACCGAGGGGAGTGGTGGACCGCGAGCGCTTCGACGACGTGCAGCGCGAGCGGGTGGTCGCCGGGCGGCCGCTCGTCCCGCTGCTCCAGGACAAGGTGCCGCGGCTGCTGGACTACGTCTCCCCCGAGGGCGTGCGCATCGCCAACCCGAACACCGTCCGCCTCGGCGCCCACCTCGCCCCCGGCACCGTCGTGATGAGTGCGGGCGCGGTGAACATCAACGCAGGGACGCTGGGCCCGGCCATGATCGAGGGGCGCCTGTCGGCGGGCGTGGTGGTGGGCGCCCGGTCGGACGTGGGCGGCGGCGCGTCGCTGATGGGCACGCTGTCGGGCGGCAACACGGTGGCCGTCTCGGTGGGCGAGGACTGCCTGGTGGAGGCGATGGCGGGCCTCGGCATCCCGGTCGGCGACAGGGTCCGGGTCGAGGTCGGCTTCTACGTGAAGAGCACCACGCCGGTGCTGGTAGCCGACTCGGCCGACTGGGGCGACAACCCGGTGGCGGCGCCGCACGTCGGCCGGGTGGTGAAGGCGATCACGCTGGCCGGCATCGACGACGCCGTGTTCCGCCGCAACGCCCGCACCGGGACCCCAGAGGTCGTGCCGAGAGGCGGGCGTCGCTGGGGCGCGCTGAATCCGGCCCTTCACAGTCCGTAGGCCTGGGTAGCGTCGGGCGATGGACCTGCGTGGACGGACGGCGGTGGTGACCGGTGCCAGTCGAGGCATCGGCGAGGCAGCGGCCAAGGCGCTCGACCGGGCCGGCGCGCGGGTGGCGCTCGTGGCCCGGTCGGTCGACGCCCTCGAGCACGTCGCTTCCGAGTTGGTTAACGACCCGGTTGTGCTCGCGGGCGACTTGTCGTCGGCCGACGACGCCCGCCGCATCGGCGAGGACGCCATCGCCGCGCTCGGCTGGGTCGACGTGCTGGTGAACAACGCGGCCGCCGCGGCCCGACTGCCGACGCCGGACACGACCGCGGAGGTGATCGACGAGCTGCTCGACACCAACGTGCGCGGCCTGCTCCTGCTCACCGCCGCCGTCCTGCCGCAGATGGCCAAGCGCGGGAGCGGCAGCGTCGTCAACGTGTCGTCGGTGAGCGGCCTCTTGGGCACGCCGAACCGGGCCGCGTACGCCGCGAGCAAGGGCGCTGTCGACGCGCTGACCCGCTCGCTGGCCATCGAGTACGGCGGGCGGGGCGTGCGGGTGAACGCGGTGGCGCCCGGCGTGATCGACACGCAACTGTGGGCCAAGAACAAGGCCATTCCCGGCGTGGTCGAGCAGACGTCCGCGCTGATCCCGCTCGGGCGCTGGGGCACGCCTGAGGAGGTGGCCGACGTGATCGTCTTCCTCGCCTCGGACGCGTCCCGCTATGTGAGCGCGCAGACGATCAGCGTCGACGGCGGCATGGCCTGGACCGCCGACTTGTACGGCGGCGCGGTCTAGGCCTGGGCCTCCGCCATCGCCACCGCGGCGGCGGCGTCGACCAGGCCGTGCCCGTAGAAGTTGTTGAACTCGGCGGTGCCGGTGCAGGTCGCGTTCCACGACGCCGGGCGACCGACGATCGTGTAGTCGACGGTGGCCGGGTCCGGGCAGGCATGGTCGGCTGCGCTCTGTTCGAGGATCGAGCGGACGACTGCGGGGTCGGCGTCGCCGCCGAGGGCGCCGATGATCAGCGCGGCCACGCCAGTGGCATGGGGCGCGGCCATCGACGTGCCCTGGATGCCCTGGTAGTACGCGCAGCCGGTCTCCTTGGTGCAGGAGCGGATGACGAACGGGTTGTTGGGCACGCCGCCGCCCTTGGTGATCTCGCCGTTGGACGCCGCGACCACCTCGGGATAGGGCGCCCAGATCTCGTTGAGCGCGCTGCGGAACTGCTTGGTCCCGAAGAAGTCGCGGAAGTAGCCGCCCGGCGCGGCGACCGTGATCTCCGACGCGCCGTAGTTCGAGTAGTCCGACTTGATCCCGCTCGGGCCGACCGCCGACACGGTCAGGACGTTCGGCCCCTCGGTCGGCAAGTCGAGGCAGTCGTTCTTGACCGTCCTCGGGTAGGCGTCGGTCGGATTGCCGTCGGCGTCCAGCGGGAAGTCGGGGCTGGAGTCGTCGAAGCGGGTCGGCGCGTCGAGGTCGGTGTGCCCGTTGCCCGCCGCCGCGATGAGGGTGACGCCCGCGTTGTGGGCGATGGCGAGGGCTTCGAGCATGGCGTCGTGGATCATCTTCTGCTCGGCCAGCTCGTCGGCGGTGGGCTTGCCCTCGGGCGCGCTGACGTAGCCCGACGCGTCGGTGCAGTTGTAGAGCCACGGGTCGACGTAGAAGCTCATGTTGACGACGTCGATCTGCGCCTCGGCGGCGTAGGTCAGGGACCGGACCGTGGGGCCGAGGAAGAAGTAGCCCGAGTCCTGGCCGGCCCGGATGTTGACCAGCGTCGCCTCCGGGGCCACGCCCGCGATGCCGGTGGCGTTGACCGGCGAGGCGATCGTGCCTGCGACGTGGGTGCCGTGGCCGTCGTGGTCGACGTTGGGCGGGTCGACGCAGCCGGCGTACTCGCACGGCCCGTCCACCGACGGGATGTCAGTGGTGAAGTTGCGGCTGAGGGCGTTTGAGAAGTTCGGCGCGATGTCGGGGTGGTTGCCGTCGATGCCGGTGTCGATGACGCCGACCAGCACGCCCGCGCCGCGCTGGGCGAGGGCCGGGTTCCCCGCCTCGTCCTGGGCGCCGATCATCTCCATGTCCCACTGGTAGCCGGACAGCGGCTCGGTGCCGGGGGCGGGCTTCACCTGCGAGCCGCCCGAGTGCGGCTGCGCCGCGTTCCGCTCCTCTTGGAGCCGCTCGTCGCGGAACTTGTGGCCCATGCCGGGGCGGGCGGTGGCGACCGAGCGGTCGCGGGCCGCGCCCTTGATGGCGGCCTGGGCCCGGACGTCGCGCAGGAACTGCGGGTTGGCCGACGTCACCTCGGCCAGGCCGACCTTGGCGTCCTCCCGGTTGACCGTGCCGCCCGCGGCGGTGACCGCCTGGCGGCCGGCGGCGTTCGTCGCGCCGTCGGCGTAGAGGACCACGTAGCTGGCGGTCCCGCTGCTTGCCGTGGTGTTCGCCGCGGTGCCGTCGTTCTCTGCACCAGCAGGAACAACCAGGGTGCCAAGCACGACCGCCCCAACCGTGCCGAGGACCAACAGAGTCCGTCGCATGCTTTCGTCCCTTCGGTCGCCGTTCCACCCGAATGGCGTGGTATGTCCGAATCAGCATACGCCTGCCCATCCCGGCGGTGCCGGGGCGCGGGGTGCTTCAGTGGTGGGATGGCGGTCGAGGGCGAGCAGGTGTCGGCAACCCGTCCGGAGCCCGAGGGCAGGGACCGGTGGCTGGACCTGTTGCGGGCGGGGAGCCTCGGCGTCGTCGTGCTGTGGCACTGGGTGTTCACGATGATCCGGTGGCACGCCGACGGGCCGCACGCCACCAACCCGATCGGCACGACCCGCGGGCTGTGGCTGGCCACGTGGTTCCTGCAGGTGATGCCGGTGTTCTTCGCGGTGGGCGGTGCGGTGCACGCTCGGGCGCTGGTGAAGGAGCCGTCGTGGCGGTCGTTCGTGGGGCGGCGGCTGGCGGCCTTGTTGCCGGGCGCGCTGGTGCTGGTGGGGATCGCGGTGGCGGTGCACCGGGCGCTGTGCATCGTCGGCGAGCCGCCGCAGTGGCTGGCCCGGGCGCTGATCCTGTTGCTCTCGCCGCTGTGGTTCCTCGGGGTGTACTCGCTGTTGATCGTGCTGGCGCCGTTCGCGTGGCAGTTGCACAAGCGGTTCGACTACTTGGTGCCGGTGGTGCTGGGCGGCCTGGCCATGACCGTCGACGTGGCCCGCTTCAGTTGGGACATGCCGTGGGTCGAGTGGCTGAACTGGGTGTTCGTGTGGGCGCTGATCCACCAGGTCGGCTTCCACTGGGAGAAGCTGACGGTGGCGCCGCGGCGCTTCGCCTGGACGCTGACGTGGATCGGCGGGTTCGCCCTGCTCGGGCTGACCAACATGAACTTCTATCCGCGGTCCGCGGTGGGCGTTCCCGGTGAGCGGTTCTCGAACCTGGGGCCGCCGACGATCGTGATCGTGGCGCTGGCCTGCTTCCAGTTCGGCGTCGTCACGCTGATCCGGGAGCGGGCGCTGGCGGTCACGGCGTCGGGCTGGCTGGGGCGGGCGTCGCGGTGGATCACGGTGAACGCGCAGTCGCTCTATCTGGGCCACGCGTTCGCGTATGCGGCGGTGTACGTGGCGGTCACCGAGCTGGTCGGCCGGCCCCGAGCGGAGACGAGCTGGCAGTGGTGGCTGGAGCGGCCGTTCTGGTTCTTCGCCCCCGCGCTGGTGTTCGCCCTGGGGTTCCGCCTGACCCGGTTCTACCGCTCCACGTGGGGCCGCTCCGGCGACGCGGCGCCGGCTTTGGACGCGTAACGGTTCTCGGTCCCGCCGTCACCCCTCCCGCCCGCACTCTGGAGGACATAGGTACCGCATAGGTGTTGCTATGTCCTCCAGAGTGCGGGGGGGCGTGCGGCGGCGGGGCTACCGGCGGGCGTGGGAGCGGCTGGTCTGGGAGACCCGCTCGCCGATCACGATCAGCACGACCGCGGCGGCGATGGCGACCAGGGCGCCGACGAAGTTGAGCTCGAAGACGTCGCCGGTGCCGAGCGCGTTGGCCACGACGCCGCCGACCACCGAGCCGATCAGGCCGAGGATGAGCGTGGCCAGCAGCGACAGCCCCTGCCGACCGGGCACGACCAACCGGGCGATGGCGCCCACGACCAGTCCAAACACCACGAAGCCGATCATCAGTTGCTTCCTCTCGTTGACGCCGCCCTCGGTAGGTACCCACCCGCCCACCCCACCGAACTTTGAACGCCTGCCCCGCCTGGGGCGGGCTGCACGTTCAAAGTTCGGAAAAAGACCGGCCGGTTAGACGGGGGCTTGGACGTCGATGCGGGGGATGTGGCGTTCGGGCTGGCTGGACCAGAGGTCGTCGAGCAGGTCGTCGCGCAGCGACCGGCACGACGGGTCGTCCCAGCGGTTGACCCGCTGCAGAGGATCGTCGACCAGGTCGTACAGCTCGCCCTCGCTCCCGTCGTGCACCGTGCCGGGCAGGTACGCGGTGCAGACCCACCGGTCCCGGGTGACGGTGCGCAGGTGCACGTCCACGCCGAACAGCTCGCTGTCCCACTCGGTGAGCACCCGCTCCGGCGCCAGCCCGTCGTCGTCGGCAGACGGCAACACCGAGCCCTGCATCCACGGCAACGGCTCCACGCCCGCGATCGAGCAGAACGTGGCCGCCAACTGCACCAGCCCCACCGGCGACGACACGACCGCCCCGCCACCCCCAGCCCCAGCCCCAGCAGCCCCCGCCCCCGAACCCACAGCCGACGGGGCCGGGCGCCACACCAGCGGCAGCCGCATGAGCGAGTCGACGTGGTACGGCCCTTTGAACAGCAGCCCGTAGTCCCCCTGGAACTCGCCGTGGTCGGTGGTGAAGATCACGTCGACGTCGTCGGACCACCCCCGCGCCGCCACCGCCGCCAACACCCGCCCCAGCGCCTCGTCGATCAGCTCGCACTCGACTGCATTGCGGGCATTCACCTCCCGCACCTGCGAGTCCGTCATCGTCGCCGGCACCCACGCCGCGGGCGCCTCGTAGTTCGACACGAGCTGCCCGTCGTACCAGAGCCGCCAGTGCCGGGGCTTGGCGTCGAGCACCGCCTCCCGCTCCTCGGCCGACGACAGGTACCCGGCCGGCAGCGGCACGTCCCGCCAGTCGACCCGGCCCACCTCCGACTGCGGCGGGTCCCACGGATGGTGCGGGTCCGGGAAGCTGACCCAGCAGAACCAGTCGTCGTCGGCGTCGAGCGAGTCGAGCCAGGAGATGGCCCGGTCCGCGACCCAGTCGGTGTGGTACCACTCCCGCGGGATCGGGTTGACGTGCACCTGCGGCGCCCCGGTGTCGCCGCCGCCCGCCGCGTTCACCTGCAGGTCGTGGTCGACCACCGAGTAGTACATCCCGGCCGCCTCCGGGTGCTCCCGCCCCAGCCACCGCGCATAGTGCTGCGGCCCCATCGCCCCGTGGGTTGCGAACTCCAGATGCTCGAACCCGCGGTGCGTGCCCGCCGGCGGCACCGGCCCCGAGGCAGCCAGCGCGTTCTCGGTGAACCGCATGAAGGGGTCGAAGTACGGCTCGAAGTGGGCCTTGCCGATCAGCGCGGTGCGATAGCCGGCCTCGTGCAGCACCTCGGCCACCGACGGGGCGTCGACCGGCAGCGGCACCCCGTTCATCCACACGCCATGCGTCGTCGGGTGCTGCCCGGTCAGGATCGTCGAGCGCGACGGCATGCACACCACCGACTGCGGCACCGCCCGCTCGTACCGGATCCCCGACGCGGCCAACCCGTCGATCACCGGCGTGCGGGCGACCACCCCGCCGTTGCAGCCCAGCGTGTCGTACCGCTGCTGGTCGGTCGTGACGAACAGGATCTTCCGGCGACTCACGGCCGCCCCCCTTCTCCCGCTTCGAGCATCGTCCGCAGGTGCAACAGCGCGTTGCCCGCCGCCCCCGCGATCACCAGCGCCAACGTGGCCGGCACCGCGTCGGCGGCGTAGACCACCAGCGACGTCCCGTCCTCGAGGTCGAGCACGTCCAACGTCGACAGGTGCTCTTGGAACATCGGCGCCGTGATCCGGTACTGGAAGCGCCGCTGCACCGCGTCGTTGGTCAGGATCTCCTCGGGGATCGGGAGCCCGCTCCCGGTCGTGATGACCCGCACCGACCCGTCGACGGTGGCCGACTCGATGCCGGGGAACCACTCGGCGATCCGAGCCGGGTCCCCGATGGCGGCCCACACCTGCTCGGGCGGGCACCCGATCCGAACCTGCCTGCGGACACTGCCGCGCCGCGCCTGCGCGCTCATGGCCGCAACAGCTCCATCAGGGCGGCGGTCAACGCGGCCTCGGCACTGGCCCGCGACATGCGCTGGTCCCCCCGCAACAAGTCGTACGACTCGAACGAGCACAACACGTCCACCGCAGGCAGCACTGCGGGCCGGCCCGCCAACTCCGGCGCGAACAGTGATCGAAGCTGCCGGCGCAAGAACGACCGGGCCTCGCGCAACTGCCCGGCCACGACAGGAGAACGGTGCGCGCTTGCCCGCGCCGCCCTCGCCGCCGGCCCCACCGCGTCATACATCCGCAGCCGGGCGTCGACCAGCCGCTCGACCCGCACGGGCAACGGCGCCTCGGGTCCCACGCCCAGATCGAGCAGAGGACGGGCGGCGGCCAGGTGCCGCTCGATGGCGGCGCGGTACAGGTCCTCCACGTCGTCGAAGTAGCGGAACAGCGACCGGGCCGAGACGCCTGCCCGCTCCGCGATCTCGTCGGTCGTGGGCTGCAAGGCGCCTTCGGTGAACAGCGACACCATGGCGTCGAGCACCGCCTCACGGTTCTGCTCCCGACGCAGCCGGCGACCATCCGCGACAGCAACCATTGCCGTGACCGTAACTATTGACAGAGATCATGTCAATAGTTACGGTGCGCGCATGAGCAGCCCCAACGAGCCGGGGTTCCAAGGCGCCATCGGCCGCACCTATCGCGACTCCACCCCTTGGTGGCCGCCGCCGCCGGGCGGTCTGGGCGGCCCCAACGTCGTGATGATCGTCCTCGACGACACCGGCTTCGCCCACTTCGGCTGCTATGGGTCGGAACTCCATACGCCGTCGATCGACCGGCTCGCGGCCAACGGCTTGCAGTACACGTCGTTCCACACCACCGCCCTCTGCTCGCCGTCGCGCGCCGCCCTGCTCACCGGCCGCAACCCGCACGCGGTCGGCATGCGCGGCGTGTCGAACTGGAACACCGGCTTCCCCCACATGCGCGGCGGCATCAGCCCCCGCGCCGCCACCGTGGCCGAGCTGTTGCGGGCCCACGGCTATGCGACGTATGCCGCGGGCAAGTGGCACTTGGCGCCGATGGAGGAGACGTCGGCCGCTGGCCCCCACCACAACTGGCCGCTGCAGAAGGGGTTCGACCGCTTCTACGGCTTCCTGCAGGGCGAGACCGACCAGTTCCACCCCGAGCTCACCAGCGACAACGGCCACGTCGACCCGCCTGGCCGCCCCGAGGACGGCTACCACGTCTCCGAGGACGTCGTGGACAAGAGCATCGGCTGGATCCGCGACCTCCACTCGATCCGACCCGACCGCCCCTTCTTCCTCTACCTCGCCTTCGGCGCGACCCACGCGCCGCACCAGGCCCCCGCCGAGTACCTGGAGCGGTGGCGGGGCCGCTTCGACGACGGCTACGACGCGGCCCGAGCCCGCTGGTTCGAGCGCCAATTGGCCGCCGGCGTCATCCCGCCCGGCACGACCCTCGCCCCCCGCAACCCCGGCGTGCCCGCCTGGGACGACCTCACGCCGAACCAGCGGGCGTTCTCGGCAAGGCTGCAGGAGGCCTTCGCCGCCATGCTCGAGCACACCGACGCCCAGATCGGCAGGCTCACCGACTTCCTCGCCCGCCACGGCCTGCTCGACAACACGCTGCTCATGGTCCTGTCCGACAACGGGGCGTCGCGCGAGGGCGGCCCGTTCGGCGTGATGGACGAGTTCAGCTTCTTCAACATGGCCTTCGAGGACATCGACGCCCTCGTCGCCGCGGGCCGGCTGGACGACATCGGCGGGCCCCACTCGCACTCCAACTACCCGTGGGGCTGGGCCCAGGCGGGCAACACGCCGCTGCGCTGGTACAAGCAGAACACCTATGGCGGCGGGGTCCGCGACCCGCTCGTCGTGCACTGGCCCGCCGGCATCACCGCCGCCGGTGAGAAGCGCCCGCAGTTCTGCCACGCCGTCGACATCACGCCGACGATCCTGGCCGCCACCGGCGCACCCGCCCCCGAGCAGGTCAACGGCGTCGACCAACTGCCGCTCCACGGCGCGTCGCTCACCGGCACCTTCGCCGACGCCGCCGCGCCGCCGCCCCGGTCGGTCCAGTACTTCGAGCAGATGGGCCACCGCGGGCTATGGGCCGACGGCTGGAAGATCACGACCTACCACGAGCAGGGCCAGCCGTTCGACGACGACGAGTGGGGCCTGTTCGACCTGGCGGCCGACTTCTCCGAATGCCACGACCTGGCCGCGGCCGAGCCCGAGCGGCTGCGCCAGATGATCGACCTCTGGTGGGCCGAGGCGGGGCGCCATGGGGTGCTGCCGCTCGACGACCGCACCATCGAGCTCTTCGGCGGCACGCCCCGGCCGGGGACCGTGCACGCCCGCGGCGTCTACACCTACGTCCCTCCGCTCACCCACATCCCCGCCGACGCGGCCCCGCCCCTTGGGGGCCGGTCGTGGGTCGTCACCGCCTCGATCGCCGCCGACGCCGACGCCGACGACAACGGCACCCCGCTCGAAGGCGTGCTGTACGCCCGCGGCAACCACAACCTCGGCCACTCGTTTTTCGTCAAAGACGGCTGCCTCCAGTTCGACTACAACGCGCTGGGCGACCACACCCGCGTCGCCGCCCCGCTCGACCTCGCCGCCGGCCCGCACGAGGTCGCGGCCAGGTTCGAGCGCACCGGCGACGGCGGCACGTTGACCCTCTCGTGCGACGGCCGGGACCTCGCCTCGGCGCCGGTCCCCAAGATCGTGCGCATCCTCGGCTCCACCGGGCTCGACATCGGCCGGGACGCGCTGTCGCCGGTGGTCGACGACTACGAAGCACCGTTCCCGTTCACTGGCGCGATCGAGCGCGTCGAGTTCCGCATCCTCAGCCGGGCCGACGCCGCCGAGATCGCCGCCACCGCCCGCGCCGAGCTCTCCAAGGAGTGACCGTGACCAACGACGTGATCCTCGACTCGCTGCGCCGCCGCATGCGCGCCATGCACTCGCTGTGGGAGGAGGCGGTGGCGACGATGGACGTCGAGCAGGTGAACTACGTCGAGCGGGCGCCGCTGCTGCCCATCGCGTTCTCGCTGTTCCACTTCGTGCAGATCGAAGACGGCTCGGCCACCATGCTGGGCGCGGGCGATCTCGTGTTCAACGAGTCGTGGGCGGACCGGCTCAAGCTCGGCGTCGACGACCACGGCAAGCACCGCACCGTCGACGAGATGATGGCCCAGCGCATCGGCGACTACGAGGCGTTCACGGCGTACATGGCCGCGGTCTTCGCCAAGACCGAGTCGTGGCTCGCAGGCCTCGACCCCGCCACGCTGTCCGACGTCGTTGTGGCCAGGCCATTCCCGCCCCAGATCGCCACGACCTACAGCGCCAAGGTCGCGGCGGAGGCAGGCATCACCCGCCTCGACGCCATCGAGTGCTGGATCTACCAGCACGGCCTTCGCCACATGGGCGAGGTCGAGCATGCCCGCGCCCTCGTCGGCCTCGGAGGCATGACGTCGTAACGCCATGGCATTGACGCATGTCCGGGATGGATACTGAGGACATGACGACGACCGGGGCACTGGACGAAGACCGCATCGAGGAGTTCGCGGGCGAGCTGTTCGCGCACTACACGAGCGGGATGCTGAGCTTCATGATCGACATCGGCCATCGGACGGGGCTGTTCGACGCCTTCGCCGAGGGCCCCGCGACCAGCGAGGAGCTGGCGGCGCGGGCGGGGCTGCACGAGCGGTATGTCCGGGAGTGGCTCGGGGCGCTGGTGACCGGCGGCATCGCCGACTACGACCCGGACGCCGGCGCCTACTCGCTGCCCGCCGAGCACGCCGCGTGCCTCACCGGCGCGGGCGCCGCCAACCTGGCCGCCCTCGCCCAGATCAACACCCACCTCGGCAAGCACCTGCACCAAGTGGCCGACGCGTTCCGCACCGGCGGCGGCGTTCCCTACAGCGAGTTCCGGCCCGAGTTCACCGACGTCATGGACGCCGCGTCGCGTGGCACCTACGACGCGCTGCTCGTCGACGCATGGGTCCCGACCGTGCCCGGCTTGGCCGAGCGGCTGACCGCCGGCGCGCGCATGGCGGACATCGGCTGCGGGACCGGGCATGCGATCGTGCTGTTGGCCAAGGCGTTCCCCGCCTCGCAGTTCGTCGGCTTCGACATCGCCGAGGACGCCATCGCCAGGGCCAAGGCGGAGGCCGCCGCCGAGGGGGTTGCCAACGCCACGTTCGAGGTGCGCGACGTCGCCTCGCTGACCGTCGACGAGCCGTTCGACGCGGTCATCTCGATCGACGCCATCCACGACCAGGCCGATCCCTTCGCGGTGCTGGCCCGCATCCACGCCGCGTTGGCGCCGGGCGGGGTGTACGTCATGGTCGAGCCAACGGCGTCGAGCAACCTTGAGGAGAACGTGGCCAACCCGCTGGCGCCGTGGCTGTACGGGGTGAGCACGCTGCACTGCCTCACCGTCTCGTTGGCCCACGGCGGCACCGGTCTCGGCACCGCGTGGGGCGAGCAGCGGGCCCGCCAGGCGCTGGCCGATGCCGGGTTCGGCCCGGTCACGGCGCTCCCCGCGCCGGGCGACGCCCTCGACACCATCTTCATCACGACCAAGCCCTGACGTCCGACGCGTTTTCCCCAGCAACAGGTGCTGGGGAAAACGCGCGGGTGGGCGACTAAGACGGGGGCGAGCAACCGGGCAACGAGCGGAGGAACACACGGCGATGGCCGATGTCGCAGTCATAGGGACCGGCTATGTCGGCCTCACCACCGGCGCCAACATGGCCCGCCTCGGCCACCACGTCACCTGCGCGGACGTGGTGTCCGAGAAGGTCGACATGCTCAACGGGGGCGTCGTCCCGTTCTACGAGCCCGGCCTCGAACCGCTCGTGCGCGAGGGCATCGACGGGGGCCGGCTGCGGTTCGTGCTCGGCGCGGCGGCGGCCGTTCGCACCGCGGAGTTCGTGTTCCTGTGCCTGCCCACGCCGCAGGGTGAGGACGGCAGCACGGACGTCAGCGCCATCGAGGCGTGCGCCCGCGAGATCGGACCGCTGCTGCCGAGCGAGTCGGTCGTCGTGAACAAGTCGACCGCGCCGGTCGGCTCCAGTCGGATGATCGGCGCCGCGCTGGCTCGGGACGACGTGTCGGTCGTGGCCAACCCCGAGTTCCTTCGCGAGGGGTCGGCCGTGCACGACTGCCTCAACCCGCACCGCGTCGTCATCGGCAGCGACGACCAGGTCGCCGCGCTGCGGGTCGCGTCGTTGTACGACCGGCTCAACGCGCCGCTGATCGTCACCGACCCGGCTTCGGCCGAGGCCATCAAGTACGCGGCCAACGCCTTCCTCGCCACCAAGGTCTCGTTCGTCAACGCCATCGCCAACCTGTGCGAGGCGGTCGGGGCCGACGTGCGCGAGGTCGTGCTGGGCATGGGCTATGACCCCCGCATCGGGTTCGAGTACCTCCGGCCGGGGCCGGGGTGGGGCGGGTCGTGCCTGCCCAAGGACACCAGGGCGCTGGTCCGCATGGCCGAGGAGGCGGGGTATGACTTCGCGCTGCTCGAGGGGGTGCTGGCGGTGAACGAGGAGCAGTACGAGCGGGTGGCCGACAAGGTCGTGCGCATGGCGGGCGGATCGGTGGCGGGCAAGACCGTGGCCGTGTGGGGGCTCGCTTTCAAGGGCCGGACCGACGACGTGCGCGAGTCGCCGTCGCTGCATGTGATCGACCGGCTCCGGCGGCGGGGCGCGGCCACGGTCAAGGCGTACGACCCCGCCGTGGAGCGGCCGGTCGAGGGGGTGGAGTCCTGCGCCGACCCCTACGCGGCCTGCGACGGGGCCGACGTCTTGGCCGTGCTCACCGACTGGGACGAGTTCCGCCGGCTCGATCTGGACAAGGTCTTCGACGTCATGGCCGAGCCCCGGATCGTGGACGCCAGGAACCTGCTCGACCCAGCCGTCGTCCGCCGCCGCGGCTTCCAGTACGACTGCCTCGGCCGCCCCTGACTCCGGCCCCTGCCCTGGGGCCGCCGTGGGGCCGCCGTTCTTTGAACGCTCAGCCCGCTCCAGGCGGGCTGAGCGTTCAAAGTTCGGGGAAGGTCAGGCGTCCCAGTCGACGGTCACCGATGCGGCGGCGTCGGGGTGGCCCTGGAGCCACGTGCGGACGTACGGGCACGAGGGCACGACCGTCTCGCCGGACTCGGCCGCCCTGGCCAGCGCCGCCTTCACCAGCTCGCCGCCGATGCCGCGGCCCCGGAAGGCCTCGGGCACCTCGGTGTGCACCAGCACCAGTCGGCCCGGCTCGGCCTTGTAGACGAGCTCGGCGTCCACCGAGTCCTCTGACACGACGAAGCGGTGCTGGTCGGCCTGGTCGACGACGGTGGTTTCGGGGGGTGCCATGCGCCCTTTCTAGTGCGGCCCCCGTAGCGTGCGGGCATGCCAGCGGCACCGCTGCGGGTCGACGACGCCCGGGACTTCGCCGACGGGTTCGCGGCGATCCGCGAGAAGCTCGACATCGCCGTCGAGCACCCCGCCGCGGCCGTCGCCGAGGCGGAGGCGGCGGCTGCCCGCGGCCCGTCGCTCCCCGCCGCCGAGGACCTGCGCGGCCTCCCCTTCGTGACCATCGACCCGCCCGGCAGCCGCGACCTCGACCAGGCCGTCTTCATCGAGCCGGCCGGGTCGGGCTGGGTGGTGCACTACGCCATCGCCGACGTGGCTGCCTTCGTCACGCCGGGCGGCCCGCTCGACGAGGAGGCTCGGCGGCGCGGCGTGACGATCTACCTGCCCGACGCCAAGGCGCCCCTGCACCCGTTCGTGCTCAGCGAGGGCGCCGCCAGCCTGCTGCCCGGCGAGGACCGGCAGGCCGTGGTGTGGCGCATCGCCGTGGACGAGGCGGGCGAGGCGACCGACTTCACCGTGCGCCGGGCCGTGGTGTGCAGCCGGGCCGCCTTTGCCTACGAGCAGGTGCAAGCGGCGCTGGACGCCGACCACCCCGACGCGCTGCGGGCCGTGCGCGGCCTCGGCCTGGCGCGCGAGCAGCGGCAGGCGACCAGAGGCGGCCTCGACCTGCGCCTGCCCGACCAGGCCGTGGTGAAGTCGACGACTGCCCGCGGCTACCAGCTCGTGTACCGGGCGCCGCTGCCGGTCGAGGGGTGGAACGCGCAGGTGTCCCTGCTGGCGGGCGAGTGCGCGGCCCGGCTGATGGTGGACGCGGGCGTCGGGGTGCTGCGGACGCTGCCGCCGCCCGGCGAGGGGACGGTGGCCCGACTGCGTCGCCATGCGAAGGCGCTCGACGTGCCCTGGCCCGCCCACGCCGGCTACGCGTCGTTCCTCCGCTCGCTGGACCCGGCCGACCCGGACCACGCCGCGCTCATCGTGCAGTCGGCCTCGTTGGCACGAGGCGCCTCCTACGTCTCGTTCACCACCCCGCCGTCCGGCGACGTCACCCACTCCGCGGTCACCACGCCCTACGCCCACGTGACCGCGCCGCTGCGCCGGCTCGTCGACCGGTTCGGCAACGAGGTCGTGCTGTCGCTCTGCGCGGGGACGCCCGTCCCGGACTGGGTGCTCGCGGCCCTGCCGACGCTGCCGGACGTGATGAACAAGGCCCGCCAGCGCGAGCGGGCCGCGGAGCGGATGGCGGTCGACCTGGCCGAGTCGCTCGTGTTGGCCGGCTGCGAGGGCGCGGTGCTCGACGGCGTGGTCGTGGACGTCGACCGGGACCGGGCGACCGTGCAGTTGGCCCGCCCGGCGGTGGTCGCCGACGTGGAGGGCAGCGGCCTGGCCCTGGGCGACGAGGTCCGGGTGGCGGTGTCGGCAGGCGCCACGCTGCTGCGCGTCCTTGCGGAATAGTTGCGCGTGCAACCATGTTGTACCGACCATGGCGCAACTTGAGCTTGGGGCCGACACCTTCGGAGACGTCACCTTCGACGCGGAGGGCAGGCCCCGGCCGCAGCCGGACGTGATCCGCGACATCGTCGAGGAGGCGGTGCTGGCGGACCAGGTCGGCCTGGCCTTCTTCGGCGTCGGCGAGCACCACCGCCCTGACTTCGCCGTCTCCGCTCCCGAGGTCGTGCTGGCCGCCATCGCGGCGCGCACCGAGCAGATCCGGCTCGGCTCGGCGGTGACGGTGCTGAGCTCGGACGACCCGATCCGCGTCTACCAGCGCTTCGCCACCCTCGACGCCCTGTCGAACGGGCGGGCCGAGGTGATCCTCGGGCGGGGCTCGTTCACCGAGTCGTTCCCCCTGTTCGGCTACGACCTGGAGGACTACGAGGTCCTCTTTGAAGAGAAGCTCGACCTGTTCGCCGCCCTGTTGCGGGGCGGGCCGGTCACCTGGGCGGGCTCGATCCGGCCGCCCCTTCGCGACCAGCTCGTCTTCCCGACCACCGCGTCCGGCACGCTGCGGGCATGGGTGGGCGTCGGCGGCAGCCCGCAGTCGGTCGTGCGGGCGGCTCGGTACGGCCTGCCCCTCACGCTGGCGATCATCGGCGGCGACCCGCTGCGCTTCGCCCAGTTCGTCGACCTTTACCACCGCGCTCTCGACCAGCTCGGCCAGCCCACCCTGCCGGTGGCCGCCCACAGCCCCGGTCACGTCGCCGAGACCGACGAGCAGGCCCGCGAGGAGCTGTGGCCGCACTACCGGGTCATGCACGACCGCATCGGGCGCGAGCGGGGCTGGCCGCCCATGTCACGGGCCCAGTTCGACGCCGCCGCCGGACCGAACGGCGCGCTGTTCGTGGGCTCGCCCGAGACGGTCGCGGCCAAGATCGTGCGGGTGGCCAACGGCCTCGGCCTGGCCCGCTTCGACATGAAGTACAGCGCGGGCACGCTGCCGCACGACGTCATGCTGCGCAGCATCGAGTTGTACGGCACGAGGGTCGCGCCGCTCGTGCACGAGGCCCTGGCCCGCGACACCGCCGCCGCCTAGCGCGGGACCGGCACCGTCTCGGCGTACTTGGCAGCCAGCGGCCCGACGATGGCCGCCAGCAGGACGTAGGCGCCCGCCAGCGCGATGACGTCGTCGCCATGGGCGGTCCCCATCGCCAGACTCGCGATCACGATCGAGAACTCGCCGCGGGCGATCAGCGCCGACCCCGCCCGCACCCGGCCGCGGCTGCCGACGCCCGCCCGGCGACCTGCGACCCACATGGGGTCTCCCCCTCGCGCCGGCTACGACCCTTTCACATTGCCCGCCCATCGCCGGCCGCGGGGCACGCCGCGGGCCGCGGGCTACGCGATGGCGACGGGGGCGAGGACGTGCTCGAGTTTCTCGGGGTTGCGCACCAGCCAGATGGCCACGACCTCGTCGTGCTCGACCTCGAAGGCGGCCACGAAGTCGATCTCGTCGTCGACCCTGGCGATGATGCCGGGATCGCCGTTGA
>Ga0190267_10000106_pt1 | contig 16891 bp, 17 predicted proteins | sample Popmic239T_FD_140332 | JGI IMG/M metagenome (GOLD analysis project Ga0190267, IMG submission 140332) | Populus adjacent soil microbial communities from riparian zone of Oak Creek, Arizona, USA - 239 T | ecosystem: Environmental > Terrestrial > Soil > Riparian zone | place: USA: Arizona... | reverse complement strand
GCCAGCGCCCCGGCCAGACCGCCGACAACGAGTCGTTTCATCGGGAGTGACATACGTCACGCTTCGCCGTCGATATGTCCCTTTCCTCCCGGTATTTGCACGGTACACGCACATATGGTGCGGTCATGGATTTCTCGGTCGCCTTCCCGCCCGGACTGGCCACGCCCGACCACATCGCGCTGGCCGAGGAGCTCGGCTACGCCCGCGCCTGGGTGTACGACTCGCCCGCCCTCTACCACGACGCCTGGATGACGCTGGCCCGCGCCGCCGAGCGCACGACCCGCATCGGCCTCGGCCCGGCGGTGCTCGTCCCCAGCGTCCGCCACCCGATGGCCAACGCGGCGGCCATCGCCACCCTGGTCGACCTGGCGCCTGGCCGCGTCGCCGTCGCCCTCGGGGCCGGGTTCACCGGCCGCTACGTCCTCGGCCACAAGCCGATGCGCTGGTCCGACGTGGCCGACTACACCCGCACCCTGCGCGCCCTGCTCAACGGCGACACCGCCGAGTGGGAGGGCAGGCCGATCCGCATGATCCACCCCGCCGGCTACGGTGCCCCCCGGCCGATCGACGTCCCGATCCTCCTCGGCGCCGACGGTCCCAAGGGCACCGCCGTCGCGCACGAGCTGGCCGACGGCGTCTTCTCTGCCGGCCTGCCGAACACGTCGGCCGCCACCGCGTGGCGGGCGCTGCTCCAGTTCGGCACCGTCTTCGAAGACGGCGAGACCGCGGAGTCGCCCCGCGTCGTCGAGGCGGCGGGACCCGGCATCGCCGTCGCCCTCCACGCCTTCTACGACCGCCGCGGCGCCGAGGCGGTCGACGGCTTTCCCGGCGGCCGCCAGTGGCGCGAGATGCTCGAGCAGATCCCGGCCGAGTCGCGCCATCTCGCCACTCACGAAGGCCACCTTGTCGAGCTCACCGAACGGGACCGGGCCGGCCTCGAAGCAGGCCTCACCACGCTCATCCCCGCCTTCACCCTGAGCGGGTCGGCCGACGACGTGCGCCGCCGCGTCGACGAGTACGCCGCGCTCGGCATCACCGAGATCGCCTACCAGCCCTGCGGTCCTGACCTCCCGCGCGAGATGCGGGCCTTCGCTGCCGCTACTGCTGGAGCTCGGCCAGGAACGGGTTGAACCGCCGCTCCCTGCCCACCGTCGTCGTCGGGCCGTGGCCCGGCAAGACGTGCACCGCGTCGTCCATCGGCAGGATCTTCTCGGCCATCGACTGCATCAGCTCTTCGTAGGACCCACCGGGCAGGTCGGTCCTGCCGATCGAGCCTTGGAACAGGTGGTCGCCGCTGAACAGCACCGGCGCCTCGCCCTCCACCTCCATCAAGAAGCAGGTGGACCCCTTCGTGTGGCCCGGCGTGTGCAAGGCGGTGAACGTCATGCCCGCGCCCGAGACCTGCTGCCCGTCGTCGAGCCCGTAGAGCAGCTCCGGCGGGCGCAGGTCCAAGCCCTCGCGCTCCAGCCACTGCCCGAACTGGCCGCTGGTGCCCACCGGGTCCAGCAGCATGTGGCGGTCGGCGTCGTGGATGTGCACCGCGATGTCGTGGTCGTGGGAGTGCACGACGCTGCCGATGCCGCCCACGTGGTCGACATGGCCGTGCGTGCTCAGCAGCGCAACGAGCCGCAGGCCGTGGTGCTTGAGGCGGCCGAGGATCGACGAGGGGTCGGGCGGGGCGTCGATCAACACGCACTCGCCGCCGGGTCCCGACGGTGCCACGATCCACGCGTTCGTCTCCGCCAGCCAGAGCGGAAGCCCCTCGATCAGCATGCGGCCGACGCTAATGCGAGGAGGCGCCCTTGCCCGCGTGCGCTCGCACGAACGCCTTCAGGGCCTCGATGTCGACCCCTTGGCACATCGCCTTGTGCTGCCAGGCGGTGAACACGACCTTGGCAGGAATCGTGGGATTCGGGGCGACTCGGACATCGCCGCCGGCCTGGCGCTCCAGCCGCCTGACGTCCTCCGGCGACAGGTCCTTGTACTGGATCAGCACGCCGCCTTCTTCGAGGATGCCGACCTGCGTGGGCCGGTCGATGGGCGCGGCCTGCACGCCGGTCACCGTCGACGCGCCGGTGCGGTGCGGGCCGGACGTGGGCGGGTCGGTCGGGTAGGCAGGCTCGGTCGCGCCGGGCAGCACGTGCTTCAGCGAGTCGGGTGCCAGCGGCTCGTTGACGGTGGCCGAGCAGGCACCGGTCGTTGCCGCCGTCGTGCCCTCGACGCCGCCGCCGGTGTCGTCCACGCACGCGCCGAATCCGAACAGCGCGACCACCGCGCTCAGCGCCGCCATCACCGGCCGCAGCTTCACCCGCTCTTGCAGCATCGCGATCCCGAACACCGTCAAGCCACCCCCAACGATCAGCCGCAGTCGGAACGGCTCGGAGAGAAACACCACCCCGACCGTCACCGCCACGATCGGGACGAGGTACGTCACCAACGACGCCTTCGTCGCGCCGATCTCGGCGATGGACTGGTAGTTGATCACGTAAGCAATGCCGGTGCCGACCGCGCCGAGGATCACCATCGCCACGATGCGGCGCGCGTTGAGGTCGACGCCGTCTTGCAGCGTGCCGACGACGGCCATCGGCGCCGCGAACACCGCGCCCATGACCAACTGGCCGCCCGCGGCGACGAGCGGCGGCACGTCGAACAGGTTGCGCCGGGCGTACACGAAGCAGAAGCCGTAACAGGCCGAGGTGGCGACCACGGCCAGCACGCCGACCAGCGAGGAGCCGGTCAGGTCGCGCCCGCCCACCCCCGCCGCCACGGCCACCCCGGCGAAGCCGAGCGCGAGGCCGACCAGTTGCCCGCGGCGGAGTCGCTCGTGGAGGAACAGCGCGGCGGCCAAGGCGGCGAACAGCGGCGTGGACGCGTTGATGACGGCGGCCAGCGCGGAGGTGATGTGCTGCTGTCCCCAGGCGAGCAGCGTGAACGGGACCGCGCTGTAGCCGGCGCCCATCACGGCGAAGTGGCGCCACATCGTGCGGTCGCGGGGGAGGGCCTGGCCCCTGGCCGCCAACACGCCGGTCATCACGATGAGCCCGAGCGCGATGCGCCCGAACGCGACCGTCGCAGGCGTCAACCCGCCGAGGGCGACTTTGATGAAGAGGAACGACCAGCCCCAGATGAAGGCCAGGATCAGGACACGGCGCATGGCGTCGGCCAAGGTACCGGCGGGGCCGTTCTTATCTGCACCGTTTAGACTGACCCGGCCATGCGCCAAGCCCGGATCGAGCGCCGTCTGGTGGACGTGAACAAGCGGCTCCAGCGCGCCCGTGAGGAGCTCGGAGTGCTCGACCAGCAGCTCATGGCACTGGCCGACACGGCCGATGACGAGCGGGTCCGGGCCTTGGTGTCAGACTCGTTGGTCGCCGAGCGGGACTACCGCGAGGCGGAACGGTCAGCAGAGGCCATGCGGCGGAGTCGAAACGCCGTGGCCGCAACCATCGCAGAACTCGAGCGGACCCAGGACGAGCTCCTGGACAAGCTCGTGACCAACCCCCGATAGCCCCCAAGGAGCGACCCTACGTGGCCGTGCGCGTCGTCATCGCCGAAGACGAAGCCATCATCCGCCTGGATCTCAAAGAGACCCTCGAGGAGGAGGGCTATGAGGTCGTGGCCGAGACGAGCCGCGGCGACGAGGCCGTCTCGCTGGTCCGGGAGCACAGCCCGGACTTGGCGATCCTCGACATCAAGATGCCGGGCATGGACGGGCTCAGCGCCGCTCGGGAGATCACGTCCGACCGGCTGGCCGCAGTCCTGATCCTCACCGCCTTCAGCCAGCGCAACCTGATCGAAGAGGCGCGCGACGCCGGGGCGCTGGCCTATCTGGTCAAGCCGTTCCAGAAGTCCGAGCTGGTCCCCGCCATCGAGGTGGCCCTCGGTCGGCACAAGGAGATGCAGGCCCTTGCCGAGCAGGCCAAGAACCTGGAGGAGCTGCTCGAGAACCGCAAGTGGGTGGACCGGGCCAAGGGCATGCTGATGGACAAGTTCTCGATGTCGGAGAACGACGCGTTCACCTTCATCCGCACCACCGCCATGCAGGAGCGCAAGACGATGCGGGAGATCGCGCAGTCGATCCTGTCCGGGGAGCTGGTCCCGCCGTCGCAGTGAGCCGTGCGGGGCGGCGCCCCGGCGCGGCGGTGATTTGCGGCTCGGATGTTAGGCGTCCCTAATATCCGGCCCATGAAGAGAGTCCTGGTTGTCGCTTGTCTGTTGCTGGCCGCCGCCGCGTGCGGCAACGGCGAGGACCGTCCCGAAGGCGTGAGCGCATCGGGCTCGGCGTCAGGATCGGTGTCCGGCTCGGCGTCGGCGTCCCACGGGCACGAGGACACCAAGGCCCAGTTCGACAAAGCCGATGCCACCACGTCGGTCGACGTCGACGCCGCCGACTACCGCTTCGACAAGCTGCCCGCCACGGTGCAGGGCCCGAATGTCTTGTTCACGGTCAAGAACGTGGGCAGCGCCGAGCACGAGTTCGAGGTCATCGGCCCTGACGGCGAGCCGGTCGGCCAGGTCGGGCCCTTCAAGCGGGGCGTGACGAAGACGCTCGCCGTCAAGTTGGCGCCGGGCAAGTACGTCGTGCAGTGCCTGGTCAGCGAGGGGGCCAAGAACCACGCCCAGCTCGGCATGAAGAACGACCTCACCGTCACGTGACCCTCGCCGCAGACCGAACTTTGAACGCTGACGTACCGCAGCGGTACGTCAGCGTTCAAAGAACGGCGGCGGTGGCGGCCGGGGTGGCCGCGGTGGGGGTGGTGGTGTGGCTGACGCTGGACTGGTCGGTGTTCGGCCGGGCCTGGCGGACGCTGGCCGGCGACCCGCTGCCCCTGGCCGGCGCGCTCGTCCTCTACACGGCGGGCTTCGTGCTGCGCTCGGCGGCGTGGGGGCCGCTGCTGCCGGTGCCGGTCCCGCTCGGCCGACGGCTCCGGGGGATCTTCGCCTCGCTCGCGGTCAACCACGCGCTCCCGGGTCCAGTGGGCGAGGTGGCGAGGGCGCGCATCGTCGTCACCGAAGGGCTGACGTTCCGGGGCGCGCTCACGTCGGTCGCGGCGGCTCGGGTCGCCGACGCCGCGTGCCTGGCCGCGCTGGCGATCGTCGCCGCGGTGGCGGTCGGCTCGGCGCCGATGTGGCTGCGCGCGGTGTCGTTCGTCGCGCTGGCATTGCCGGTTGCCGCGGTCGTCGTCGCCCGCCGCCGCGGCGCGGAGCTGTCGGTGCCGCAACTAGTGCGGGTCGGCCTGTTGGCCCTGCCGTCGTGGGCGGTGGAGCTGGCCATGCTGTGGGCGGTGGCGTCGGCCGCGGGGGTGCGGTTGTCGTGGGCGGCCGCGCTGCTGGCGACCTGCGGCGGGCTGCTGGCCCAGCCGTTCGCGGTGCTGCCCGGCGGCGTCGGCACGTATGAGGCCGGAGTCACCAGTGTTCTCGTGGCGCTCGGCGTCCCCGCGGGCGAAGCGCTGGCCGTCGCAGTCACGACCCACGCGGTGAAGTTCGCGTACTCGTTCGGCGTCGGCGTGCCCGCGTTGGTCGTCCGATGACGAGCGTGCTGCACCGGCATACGTCGGGCACTTCTCGGTCGGCCGGGCCGATGGAGGAGTGGGCGGCGCGGGCCTGGAACGTGCTGAACGAGGGCAAGCCGTTCACGCTCGTGTTCGGCACCGCGCTGTTGCTGGTGACCGGCGGCAACCCGTTGGCCTGCGTGCCGCTGTTCTTCGGCTGGTGGCGCCACGCCTTCCCGCTGCACCTGCGGGCGGTCTTGTGGGTGCTGGCTGCCGTGATCGTGGTGGCCGCGGGCGGGCTGCCGCTCGACGCCGCCGTCCTCGCATTGGGCGTCTACCTGTTCTTCACGATCGTGCTGTGGGGGACGATCTACTACCACCTGCGCCTGGGCGCGCCGTGGACGAACTTCGTGCGCTTCTGGCGGCTCGTGCTGGAGAACCCAGACCCCACCTCGGGCAACCTTCTTGAGCAGGTGCCCAAGGTCGCCGCCGTGCTCGCCGTCGGGCACAGCGCCCGGCCGTTCTGGCTCCTGTGGGCCCTTGGCATCGGGGCGTGGGCGGTCGGCAGCGTCGTCACCCGCCGGTTCGTGACGTGGGTGCCGGGGTGGGCGACGGGCGACCGGGCGTCGGACCGCAGGCCCCGTCCCGCGGGCGCCGCTGCGTGCGGGCCGCCGAGCCGCAAGATGCTGTTGCTGGTGATCGACGGCTGCCGGGTCGATCGACTGGCCGAGGCCGACACGCCGTTCCTCGACCGCCTGGCCGCCGAGGGCATCTCGTACGAGCGGTGCTCGACGGTGTATCCGGCTCGCACGGTCACCGGGTTCTCGTCGATGCTGACCGGCGCGCCGCCCGCGGTGCACGGCATGCGGTCGAACTTCGTGCCCCGCCTCGGCGTGCGGTGCGAGTCGCTGTTCGACGTGGCGCCGGGGGCGCGGATGGTCGGCATCGCCCATCTGGTCGACGCGTTCGGCCCGCACGTCGCCACCGTCACCGCGGTGATGCCCAACGATGAGATCGACTCGGCCTTGTGCAACAAGGCCCGTGAGGTGGTGCTCGAGTCGGACCCGGACGTGCTCGTCGTGCAGACGCTGTCGGTCGACCAGACCGGGCACTTCCGGGGCTCGTACTACGACGAGTACCTCGAGCACATCGAGTCGACGGACAAGGAGTTGGAGGCGCTGGTCGGCTGGTTGGCCGAGCGGTGGGGCGGGCTCGACGGCGTGACCATCGGCGTGCTGTCCGACCATGGGCAGGGGATTGGCATCGGCGGGCACGGGCACTGGACGCCGACCGAGCGGTGGGTGCCGTGCATCTGGTGGGGGCACGGCGTGCCTGCCGCGCCGGTGCGGGACGAGGTCTCGATCCTCGACGTGGCCGCCACCGTCGCGCACCGGGCCGGGGTGCGGGCGCCGGACCGGTCGGTGGGGCGGTGCTTGTTGTGCGACTCGGGTGAGTCGCTCGCGCCTGTCGTCGGTCCGAAGACGGTCGTGTTCCCGGTGCACAACGAAGCGGCGACCCTGGCGTCGGTGGTGGCGCGGGTGCCGGCCGGATGGGACGTCGTGGTGGTCGACGACGGCTCGACGGACGGGTCGGCCTCGTTGGCGGCATCGGCCGCTGCTCATGTGGTCCGGCACCCGTCGAACCGCGGCCTGGGCGCGGCGGTGCGCACTGGCTTGGAGGAGGCGCGGCGGCGCGGGGCGTCGGTCGTCGCCTTCCTCGATGCCGACGGCGAGTACGACCCTGCTCAGTTGGACGACCTGGCCGCGCCGATCCTGCGGGGCGAGGCCGACTACGTCGTTGGCTCGCGCTTCGCCGGCCAGATCGAGTCGATGCTGCCTTGGCGGCGGGTCGGCAACGTCGTGCTCACCTGGCTCACCTCGGCCGTCGCCCGGCGGCGGCTGTCGGACGCGCAGTCGGGATTCCGCGCCTTGAGCGCCGACACGCTCGCCGTCGCGCAGATCAACCACGACTACAACTACGCGCAGGTCTTGACGCTCGATTTATTGCGCAAAGGCTTCCGTTATGCCGAAGTGCCGATCCGCTATCGACGGCGGCAGGAGGGGCGCAGCTTCGTCAAGCTCGGCCGCTATCTCTGGCGAGTCCTCCCCGCCATGGCCAAAGCCGCCCGCACCCGCTGAACAGCCGACAATCCACAGCAGCAGGTGCTGTGGATTGTCGGACGGGGGCTGCGGACGGGCGAACGGGTCAGTGGCCGTGGGCGGCGGCTTCGGCTTCGTCGGCCTCGGCCTTGGTGATGTGCACGGTCCCGTCGGGGTGCTCCGGCGGCGTGTAGATCGAGTACAGCCGCAGGTCGGTGTCGCCGTCGTTGACCACGTTGTGCCAGGTGCCGGCCGGGATGATGCAGGCCCAGTCGGGCTTGAGTGAGTGCGTCTCGTCGACGTCGTTCTCGGTGAAGCCGAGCTCCAACCGGGCCACGCCCTGCTCCACCCGGATGAACTGGTCCACATCCGGGTGCACCTCTTTGCCGATCTCCTCGCCGGGCAGCAGCCGCATGACAGTGAGCTGCATGAACTGCCCGGTGAACAGCGCGGTGCGGAACGTGTCGTTCGACTCCGTGGCCGACTCGATGTCTCCAACCCATCCGATCATGGGCGGCTCCTACCCGGCCGACGGCCGGCGGCAACCTGCGCCTACGCAGCCAGCGGCAACTGGACCCTCGACCCGTCCCCCGAGAGGCGCACCGCCCGACCGTCGACGCCGTCCACGACCTCGAGCGCAACCGGCTCCCCGGTGGTCGCCCACTTCGAGACGATCGACTCCACGAACGCGCCCGCGTAGGCGGCCGAGCAGTCGACCTCGACCCGCAGCGCGAACGGCTCCCCGGCCGGGCCGACGCAGTCGAGCAGCAGCTCCTCGCCCGCCATGGTGGCGAACACGACGAGCACGCGGGTCGGCGCCGCGCGGGGCGACGACGCTGCCCCCGGCGCGGCCAGCGGGGGCGCGGCGTTCCACGCCAGCAGGGCAACGACACCTCCGACCGTGACCAGCACGAGCCACGCCATGACCGAACAGTGCCCAAAACCATGCCACCGCTACCGCCTCCTTGGAAGAAGCCCGCGGCAGGGGCGTCGGCAGGCCGCCGCGCGGGTACATGCGAGGAATGCACAAGCCGACCGCAAGGTTGCGGCGTGCCGGCCGTTCTCCCGTGGCAACGCCTCGCACCCCCCACCACATCGGAGGCCTTTCAATGAACCACCGTTCACTCTCTTCCGTCGCGTCCTCGGTTGCGATCTGCCTCGCGATGGCGGCCGCCGTCATCGGCATCGCAGCCTCGCCCGCGGCGGCCGAATGGGCGCCCGCCGACACCGCGTCGGTGCACCCGGGCGTCCAGACCTACACCAACGGCGCCAACTGCACGGCCAACTTCGTGTTCACCGACGGCGTCGACACCTACCTGGGCCAGGCCGCCCACTGCTCAAGCACCGGCTCCAGCACCGACACCGACGGCTGCAACACCCCGTCGCTCCCGCTGGGCACGCCGGTCACGATCCTCGGCGCCAGCAAGCCGGGCACGATGGTCTACAACAGTTGGATCACCATGCAGGCCGCGGGCGAGACCGACCCCGATGCCTGCGCTTACAACGACTTCGCCCTGGTGCGGATCGACCCCGCCGACGTTCCCGACGTCAACCCGTCCATCCCGCACTGGGGCGGCCCGGTCGCCATCAACACGACCGGCACCACTGAAGGCGAGTCGGTCTACTCGTACGGCAACTCGATCCTGCGCGGCGGCGTCACCCTGCTGAGCCCGAAGGTCGGCACCAGCTCGGGCACCGAGGGCAACGGCTGGACCCACGTCGTCAACACGGTCACCCCCGGCATCCCCGGCGACTCGGGCAGCGCGTTCCTCGACTCGAACGGCAATGCCCTCGGCGTGCTGTCGACCCTCAGCGTCGGCTTCCCGAGCGGCGTGGCCAACAACGTCAGCGACATCAACCTGGCCCTCAACTACCTGTGGACCCACCTCGCCGGCACCACCCTCGGCAGCGTGCAGCTCGTGCCCGGCACCGAGCCGTTCAACCCCGACCAGGTTCCGCTCGACACCAACCGCCCCGTCACCGACCCGGTCGGCGGCCTCAGCAACTTCTTCGGCTTCTAAGCCAGCCCAGCGCCCAACAGCCGTTCTCGTCGCGACAGCGGGCACATACGCCCGTGAGCGCGACGAGAACGGTTGGGCGGGGGCGGCGGGCGGTCGGTGGTGGTTCGGTCAGACCGCGGAGACGTAGAGCTGCGACGCCAGCACCGGGCCCAATGCGATCGAGCCGCCCTCTAGCGCCAGCGTCAAAGTCCCGTCCGGCGCCTTCGACCTGACCTCGGCCGCTGCGCCCGGGGTGAAGTTGTGGTCGGCCAGGTAGGCGAGCGACTCGGCGTCGATCTCGACCTGCTCGGTCACCCGCTCCAGCCGCAGGTGGTCGCCCGGCTTCATGTCGCCCAAGGCGATCAGCTCGACATCGCCCTCCACGAACCCCGCCCCAGGGATCGGGTTGCCGTGCGGACACGTCGTTGGGTTGCCAAGCAGCTCGACGAGCCGCTCCTCCACCTCGTCGGAGATCACGTGCTCCCACCGGCAGGCCTCGACGTGGGACTTGTGCCAGGGCAGCCCGATCACGTCGGTCAGCAGCCGCTCGGCCAGCCGGTGCTTGCGCACGACCGACTCGGCCCGCTCCCTGCCTTTGTCGGTGAGGTTGACGGCCCGGTTGTCGACCGACAGGTAGCCGTCGGCGGCCAGCCGCTTGATCATCTCGGACACCGACGGCGCCGAATGGCCCAGGCGCTCGGCCAGCCGGGCCTGGATGACGGCGATGCCCTCCTCCTCCAGCTCGTGGATGGCCTCCAGGTATTCCTCGAGCGGGGGGTGGAACCCATCGGACATGTGCAGGATCCTACTGCGTTAGGCCGCCCTAACATCAGCCGCCGTGACCGCCCGGCGCGCCGCCATCCTCGCCTTCCTGCTGGTGGGGCTGGCGGCGCAACTGACCGCTGGCGGCCGGGCCACCCGCACCGCGTCGATCACCGCCGACGAGCCGTTCTACCTCCTCACCACCCAGTCGCTGCTCAGCGACGGCGACCTCGACCTCAACGACGAGTACGACAACGACGAGATGGACCGCTTCTGGGACGGCTCGGTCCCGCTGTGGCGCCAGATGGTCCCGATGGACGACGGCCGCCTCCTCTCGCCCCACGACCCCGGCGTCTCCCTGCTGACGCTGCCTGCCTACGCGGTTGCCGGACTCGACGGCGTGCAGCGGTTCCTCGCCCTCCTGTGGGCGGTGACGATGGCCGCCGCCACGCTTCTGGCGATCCGCTTCGGCGCGTCCCCCCGAGCCGCCCTCGTCGCCGCCGTCGCCATCGGCGCAGGCCCGCCCGGCGTCGTCTACGCGTCGCAGGTCTATCCGGAGGCGCCCGCCGCCCTGGGCGTGGCGATCGGGTTGCTGGCGGCCACGTCGCCCCGCGCCCACCCGCTGATCGTCGCCGGGTGCGCGGCCGCCCTGCCCTGGCTCGGCTCGAAGTACGCGCTGCTGTCGCTGATCGTGTTCGGCGTCTTCGCGTGGCGACACCGCCGCGACCGCCGGGCCCTCGTGCTCGCCGCCGCGCCCGCCGCGCTCCTCGCCGGCCACTACGTCTGGTGGCACCTCCACACGTTCGGCGGCCTGACGCCGTACTTCACCAACGTCGTCTACGCGGGCAACGACTCGCTCACGATCGTCAACCTCCACGTCAACCAGGGCGGGCGCAGCTACCGCCTCTACGGCCTGTTCCTCGACGCCCGCTTCGGCCTGTTCCGCTGGCTCCCGATCGCGCCGCTCGCGCTGTGGGGCATCACCCGCAAGACGCTTCTCCCCGCCGCCGTCGTGGCCAGCACCGTGCTCGTCGGCACCTTCGTGTCGATCACGATGATGGGGTGGTGGTTCCCCGGCCGGATGCTGGTCGCCGGCCTCCCCGCCCTGACCGTCCTGGTCGCCCTCGGCGCAGCCCGCTTCCCGAAGACCGCCGTCGCCCTCGCCGCATGGGGCATCGCCATCGCCGCCGTCACCGCCTGGTCCGCCCACCATCACGGCATCCGCCTGGCCGTCGACCCGTGGACGGTCGGCGGACCCCTGGCCTGGCACCAGCTCTTCCCCGACTTCCGGGCCTTCGGCGCGCCGCAGATCCTGCGCAGCCTCGCGTGGGGAATTGCCCTCGCCATCGCACGTAGCATCGCCGTGAATGGCAAAGCTCCTCCTCCTCGACGGCAACTCGCTCGCCTACCGGGCCTTCTTCGCCCTGCCGACTGACATGGCCACTGCCTCCGGGCAGGTCACCAACGCGGTCTTCGGCTTCACCTCGATGCTCGTGAACCTCCTGAAGGACCACAAGCCCGACGGCATCGCCGTAGCCTTCGACCGGCCCGAGCCGACCTTCCGCCACGAGATGGTCAGCGACTACAAGGCGGGCCGGGCCGAGGCGCCCGACATCCTCCGCCAGCAGATGGGCCTTGTCCGCCAAGTCGTCGAGGCGCTCAAGATCCCGCTGCTCGAACTGCCCGGCTTCGAGGCCGACGACATCATCGCCACGCTGGCCACCCAGGCCCGCGACCGGGGCGACGACGTCATCATCGTCAGCGGCGACCGCGACACGTACCAACTGGTCGAGGACCCCCACGTCACCGTCCTCTACAACAAGCGCGGCGTCAGCGACTACGCCCACTACAACGAGGCCGGCATCGTCGAGAAGACCGGCGTGCACCCGACCGTCTACCCGATCTACGCCGCGCTGCGGGGCGACCCGTCCGACAACCTGCCCGGCGTCCCCGGCGTGGGGGAGAAGACGGCGGCCAAGCTCATCAACACCTACGGCGACCTCGACGGCGTCTTCGCCAACCTCGACAAGCTGACCCCGAAGCTGCGCGAGAACCTGGCCGCCTCCGAGGCCCAAGTCCGCTCCAACGCCAAGGCCACGCCGCTCGTCCGCGACGTTCCGATCGAGTGCCAGGTCGAAGACCTCAAGATGGGCGGCTGGGACAAAGAAGAGGTGCGCAATCTCTTCAACTTCCTGGAGTTCCGCACGCTGTGGGACCGCCTACTGGAGGCCACGTCGACGGGCAGCGCAGCGCCGGAGGAACTGGCCGCGGGCGTGGCCTTCGAGTTGACGGTCGAGTTGGCCACGGCCGAGTCGCTGAAGGCCCTGTGCGAGGGCGACGCCGCCGTCGCGGTGGAAGCGGCGTGGGCAGGGGAGGTCGGCCGTTCCGCGATCCAGGGCCTCGCCTTCTCGGCCACCGCCGACCACGCGTACTACCTGTCGGCCGATCAGTTCGCCGACGCGCAGGAGTCGCTGTGCCGGCTGTTCGGCCGCGTCCCCGTCCACGCCCACCGGGCCAAGGAGCTCATGCGCGGCCTGGCCCACCACGGCATCGAGTTCACCTCGCTCGGCATCGACACCGCCGTCGCCGCGTACCTCATCGACCCGGCCGTCGAGCAGTACCTGTTGGAGGACTTGTGCACGCGGTACGCGGGCATCGAGGTGCGCTCGCCCGACGCGCCGCCGCCTGGGCAGTTGGACCTCACCGGCTCAGCCGTCGAGCTGTCGGAGGAGACCGGCCGGCGGGCCGCCGCGCTGCAACAACTGGTCGAGCCGCTCTCGGCCGCGCTGGAGGCGCGGGGCCTGCGCAAGCTGTACGACGAGATCGAGCGGCCGCTGGTCCGCGTGCTGGCCCGCATGGAGATCGTGGGCGTGCGCGTCGACCGCGAGTACCTGCGCACGCTGGTGACCGGGCTTACCGAGGAGGCCAAGAAGCTGGAGGCCGAGATCCAGGAGATCGCCGGCCATCCGTTCACCGTCAACTCCACCAAGCAGTTGCGCACGGTGTTGTTCGACGAGCTCGGCCTGCAGCCGCAGAAGAAGACGAAGACCGGCTTCTCCACGGACGCGCAGTCGCTGGAGAAGCTGAAGGGGCAGCACCCGATCGTCGAGGCGCTGCTGCGGTACCGCGAGGTCGAGAAGCTGCGCTCGACATACGGCGAGTCGCTGTTGTCCGAGGTCGCCGACGACGGGCGCATCCACGCCACGTTCCAGCAGACGGTCGCCCGCACCGGCCGGCTGTCGTCGGACCGGCCCAACCTGCACAACATCCCGGCCCGGACGGAGGAAGGCCGGCAGTTCCGGCGGGCCTTCATCCCCGTCGACGGCTGGGAGCTGTTGGTCGCCGACTACAACCAGATCGAGCTTCGCGTCATCGCCCACTTGGCCGAGGACCCGGGGCTGATCTCCGCGTTCACCTCGGGCGAGGACATCCACTCGACCACGGCCTCGCGCATCTTCGAAGTCGAGCCGGCCGACATCACCCATGCGCAGCGGTCCAAGGCGAAGATGGTCTCCTACGGCCTCGCCTACGGGATGGAGTCCTACGGACTGGCCCAGCGGCTCAACATCCCCGTCGACGAGGCGGCCGAGATCTTGAAGGCCTACTTCGCCGCCTTCCCCAACGTGAAGGCGTACATGGACCGCACCGTCGAAGAGGCGCGCCAGCGGGGCTATACGGAGACGCTGTTCGGCCGGCGCCGGCAGATACCCGAGCTGTCGTCGTCGAACTTCCGCATCCGCCAGGCGGGCGAGCGCCAGGCTATGAACGCCGGCATCCAAGGGCTGGCCGCCGACATCTTCAAAGTGGCGCTGGTGCGGCTCGACGGCGCGCTGGAGTCGGAGGGCCTGGAGTCTCGACTGATCCTGCAAGTGCACGACGAGGTCATCCTCGAAGTGCCGCCCGCCGAGAAGGAGCGGGCGTCTGAGTTGACGCTGGCCGCCATGCGCGGCGCCGCCGACCTGCGAGTCCCCTTGGAGGTCAACGTCGCCTGGGGGCCGAACTGGGCCGAGGCCAAGGGCTGAGGCTGCGGACGCTGGGGTTGCGGCGGTTGCTGCGGTTGCTGCGGCTGCGGTCCCGCCAGGTCTTCGTCGGCGTCTTCCTGGCGCTGTTCGCAGTCGTCGGCTTCGTCGGTCCGAACCTGTGGCCGCTGACGACGTGGCGGCTGTTCAGCACCGTGCGCGGGCCGTCGCAGGCCGGGTGGTTCGTGGCCGTCGTGGCGCCGTCGGGCGATGAGGCGGGGCTGCCGTACGACCGGCTGCCGCGCGGGTACCGGTCCACGCTGCATGTGCTGAGCGGGTTCACGGCGATGTCGGCGGGGGAGCGGGACCGACTGTGCCGGACGTGGCTTTCCGCGGCGCGGGGCGTTGGCGTCGAGGCGGCGGCGGTGCGCGTCTACCGAACGCGCTCGAGCGTGTCGCTGGAGTCGCCGCCGACGACGGTGGTTGCGCGCGAGCAGGTCCACCAGTGCTGAGCGCGTTCTTCGGGCCCGGCTCGTGTCGGCGGCTCGACTGGGTGATGCGCGGGCTGGCCGCGCTGATCGTGTTGCGGGTCGGTCTGTTCGGGTACTCGGCGTTGGCAGGCCAGCCGGCGGCGCTGTTCCGGCCGGTGGCCGCGGTCGCCTTCTTCGACCGGATGCCGCCGTCGTGGTTCTTCGTCCTGCTGCAAGTGGTGGGCGTGGTGGCGGGGCTGGCCGCGGTGGTGCCGGCCGTGCGGGGGCGGCGGCGTTGGGCCGCGTTCGTGGTGGCGTGGGCGGCGTACCTCGTGTTGGCCGGGCTGCGGTCGAGCCTGGGCAAGATCCTGCACAACGACGTGCTGCTGCTGCTCGCCGCGGTGCCGTTCCTGTTCCCGGTCGACGACGAGGACGACGCCGACTGCGGCTGGCCCGTCCGCACGTCGATGACGGTGGTGGCGGGGGCGTACTTCATCGCCGGCGTGGCCAAGCTGCGGCACTCCGGCATCGACTGGGTCCTCGGCGACAACATGCGCTACGTGCTGGCGTGGGGCGCAGTCGACGGGCGCTCGCACTTCGACTCGCTGGCGTCGTGGGTGAGCGAGCGGGCCTGGCTGTCCACGTTGTCGGCGGCGTCGATCCTGGCCTTGGAGGTCGGCGCGCCGGTGGCGGTCGGGTGGCGCCCGCTGCGGCCGTTGTTCGCCGTGTCCGCGGCTGCGCTGCACGTCGCGACGTGGTTCCTCCTCGGCCTCGACTACTGGGCGTGGATCGGCGTCGTCGCCGTCGTCCTCATCGACTGGCCCGCCCTCGCCGCTGGGAAGGGGGGCGGGCAGACTGGGCCGCCATGGACACGTGGCCCGCGGCGGCCGAGCACTTAGGCAGCGCGTACCTCCGCTACTCGTTCACCAAGGGCACGGAGCAAGAGGTCGCGTTCCTCGTCGACGCGCTCGGTATCGAGCCTGGCATGCGGGTGCTCGACGTCGGCTGTGGACCCGGCCGCCACGCCCACGCCCTCGCCGCCCGCGGCATCGACGTGCACGGCGTCGACATCTCGCCCCGCTTCATTGAACTCGCCGCCCAGAACTCGCCCAACGACCACGCCACGTTCGAGGTCGCCGACGCCCGCACCCTCGCCTTCCACCACGAGTTCGACGTCGTCATGTCCCTGTGCCAAGGCGGCTTCGGCCTCGTCGGCGACGACGACCCCGCCGTCCTGCAGAACATGGCCCGCGCCGCCAAGCCGGCCTCGGACGGCGGCCGCATCGTCCTGTCCGCCTTCTCCGCGTACTTCGCCGTGCGCTACCTCGAAGAGACCGACGACTTCGACGCCGACGCCGGCGTGAACACCGAGGTGACCACGTTGAAGTCCGAAGCCGGCGACGAGAAGGAGTTCGTGCTGAGGACAAGCTGCTTCACGCCGCGGGAGCTCCGCCTCCTCTGCGAGCGGGCCGGCCTGACTCCCCAGCACATCTGGTCGGTGACCCCGGGCGCCTACGAACAAGCCCCGCCGAGCACCGACAGCCCGGAGTTCCTCGTCATCGCGCTACCCTTTGCGGGTCCCATCCGCCAACCGTAAGGCCGTACCTTCCAATGTCCGACACCACCGAGTCCCCCACGATCCCTTCGACTGATGAAGGGGGTGAGTACGTCCCCCGTCAGATCGTGGAGAACGACCTCGGCGGCATGTCGCTGGAAGACGCGATCGCAGGCACGATCGTCGAGTTCGAAGACGGCGACATCGTGAAGGGCACCGTCGTCAAGGTCGACAAGGACGAGGTCCTCCTCGACATCGGCTTCAAGTCCGAGGGCGTTATCCCGTCCAAGGAGCTGTCGATCCGCCACGACGTCGATCCCAGCGAGATCGTCAGCCTGGGCGAGGAGATCGAGGCGCTGGTCCTCCAGAAGGAGGACAAGGAGGGCCGGCTGGTCCTGTCCAAGAAGCGGGCGCAGTACGAGCGCGCGTGGGGGACCATCGAGCGGATCAAGGAGCAGGACGGCGTCGTGTCCGGCCCGGTCATCGAGGTCGTCAAGGGCGGCCTGATCCTCGACATCGGCCTGCGCGGCTTCCTGCCCGCATCGCTGGTCGAG
>Ga0190267_10000105_pt1 | contig 16943 bp, 7 predicted proteins | sample Popmic239T_FD_140332 | JGI IMG/M metagenome (GOLD analysis project Ga0190267, IMG submission 140332) | Populus adjacent soil microbial communities from riparian zone of Oak Creek, Arizona, USA - 239 T | ecosystem: Environmental > Terrestrial > Soil > Riparian zone | place: USA: Arizona... | reverse complement strand
GCTCGCCCAGCGGCGCCAGGTCCATGCTGAACGCGGGCCCGCCGGTCCCCAGCAGGTCCGCCGTGCGGTAGAGCGCCAGGCGGCCGTAGGTGCGCACCGCCACCCAGCGCCCGTCGCGCGAGGCACCCGCGCCGGTCACCGCGTCGCCCGGCTGCTCCGGCTCGCGGGCCAGGGCGCGCACGCGCACCAGGTCCACCGGGCCGGGCTGCAGCGGCAGGGGCCAGCGCCACAGCTCGATGTCGTCGCTCTGCCCCTTGTTCACCAGGTACACCCCGCCGTCCGCCGTCACGAACATGGCCTCGGTGTCGCGCCCGCCGCCGGGAAAGCGGGCGCGGAACACCTCCGCCGGCCGCGTGGCCGCGTCGCCGGGGGCGGGCAGGGGGGCGCGGTACAGCACCACCTCGTTGCGGCTGCCGGGGCGGTTGTTGCCCAGGTCGCCCACGTACACGCAGTCGCCGCCGGGGCAGGGGCCGATGGCCATGTCCTCCCAGTCGCGGTTGCGCGCGCCGGAGACCAGCACCCGCCCCGCCAGCTGCCCGTCCACCGAGACGGCGTACAGCACCGGGTCCGCGCCGGAGTCGCCGTGCGTCCAGAACACCTCCGGCAGGCGCGGGTCCAGCGCGGCGCCGCTGGTCTCGTTCACCTCCTCGGGCATGGAGACCCCCTGCCGCACCACCCGGCAGGTCTGCGCGCCCTCCCCGGCGGACCCGCCGTCCGCGCGCGGCGCCTCGTCCTCCGCCGCCGGGCGCTCGCAGGCGGCACACAGCACGAGGGCCGCGGCAACGGCCGCGGCCCGCGCGGGGGGCATCCACGTCCGACGGAAAGCCATCATGAGTCCGGGGTCAGGATCGGCGGACGGGCGGGGTCCCCGGGCGCGGCCTCGCGCGGGGCCGGCTCCGGCCGCTGGTAGTAGGTGCCGTCCGCGCCCAGCTCCCACAGGTCGGGGCGCGCCAGGTCGCGCTCCAGGATGGCGTCCAGCCGCGCCCGGTGCGCCGGGTCCACGATCGGCACCGCCACCTCCACGCGGCGCGTCAGGTTGCGCGTGCGCCAGTCCGCCGAGCCGATGAAGTACTCCGGCTGCCCCGCGTTGGCGAAGCGGAAGATGCGCTCGTGCTCCAGGTGCCGCCCCAGCGCGCTGTACACGCGCACGTTCTCCGAGAGCCCCGCCACCCCCGGCCGCAGCGAGCAGATGCCGCGCACCAGCAGGTCCACCCGCGCCCCCGCCCGCGAGGCGCGGTACAGCGCCGCGATGATGCCGCGGTCCGCCAGGCCGTTGAACTTGGCGGTGATGTGCCCCTCGCCCCCCGCCGCCGCGTGCGCCGCCTCGCGGTCGATCATCTCCACGAAGCGCGCGCGCATGGTGGTGGGCGCCACCAGCAGCGGGCCGTAGTCCTCGCGCGGGGTGCCGCTGGTGAGGGTGTTGAACACCTCGTTGAGCTCCGCCCCCAGCTCCGGGTCCGCCGACAGCAGCCCCAGGTCCGTGTAGAAGGCGGCCGTGCTGGCGTTCAGGTTCCCCGTGCCGATGTAGGCGTAGCGGCGGATCCCCGCCGGCTCGCGGCGCACGATGAGCGCGATCTTGGCGTGCACCTTGAGCCCCGGCATGCCGTAGATCACGTGGATGCCGAACGAGCGCAGGTGGCGCGCCCACTGGATGTTGCTCAGCTCGTCGAAGCGCGCCGTGAGCTCCACCAGCGCCACCACCTGCTTTCCCGCCGCCGCCGCCCGCGACAGCGCCTCCACGATGCTCGACCGCGAGTTCGTGCGGTACAGCGCCAGCTTGATGGAGAGGACCTCCGGGTCCTCCGCGGCGTCGATCACCAGCCGCTCCACCGTGCCGCGGAACGAGTCGCGGGGAAACGAGACCAGCACCGGCCCCTGCCGCAGCTGCTCGAAGACGTTGCGGGCGGGGTCCAGCGGCTCGTGCGGCGGCGCTTCGGGCGGATACAGAAGGACGCCGGGCTCCGCGTCCACCTCCGCCAGCTCGCGCAGGCCGCGCAGGTCCACCAGCCGGTGCACCACGTACACGTCCTCCTCGCCCAGCGCCGCCACCTGCCCCGGCACCTCGTACTGCAGCTCGCGCAGCAGCATCCCCTGCACCTCGTCGGGCATCCCCCGCTCCACCTCCAGGCGGACCACGGGGCGAAAGCGGCGCTTGCGCACCTGCTCCTCCACCGCGTGCAGCAGGTCTTCCACCTGCGCCCGGTCCAGGTGCAGCTCCGCGCTGCGCGTCACGCGAAAGGCGCAGGCCGTGTCCACCTCCAGCCCGGGGTACAGCGCGGCGAACGAGCCGCGGATCACCTCTTCCATGGGGATGAAGCGGCGGCTCTCCGGCAGCCGGACGAAGCGGGGCATCCCGTCCGGCAGCTCCACCATCCCCAGCCGCCGCTCCCCCGTGCGCGGGTCGCGCAGCAGCGCCGCCAGGGCGGGGCGCAGGTTGCGGACGTGGGGAAAGGGGTGGCCGGGGCCGGCGGTCAGCGGCATCACCACCGGCTGCACCTCGCGCGTCCAGTAGCCGCGCACCATCTCCAGCTCCCCGCGCGTCAGCTCGTCCAGCCGCACCACGCGGATGCCGTGCTCCGCCAGCGCGGGGAGGAGCGCAGACGACAGCAGCGCGTAGGCGCGGTCCAGCAGCCGCCGCGCCCGCACCCCGATGGCGTCCAGCTGCTCCTGCGGGGTGGCGCCGTCGATGGTGGCCTTGGTGCTCCCCAGCGCCACCTGCCGCTTGAAGCCGGCCACGCGCACGCGAAAGAACTCGTCCATGTTGCCGCCGAAGATGGCCACGAAGCGCAGCCGCTCCAGCAGCGGCACCCGCTCGTCCTCGGCCAGCCCCAGCACGCGGCGGTTGAACGCCAGCATGCTGAGCTCCATGTTCAGCAGCGACCCCGGCGGCAGCTCCGCGTCGTCGCCCGCGTCCACGGGGGCGGCGCTGGCCAGGGTGGCCCGCGCCGCCGCCTCCTCCTCGCTCCCCACCAGCGGCGAGGGAAAGTCCGAGCGGGCCACCACGTGCAGCGCCGCCAGGGTGTCGCGGTCGCGCAGCGCGGGGCTGCCCACGGAGTGCAGCACCTCCGCCAGCGGCATCCGCACGATCTCGCAGGTGGCGTCCTCGCTCTGCGCGTGGGCGCCCTCCGCCAGCCACACCTCCACCGCGGAGCGCTCCGCCGGACCCGGCCCCAGCCCCAGCAGCCGCACCCGCGCGCCGTCGTGGCCAAAGCAGGCGCGCAGCACCCGCCGGCACGCCTCTTCCCCCGCCCCCTCGCCGGAGGGGACGCGCAGCGCCGCCCGCTCGCGCCGCAGGGCGATGCGCCCGTCCTCCATCGCCACCACCGCCACCCGGCGGGCGGCGCGCACGGCCTGCTCCATCCCGTCCAGCTCGCGCTCCCGCAGGGCGTGGCGGGCCCGCTCCAGCCGGTCCTCCCCCACCCGCCGCATGCCATGCGCGTGCCGCAGCGCCACCGCCACCGGGTGGTCGGCGTCCGCCCCTTCCGGCAGCCGCAGCTCGATCTCCTCCAGCACCGCCTGCAGGTCGCCCGCGCGGACCGTCACCGCGTCGCAGGCGGCCTCCGCCAGCCGGCCGTCCAGCGACTGGATCGGCCGCACCACGCGGTGCGTCTCCAGCTCAACCCGGGGCACCAGCCGCCCGGGATCCACCATGGCCCGCAGCCGCCGCGCGGGCTCCGACAGCCCCAGCAGCGGCTGGTCGCCCTGCGCGGGGGGAAGCTCGATGACCGACACCTCGCCCCCCTCCGCCTCCGCGCCGGTGCGCACGGAGAGGGTGCGCGCGCCGTCCGCGTGGTGGCGCAGGCAGGCCCAGGCGCCCCGGCGCTCCAGGTCGCCCGCCTCGGTGTCGTGGTAGACGTCGCGAAAGACGTGGGTGACGGGCTGGCCGGCGCGGAACCCCTCCGGCGCGGGGCCCGTGGCCACCGCCTCCAGCACGCCGGGCGCGCCCGGGTCGAAGCGCACCGTGGTGGTGCGCTCCGTCGCGGGTGCGGGGCCGGGTTCGTGGTGCTCGGAAAAGGGCCGGGCCGTGGACATGTCCGTCAGAAGGGAAGACCCAGGCGCAGGTACAGGATGCCGCGCTCGCCCTGCGCGTAGAACAGGCTCAGCGTCTGCCCGCCCAGGCTGGCGAAGGCGCCCGCGCCCACCGAGGTGTGCCAGCCGCCGTCGCTCTCGCCGTCGTACCATACGCGCCCGGCGTCGGCGAACGCCAGTCCGCCCACCGGGCCAAAGAGGGGCGCGCGCACCTCCGCGCCGCCCCAGGCGGAGGCGTCGCCCGCGTAGCGCTGGTACGAGAAGCCGCGCAGCGTGGGCGAGCCGCCCAGGAGCGCCGCGTACTGGATGGGAAAGTCGCCCCACACCTTCTCGCCGCCGGCGCGCACCGCCATCACCAGGCCGCCCAGGGGCACGTACATCGCCCCCCGCGCCGAGGTGCGCCAGAAGGCGCCGTCGCGGTCGCCGTCGCCCCCCGCCCACGACTCCGACATCAGGGGAAAGGCGCCGCCCTCCGCCGCCAGCGTCCAGCCCCGGCGGGGGAACGCCGCGCTGTCCACGCGGGTCCACGCCGCGCCCGCGCGGACGCCGGCGGTGACGAACGGCTCCGTCCCCAGCGCGCCGAGCGCCGCCGGCGTCCCCCCCTCCACCTCGGGGTCGGTGTAGCGCAGCACCCCCGCCAGCGCCAGCGTCAGCCCGCCGCCGCGCGAGACGACGACGGACGGCTCCAGCAGCGCCCGCCGCTCGAAGACGATGTAGTCGCGCAGCCCCAGGTCGTCGTCGGTGTCGTTGCCGTATCCCGTGAAGTAGACGCCCTCCAGCTCCGAGACGCGGCCGAAGACGGAGCCGTGCGAGTGCGGCGCCCCCGTCCAGCGGCGCGTGTAGCCCGCCTCCGCGCCGAAGCGGGAGTACAGCGGCGCCCACATCCCCCGCGCGAACCAGCGCTCCGCGTAGGGGTGGCGGCGAAAGCCGTAGCGCGTGTGGCGCGGGCCCACGCCCACCACCAGGTCGGCGAAGGGGCGGATGGCGGCGTACGGGGTCAGCGCCGCGCCGTCGGTCCCCCAGTCGCGCGGCGGGTCGATGGCGTTTTCCGCCCCCGACAGCTTCTCCGGCCGGTCGAACGGCCGCGTATCGACCACGGTACTCCCCGCGCGGACGAAGTCGTTCTCCCCCGCGGCGTCGTAGAACGCCGTGCGCCCCGCGCCGCGGTCCTCCAGCCGGTCGTCCCCTTCCCCGCCGATCACGCGGACCAGCATCCCCCCCGAGCCGCGCACCTCCGCCCGGTCGGCGCCGCCCAGCAGGAAGACGCGCACCTCCCGCGTCTCGTCCGGGCGAAAGCGGCGGCGGTAGTAGACGGGGGCGGACTCGTCCCGCCCGGCGTGGATCCGCACCTCCACCCCCTCGGCGCCCAGCCGCTGCACCACGGCGAAGTCCGCGCGGTCGGTGCCGTACGCCTCCGGCTCGCGCGACATCATGGCGTAGTACCGCGCGGCCGCCTCGGGAAGCGCGTCGCGGCGGGCGCGCAGCGTGGCGGCCAGGCTCTCCCCCTCCAGCGCCTGGTACTCCGGGGGGAGCAGCCGCACCGCGTCGGCGATCAGCGCGTCCGTGATCCGCGCCCGCAGGGCCACCCCCACCGAGTCCCACGCGCGACGGTCCAGGCCGCCCAGCAGCCGCCGGTCCAGGTACTGCGCCTGCTGCACCAGCCCGAACAGGTTGTCGTAGTTGGACCGGAAGCGCACCGCCTTGGGAAGGAACGGCCGCGCCAGCTCCACCGCCAGCCCGTCGTAGTCCACGAACACGTAGTCGCGGTCGCGGGGGATGGGGCGCCACAGCTGCGTGCCGCCGCGGTCGAAGCGCGCCCAGCCCACCTGGTCGGCGTGCCGGTCCCAGTCGCCCAGCAGGATGTCCATCAGCCGCACGGCCAGGTACTCCTCCGCCGCCACCCGGTGCGCGGGGTCCGCGTCCAGCGCGGGGAGCATCTCGTCGGTGTCCTCCACGGCCGCCGCCTGGCCGAAGGGCTCGTCCGGGCGCTCCTCGATCTGCCCCAGCATCCCCGCGAACTGCTGGCGGAACTCGCCCAGCCGGGGGTCGTCGGGCATCACGAACAGCAGCGGGTCCACGTGCAGCACGCCGGTGGCGTCCATCAGCCGCCCCGCCACCAGCGCGCCCGCCGGGTTCTGCGAGCTCACCTGGTCGCGCAGCACGGCGCCCGCCGGCCCGCCGCGGCCGCCCTCGCCCCGCCCCGGGTCCTTGTTGACGGAGCGGAAGGCGTACTCCCGCCCGTCCCGCCCGCGAAAGCGCAGGGAGAGCGTCTGGTTGCCGCCCCCCGTCTCCGTGGGCGTCAACCCCCCCGCGAAGGTCCCCAGGTCCAGCACGGGGACGGCCACGGGGGTGGTCCACAGCTCCCGGTACGAGCGGCCCAGCAGAAAGCGCTTGAGCGAGCCGGCCCGGTACTCCGGCCCCGCCGCCACCCGCGCGGTGTCGCCTGCCTGGGCGGCCAGCGGCGCCGCCAGCAGCAGCGCGGCGAGCGCCGGCAGGGCGCGCCTCATCGTCCGCCTCCCGGCGTCGTCGGCGTCGTCGTCGTGGGCACGGTCCCCGGCGGCGGCGCGGAGGACATCGGCGGCACGTCCAGCATGATGGAGAAGTCCTCCGTGGCGTTCCCTTGGGCGTCCACCACCATCACGCTGAGCCGCGCCCGTCCGTCCTGCATGAAGGTGATGCGCTGGTAGCCGCTGGCCTGGCGGATGTAGCGGATGCCGGTGATGGCCCGCGTGGTGGTGGTGTGCCCGTAGATCCCCCCGCCGCTCACCAGCATGTAGCGGGCGGGGTCGCGGCGGAACACCTGCAGGTTGTGCTCGTGGCCCGCGGCGTAGACGGTGGGCGTGTCCACCACGAAGGCGCGGGCCAGCGAGGCGGCCATGTGCCGGTACTCGCGGCCGGTTACGTCCTGCCGGGCGAACAGCCCCGCCGTGCGCGCCCAGGGGTGAAAGGGGAACAGGTAGGTGGGCCAGTCGAAGTACCCCCCGTGCTGCCCGCCGGAGACGATGGGGTGGTGCGCGACGACGATCGTCCGCCGCTCCCCCGCCGTGGCCAGGGCGATGCGGATGGAGTCCACCACCGCGTCCTCGGTGCCCGGGTTGCAGCGGTCGCGCCCGGGCTTGGTGCTGGGGTGCAGCCACCAGTGGCTGTCGATGACGATCACCCGCGCCACCTGCCCCAGGTCGATGACCACCGGCCCGGGGCACCCGTCGCGCGGCTCCATGCCGAACAGCCCCGCGCCCTCGGTGTTGATGAAGCGCTCCTGGCGGACGATGTGGGCCCACCCTTCGGGCGCGCCCTGGGCCCAGTCGTGGTTGCCGGGGACGAAGACGCCGCGGGTGCGCGTGTCGCGCAGCGGCTGCATCTGCGCGCGCAGGATGCGCAGCCCCTCGCGGCCGGGCTCGGTGAGCGTGTCGGCCAGCCCCACGGGGTAGACGTTGTCGCCCAGGAAGACGACGAAGCTCTTTTCCGGCGCCGCCGCGATCTCGCGCTGCAGGGCGCGCAGCACCGGCTCGCCGTCCGGGTCCGGCAGCCCCGCGTCGCCGATGAGCACCAGGTTCAGCGCCACCGAGTCCGCCGAGAACGCGCCCACCACGCGCCCCACCCCCAGCACGGGCTTTCCGCACGCGGCGGACGCCAGCAGCGCGGCGCCGCAGGCCAGCAGCGCCACGCCCCGCCTCCAGTCCATCGTCATCCTCACGCCCCACTCTCCCGGGAGACCACACACACGATCACGGGCCGGCGCCAGCGGCGTCAGCCCCGCTTCTTCCGCTTGCGGCGCCGGGCGCGGAACGGCACGTACTCCGCCGCCGCCACCTGCGCCCCCCACCGCTCATCCAGCGCCCCCACCAGCTCGGGGGCGGACGCGCTCCCCTTCAATCGCACGAGGTATTCCAGCGTGAACAGGTCTTCCTCGCGGTTTACCACGTCCACCAGCTGCCAGTCCCTGGCCATGTCGGCCAGCGCCTCCTGCACGGTGAGCCGCGCCAGGTCCGGCTGGTGCGAGTGCACCAGAAGGATGCCGTCGGTGCGGATCTCCTGCGCCTGCTCCAGCATGCGCCGCCGCACGTCGCGCTGCCCCTCGGGCTCCTGGGCCAGCAGCAGCCGCTGGGGCCCGGCGGAGAGGATCCCGGTTCGGGCGTAGCGGCCGCTGTAGATGCTGCCGATGTTGAACTTCCACACCATCAGCACCACGTAGTTGAACGCCAGCGACATGGCCAGCGCCACGTCCAGCGCCTGCACGCCCGACGACAGGCCGATGCCGATGACCAGGAAGATGTAGACGGCGTCGCGCGGGTCCTTGAGGGTGTTGCGAAAGCGCACCGCCGCCACGATCCCGGCCAGGGCGAAGGCCAGGGCCACGCTGTTCTTGACCACCAGCGCGATCCCCGCCACCACGATGGGGAGGATGATGACGGACGACACCAGCGCCGGGTCGTACTTGAAGCGCTTGGTGAGCATGTACACCCACGCCACCGGCACCACCAGCGACAGCGCGCCCAGGATCACCAGCAGGGTGCCCATGAAGCGGCTGAGCGCCTCGTTCAGCGACACGCGCGCGCCGAAGTCCTCGCCCACGGGCCCCACCAGCCCGCCGCCTTCTTCCAGCGTGAGCGCCTGCGACGAGAGGAACGCTTCGCGCACGGCCGGCACGTAGTAGACCAGCAGCGACATGACCGCCACCAGCACCACGTAGTACAGCAGCAGCCGCAGGAACGGGTGGCCGCGGGCCTCCAGCATGCGCTCCATGAGCCGCCGGGGCCCGTTGTGCTCCTCCGCCGGGCGCGGCGGCGGGCCGCCCAGCCGCCGCGAGGGCGGGGCGGACTCCGCCGGCCGGGTCAGCAGGGTCTCCGACTCACCCTGCTGCACCACGGGCGGTGGTTCCTCCGCCGGTGCGGACTCCCTGTCTCGGTTGCGTGCCATTCGTGTCGGTGGGTGCGAGTCCGCTGCGCGGCCGGTGCGCGCGGAGCCAGCGGCGCACAAGCAGGAACCACGCCGCGGGTATCCGTGCGGGAATCGGGAAAGAAGCCCTTGCGCGCAGAGGTGCGGCGCGGTGAAGGACAGGGAGCGAAGCCCGTTACAATCTATCGCCGGGTACGCGGCGTCAACCAATCCGCCTTCCGCGCTTCTGTCCGGCCCATCCGCCGCCGTGTCGTCGAAAGGCGGCACAAGGACGCACATGGCCGCGGATCAGCCCCCGTCTTCACCGGTGAGCCTGCCGGCGAATGGACGCAAGCCGGCCTGACGGTGTGTATGGAAATTTTTTCTGAGGGCACCCCATCCTGCCCCGTCCGCACCGGAGCCGGCCCCAACCCCCACCTGATGCGCGTCTTTTGCCGCGGCCCGTGCCTCGCGCCGTTGCCGCCGGCGCGCGGTGCATCCGGAGAGCTCACGAGATCGCGCATCAGGTGGTGCGGGCGGCCTGCTCCGGTGCGCTTCCGGAGAGCACCTGGACGATCCGCATCCCCTCCCAGAAAACGCGGATGGCCCCCTGCCGCATTTCCATCCCTCTCCCGTTCCCGACGGCCCACGCCGGCTCGTGCCTCTTCGACGTGAGCGCCATGCCTCCGCTCACCACGGATCGAAAGCTTCGCGCCGGGAGAGCGGAGGAAACGGCACGAGAAGACTCTGTTGACTCCGTTGACTCTGTGTGAGGCCGTTCTTTTGGCGGATCGGCGTCGAGCGTCGGAGCGGACCGAGACAGAAAAAGCAGGGCCCGCGCGATGCGTTCGCGCGGGCCCTGGCTGATCATGCGGAGAGGCGCCTCAAGCGGCGTTGGCCTTGCGGCGGCCGCGGCGGCGCGGCACGTGGGGCGGCGCGTCCAGCGTCGCCGCCAGCGTCATCTCCTCGTGCGGCGGATGGATGCGCGAGATCGGCAGGTCCATCTCGCTCTCGTCGTCCGCCAGCTTGGTCTCCTGCCGGCGGATGCGGCCGGCCTCGCGGGCCTCGTTGAGCTCCGTCAGGAACTTCTCCGACGCCGTGGCGAACGCGCCCTGCTTGCGCAGCTGCGTCAGCATCACCCCCGTGAACTCCTGCACCGCGCGGCGCAGCGAGCTGTCGGACGCGTAGCCGCAGGTGTACGCCACGCTCAGCACCGTCTGCCCCGGGTCGTCCAGCAGCTCGCAGGCGAGCAGCACGCGCATCCACGCCAGGATGCGGCGTGGCGGCGGCAGGTCCGCCTGCTCGGCCCAGCGCAGCAGGGTGCGCTCGGAGAGCTTGAGGCTGGCGGCCAGGTCGCGGCCGTGGCCGCCCTCGGCCACCACCTCGGCCGCCGCCATCAGCAGCGCGCGGGCGCGGCCGGAAAGGTTGGTGGGCAGCGAGCGCTCCAGCAGGCTTTGCAGCGGCCGGCCCTGCGCGCTGCGCAGGCGGCGGCTGATGGCCTCCACCGTGTCTTCCTCGTCCAGCGCGATCACTTCCTTGACGCCCCACTCGCCCAGCGTGCGCAGGTCGCGCACCCGGCCGCGGCGCACCTCCAGCGCGGCGATCACCGTGGCGGTGGGGAACTCCCACAGGATGGAGCGCAGCTCGGGCGCCAGCTCCGCCTCGGTGCCGTAGGTGCGGGTGTACGGGTCCACCACCACCAGCGCCGCCGGCGGCGAGTCCGTCAGCGCCGTGCGGAGCGCGTCCCAGTCGTCCACGAACTGCGTCTTGAACCGCTGGTTCCCCACCCGGCGCACCCGTTCCTTGAACACCGGGTCCGAGTGCAGCACGATCAGCGGGCGTGCGATGGGTTGCATGTCGTTCCTCGAATCGAGGGATCCTGCCGGCCGGCGATGGCCGTTTCGCGTATGTCGCGTTCTGTGTCCAAGGTAACCTTCTTTCGCGCTCCTGTCTAGCTTTTCCTGTTCACGCCGTCCGGGAGCATGGCGGCTCACGTATGGCGTCATCCACGTGACGCACGCGTTCACCGCAGGCGCCGGCGGAGCGGCCGCTTGGGGACTGCGGTGGTACAGACCCGAAAATCGTTGTGCGCCAGGCGCCGCGGGCACATCATGCGGATATCCGGCCGGCCCGCCGGTCGGCACCCCGCGTGCAGCGCCTGCAATGCGCCACCTCGGGAACGCATTTCCGGAGCGCGCCGGAGACGGGCATCCGAACGGACTGTAAACGACGTCACGTTTCCCGCCTAACTCTTGTAAAACGGGGCGGCGTGGAGTTATCCTTGGGTTGCGCCCTCGCCACCCTTCCGGCGCGCTGCTTCTCCGCCGCGCACGCCGCGCGACGTACTTCACGGTGCTGTCCATGAGCGTAGTCGACGTGGAGCCGGTGGCCCTTTCCGGGGCGCGGATCGGTCCTCTCCCGCGGGCGGATGCCGGCGCCGGCGCGGGGATGGCGCTGGCGGCCTGGACCCGCGACGTGCGGCCGTCCGTCATTCAGCGCATGCTGGCGTTCAGCGGGCGCGCGGACCTGGTGACGTTCGCGCTGGGGCTGCCCGCGCCCGAGATGTTCCCCATGGACGAGCTGGCCGCCGCCGCGGAGCGCGTGCTGCGCGGCGGCCCGGACGCGCTGCAGTACAAGCCGGGGTTCGGCCCGCTGCGGGAGCAGGTGGTGCGGCTGATGGCGGCGCGCGGGGTGGAGTGCCGGCCGGAGCAGGTGCTGCTGACCACCGCCGCGCAGCAGGGGCTGAGCCTGGTGACCCGCGTGCTGCTGGAGCCGGGCGGCCCGCTGGTGTGCGAGGAGCTGGTGTACATGGGCTACAAGCAGGTGGTGGAGTCGTACCGGCCCCGCATCCTTTCCGTGGGCTCCGACCTGCGGACGGGGATGGACGTGGACGCGGTGGAGGCGTACCTGGCCGCGGGCGAGCGCCCCGCCTACATCTACTGCATCACCGACGGCCACAACCCGCTGGGGTGCAGCCTGAGCCGCGGCAAGCGCCAGCGGCTGGTGGAGCTGGCGCGCCGGTACCGCGTCCCCATCCTGGAAGACGACGCGTACGGCATGCTGTACTACGAGCGCCCGGACCCGCCCCTGCGCGCCCTGGACGACGAGTGGGTGCTGTACGTGGGCTCGTTCAGCAAGGTGCTGGCGCCCAGCCTGCGCCTGGGGTGGATCGTGGCGCCCGAGGCGCTGGTGCCGGTGCTGGGGTGCGCCAAGGACGGCGCGGACCTGGACATGGCCAGCCTGGGGCAGCGGGTGGCGGCGGAGTACCTGGCCACCGGCGGCTTCGCCGGCCACCTGGAGCGCGTACGGGCGGAGTACGGCGCGCGGCGGGACCTGATGCTGGAGATGCTGCGGCGCGAGATGCCGGCGGGGTCGCGGTGGAGCACCCCCCGCAACGGCGCCCTGCTCTGGCTGCAGCTTCCGGAGCGCTACGACACCGACGCGCTGCTGGAGACGGCGATGGAGGCCGGCGTGGCCTACGTCCCCGGCGACGCCTTCGCCGTGGCCGGCAGCGGCGCCGGCCGCAGCGGCATGCGGCTCAACTTCTCCTACAGCGGCCCGGACGACATCCGCACGGGAATCGAACGTTTGGGCCGGGTGCTGCGCTAGCGCGCCTGGCGTACTTCCCGCCACGCGGAGAACGGGATATTGTAGGGGCGGGCCCGGCATCGGCCCGCCCTCTCCGTTTCCTCTCCGCCGTACCCTGCCGTGCCCTCAGCCGCCCCTCCCCACGCCGACGAGATCGTCCCCATCCACGCCCTGTTCGAGCGCGCCGCCGCGGCGCACCCGGAACGCGCGGCGCTGGTGCACGCCGGCGCCTCCGTCTCGTACGCGGGGCTCAACGCGCGCGCCAACCGCGTCGCCCACTGGCTGCGCGCGCTGGGCGTGGGGCCGGAGGTGCCGGTCGCCCTCTTTCTGCCGCGGGTGCCGGACCTGGTCGCCTCCATGCTGGGCGTGCTGAAGGCGGGCGGCGCCTACGTGCCGCTGGACCCCGCCTACCCCGCGGAGCGCGTGGGGGCGATGCTGGACGACACCCGCGCGCCCGTGGTCCTCACCCATTCCTCCGTCGCGGGCCGGCTTCCGGCACACGGGGGGACGACGATCGTCGTGGACGCGGACGGGGCGGTCGATGGCGCGGCGGAGGACGACCCGCATCCGCTGGCGCGGCCGGAGAACCTGGCGTACGTCATCTACACCTCCGGGTCCACCGGCCGGCCCAAGGGGGTGCTGATCGAGCACCGCAGCGCGTCCGTCGTCCTGCACTGGCTGCGGGAGACGATCGGGCACGGGGAGCGGGCGTGCGCGCTGGGGTCGACCTCCGTCTGCTTCGACGTGTCGGTCGCCGAGGTGTTCGGCACGCTGTGCTGGGGGGGGACGCTGGTGCTGGTGGACGACGCGCTGGCCCTGGCCCGCACCCGCATGCCGGTGCGGGTGGCCAGCATGGTGCCCACCGCCGCGGCGGAGCTCCTGCGCCAGGGCGCCCTCCCGCCCACCATCCGCACGCTGGCGCTGGGCGGCGAGCCGGTGCCGCGCGCGCTGGCGGACGCGCTGTACGCCAGGACGGGGGTGGAGCGCATCCTGAACCTCTACGGACCGACCGAAGACACGACGTATTCGACCTGCGCCCACATCCCCCGTTCACCCGTTCACCCGGTCACCATCGGGCGGGCGGTGCGTGGCTCGGAGGTGCGGGTGATCGATCCCGCGACGCTGCGGCCGGTGGCGGACGGCGGCGAGGGGGAGCTGATGATGGCCGGCGCCGGGGTGACGCGCGGCTACCTGGGCAGACCGGCGCTGACGGCGGAGCGCTACCTTCCCGACCCCCTCTCCGCCGCCCCCGGGGCGCGGATGTACCGCACGGGCGACCTGGGGCGGCGCCGCGCGGACGGGGAGTACGACTGTCTGGGCCGCATCGACCGGCAGGTGAAGATCCGCGGCTTTCGCGTGGAGCCGGAGGAGGTGGAGGCCGCCCTGGCCGCGCACCCCGGCGTGGCGGAGGCCGCGGTCGCCGCGCGGGTGGACGGCGTGGGCGAGCCGCGGCTGGTGGCGTGGACGGCGCCCCCGGGCGCGTCGGGCGCGGAGTTGCGGGCGTTCCTGCGCGAGCGGCTGCCGGAGTACATGGTGCCCTCCGCCTTCGTGGGGCTGGACGCGCTGCCCCGCACCCCCAACGGCAAGATCGACCGGCTCTCCCTTCCCGCGCCGGAGGGGCTGGAGCGCGCGGAGGCGGACGCCTTCGTGGCGCCACGCACGCCGGTGGAGGAGATCCTGTGCGGCATCTGGGCACGGGTGCTGGGGGTGGAGCGGGTGGGCGCGCGCGACGACTTCTTCGCGCTGGGCGGGCACTCGCTGCGCGCCGTGCAGATCGTCGCACGGCTGCGCGACGCGCTGGGGGTGGACCTGCCCCTCCCCGCCGTCTTCCAGGCGCCGACGGTGGAGGCGCTGGCCACGGAGGTGGAGCGGGCGATGCGCGGCGCCGCGCCGGCTACGGAATCCATCGAGCCGGTGGACCGCACCGTCCCCCTGCCGCTCTCGCCGGCGCAGGAGGCCGTGTGGTTCTTCGAGCGCCTGTCGCCGGGGATGCGCTCGTACCAGTTCCAGGCGTCCGTGGCCATGCGGGGGGAGCTGGACGCGGACGCCCTGCGCCGCGCGCTGACGGAGATCGTCCGCCGCCACGAGATCTTCCGCACCACCTTCCAGGAGATCGGCGGCCAGCCGATGCAGGTGGTGCACGCGCCCTGGGCCGTGGACCTGCCCCCGGTCGACGCGCGGTACCTCAGTGCTGAGGAACTGGAAGCTCGATACGGAGAGGAGTTCGCGCGGCCGTTCGACGTGGGCGCGCTGCCGCTGGCGCGCTGGACGCTCTTTCGCACCGGCGAGCGCGAGCACGTGCTGCTGTGCGTGGAGCACCACCTGGTGCACGACGGCTGGTCGTTCGGCGTCTTTCTGCGCGACCTGACGGCGCTCTACGCCGCCTTCGCCCGCGGCGAGCCCTCGCCGCTGCCGGAGCCGGCGCTGCAGTTCGGCGACTTCGCGGTGTGGCAGCGGGCGTGGATGCGGGGGGGCGAGGCGGCGCGCGGGCTGGAGTTCTGGCGCCGGAAGCTGGCCGGCGCGCCCCCGGTGCTGGACCTGCCGGTGGACTTCGTGCGCCCGCCGCGCATCTCGTTCCACGGCGAGTCGCTGCACGTGCGGCTGGACCCCGAGGTGGCGCGCGCGGCGGACGCCTTCAGCCGGTCGCACGGCGTCACGCTGTACATGACGCTGCTGGCCGCCTTTCACGCGCTGATGCGGCGCTACACCGGGCAGGACGACTTCGTGCTCGGCGGCGGGTCGGCGGGGCGGCGGCTGCGGGACGCGGAGGAGCTCATCGGGATGATCGTGAACGTCATCCCCCTGCGCGCGGACGTGCGCGGCGACCCGGACTTCCTGACGCTGGTGGACCGCGTGCGGCGGACGGCGCTGGAGGCGTATCCGCACCAGGACGTGCCCTTCGCCGAGATCGTGGACGCGGTGCAGCCGGACCGGACGATGGACCGGCTTCCCGTCTTTCAGCACGCCTTCAACATGCACCACGCCCCGTATCCCGAGCTGCGGCTGCCCGGGCTGGAGCTGGAGGTGACGGAGGCGCTGGGCAACCAGACGGCCAAGTTCGACCTGCAGGTCATCGTCATCCCCCGCGCGCAGCAGAACGCGGCCGCCGGGGACGAGGTGGCCATGATCTGGGAGTACGCCACCGACCTGTTCCACCGCGGGACGGTGGAGCGGATGTGGGGCCACTACCAGCGCCTGCTCGCCGCGCTGCTGGCCGACCCGGCGCGCCCCGTATCCGCCGCGCGCATGGCGGACGAGGACGAGCGGCGGCGCGTGCTGCACGCGTGGAGCCGCGCGGAGGCGCACCCTCCGCGCGACGCCACCGTCCCCGCCCTCTTCGCGGAGCAGGCCGCCCGAACACCGGCCGCGCCGGCCGTGGAGTGGTACGGGCGGACGACGACGTACGCGGAGCTGGACGCCGCCTCCGATGCCGTCCGCCGCCGGCTTCTGGCGCTCGGGATCGGACCGGAGGCGCGGATCGGGATCTCGATGGAGCGCGGGCCGGCGCTGATCGCGGCCATCCTCGGAGTGCTGAAGGCGGGCGGCGCGTACGTGCCGCTGGACGTGGATTATCCCGCCGCGCGCCTGGCGTTCATGGCTAAGGATGCGGACTTGGCCGCGCTGGTCGTGGCGGATGCGCTTCCTTCGGCGCTGGCGGAGTTCGCCGGGCCGGTGATCTGGACGAATGCAGAGACCGATCAGTCTCTATCGGATGCCGATCGGTCTTCCGCCGCGTCGTTCATCGCCGCGGACTCGCTGGCGTGCGTGATCTACACCTCCGGATCCACCGGCACGCCCAAGGGGACGGGGATTACGCACCGGGGCATCGTGCGGCTGGTGCGCGAGGCGCACTACGCGCCGCGGCAGGGGGAGCGGGTGGGCCAGGCCTCCACCTCCAGCTTCGACGCGTTCACCTGGGAGGTGTGGGGGGCGCTGCTGAACGGCGCTTGCGTCGCCGGCATCGCGCGCGACGACCTGCTGGCGCCCCGGGCGCTGGCGCGGCGCATCCGCGAGGGCGGGATCACCATGCTGTTCCTGACCACCGCGCTCTTCAACCAGGTCGCCCGCGAGGCGCCGGACACGTTCGCGGGTCTTCGCCGCGTGCTCTTCGGCGGCGAGGCGGCGGCGCCGGACGCCGTGCGCCGCGCGCTGCAGCATGGCCGGCCGGAGCGGCTGATCAACATGTACGGGCCGACCGAGAACACCACCTACTCCACCTTCCACGCGATCGATTCGCTCGCGCCGCGCGCGCCGTCCGTCCCCGTGGGCCGGGCCGTGGCCGACAGCCGCGTGTACGTGCTGGACGAGGGGATGCGGCCGGTGCCCGCCGGCGTGCCGGGCGAGATCTACGTGGGCGGCGCCGGCGTGGCGCGCGGCTACGTGGGCCGGCCGGCGCTCACGGCGGAGCGCTTCGTCCCGGACCCGTTCGGCGCGCCCGGCTCGCGCCT
>Ga0190267_10000104_pt1 | contig 16945 bp, 14 predicted proteins | sample Popmic239T_FD_140332 | JGI IMG/M metagenome (GOLD analysis project Ga0190267, IMG submission 140332) | Populus adjacent soil microbial communities from riparian zone of Oak Creek, Arizona, USA - 239 T | ecosystem: Environmental > Terrestrial > Soil > Riparian zone | place: USA: Arizona... | reverse complement strand
GGGTGACCTGCTGCCATGCCGATCACAATGCCGCCCCACTGCACAGTGCGCTTCACACCCTTGATCCATCTATCACCGGGGAGCGCAATTTCACTCGCGATGCCGCCGAGCACGTTTCCTAAGGCGGGATCAAGGCCCATCAATCCACTCGCGGATCGGATTGGTACCCCAAGCGTCACTTCATGCCATTGCTGCTGAGCGGCAGCCAATCCCTCGGCAATGGACGCCACGCCGTCGCACACCGGCGTCACCCAGATCTCAGCGGACCATCGCCAACCCGGTTCCACAAGGCCCTTGGCGACCCACTCATTGGACGCTTCCTCTAATTGCTCTGCGACCGAACCACCCTCGCCACCTAACGACCGGCGCACCAGCAGAGGCTCCACTGAGCCACCTAACGCCACATCTCCGACGACAGAATACTGCTGGCTTCCCAGCTCAAAGAGTACGCTCGCTTCTCCAGACCTCGGATCCGTGATCCAGGAGACCCTGATAAGGCCAGCACGTGGGATCCCACCACGCACCAACCCATCCCACCAAAATTGATTACCGACCAAACCATGCAATTCCACGGTAATCAAATATTGACCGCTCCCGCTTATGCGTCGAACATCGACAATCTTGCAGCGCTTCATCAGGCCAGCACTGCTGGCCAGTTCGACATTAGCAATGCTGTCCGAGTCACCTAACCAGTTCAGCGGACCCTCGCTCGGCACCGAGTACAGCTTGCCCTGCAAGTTGCCCCGTAGCACCGGCGGTGGTTGCTCACTGTCCGTCGGTGGCTCCACCCGTGGCGGCAGCCCCAACACCACGTCCGACTCGCCCTTCAAGTACCCCCACGGCGTCGTCGGTGGCTCCACTCGTGCGCCCTCCAGGTACCTCGGTGGTGGCGTTCTGAACTCACTTTGTGGGCGCATGAAGGATCTACCGTCCCTAATGGGTTCCATTCTCATGTCACACCCCGCCACCTCATGTCACACTTCGCACCCGCGTTCGAGCCGAGCTAGAAACTCTAGCCTATACTCCCGACCGTCGCACAACACTTCGAACGAATGACCATCGCTTCGTGCACGAAGACATTCCGAGCACCTCGACACGCTAAAAAATAAGATACCCCGTCAATGGTGTGTACTTGCCCACTATGATTCTCTTTCCCCGCGATCTGGACCGCAGTTTTACCGGGCTTGTTCGGTGAGTCCGTCAGTCGTATCGGGGTGGGTCGCCGTCGGTCTGACCTGAGTGCAAGGCTCCGCCAGACGAGCTTCGAGTTCCTCAGGAGAGATGGCGGGTAGCTCGGGGGACACGGACGACTCATCGAACCACCCGCAGGCGTGGCATTGCCCAGCGATCACAGAATAGGAAGCGCACTCGCCGCAGCGCGGGTGCTGGCCTGCGCAGTGGCGAAGCCACGAATTCGATACTGCGGTGAGGAGGTCGTTGGTGATCGCTACGCCGATCTCGGCGTCGAAGTAGGCGGCGTTCTTCGCGTGGGTGAGCCAGTTGACGTAATCCCAGACCTCTCGGCTGGTGTTCTTGAGGTAGGAGCGGAGCCTCGCCGAGCTAGATCCGGAGGCAACGGAGTCGGCGAAGAGGGCGAACCACGCCTTGAAGTTAGCGGCCTTCGGGCGACCGTTGCCATCAGGCACGAGGTCATCGGTGGTGATCTCGCCGATCAGCGAGACAAGGCACGGCTTCGACGGATGCGCCTTCATGTCTGAGAGAGTTTGCCAGCGAGCACAAATCCTCTCCCTGGCTTTCGACAACCCCGCTCCGCTTTATCGTGGTGTTGTCAGCCCGGCCCGCTACCTTCTTCGGTCATGACCACGATGGCCCTCCTGCCTCACACCGGATCTGATGCTGCGGCGGCCGCAGCCGCCAGCGAGCTGCTGACCCAGACTCATGCCGAGCTGCCGGCGCTGGCCGAGCGGGAGCAGCTTGCTGGTCGCCACGTGGTTGGTGTCGCTGCGCTCGATGCGCACCCGCCGCGCCTATTTCGGCGACCTGGCCTCCTGGCTGGCCTGGCTAAGCGAGCGTCAGCTCGATCCGCTGACCGCGAGCCGAGTACAGGTGGACATGTGGGTGCGCGCCCACACCGACGCCGGCGCGAAACCCTCGACGATCCGCCGACGCCTGTCTGCACTGTTGAGCTGGTATCGCTACCTGGCTGCCCACGACGTGATCGCCCACCATCCGGTGGCCGGGGTGGTGCGACCCTGGGTTGATCCCGATCATAGTGAGACGATCGGGCTGAACCGTGACCAGGCCCGCGCCCTGTTGGCCGCGGCTGATGCCGATACCGGGCGGGCTCGGCTACGCACCGCGGCCGTGCTGCGGTTGCTGCTGCACAACTCGTTGCGCGTCGATGAGCTCTGCCAAGCGGGTGTGGCTGATCTCGGTCACGACAAGGGCCACCGGGTTCTGACGGTGCACCGCAAGGGACACAGTCGCGCCCGAATTCCGCTGGCACCGGCCACCTGGGAGGCGCTGGAGGCGTATCTGGTCGATCGCGCACACCGGACGGGCGTGAAAGACTGGCGCCACCTCACCGGGCCACTGCTGGCGACCGCTACCAATGGGCGCGTAGACCGAAAGCAGTTGTGGGAGCTGATTCAACGGCTGGCGAAAGCCGCCGGCATTGAATCCTGGGCGCGGCTGTCGGTGCATTCGATGCGCCACACCGGCATCACCCTGGCCCTGGATGCGGGGGCCACCCTGCGCGATGTGCAGGACTACGCTGGCCATCGAGACCCGCGAACCACTCGACGCTACAACCGATCTCGCGACAACCTCGATCGCTCACCGGCCTACACCGTCGCTGCCTACCTTGCCTGACCGTCTCTGGTGGGCGGGGCTGCTTGGCGGTCCGAGGCGACGCCTCAGTGGTTCCTCACATAGTTGAACCGTGGCGACATAGTTGAACCGTGGCGGCGGCCCCCCACTGGCGGTACGCCGTGTGATCAGCAAAAGAGAATCGCCACCTCGACCGTCCCCCGGACGACGCCCCCCAAGCACGCTAGACCAGCCCTGTTGTCCCGAATAATTTCGAATGCTCGGTGGCGTAGCGTCCCGACCGTGACTGACACTGCCTGGGTGCCGCTTAGCCGTCGTATCGCCGGCCTCGGCCCCGATCCCACCGTGCACGACGGCATACCGCCCTACCTGCGCGGTGCCCTGGAGAACTGGGTTCACAACTGCTACCCCGACGATCGGTACGACAGCTCGGTGCTCGACAGCACGTTGAAGTTCCGACTCCGACTCGCCAAAATCGACCCGCCCGCAAAACTGACCGACGACGAACTCCTAGACGTCATCGACGCTCTGCTCGCTTGGGATGTGCCCGTGAACAGCTGGCTTGTCGGCGAGCTCCACGAAATTCTCACCGCTGGGGGAGCGGGCTGGCGGATCACCAGCAGCAACAAAGGGCTGGAACGGCGCATCGATGCCACGGTCACCGCAGCGGTGTCCGAGACGGTCCACAGCGCCGACGCCGAGGCGAGCAACTACCTGGCCACCGCGTGGACCGCCGCCTACGGCCGGAACCCCGACCCAGACAAGGCATACAACGAGGCGGTCCTGGCCGTCGAAGCCGTTGGCTGTCCATTGGTCTGCCCCACCAACCCTCGCCGCACGCTGGGCACTGTCATCCGGGACCTGCGCAACCAGACCACGCAGTGGGAACTCACGCTCGGCGACACCACAGGGCAACCCGCCGGCGTCGAGCGGTTGGTCGAGATGCTGGCCTTGCTGTGGGATGGGCAGTCCCGCCACGCCGGCAGCCCCAACACCCGCCGGCAGACACAGGCCGAGGGTGAGGCCGCAGTCCACCTCGCCGCAACCCTGGTGCAGTGGATAACCAGCGGCGTACTACGCCGAAAACCATGAGCGCTATCTCGACCGAGCAATCCCGACTGTCGCAAGCGCGAACATCGAGAAACCCACCAGGAAAAAAGGAACTGAACGAATGGCCACCACACCGGCTTACCTTCACCAGAACCGGTTATGCGAGCTGGTGGGGTGATCGCCCCAGGTCAGCGGCAAGCCTTGCTCGATGATCCGGACCTCGCGACGGACGATCCAGCGTGAATAGCCCACGACAATCAACCAGCGGACCAGGCGAAACACCTTGGGCTACCGCCGGATTCCGTACCAGATCACTCCGAGCCCCAACTCATCGAGCCAACGCAGGAACGTTAAATGCTTCTTCAACCGGGTCACCGTTGCCTTCGGCGCCGGTTGAGTCAGCTCCGCGAGCCGACTGCGCCGGCTTCGCGGATCCACGATCAACAGCTCCAGCAGCCGGGCCCGCTCGCCGGCATCCAACCGAGCCGGCGGACGTCAGCTCCACACAGCCCCGCACATGCTCAGCAATCTCCGCCGGGATCTGCTCCGGCCGAGGAAAATAGCCCAGCCGCTGATAGCACTTCAACAACACCAACAACATCAAACAGTGCTGGTCAGTCGTGGTCTTCGCCCGCGCCCACGACACCTCCTCGCCCGTCGGCGTGAACACCTCCGCCAACTCTCGCGCCGCCACCGCCCGCGGCAACCGCTGGTACGCCGTGCGATCAACAAGGGCCACCAGCCACCTCGACCGGCCCAGACAATATGACCCCGAACACCCTAGACGGTGATCGCCTCACCCTCCCACCGGACCTGACAGCTCCCTGACCGGCACCTACCGCAGGTGACGGTCCCGATTACCCGTATCTCGGCGCTACCCGTGGAGGGCCTTCTTGTCTGCCCGGGCCCACAGTTTGACCTGGGGCCAGGACAGCCGCAGGGGTTCCTGGGTGGTGCTGATCGCAGCCCAGAGTTGGCTGGCCGGGTTCCCGTTCGAGTCGCGTTCACCGGCCAGCCTGTGGGCCCGCAAGGCGTCGGGGCCATCACCCAGCGCGCAACGCAGCAGCGCCCGGTAGGTGGTGGATGGTGTACCGCCGCCATAGCCGTAGGCGAACGCATCGCCGTGACTGCGCGGTAGCAACGGCACCGGGTCGACGCACATCCGGCCATCCTCGGTTGGCGTCAACGCCAGCAGCGTGGTCGTGGTTCCCAGCACGTCGTCACCGGCGAGCAAGGTCTTGTCGGTCCATGCCGACGTGGCCTGCAGGGAGACCGGCCATTCGGCCAGGCTCCACAGATCCGAGCCCAGGGCGATGACCAGGACGTAGCGGCCCGCGCCGTCCCGGTAGACCTCGCGCACCTGCTCGAGGTCGTAGTCGCCGACGATGCGTCGGACCCGGCGCATCCGAAGCGCCGCGTCCATGTCCTTGACCGAGGTGAGGGTCTTGCGCCAGGCATCGACCACCGGTCCGCCCCAGGGTCCGCTGTAGCGCACGAATCCGTCGTCGGCGACCGGCACGTAGTCGTGGCTCAGATCGTGGATCGTCCCGGCCTTGCGCGCGGCCTTGCGCAGCTGCCACTCCAGCAGCGTGATCGCCTCGGCGTAGACGTCCCCGCGCGGGTCGTCGATATCCAGCTCGCCTTCGACGGTGCGCAGCTCGGACAGTTCCTTGCCGACCAGGTCCAGGTCGGTCACGAGCTGGGCGCCGGTGGTGCGCTGCTCCAGCTCGATCGGTGGCGCTGGCCGGGCGGGGCGGCACACCAGGTACCAGCCCGTCCCGGTGTCCGGTGTGCGTTCGTGCGCGGCCCGGATCTTGGCCATGCCTTCGGTGGTGTCGACGGCCAGCGCCGCGAACGCGGCCGGGAACTCCCCAGGCAGGCCCACCTCGATCGCGCTGGTGAGCCGGGCTTGCGCGGCGGGCCATTCGGTGACGGTGTCCGGGCAGGTGAAGGTGCGGTCGTAGGAGAGGGTCTGCGCGGCGTTAGCCGAGGTCTCCGTGTCGTCCAGCCACAGCGGGATGGGGCAGCCCACCACCTTCGCGATGTCGGCTAGGTCGAGCTGTCCAGCCCAATCGGCCTTCGGCTCGGCTTGGCCGTCGGGTTCGGAAACGGCGCGGGAGAACCAGCGGCGCAGCCCGTCGAACACGCTGCCGGCGCTGTCGAGGGAATCGTCGCGATCCCCGGAACCGGCGACGAGCCGGTACACGTACGCCAGTGGCTCGTGATCGAAGGCCGGGCTGGATTCGAGGTCTTCCTCGAGTGGCATAACGACCACGGCATCGGCCCACCACCGCGGTTCGATCAGCTCGGCGGCGTGCACCGCGAGCCGGTGCTTGTGGTGTCCGCGCGTGCCATCCAGCGGCTGCAGATAGATGACGTGGCCATGCTCGGTGTCCCACACGATCGCGTAGAAGGTGTGACGGCGGCCGAAACGACCCAGGGTGACGACTCCTCGTCGCAGCTCGGCGGCCGGGCCGCTGGCCGACGGGGCCCGCAACAGCCACAGCGAGTCTTGGCTGACCTCGCGGCGGGTGCGTTTGCACCAGACGTCAATGGTGGAGGCCCACCACAGTGGGCGGCCGTCGGCGTCGGTGCCATCCGGGCGCGGCAGTCCGGAGGGCTTGGCGGTGTGCAGGGCGCGGGCGCGCCCCTCGGAGATCCCGGCGCGGCGGGCGAACTGCGCCAGGGTGTGCGGTTGCCGATCCCACGGCTGACCCATGCGGTTCCCTTCTTAATGTCGAGCGGTTGCGCTCTCATGGTGCGAACGATACACCAGCTAGAGCGATACCACTCGCGATCAGTTCGCTTCCGCTAGTTCATCCGAGCGGTAAGGTGACAACCAGGTCATGCCGGGGGGTTCGTGTTGCGGGATAACCTTCGTTATCTGACAAGATCGCCTCCGGCGGCGACCGGCGAGCTGGGCGGACACTGTTGGGGCCCGTCGGTTCGTTTCCTGGTTATCTGGCAACTCGGAGGATGAGGACATGGCGTCGGCCGCCGGACAGCTCGACCGGGCGCATCCGCTCGCCCGGCCCATCGACGACTTTCTCGCCGACCTGGCCAACACGAACGCCTCCGCGCACACCATCCGCGCCTACCGCGGCGACCTCACCCAGTTCGCCGCCCACCACGACGGCGAACTCGAGGAGCTGACCGCTAAGCCGGTCCGGGCGTTCCTGTCCGACATCGCCGCGCTGGCGCCGTCGACCTGCAAGCGCAAACGCGCCGCGGTCGCGTCGTTCTGCAAGTGGGCCGTGCGGCACGAGGAGCTCGACGCGAACCCGATGGACCGCATCGACACCATCAAGGTGCCCAAGACGCTGCCGCGCCCGGCCGCGGCGAAAGACGTACAGAAGGTCCTCGGGACGATCTGCACCCGCCGGCCGCGCAAGGACGTGCCGCTCGACCGGCTGCGCGACCGGGTGCTGTTCGAGACCGCCTACGTCTGCGGCGCCCGCGCGGCCGAGGTGTGCGGGCTCTACGTCGAGGACTTCGACCTGCGCCTGGACGACGAGCACGTCCAGATCCACGGCAAGGGCGGCACCGTGCGCACGGTCCTGCTCGACGACCGCGGGTAGGCCCAGTGCTCCCGAACGTGTCTCCAGCCGCAAGGTAGAGCGTCCCCGCAGGTCAAGACGTTGGATTTGAGTGCCGTTCGCGGCACGACCAGTCCCAGGAGTTGTCTCTTGCGCACCGCTGACCAGAAACAACAGTCCGGTTGCGGCTGGGGACACGTTCGGGAGCACTGGGCCGGTTCGTACCGTCCACTCAGGACCCCACCCCCGGTACTTCCCACGCGGCAGGGGCTCGCGCGGGGCGACGTGGCTGAACATGGTCAACGACCAGGCGGCTGGGCTCGGCGCGAAGGTCGTGGCCGGCACTCCGCGCGATTCCCTGCACGTGCTTGATGTGCTCTACGACCGCGACGGCGGCGTCAAACCGCAGATGATCGTCACCGACACCGCCTCCTACCCGCTTGCGAGCTACCCAAGCTGCGCAACAAGGATCTAACCGTCAAACGGGCCGGCCTTGATTCCACCTGGTGGATTTTCTATCATCTTAGAAAGTTCCGTCTTCAAAACTATACGGTGAGGAAACACTGGCGAAGGGAGCGAGGCGATGAACGTGACCAAGACTGGTGCCGCCGTGGCACACGAGTTAAACACGGAAAATCTGATAAAATTGACACAACGGGACATTGGCGCAATTCATGTGAAAAACTTCTATCCGTCAGAGATTGTCAACAGCGTGGTGCAAAAAGTAGTTAATCACCAGTCGTTAGGGCATTACCACAAGAGACTTACCAGTAGCGTGAACAGGCTCCATATGCCCTACATCGACACTCGATGGGACATGCAATTGATAAACGAGTATCACGACGCTGCGTTGCCATCGATTTATGAGGTCCGTTCTATGTTCTACCCGTACCTGTGCCCGATTGACCACATCCGTTTATTGCTGGAAGAGCTGTGGCCATCAGGTGCCAACCTGCTCCGTCTGCGTGGACAGCCCTGTTTCGTGGGTGCATTTCGAGTATTTCAACCGACCACATCGGAGTTCTATCCACACAATGACCGAATTGACCAAGAAACAGATGCTCCGGAGATCGCTGGACTGACGGAGCAACTTGTGGCGAATGTTTACCTACAGGTAGCGGATGAGGGTGGCGACCTTCACTTGTGGTTGCGTGATCCGACAGAGCAGGAAAAGCAAACAATCGTTGAGGTGGAGGGTCTGGAGCCGGACTCGATCGAGCCACCGGCCCTGACCTTTTGTCCCAAGGCAGGCGACCTGATTATCTTTAGCTCGGCGATGTTGCATGCCGTCACGCCGGCCGTGGGTCGGCACCGAGTTGCCATGGCCTCATTCATTGGCTGCAAGACAATCGATGAACCACTGTTCTACTGGAGTTAATACTTCGCGACGTCGCGAGCAGCGACTTCTATGTGAGGCATGAGGAAATGCTCGTCAATGCATCGGATAGACACGCAGCCGCGCATCCTGATCGAATAGCGGTTGTGGCGGGCGACACGCAGATCACCTATAGTGGCCTGCGCGCTAGGTCGACGCGGTTGAGCGCACTACTGCGGGAGCATGGCATCGGTCCAGGAAAATTGGTTGCACTGTACTTCCCACGGATTGCCGACATCGTTGTGTGCATGCTTGGTGTTCTGCGCACCGGAGCCTCGTACATGCTGATTGAGGATGACAGTGACACAGCAGGTGGTTTGCGGCCGCTGGGCACGGCCAACGCCGATCTGACATTGACTACCCAAGAACGCTACAAGGAGAGCAGCAATGCTCTCGGCGCGCTGGTTGGTCGAGTCGAGACCCTGAACACCCTGAACGGAAAAAGTACTTCAGATAGAGATACCCCAATCGAACCGGCGACATCAGTCAGCGACGCGGATACGATAGCGTATGTCTTGTACACGTCTGGTTCCACTGGCGCACCGAAAGGGGTAGCTGTTACTCACGGGAACATCCAGCACTATACCGAGTCACTACTAAGTAGCCTACGGATCACCGAGCCCCTGGTTTATGCGCACGTTAGCACGCTATCCGCTGATTTAGGGAACAGCTGCTTGTTCTTGCCGTTGTGGACTGGAGGCACTATCCACCTGGTATGCAACGATGTCCGGAAAGACGCTGTCAGCCTCACGCGCTACCTACGCGCGGCCTCGGTTGATTTTCTCAAGATTACACCCTCGCACTGGAATGCTCTCTTCCAGGCGATGTGCAGTTTCCACGATAAGGATCCTTTGCTGCGGTACCTGGTGCTCGGGGGCGAGTTGTTGACCAGTCGATTGGCGCGAACCACGTTGCGGTCGCGCCTAACACAGATACTGGTAAACCACTACGGACCCACCGAAACGACCATTGGCGTCATCGCCAATGTGATAACGGACGAGGCACAACTTCCATCCGTTGACCGGCAATCGGTGCCCATTGGTTTTCCGTTGGGAGAAACAACGCTCCTGGTACGCGACCGGGAGGGCACCTACCACGCCACAGGCGCAACCGGGGAACTTTATATCGGTGGCCCCTCGGTGACTGCCGGCTATTGCGGCAACCCGACCGCGACGGCTGCCGCGTTCCGGATAGACGTCATCCCCAAACAACGCTTCTACCGAACCGGAGACGTCGTGCACATCACCGACGAAGGCGAGGTCACTTTCCTTGGACGGATTGACCGTCAGGTAAAGATCAGTGGCTACCGGGTAGACCTCGATCATTTGGAAACCATTCTGGCCGCACTACCTGGGATCCGCGACGTCGTGTGTTGTCAGGTCCAACATCATGGTCAGTCTTGGCTAGGCGCCATGGTCACGGCCAAGGTCGCCACCACGGAAGCCGATCTGCTGCAGATATTGCGAGCACAGCAGCCACTCTACCTTGTGCCTCACCGCATCGTGATCGTGAATGAACTCCCGCGCACTGCCAACGGCAAAACCGACCTCATGCAGGTGCGCGATGTGCTGGCAGCCAGCACGACGACCGTGAAGGCGCACCACGAAGATTTTGACCCGACAGTAGCTGAAGTGCTGCGTCTGTTTGGTAAGTATCTAGGCCATGACAATTTCACCATCGAAGACAATTTTTTCCATATCGGTGGAAACTCCATCGACGCCATTCAGGTGGTATCCGAACTCCAGGTCGCCGGTCACGCCATCACGGCGAGCTCATTCCTCCAGCAGTGCACCGTGGAGGGCGTCGCTGCCCAGCTGAAGCAGTCGGCGCCGGTAGTAAACAACAAAGACATGGTCATTTCCGACATGACAAGCATTCAGTTTTCCGATGCCCAGAAGTGGTTCTTTGAGCACCGCTTCTCCGATCCCAATCACTGGAACCAGGCTCTACTGCTGCAGGCACTCAGCGAGGTCAGTCCATCGTTGCTGCAGGAAGCGGTCTATGAAGTGGTGAAGCTGCATCCGTTGCTGCGGACGTCTTACCGCTTCGAGGGCGGTAATTGGCGGGCGGCCGCCGACGGTGCGACGGATCAGTGTTTCAGCGTCTCCCGCTGCACCAGCTTCAGCGAGGAAGACCTGGCCGCCCACATGCACGCTACCGCGCGCCGGCTGCACGTTGAGATCAACCTCGCCCGGGGACAAGTATTCCAGGTACACCTGTGCAAGGCACCACATCACCGCGACCAGATCCTGTTGATTGCCCATCACTTGTCGGTCGATGCGATGTCGTGGCGGATCATCGTGGCGGACATGGTCCGTGCCTACGGCGCACGGACCCGAGGAGAGCAGTACTATTGGTCACGTCCGACCTCGCTGTTCTGGGATTGGGTCCGTGACATAGCCGCCCGCTCATCTCGACTCGACTCTCATCATCAGCCTATCGCCTGCAGCACAACAGCGTCTAGCATACCGCCAGCGATAAATGCTGAGCGAACAGCGAGGACCGTGTGGTTGGCATTTTCCGGCGAGGAAACTTCTCTACTGGCCACGCGGGTTCCACAAGACTACGGCGTGTCTTTGCACACGGCCGTGCTCGGTGCGTTCCTGCACGCGCTTGCGGTGCACCGCGATCGCCATTGCTTGGCTGTCGACGTGGAAACCCATGGTCGCACCACTTCACGCAAGGTCGATGTCTCACGAGTGGTCGGTTGGTTCACCACTATGCATCGTGTGATGTTCGACGTGAACAATCATGACGTATACGCCACCTTACGAAGGGTTGACGCAGTATTGCGGGGATTGTCCGGTCACCGCCAAATCGCTAACGCCAACGATCTTCACCCGGAGAACGACGGACCGCTGATCTGCTTCAACTATCTCGGCCAGTTCCAATTCGCCCACGACGATGCTCTTCAATTGGAGCCATCCCGTTTCTCGATTGGTCCCGCCCGCGGCGATTCCAATGATCGGGTCCACGATTACAAACTTACCGCACGGATAGTGGCGGGTCACCTCGTGATTGACCTGACATTCTCCACCGAGCGGGACAACGATGACCAAATAATCCACCTTGTGCACGAGGTGCAAGCACTATTACTGCGCCTAGCAGGCAGCGCACCCGGTCGGGACCGCCGGTCACTCGTAGAATCAGGATCCAGCACGGGCCTGCTCTGCTATGTGCCGCGAGCCCTCGTGTTGAATCAGCCCCTACAGTCTCGACGGCACTACCGCGCCGTGCTGCTCACCGGCGCCACCGGCTTTCTCGGCGCTTACCTGCTGCATCAGCTTCTCACCACGACTCAGATACACGTTTACTGCTTGGTCCGCGGCCATGATGGAGACACCGCGGATCAACGGCTACGCTCGTTTTATGAGTGGTATTTTCCCCATGACCCGCTCAGCACTTACGAGAGCCGATACACTGTCGTTACAGGAGATGTCAGCAAACCTCTCTTGGGCACACCTCTTACAGTGTATCGCGAGCTGTGCTCAGGAATAGATGCAGTCTACCATCTCGCCAGTGACACTCGTCTATTTGGACGGTGGGAAAGTTTTTACAACACCAACGTCGTGTCGACGCAAACAGTTATCCAGCTGGCCACCACTATCCGACCCAAGGATCTCCACTACGTCTCCACCCTCGCCGTCTGCGGAACCAAGCAGCCTGGGGATGTCGCCCTGTTCACTGAAGATGACTTGGAAATCGGACAACAGTTCCTTAACGACTACGAACGTACCAAGTACTTGGCTGAGACACTGGTACGTCAACACATCGCGCACGGCAACATTGGCTTCGTATATCGCTGCGGCAATATCACTGGACACTCCCGCAGTGGTCGGTTCCAACATAACGCCAACGACAACCGATTCGTACAACAGCTACGAGCGCTGCTGGCTACAGAACGCGCTCCCAGCCAGTTAAATAACGACCTCATACTCAGTCCCGTGGACATGGTCGCAAGTGGCATACTTACGCTCTCACAGCGTGCAAACCTCTCCAGTGGAACCTTTCATGTGGATAGCGAACACGCCGTGCCCTACGCGTTGGTGCTCGAAACCCTTCGCAACCTGGGTTTCCGGTTGCATCCCACCGATCATGACGACATCGCCACGCTCCTTGCTGAGCATCGGGCCGACGAGGACCCTGACATTCAACTGGGTTATTTCTGGGCGCGCCGGCCGCCGCGAAACGTTCGAGTAGATCGATCTTGGACTCTACGGCTGCTACACAAGCAGGGAATCTCATTCCCTGTGTTGGATCAGCGGTGGCTCCGCAAATTCTTGCTACGCCTGGTGGATCAGGGTGCGTTACAGCAGATCCATCTTCAACAAACTTTGTGATAAACACCGAGTAAGCAACTCCGCCGGGAAAGGACCGCCGCAGCGTGGATCGCACCCGTATTGCCGTTGTGACCGGCGCCTCTTCCGGCATCGGGCGGGCAACGGCCCAACTACTCCTGCACGGCGGCATGCGCGTCGTCGCTAACGGCCGACGTGCAGAACGGCTCGCCGAACTAAGCGAAATGGTAAGCCTGGAAGGCAACCAGCTTATCGGCTTGCTAGGAGACATTCGCCAGCATGACCTCATCTTCCGCGCATTCGAAGCCGCCCGTACACGGTGGAATCAGACGCCCGATCTCGTAGTGCTCTGCGCCGGTCGGGGTCTGCCCGGCACCTTACTCGCCTCTGACAGCAACCAGTGGCACGACCTGTTAGAGCACAACTACTTGTCGATTATGTATCAACTCCGCGATGCGGCGCAGCTGCTCGTCACCGACGCGATGCAGAATCCGGCAAGATCACGCGACATCGTGATCATAGGATCCACCGTGGGACGCGTCATCTCCGCCGCCAACCCCGTCTACGGCTCAACCAAGTTCGCGATTCACTCCCTTGCCGAATCCTTACGCCAGGAAGTCTGCAGTTACAACATTCGCGTCACTCTTATTGAGCCAGGATTCGTCAAATCAGAATTTCAACGTAATGCCGGATACGACTTAGACTGGTTCGCCGCCATCGAGAAGCAGCATGGCCCCTTGCTCGTCCCAGAAGACATCGCCCGTACCATCGAATTTGTGACGTCTCAGCCCTCACACGTCCACATCGACGACGTCCGAATCCGCCCTACGAAACAACCCACCTAACTTGCGGTTATAGTAAACGTTCAGCTGCTGTGCTGAGCGTGGGATTGGACGGTGCTGCGCTGGGGGGTGATGTCGCGTTCGGAGCCAGCACCAGGATGCGCTGCGCTGGATGGTCTCCCCTGGTTTCCGATAATCTGCGCTTATCGGAAGCCAGAACCGGCGAGGGGGAGCGGCCCGTGAACGAGCTGGTTCCCCCGGACCCCACCGGGGTGGCGAGGGCTGCGGAGGCACTGCGAGACCGGACTCGCATGCTGGCCGAGGGCTCTCGCGCGGCCAACACGCTGAAGGCCGACGCCGGCGACATGGCGCAGTTTCAGGTGTGATGCGCCGAGCAAGTTCCGCCGCTGGAGGCGCTGCCAGCCCAGCCGATGACGGTGGCGCTGTATCTGGCCGTGCTGACCGATGTCCGTACGCCCGCCACGATCCGCCGGCGCATCGGCTCCATCAGCGTCGTGCACTAGCTGGCCGGCTTCACCTCACCGACGGGCGACGCCGTGGTGCAGGCGGCACTCCCGGCGCCGGCCGGTCTGGCAGCCAACGGGATCTGCGGGTGCGTGGCGGCGACTCCCGGCGTGGAACTATTTCGATGACCAACACCCCAACCTGTCGTGGGCACCCGGTCGTTGTAGAACGGGGCCATGCCGACAAATGATCAGACTGGTCTGGTGATCCCGGTGCCGGCGGCGGATGCGCTGCTGGCGTCGGTGGGAGCTCGGTACCCGGGGACGGTGCGCAAGGGTGTGCCAGCGCACGTGTCGCTGCTGTATCCGTTCGTTGCTGCGGCCGAGCTCGATGAGCAGGTCACCAGTGCGTTGGGCGAGCTGCTCGACGGGCATGCGCCACTGCCGGTTCAGTTCGCGGAGTGCTACCGCCGCGACGGGTTCGTGGCCTTGCTTCCTGACCCGATCGATGGGCTCAAGGAGCTCGTGAGCAAGACGCGTCGCCGGTGGCCTGATGTGGTGCCCTATGAGGGAGTCTACGTGGACGTCGAGCCGCACCTGACGGTTGCCATGCGCTGCTCGGAGGAGACGGCCGTGGCGATCGAGCAGGAAGTGATCGCGCAGCTACCGATCTCGGCTGAGCTGCGCGAGGCGTGGCTCGTGGCTTTCGAAGGGCAGTGGACGTTGCGGGGACGGTTCGAGTTCGGCGCCGGTCACTAACTCTGCAGGGTTCGGCGCAGCTCGTCGCGGGTAAGCGCGTCGGACACCTGGGTGAGCCAGCGGAGTTCGCTGGGTAGGTCGTCGTGCTGGGTGGCTGCATCCCCTGCGACCGAGTACCAGCGGGGCGGCATGCCGTGTCGCCGCCGGTGCAGGGCAGCGTGGATATCGGCCGCCTCAATGGCGGCCGCGCGACGCTGGCTGGTGAGTCCGGCGGCGTCGGCCTGGTCGCGGTGTTTACGGGTGTCGGCGGGATCGCGGTAGGGCTGGAGTGTGAGGAGTCCGTCCCGGATGGCGATCACCCGCCGGTAGAGCCGTTCAGAGGTCTCGCCAGGCGGCGACGGGCTCGGCGGACAGTCGGATGTGGCGAGCGCTATGTCGGGCAGGGCCTCGTGCAAGGTCTCCCATAGTGGTCGCAGCCGCCGTAGAGAGCGCCGGTGCCAGAAGCCGCGGATGAGGTGTTCCAGCCGTGGGCCGAGCGTGGGCAGGGTTGTACCAAGGATGATGAGGAGCACGGCCAGGGCGGGCATCCCGACGGCGAAGGTGCAGCTGACCGTGGCGAATGCCGATGGGCAGTGGGGCTCGGCTGTGGAGGCGGTGATGAGTTCGCTGACGACGCTGATCACTTTCTCGATCAAATAGCCGGCGGCCAACACACACCCGGTGGCAATGAGGATCATGCCCAGCCGCAGCCAGGCCCGCCCGCCGCGGATCGAGCGCAGCGCGAGTGTCGCGAGGTCGACCACGGCGGATCCGAGGTAGCTTGCGTAGACCAGCGTGTAGACGGCCAGTGTCGGTTGGCTGCGGTAGAGCCCGGTGAAGATCCCGGTGCCGGTGGGTGGGCTGCTGGCGAAGAACATCACGGCCATGACGCCGATGGCAATCAGCAGGGTGATGAGCCGAACCCGCACCTTCGCGGGCACCTGCTCTGGGGGGTGGCTGACGTAGAGCATCAGGTGCAGGCACCCGAAGGCCGCGACCAGCGTGCATACGTTGGACAGCAGCCTGCCGAGACTGGGCGCCAGCGCGCTTTCCAGGGCCTGGGTCGCGGGGGCAAGGAAGACGAACGCAAACCCCAATGCGACAGCGATCACGATGAGGGGGAGCTCGCTGGGTTTGCGCTGTCCATGAGCGCGGAGCGCACCGCGGTAGCCGGCGACGAGGAAGGCCATGAGTCCGGTGGACAGGAACAGGGCGGACACGCCCATCGTCACTCTCCGAAGATGTACTCAACGCGGGTGAGTCGCTGCGCGGCGGCTGGGGGTACGACGTCAATGGCATGCTGGGGACGCACGCGGACCCGTTGATGGATCAGCGACGCGATCGTCTCAGCCTCGTGTTCCTCGGCTTCGCCCGTGCTGCGGTCAAGCAAGTGCGCGAACGCGGCGGGTGCGAGGTCGGGCGCGATGCGTTGTGCTTCGTCCTCGGAGAGCACACAGCGGCCTCGATGCTGGGAGATCATGTGCCCGATCTCGTGCAGGATGATGTGATCCTGGTGGAAGCCGCTGGTGTTCTCGGCGTAGGCGATCACGTCGTGATCGTCGCGCTGCTGCCAGGCGCCACAGCTGTCGCCCACGGTCCAGGAGATAGCACAGAGATCGATGTCGCGACGGCGGTGGCGTTCCAGCCGGTCGAGGAACTGGTTGATGTCCCAGGGGTAAGGGACGCCGGTGTGCTGGAGGAGGTCGTCTACCCGCTGTTGACAGCGGGCCCGGAGCCCGGACCACTCCACCGCGGTAGTCACCCTTCCCGCTGGGGTCGACCGGGGAAGCGCGGGCCGAACGCACCAGGGTGTCGCTCCCCTTGAGTGGGCGCCTGCGAGGAGCACGGTCTCATGCGTCGTCTCTGGTAGTGGGCTTGCGGCGCCGTCGGGTCGCCCGCGGCTGCTCGTCAT
>Ga0190267_10000103_pt1 | contig 16980 bp, 13 predicted proteins | sample Popmic239T_FD_140332 | JGI IMG/M metagenome (GOLD analysis project Ga0190267, IMG submission 140332) | Populus adjacent soil microbial communities from riparian zone of Oak Creek, Arizona, USA - 239 T | ecosystem: Environmental > Terrestrial > Soil > Riparian zone | place: USA: Arizona... | reverse complement strand
TGCAGCGACAGGTCGGTGGTGAAGGTCACGTTCAGGCGCGTCTCCAGCGCCAGCGTGGTCTGGTCCAGCTCCGACAGCACGTAGCGCCGCCCGAAGGTCTCGGTGGCCGCCACGTCCGCGCGCGACAGGATGTACTGCGCGCCGGAGTGCGCGCGCGTCACCGACGGCGACAGCGTAAGGTTCCAGCGCGGGTCGGGCTTGAAGGTCAGGTCGGTGGCCGCCTGGAACTGCCAGCCGCCCTCGTCGTCGGACTGGTAGAACACCCCGCCGCCGCCCGAGACCTTGCGGCGCTCGTCGGAGCTGAACCCCCCGCTCACGCGCCAGTTGCCCGGGCGCCGGGCCAGCGGCCCGCCCCAGGTAAGGCGGTCGTCCAGCGAGCCCGGCAGGGTGGTGCCCACCGAGGCGTCGACGGCCCAGAAGTTCAGGAGCTGCCCGTAGCCGTTGAGGGTGAAGTTGTTGTAGATGTGGTCGCCGTCGTAGTTCCACTCGCCGCGGGCGTAGCCGTTGAGCTGGTAGTTGCGGAACGTCTTGCCGGGCCGGCTCTCCACGTACTGCAGCGTACCCTGCAGGTCCGCGCGGTTGGCGCGGTACTGAAAGCCCATGTCGTTCACGTCGTAGCCCGGCGTGGTGGTGCCCACCAGCAGGGCCGGGCGCCAGTGGCGGCCGGGGCGGTACGAAAGCTGGAACTCCGTCGACACGCCGCTCAGCGAGGTACGCATGCTGTCGAAGCGCACCTCGTCCTGGTCCGGCCGCTGAAAGTAGTGGAACGACTGCACCAGCTGCGTGCGCGCGATGGCCCGCCGGTCGCCGCGGATGTGGCTGCCGGTGACGAAGCCGCGCAGCTGCCACACGCGGTTGTTCCACTGGTGGCGAAAGTCCAGGCCGCCGTTGTACGCCGCGCTGTGCAGCCGGTTGCGCAGCACGTCCTCGTCCAGGTCGCGGTTCACGGCGGTGAACATGCCCCCCACCACCGTCTGCCCGGCGCGCATGTCGCGCCGCACGCGGCCCACGAAGTAGTTGCTCAGCGGCTCCACCGCCTGCCGTCCCGTCAGCGAGTCGCCCTCGGCGTCGACGTCCAGGAAGCGCGCCTCTTCGCGGCGGGTCACGGCGTTCAGCATCCCCACCGACCAGCCGCCGCGGGTGCGACCCGAGACCTTGGCGGCGCCCAGGATGCGCGCCTCGCCGGGAACGTCGGCCACGTCGTAGCCCACGGGCACCTGCGGCGCGCGGCCGATGCGGCGCGAGTAGAAGGCCGTGTTGCCGCCGCCCGAGCCGAAGTTGAAGATGTCGGCGCCCTCCACGAAGAAGGGGCGCCGCTCCTGGTAGCGCGTCTCGATGGCGCTCAGGTTCACCTCGGCCGGGTCCACCTCCACCTGCCCGAAGTCCGGGTTGATGGTGGCATCCAGGGTGAGGTCCGAGGTCAGCCGGTACTTGAGGTCGGCGCCCACGGAGGGCGAGTACTCGCGGTCTTCGCGGAACGGGTTGTCGCCCCGCTCCACGTGCTCGGCCTTCATCACCGTGTACGGCAGGATCTCCAGCCGCTTGCCCGTGCGCACGTTCTGCAGGCCGGTCAGGTGGCCGAAGCGGGGAATGCCGCCCGGCTGGCTGCGCGGGGTGAAGGCGAACACGGCGAACTCGCCCTTGCGGGCGATCTGCCGCTCCACCTGGATCCCCCACGTCTGCGCCGCGGCCGTGTTGAAGCGGATCTGGCTGAAGGGGATGCGCATCTCCGCCGTCCACCCGCCGCTGTCCACGCTGGTCTCGCCGGTCCACACCGGGTCCCACGAATCGTCCTCGCCCGTCTCTTCGCTGCGGGTCTGGTCGCGCCGCACCCCCGAGGGGTTGAGCTCGAAGCCGAAGGCGGTGCGGTGGTCGTGGTAGCTGTCCAGGATGACCGTGAGCCAGTCCGAGGCCTCCATGCTCATGTCGCGGCGGCCCAGGCGGGTGCTCACCCGGCCGGTGTCGTGCAGGCGCACGCCCAGGTACAGCGCCTCGTCGTCGTACAGCACCCGCACCTCGGTGCGCTCGCTGACGGGCTGACCCTCGGCCGGGTCCAGCTGGGTAAAGGCGGTGGCGGGCGTGGCGGCGCTCCACGCCGCGTCGTCCAGGCGGCCGTCCACGCGCACGGGGCCGGAGGCGCGCACGGCGCCCAGCACGGCGCCGCCGTGGGCGTCCGCGGCGGAGGGGGCGGCCGGCGTTCCCTGCGCCGCGAGGGCGGCCGGGACGGCGGCGAGCAGACAGGCGGACAGGACTGCGTAACGCATGGGCGAAAGCGTGCGTTCCAGAGACATGGGGACGAGGCGGTTCCTGTCGAGGGAGGGACCTCGCGGGCGGGCGTACCGGCAACGGACGAACGCACGGCACGCCCTTCGGCGCGCCGTGCTCGTCCCGCTGCTTGCCCCAAATATCACCCGGAAAGGCGCATCTGACAAGGTGGGGACCCCGTACCGCATTGGCCCGCAAGGGCTTGCGGGGCCTCCCCCGGCGGCGCCCGAGAGCGCGCCACCCCCTCCCGCGAACGGCGCGGGAGGGGGAATACACGACACGGGCTCCGGGGTGCTTCGGCCGGGTTCGGCGCGAGCGGCGGACGCCCCCACCGGGCTCGTAAACCTCGCCCACCTCCCCCAAAACTGCTGGGGGAGGTTGGTGCGCCCGAAAGGTTATCAAGCGCGACCGAATTCTCCCCTCTCCGCGAGGAACGAGCGGGGAGGGGCAGGGGGAGGGCCCCTCTCGGACGCAGTGAGATGCTCGTCGTCGAACCCCGGACCGTCGGAGTACCTCCCCCAGCGGTTTTGGGGGAGGTCGCGAGGCGACGAGCGGGTGGGGGCGCCCGCGGACGCGCCCGGTCTCTTGTCGAAGCGCGACCGAATTCTCCCCTCTCCGCGAGGAACGAGCGGGGAGGGGCCGGGGGAGGGGCCCCTCGCGGGCGCAGCTCGGATTCCTTCGTCGAGCCCCGTCGGAGCCGTCTCCCCGCCCTCATCCCCCGTTCGCCGCGCCGTCGTTGACAACTTCTGGACCGGCGCCTAGCTTGGGACCTCTCCCCGTTCGCCTGCTACACGCCTGCGCGCCCCCCGGTAACCCGCATGATGTTCGCCGCCTTTCCAGGCCGGCTAGCGCGCCGCGCGCCCGCCGCAGTCCTTGCCGCAGGCGCATCCGTGCTGGCGGTGGCCGCCTGTGCCTCGCTGGGCGGGGGCGGAGGCGACGAGCTGGTGCTGGGGCTGGCGGTGCCGCTGACGGACGGCGCGGGAAACCCGGACGTGTACGGCGTGCGCTCGCGGATGGGCGCCGAGCTGGCGGTGGAGGAGCTGAACGCGGCCAAGCTGTTCGGCGGCGCCACGCTGTCGCTGCGCGTGGTGGACGACAAGGGCAACCCCACGGCCGCCATCGCCGCGGCGGACTCGCTGGTGCGGGACGCCAGCGTGCTGGCCGTGGTGGGGCACGTGTACTCCGGCGCCACCATCGCCGCGGCGCAGCAGTACACGGGCCGGCTTCCCGCCGTGGCCACCAGCGCCACCAGCCCCGAGATCAGCAAGCTGGGCGGGTGGATCTTCCGCGTGGCCAGCAGCGACTCGGCCAACGCGGTGGCGCTGGCGCGCGCGGCCAACGGCATGGGGCGGCGCATCGCCGTGCTGTACGCCAACGACGACTACGGCCAGGGGCTGGCCCGCAACTTCGCCAGCGCGCTGCGCGCGGCGGGGGGCACGGTGGCGGCCATGGACCCGTTCCTGGACGACACGCAGGACTTTACCCCGTACCTGCGGCGGATGAAGGACCGCGGGGTGGACCTGGTGTTCGTGGCGGGGCTGCAGGACCCCGCCGCGCGCGCCATCACCCAGGCGCAGCAGGTGGGGCTGGCGGCGCGCTTCCTGGGCGGCGACGGCATCGAGGGGCTGGGCACCATGGGCCCGCGCTTCGACGGCACCGCCGTGGGCGTGCTGTTCCACCCGCAGATGTCGGATTCGGCGCGCGCGTTCGTGGCGCGCTACCGGGCGCGGTACAAGGAAGATCCCGACTCGCAGAGCGCCCTGGCGTACGACGCCGTGCGGCTGCTGGCGCGGGCGCTCCAGGCGGGGCACCGCGACCCGGCCGCCATCCGGCGCTGGCTGGAGGGGGTGGGGGCGGAGCGGGGCGGCTCGCCCGCGTTCGAGGGGGTGGCCGGGAGAGTGGCTTTCGACCAGAACGGAGATCCGGTGAACAAGCGGTTCACGTTGGGAGTGATCCGGGGCGGCGGCATCGTGCTGCCGGAGGCGGCCCGATGATCACGCGGTGGAGCGTGCCCGGCGGGCGCGGAATGTTCGACACCCTGCGCAACCGGCTGCGGGCCGGCGGCGCGCTGATCGTGCTGCTGGTGCTGCTGGGCGCCGCGGTGGCGGTGTGGAGCCTGGACCGGGTGTCACGCGACACCGAGAAGCGGCTGAACGACCTGCGCCGCAGCTCCGAGATCGGCACCATGCTCGAGGCGCTGATCCTGAACCAGATCGCCGCGGGCGAGCGCTACCTGGTGACGCCCGACGCGCAGTTCCAGCAGCAGTACGCCGAGTACGGCCGCCGCGCGCACGAGCAGCGGCGCCAGTACAAGGACCTGGAGGACCTGACCACCGCCGAGCAGCAGAAGATCACGGCGCTGGAGCAGACCCACCAGCGCATCGAGGTGGAGTACGCGCTGGCCCACGCGCAGGTGGACGTGGGCGACCGCGAGGGCGCCCTGCGCCGCGTGGCCGCCGTGCGCCCCCAGACGCAGCAGCTGGAAGAGGCGATCCGCGAAATCGGCCAGACGCAGGCGGAGAAGGTCTCCGCCGCCGCGGCCGACATGCGCCGCGAGACGCTGCGCTGGATGCTGATCCTGGTGCTGGTGGCCATCGGCGCCGCGCTGGCCACGGCGGCGCTCATCAACATCGCCATGCGCTGGTGGATCCAGCGGCCGCTGGACACGCTGGCCGGCAGCGCGCAGGCCCTGGGGGCCGGCGACCTGCGGCAGCGGATGAACGGCGAAGGGCACGCCATGACGCGCGAGTTCTCCGCGCTCTCGGTGACCTTCGACCAGATGGCCGGGCAGCTGCGCACCATCGTGGGCGAGACGGTGGGCACGGCGGAGCGCATCAGCAACTTCGCCTCGGACCTGTCCAGCATCAGCGAAGAGGTGGCGGCCAGCAGCGGCGAGGTGGCCACCGCCATGGTGGGGATCGCCAGCGGCGCCGAGAGCCAGTCGCACGGGCTGCAGGCCACCAAGGACGCGCTGGAGGAGATGGGGCAGCGCTCCACCGAGATCGTGCAGGCCTCGCAGATGGTGAGCTCGCTCTCGCAGCAGATCCACCTGGTGGCCGCGCAGAGCCGCACCGAGGTGGGCTCCGCGCTGCAGCGGCTGCTGGAGATCCGCGGCGTGGTGACCGACAGCGCCGCGCGGGTCACGGAGCTGGAGCAGGCGTCGCTGCAGATCGACCGCTTCGTGGAGACCATCACCGCCATCGCCCGGCAGACCAACCTGCTGGCGCTCAACGCGGCCATCGAGGCGGCGCGCGCGGGCGAGCACGGCCGCGGCTTCGCGGTGGTGGCCGAGGAGGTGCGCAAGCTGGCCGAGGGGAGCGCCCGGGCGGCCAACGAGGTGGCGCAGAACGTGTCCGGCATCCGCACCCGCATCGGTGACGTGGTGCAGACCATGTCGCGCGGCACCGAGAAGGTGCAGGACGTGGAGGAGGTCTCGCGCGGGGCCGACAGCGCGCTGGAGCAGATCCTGGCCGCGGTGGACGGCGTTCGCCTGGCCGCCGACCAGGTGGCCGAGGCCGCCGCCCGCAACGCCGGCGCCATGGGCGGCGTGGAGGCCGCGCTGGCCGAGGTCTCCGGCACCGCCGAGTCGCACGCCGCCAGCGCCGAGGAAGTCTCCGCCGCCGCCGAGGAGCAGTCCGCCGCCACGCAGGAGATGTCCGCCAGCAGCGCCGAGCTGCTGCACGCCGCCGAGCGGATGCGCGAGCTGGTGAGCGGGTTCCAGACGTGAGGAAGTGCGTTGAGTGCGTGAGTGCGGAAGTGCGGAAGTGCGAGAGTGCGGAAGTGCGAAAGTGCGAAAGTGCGAAAGTAGGTGATACGATGAGGCCCGCTCCCTGGTTGGGGGCGGGCCTCGTCGCGTGGGCGTGGTAGCGGATCGGAGAGATGGGGGAGCCTCGACACAGTTCGAGCTGCGTCCGACGGGGCCCCCTCCCCCCGGCCCCCTCCCCCGCTGTCGCGGGAGAGGGGGAGAATTCGCTTCCGCTGCGACGGCCGACGTGCCACCCTCATATCACACCATGACACATCACACCGTCTCCGTGCTCGCCATCATCCGTGCATGCCGCTCAGGACGCGTTTTCCTCGCAAACCTGGCCCCATCCTTCCCACAGGACCGCCCAGCTTCGCCCCCCATCATAGGAGATCTCAATCGTAAGGTACTCCCAGTGGCAGGTTACGTCCCCCGTTCCCCCGTCACCGTCACCGGTTCCGCCGCAATCCATCATGTACGTGTCGGACGGCGCGCCCTCACGGTCCGGGTCCCTGGTCAGCCGGGTGAGCGGTTCGGTGTCCTCTTCCAGAACCGGTCCGGCCACCGAATCGCTCGTGACGTACTCTCCGCCATCGTCCCAGGTTGGCGGATCGTCCGTGATGCCGCAGGAGGTCCTGACCGACTCCAGAACACCGTCATATGCGACCGGATGGTAGTGGTAGGTCCGGCTACCTCCCCACAGCAGCGTTGCGTAGCAATGAACCAGGATTCGTGCGCCACGCCACCGCATGGTCCCATCCAGCGAGAGCGGGTTGGGCTCCGGCGTCGCCACAAACCAGGCGTAGCTCGGCCCACCCAACGCACCACCTGCGGTATTCTGCCAATAGGTTTCGAATGGCTTTCCACGGAACACGACCGGCTGGTAATTGTCGAACCGCGGCCGGAGCGTACCGGGACAGCTCACGTCTCTCTGCCCTACCGCCGGAAGCGGCAGAATGGAAAGGCCGATAAAGACCGCGATCCAGGGGAATGGGCGCATGGCGACCTCGCGTCTGAACAGGGATACTTATGCTCGTCTAGAGATCTCTTTGCCCTCGCCTGTTGCGGCGTTCCTGGCGCCGGCGCAGGGCGACTTCGCGGCCCGGATGAGGCAATCCGCCTTTCTCAAGGACTTCGTCAGGCACGGTTTCCCACGCGGGTGCCCAGACCTCTTCCAGCACCGCTTGCAGCTGCGGGTCATCGAATTCAAAGAGATATCCGAAACGCTCGCCCGGCGCGGGAAACTGAAAGGTCTGCAGCATCTCCGTCCGCACGTCCTGCCGCACCATCCGCAGCAGCCGCTCGAGCGCATCCGGGTCCACGTCCGGAACGACCTTCGCCCGTTCCTCTGCACTCAAGCGGAAGTCACGGTCCGGCACTTCGAGCCGGAGGGGGAGCATCTCGGGTGTGGTCATCAGAGTTCCCTGCGCATGTTCACAGCCAAGCAGCAGGGCCATGGAGCCCGCCACCAGAATGCACCGGTGAGCCGGCCATCGCACCGCCTTAAACATCACAATCCTCCAGCGTTCTTCGTCTCTGTTTCCATCTGACCAGAGACGGATAAGCGCATAAGGAGCTTTCGTCAACGAAAAGTTTGTTTCCCTTGAATAATTGGTTTCGGGTGCTCAGCCCCGGCCTGGAGCCGCTCCGCGCAACTCCCGGTAACCGGATATCATCCAGCACCTTGTCCCGCAATGTCACGGGGCTGGCGCAGTTCTCGCACTTTGAGCGGACAAAAGCGGGGGCTGGGGGAGGCGGATTTTTCCGAACGGACGACACACGACGGCCAGGGCCCGCGGGCGGCGCAGCACCCCGCACACGGCGGCCGGACGACCCCGACGCGATGCTCAAGACGGTAGCGCTGCGCTTTGGCGCGGACGAAGACGACACGCCGCTGCGGTTCACGCCGGGCCCCATGACCGTTTTCGTGGGACCCAACAACTCGGGCAAGAGCCTGGCGCTGCGCGAGATCGAGGACTTCATCGAGACCGGCGGCGAGTCGCTGCGCCACATCGTGCGGCGGCTGGAGCTTCTGCTGCCGCCGGACGACGAGGTGCAGAGCATGGTCCTTTCCCGCGCCATCGGCGACGGCGAGGCGGAGGGGAGCGTGCGGGTGCTGCGCCTGCGCCACTCCGGTGAGTACGGGCGCCGCCGGGCCACCGACGTCGCCGAGCCGGTGGTGGAGCAGGTGGTGGACCTGCACGCCCTGCTGCAGACCACCGCCTACTCCGACAACCCGTCCGACGAGGACCTGGACCGGCTGTGCCGCGACTTCCTGGCCCTGTTCACCCTGCGGCTGGACGGGCAGACGCGGCTTGCCCTGCTGCATCCCCAGGCCGCGGACGACCCGGAATCGCATCCCACCAACCACCTGGGCGCGCTGTTCCGCGACGACGAGGCCCGCACCCTCATCCGCGAGATCACGGCGGACGCGTTCGGCCTGTACTTCGTCATCGACCCCACCGAGGGCACGCACCTGCGCGTGCGCATGTCGGAGCGCGCGCCCATGGACGACGACGAGGAGCAGTCCATCAGCGACCGCTCGCGCGCCTTTCACGGCCGGGCCAGCGACATCGACCAGATGAGCGACGGCGTGCGTGCCTTCACGGGCCTGACCGCCGCCGTGCTGAGCGACGACTACCGCATCATGCTGGTGGACGAGCCCGAGGCGTTCCTGCATCCGCCCCTCATCCGCAAGCTGGGCAAGCGGCTCACGCAGCTGGCGGCGGAGCGCGGGGCAAACGTGCTGGCGGCCACGCACTCGCCGGACTTCGTGATGGGGTGCATCACCAGCGGGCAGGCGGTGAACATCGTCCGGCTCACCTGGCGCAAGAACGTTCCCGGCGCGCGGCTGCTGAGCGCCGACAAGCTGGAGACGATGATGCGCGACCCGCTGCTGCGCTCCACCGGCGTGCTGGGCGCGCTCTTTCACGAGGGCGCGGTGGTGTGCGAGGCCGACGCGGACCGCGTGTTCTACGCGGAGGTCAACGAGCGGCTGCTGGCGCACCGGGCCGGTGGCGCGGACGGCGTGGTCTTCCTGAACGCGCAGAACAAGCAGACGGTGCGGCGCATCATCCGCCCGTTACGGGAGATGGGGCTCCCCGCGGCGGCCGTGCTGGACCTGGATCTGCTCAAGGGGCGCGAGGACTTTCGCGACCTGCTGCGCAGCGCCTTCGTCCCCGAGGTGTTCTGGGAGCCGTGGGAGGAGCAGCGCCGCCGCCTGCACCAGCAGATCAACAACGCCGACTACAAGGCCGGCGGCATTCAGCGGCTCACCGGCGAGGCGCGCGCCCTGGCCGACACGCTGCTGACCAGCCTTTCGGAGTACGGCGTGTTCCTGGTGCCGTACGGCGAGCTGGAGTGCTGGCTGCCGGAGCTGGAGGTGGGCGGCCACGGGCCGGAGTGGCTCACGCAGGTGTTCGCGCGCATGGGCACCGACCCGGGCGAGGCGGGCTACCAGAAGCCCACCAGCGGCGGCGTGTGGCGGTTCATCCAGCGCGTGGCCATCTGGGTGGCGGACCCGCGCCGCAAGGGCATGCGCGACGAGCACGTGCCGCTGGACCACCTGCTGGCCCCGCCGGCGGAGGAGGAGAAGGGGCAAGCGGAGACGCCGGAACCGGAGAAGCAGGTGGCGGTCGCGTAGAAGTGCGTGAGTGCGGGAGTGCGGGAGTGCGGGAGTGCGGGAGTGGATGCGTCGTCCACTCCCGCTTTTTCTTCGTGCCCCCCGGTGTCATCCTGAGGGAGCGCACACCCGCAACTGTCCCCACCACAACAGCTTGCGCGCGACCGAAGGATCTTTGTCGGGTCGCGCGAGGCCTAGCCCAGGCGAGCCGTTCAGGTCTCTCGGTCAAGAGCCGGCTCTCACAGAACGCGCTCCACGCGGAGTCAACGGGGTTCTTCCAGCCGCTCGCTGTCATCCTGAGGGAGCGCACACCCGCAACCTTCCTGACTCCAAGAGCCTGCGCGCGACCGAAGGATCTTTGTCGGGTCGCGCCGGGCCCAGCCCCCGGGAGCCGTTCAGGGCCGTCGGAACGAGCCGGCTCTCAAAGAACGCCTCACACGGAGTAAACGGGGTCAACGGAGTTTTTTCTTCCCTCACCTCGGGGATCCGCGCTTATAATGGGGGTCCGGTCGATGAAGGGTTGGGATTCCCCGCGGAGAGAGCGCCAGATGACGGATTCCACCAGCAGGTCCTACGTGCCCGCGGCGGGAAAGCACTGGCGGCTGCCGTTCTACGACCTGATCGCGAAGCTCCTGGGCGCGGACCAGGCGAGGCTCGTCTTCGTGCGGCAGATGGACTTGCAGCCTGGACACCGCGTGCTGGAGATCGGCTGCGGCACCGGCAGCCTGATGCTCCTGGTCAAGCAGCGCGAGCCCGCCGCCGAGGTCGTGGGGCTGGATCCGGATCCCGCCGCGCTGGCGATCGCGGGGCGCAAGGCGGAGCGGGCGGGGATCGACCTCCAGCTGGACCAGGGGTTCGCGGACGAGATGCCGTACCCCGACGGCTCATTCGACCGCGTGCTGTCGTCGTTCATGTTCCACCACCTGTCGACGAAGGTGAAGGAAAACACGCTGCGCGAGGTGCGGCGCGTCCTGAAGCCCGGCGGCCAGTTCCACATGGTCGATTTCGCCGGCCCCGGCGCCGGCCACCGCGGCTTCATCGCCCGCCACGTCCACGCCAACCACCACCTGCGCGACAACGACGAGGAGCGCGTCCTCGGCTTCCTGCGCGATGCCGGATTCGCGGAAGCGAAGGTGGAAGGGCACACGAAGTCGCTTCTCGGCGGGATCACCTGTTACTCGGCCGCCTCTCAGCCCCTCGACTCCGTTGACTCCGTTGACTCCGTGTGAGGCCGATCCGTTTCGGGGTCCGCCCTTGCATCGAAGTATGATGGTCATCATATTACAGGCATCATCCAGTGGGGGTGCCTGAACCGGGAGAGGATCCGATGGCCGACGCATACATCATCGACGCGGTGCGCACGCCACGCGGGCGGGGCAAGAAGGGCAAGGGCGCGCTCACGGAGATCCATCCACAGGAGCTGCTGGCGCAGACGCTCCAGGAGATCGCCCGGCGCACGGAGGTGGATCCCGCCGACGTGGACGACGTGGTGGTGGGCGCCGTGTCGCAGGTGGGCGAGCAGGGCGCCAACATCGCCCGCAACGCCGTGCTGGCCGCCGACTGGCCGCTGCACGTGGGCGGCGTGTCGCTCAACCGCTTTTGCGGCAGTGGCTTGCAGGCCGTGAACTTTGCCGCCATGGGGGTGATGAGCGGCGCGCAGGACGTGGTGGTGGGCGGCGGCGTGGAGAGCATGTCGCGCGTCCCCATGGGCAGCGACGGCGGCGAGGGCGACGGGATGAACCCGCACCTGCGCCGCAAGCACGCCCAGGTGCCGCAGGGCATCAGCGCCGACCTGATCGCCACCATGGAGGGCTTCTCCCGCGAGGAGCTGGACGCCTTCGCGCTCCGCTCGCAGCAGCGCGCGGCCCAGGCGCAGCGCGAGTGCCGCTTCTCGCGCTCGCTCTTCCCGGTGCGCGACCCGGAGACCGGCGCCGTGGCGCTGGAGAAGGACGAGTTCCTGCGCCCGGAGACCACGATGGAGGCGCTGGCGGGGCTCCCCGCCGCCTTCGAGGCCGCCGGCGCGCACGCCGCGGGGCCCAACGGCGAGACGCTGGACCAGATCGCCCTGGCCCGCTTTCCGCGCGAAGGCGGCATCCGCCACCTGCACACCGCCGGCAACTCCAGCGGCATCGTGGACGGCGCGGCGGCGGTGCTGCTGGCGTCGGAGGCGTACGTCCGCGAGCACGGGCTGCGCCCGCGCGCCCGCATCCGCTCGATGGCGATCTTCGCCGAGGACCCGGTCATCATGCTCACCGCGCCCGCGGAGACCGCCCGCAAGGCGCTGCGCAAGGCGGGGATGCAGGCCGCGGACATCGACCTGTGGGAGATCAACGAGGCGTTCGCTGCCGTGCCGCTGCAGACCATCCGCCGGCTGGAGATCGACCCCGAGCGGGTGAACGTGAACGGCGGCGCCATCGCGCTGGGCCATCCCCTGGGCGCCACGGGCGCGATGCTGCTGGGCACCGCGCTGGACGAGCTGGAGCGCCGCGGCCTGGCCACCGCCCTGGTCACACTGTGCATCGCGGGCGGGCAGGGCGTGGCGACGGTCATCGAACGCGTCTGAACCGGGAGGACGAGGATGGCGGTGAGCGACGAGGCGGCGGTCCGCACCCGGACCATCACGTGGCAGGATCCCGTTCCGGGCGCGCAGGCCGGCGCCCGGATGGCGGGGCTGGACTACCTGCGGGCGATGGCGCGCGGCGAGCTGCCGCCTCCGCCCATGATGGCGACGCTCGGGTTCGCCATGGGCGAGGTGGAGGAGGGGCGCGTGGTGTTCCATGCCGATCCCGACGAGTACCACTACAACCCCATCGGCGTGGTGCACGGCGGGCTGGCCGCCACCATGGCGGATTCGGTGATGGGGTGCGCCGTGCACTCCACCCTGCCGGCGGGCGCGGGATACACCACGCTGGAGTTCAAGATCAACTTCGTGCGTCCGCTCACCCGCGACACCGGCCGCGTGTTCTGCGAGGGGCGCACCATCCACGTGGGCGGCCGCGTGGCCACCGCCGAGGCGCGGCTGACGGACGGCGAGGGGCGGCTGTACGCGCACGCCACCACCACCTGTATGGTCTTTCGCCCGGAGAAGGAGAAGGGCTGATGGTGCGGTACCCCAGCGGGCACAAGGAAAAGACGCGCGAGCAGATCGTGAGCGCGGCGGCGCGCGCCTTTCGCGAGGAGGGCGTGGCGGGGGTCAGCGTGCCGGAGCTGATGGGGCGCGCGGGGCTCACGCACGGCGGCTTCTACGCCCACTTCCGCAGCAAGGACCACCTGGTGGCCGAGGCGTGCCGCTGCGCCCTGCGCGAGTCGTCCGCGCGACTCATCGAGACGGCGCGCAAGGCGCCGCGGGAGAAGCGGCTGGCGGCGTTCATCGGCGCCTACGCCAGCCCCGCGCACCGCGACGATCCCGGCGCCGGCTGCGTGCTCCCCGCCCTGACCGCGGAGCTGGGGCGCCACGCCGCCCCCGAGGTGCGCGCCGCCTTTACCGAGAGCTTCAACGAGAGCATCGCCACGCTGGCCCGCGCGCTCCCGGAAGACGCGGGCGCCGACCGCACGGACCGCGCGCTGGCGCTGATGTCGGGGCTGGCCGGCGCCGTGATGCTGGCCCGCGCCGTGGACGACCCCGCGCTCAGCGACCGCATCCTCGCCGCCTCCCGCGACGTCTTCACCGCCGCCTTCACGGGTGAGCAGGGATGATCGGCATCGGATACGCGACGCTGGCTTCCTGAGTGATTCGCGGCTACGCCGGCCGTGCCGGATGAAATGCGTCTGTCATTCCGAGGCCCGGGCGCGCAAATCTCTCCTCTCGCACCACGGGTCGCAGGGCCGAGGAATCTACCATCGGGTGCCTGGAGGGTTGATGCGGCAGCCCGCGCTGAAACCGCGGACGCGACGGCAGCGGACAAAGCGGCCGGCCAGACCCCGCGAGTATCCGGTCGTGCGATGGGCCACCAGCATCCGACAGTAGATTCCTCGGTCGCGCGCCGGGCCTGAGGATAGGGAGAATGCCGGGTGAGCGCTCCCTCGGAATGACAGATTGGTAGATACCTCGCCCGCATCACGACGGGGGCAGCTACGCCGCGAAGGCCCCGGCCTACGCGAGCAGGTGAAGCCCCGCACGGCCGCGAAGCGGCTGCGCGGGGCTTTCCGCGGTTGTTGCGGCGGGTTTACCCGCTCCCGCGAGGCGGAAACGAACACCAGCGCGTGGATGACGAACCGTTGATATGACTTCCTGAGGGAGCACCGCGAACCCGGCGCGCGACCGAAGGACCTCGCCTGCATCACGGCGGGGGTAGCTACGCCGCCAAGGCCCCTGCCTACGCGAGCAGGTGAAGCCCCGCACGGCCGCGAAGCGGCTGCGCGGGGCTTTCCGCCGTTGTTGCGGCGGGTTTACCCGCTCACGCGCGGCGCCATGCACCGGTGGCCGAGGACCACTTCCAAGCATGCCGAGAGGAGGTCCTTCGGTCGGCGCGCCGGGGGTGGCGTTACGAGAAGGTTCGTCGCGGCGCCTCTCTCAGGAAGTCACTTCCTCGCTCTTCATCTGAGGATGTCGCGTCCTCGCCTTGCATCTGAGGAAGTCGGTTCCTCGCTTTGCATCTACAAAAAGCGCGAGGCGCGGGGCCAGTGGCCTCGCGCCTCGTCGCGTTGATGGTGCGGGCGGAGGTTACCGCGCCGCCTTGCGCCACCCGGCCAGCCCGGGAACCGGAGCTTCCGCGGGAACCAGCATCATCGCGGAGAGCACGTTGCGCAGCACCTTCATGTATTTGGGGGCGAGCATCGCTCGTTCCTTTCAGTTTGGGTTCACTTCACCGACGTGGCTCCCTACGCGTCCCGCGGCGAAAGAGTTTCAGCCGCTCCCCGACGCGCCACCATCAGCCAGCGCAGCCCCATCCCCACCGCCAGCACCACCAGCCCCTTCAGGATCACCGAAGGCGCCAGCGACACCGCGAGCGCGGCGCAGCTCACCAGCCCCACGGCCGCGACCGCGTCCGGATACAGCTTCGCATCCCGCGGCATCCGCAGCGCGCACAGGTTGGCGATGCCGTAGTAGATGAGGATGGCGAACGATGCCGCCGAGGCCACGCCGCGCAGCGTCCCCGTCGCGGCCACCACCGCGGCCACCGCGCCGATGGCCAGCACCGCGCGGCCGGGCACGCCGTAGCGGGGATGCACGTGCTCCAGAAAGCGCGGGAGGTCGCGCCGCCGCGCCATGGCGAAGCCCATCCGCGACAATCCCAGCAGCTGCGACAGGATCACCCCCAGCATGGCCGTCACGCCGCCGACGGTGACCACCGTCGCCACCCAGGGGTGCGGAAAGGCCAGTGCCGCGGCCCGCAGCGGCGCGGCCGTGGCCGCCATCCCCCCGGCGCCCACCGCGCCCACGGCCACCGTCGCGACGGCAAGGTACAGGAGCACCGCCCCGACGATGGTCAGCAGGATGGCGCGGGGGATGGTGCGCCGGGGCTCGCGCACCTCCTCCGCCAGCGTGGCGATGCGGGCGTAGCCGGTGTAGGCGAAGAAGAGGAGCGCCGCCGCCTCCATCACTCCGCGCCACCCGGCCGGCGCGAACGGGCGCAGGTTCTCCACGCGGAACGCGGCGGCGCCGGCGGCCACGAAGACCAGCAGCGCCCCCAGCGAGACCGCCACGATCGCGAGGTTCGCCCGGCTGGAGCGCCGCACCCCCAGGTAGTTGAGCAGGGTGAAGGCGACGATGGCGCCCACGGCCACCATCCGCGGGTTCAGCCCGGGGACGAGCGCGTCCAGGTACCCCGCCAGCCCCAGCGCCACCGTGCCCGCCGCCGAGATCTTGCTGGCCAGGAACATCCACCCCGCGGCGAAGCCGGCCCAGGGGTTCAGCACCCGGTAGCCGTACTCGTACGTCCCGCCCGCCTGCGGGTACTCCGCCGCCAGCTGCGCCGAGCTGAGCGCGTTGCACGTCGCCGCCACCGCGGCCACCAGCAGCCCCAGCAGCATGGCGGGCCCCGCGATCCCCGCGGCGACGCCCGTGACCACGAAGATCCCCGCGCCGACGATCGCCCCGAAGCCCACGCCCACCGCGTCCAGCAGCTCCAGCTCGCGGCGCAGCCCCTGTGGTGCATCCGTGGGGGAGGCGGGCGCGTCGGTCGGTCGAGTCATGCGCGAGTGCTGTCGAAGTCGATCATCCGCCGAATCTCGTGTCGTGAGGGTCATCACGGCAACCGCAGCCGCGTCGGCTAAGCTGGGGTTCGGCGCGAGTCCACGCGTCTGAAAGATCGCGTCGTTTCCGATAAAGATTCTTCGGTCGGCGCCATGCCTCGGTGCGTGAAAGACGGTTGCGCGTGGCGCCTCCCTCAGAATGACAGTGCCGCCCGGCCAGCGGTTCCGCCCCGAACGAAGCAAGGCCCGGCGCTCTCAGGACGAGGGCGCCGGGCCTTTTCTGCCGTGTGATGCGGAGGCGAGCGGCCTACGGCGCCGCCTGTCCCACGACCTGCTGGGCCTCGGCGCGCATGGAGGGCAGGCCCTGCGCGTGCTCCTGGTACTCCGGCAGGTTGCGGGCGACCTGGGCGGGGTAGGCGTCCAGGAAGCGCTGGTACAACCCCTTCGCCGCGTCGCCGTTGCCGCGCTGCTGCTCCACCTGCGCGGCGCCGAAGAGGCCGAACAGGTGCTGCGGGTCGGCGGCCAGGATGGTGTCGGCCTGCGCGCGCGCGGAGGCCACGTCGCCCGTCACGCGGTACAGCTCGCCCAGGTGGTAGTGCAGGTCGGCGTTGCGCTCCGGCACCATGCCGTACGCCTGGATCGCCATCCCGGCGAAGAAGCCCAGCTGGGCGGTGTCGCCCCCGGCCACGCCCTGCATCACCCGGTTGAACAGGCGGTCCGCCCGCTCGCGGGGCGTCATGCTCGCCAGGTCGACCTGGGACGGATCGCCCGCCGGCCCCGCGGCGCCCGGCTGTGCGACGGCCGCCGCGGTGGGCACGGGCTGCGGATCCTGCGACAGGCGGGGCAGGATGGCCACCGCGGCCAGCGCCAGCACCGCCGCGCCGGCGACGGCCCAGGGCAGCACCGGCTGGCGGACGCGCACGGCGGGCGCGGACTGCGCGGCCACGGGAACGCCGCACTGGTTGCAGAAGCGCGCGCCGGCCGGCAGCGGGTTCTGGCACTCGCGGCACTGCGCGTCGATGGCGACGCCGCAGTGGGGGCAAAAACGTCCGGAGGCCGGGGCCCCGCAGGACGGACAGGTCTGGCTCATGGCACCGCCGTGAATGGACCGGGACTGGTTTTCGGGAGCGCAAATCTATGGGTTGCACACAGTTCCCTCAAGACGGCCCGCTGCTCCCGGCATCGGCACGTGGCATGCGCCTCGAAGGGGCCG
>Ga0190267_10000102_pt1 | contig 17021 bp, 11 predicted proteins | sample Popmic239T_FD_140332 | JGI IMG/M metagenome (GOLD analysis project Ga0190267, IMG submission 140332) | Populus adjacent soil microbial communities from riparian zone of Oak Creek, Arizona, USA - 239 T | ecosystem: Environmental > Terrestrial > Soil > Riparian zone | place: USA: Arizona... | reverse complement strand
GGTTGCGCGTCCGCACCTGCGCGCTACCTTCCGGGCCGCAGACGGACCCGTGGACCCCTCTATCGCCAGGACAGGAACGTGAATCAGCCGCGCGTCGGCATCATCATGGGAAGCCGCTCGGACCGCGAGACCATGCAGGAGGCCGCGCGCGTCCTGGACGAGCTGGGGATCGCGTACGAGATGGAGGTCGTCTCCGCGCACCGAACCCCCGACCGCATGTTCCGCTACGCCGAAGAGGCCGAAGGGCGCGGCATCCAGGTCATCATCGCCGGCGCGGGGGGCGCGGCGCACCTGCCGGGGATGACCGCCGCCAAGACCGTCCTCCCCGTCATCGGCGTCCCCGTGCTCTCGTCCACCCTCAACGGCCTGGACTCGCTCCTCTCCATCGTGCAGATGCCGAAGGGCGTGCCCGTCGCCACCGTCGCCATCGGCAAGGCGGGGGCGGCCAACGCGGGGCTGCTGGCGGCGCGCATCATCGGCAGCCACGAACCCGCGATGCGCGAGCGGCTCAAGGCGTACGCGGCACGGATGGCGGAAGACGCGCTGCGCGACCCGGAGGCGGCGAAGTGAATCCGCTGATCCTTCCCGGCGCCACCATCGGCATGGTGGGCGGCGGACAGCTGGGGCGCATGTTCGCGCTGGAGGCCCGGCGCATGGGCTACCGCCTGGTGGTGCTCGATCCCGGCGACGCGACGCCGGCCGCGCAGTTCTGCGACGAGCACATCCGCGCGCCCTTCGAGGACCTGGATGCGTGCCTGCACCTGGCCGAGGTGAGCGACGTCGTGACGCTGGAGTGGGAGAACGCGGACGTGGCCACCCTGCGGGCCATGGCGGAGCGTGTCCAGATCCACCCCTCCCCGGACGTTCTGGAAGTGGCGCAGCACCGCGTGCGCGAAAAGGACGCGGCCCGGCGGCTGGGGGTGCTGACCGCGGACTACCGCCCGGTGCGGACGCGGGAGGAGCTGGAGGCGGCGCTGCGCGAGATCGGCGCGCCGGCCATCCTCAAGACGGCGCGGATGGGGTACGACGGCAAGGGCCAGGCGACGATCCGCGACGCCGCGGAGGCCGGCGCCGCGTGGGAGGCGCTCTCCGGGCAGGGCGACGACTTCATCCTGGAGGCCCGGGTGCCGTTCCGGATGGAGGTGAGCGTGATCTGCGCCCGCTCCGCCAGCGGTGAGACGGCCTGCTTTCCGGTGGCGGAGAATGAGCATCGCCGTGGCATTCTACACCTTACGGTGGCGCCCGCGCGGGTGCCGGCCGAGGTGGCGGCGGAGGCGCAGCGCGTCGCCACCGCGCTGGCGGAGGGGCTGGGCGTCGTGGGCCTGCTGGCGGTGGAGATGTTCGTGGATCCGGACGGGCGCATCCTGATGAACGAGATCGCGCCGCGGCCCCACAACAGCGGCCACCACACCTGGGAGGCGTGCGCCGTGAGCCAGTTCGAGCAGCAGTTGCGCGCCGTGTGCGGGCTGCCGCTGGGGAACCCCGCCCTGTTGCGCCCCGCGGCCATGGTGAACCTGATGGGCGAGGACGCGGGCACCGGGCTGGACCGCCCCGGCGTGGCGAAGGCGCTGGCGGTGCCGGGGGCGGCGCTGCACCTGTACGGAAAGAAGGAGGGGCGGCCGGGGCGCAAGATGGGGCACCTGACCGTGCTGGCCGACACGGCGGACGAGGCGGCGCGGCGGGCGCTGCAGGCGTGGGAACACGTGGCGGCAGGGGGGTAAGAGAGAAGACCCTTGCGCCCCACATCTTGTGGTGCAATTGTAGGGAGACCGCAACGGATTCCAACCAGCGCCCCACCCTCCCACCGGCGACCGCGTCCGAAATCCGGGACGCGACTGCCACGCAGAATGCCCGCGGATGTCCCATTCCGTTACCGCGGGCACGGTGAAACAAAAGGTCGCCGTCAGCGTAAACACAGGTAGTGGAACGCATTCGGGCAGGGGCACCGCGTGGCCCGCCGCTTGCTTTGGTTCCCTACAGGACAGGTCGAGCCCGGGAGGAGGTCCCCGATGATCCTTCGCTGCAACTTCGAAGAGCTCCGCGCACTGGCTTCGGCCGGCGAGACCGTGGTCTCGGCCGCCGAGCACGTGTCCGCGGGAGCCGTGTCGGCCCCCGCCGAGGGCGTGGCGAAGGTGGAGATGCTCCTTCCCCGCCTGACCGGCGACATCGGCATCGAGACGCTGGACGACCAGCGCCGCGTGCGCCACGCCGTGAACGTGATCGTGACCGACCTGCACACGCGGCTGGACCAGAAGCTCATCGAGTTCAGCCCGGCGCACGAGGACGCGGTGACGCTGTACTTCGACTACGGCCACTCGCGCAGCGTGCTGCACCGGCTGGACCAGATGGGGGCGGAGATGGAAGCCATCGTGGACCTGATCACCGGCGGCAACCCGGAGCAGGGCGGCGCCATCAGCTTCCCCGACTGAACCCGCATCATCGGCGGATGAAGAAAGCCCCGCGCCTCCACTGGAGGCGCGGGGCTTCTCGCGTTCCCGGAATCGCGCGTCAGGCGTCGATCGTCTGCTGGTCCGGCGGGCAGGAGATGCAGTCGCTCACGTACACAATGCAGATCGGATACTCCGAGCCGCCGCCGCCCGCGATGGGCGCGACCGAATCGCTGGTGGAGAACGAGCTGACCTGCAGGTCTTCGGGAGAAAGCTGGTACGCCATGGGGGGCCTGCCTCTGGATTGGGAGATTACCGCGCGACGGAGCAACGGGGATTTGCTCCGCTGATCGCGGCGTGAAGGGTATGAAGCCAAGCTAACTCTATCGACCTGGAAAAACAACTGCTTACGACGTAAACAGTGAGTCGGAGCGCCGAGTTCCGGACCAGCCGCGCCGGCACCGAATCTCTCGATCCGGGAGCCCGCCACGGCCCGTGCGCCAAGCGAAGGATCTTGATCCGAAGCGCTGCAATGTGTGCCTCCGCCACACGGCCGCAGGCCGCCCTCCCTGCCCCACCTGTCCTCCTGAGCGAGGCGCCCACTCCTATATCGCCGGAGCGCACCGCGGCCCGTGCGCCGACCGAAGGATCTTTATCCGAAGCGCCGCGATGTGTGCCTCACCCCGCACGCCCGCAGGGCTGCCCTCCCTGCCCGCCGGTCTCCGACACGGCGTGATGTGGACCTTGCGCCGTACGCCCGCAGGGCCGCCCTCCCTGCCCTACCTGTCATCCTGAGCGAGGCGCCCACTCCCACATCATCGGGAACGTACCGCGGCCCGTGCGCCGACCGAAGGATCTTTATCCGAAGCGCCGCGATGGGTGCCATGGGCACTTTGACGAGGGCCCGAGGGCTGGGCCCCGCGCGCTCCGGAGAAAGATCCTTCGGTCGCGCGCAAGCTGTTGTGGTCAGGACGGTTGCGCGCGTGCGCTCCCTCAGGATGACAGTGTGCTTCTGTGGCGCAGAGGCGCTGAGCGCCATCGGGCCCGCAGGGCCGCCTCCCTGCCCTACCTGTCATCCTGAGCGAGGCGCCCACTCCACATCATCGGGAACGCACCGCGGCCCGTGCACCGACCGAAGGATCTTTATCCGAAGCGCCGCGATGTGTGCCATGGGCACTTTGACGGCTCCCGAAGGCGTGGCCTCGCGCGACCCGATAAAGATCCTTCGGTCGCGCGCAGGCTCTGGTGCTCAGGACGGTTGCGCGTGCGCTCCCTCAGGATGACACCGTGCTTCGAGAGGCGCGGAGAAGGATTTTGTGTGCGCGTCCGCACCTCCACGATCGCCGCTCGTCCCGCTTGTACGCCGTTCGTCACACATGGCCAGCCCATCATCCCAGGCTTGTCCGAAAGCGTGCGGGGTCGCGCGTTACACCGGTGGATGGGGATACGAGCTACTTTCGCGCACGGAGGGAACGATGCGGCGCGTCGGAATCATTGGAGCGGGGATCAGCGGGCTGGTAACGGCCAAGACCATGCTGGAGGAGGGCTTCGAGGTCACCCTGTTCGAGACGGAGGACGAGGTGGGCGGCGTGTGGGCCCGCTCGCGGCGCTACCCCGGCGTGCACACGCAGAACCCGCGCGACACCTACGCCTTCTCCGACTTTCCCATGCCCCGCGCCTACCCCGAGTTCCCCCCTGGCGAGCAGGTGCAGGCGTACCTGGCGGCGTACGCGGACCGCTTCGGCGTGACGGAGCACGTCCGCTTTCGCACCGTGGTGGAGCGCGCCGAGCGGCGTGGCGAGGGCTGGACGGTGCGCTCGCGCTCGCTGGATGATGGGACCGCGCGCACGGACGCGTTCGACTTCCTGGCCATCTGCAACGGCACCTTCAGCGCACCGTTCGTCCCGCGGGTGCCGGGGGAGGACGCCTTTCGCGCCGGGGGCGGGACGGTGCTGCACTCCACGCGCTTCAACTCGGTGGAGCAGGTGCGCGGCAGGCACGTGGTCGTCGTGGGCGGCGCCAAGTCCGCCTGCGACGCGGCCGCGGCTTCCGTGGGGGCGTCGAAGCGCACCACGCTGGTCTTTCGCCGCTCGGGGTGGAAGATGCCCAAGAAGTTCGCCGGCGTAGTGCCGCTGCGGTACGTGCTGACCACGCGCTTCAGCGAGATGCTGTTCCGCGACCGCGAGCTCCGCGGCGCGGAGAAGGTGCTGCACACGGCCGGAAAGCCCTTCGTCTGGCTCTTCTGGCGCGGCGTGGAGACGCTGCTGCGCGCCACCTACCGCCTGGGCGCGTGCGGAATGGTGCCCGACGAGCCGATCGAGCGGGTGGTGAACTGCACGCTGGGCCTGGCCACGGACGGCTTCTACGCCGCCGTTCGAACGGGCCGCATCGCCACGCGCAGGGGCGCGGTGAAGGCGCTGCACGCGGGCGCGGTGGAGCTGGATACGGGCGAGCGGGTGCGGGCGGAGGTGGTGGTGTTCGCCACGGGCTTTCGCCAGGAGGTGCCGTTCCTGGAAGAGCCGGTGCGGCGCACGGTGCAGGACGAGGCGGGCGTCTTTCATCTCCACCGCAACCTGGTGCACCCGGACGTGCCGCGGCTGGCGTTCGTGGGCTACAACAGCAGCCTGTACAGCCAGCTGACGTCGGAGATCGGGGCGCGGTGGGCGGCGCGGTGGTTCATGGGCGAGCTGCGCCTGCCCCCGCGCGAGCAGGTGCTGCGCGAGGTGGCGGCGCGGTGGGCGTGGGTCCGCGAGAACCGGCCGCAGGGTATCGCCAGCGGCACCTGCATCGTCCCCTTTACCTTTCATTACATCGACGACCTGCTGCGCGACATGGGCGCCCGCACCGTTCGCCGCCCGCTGAACCGCATCCGCGAGGTGATGCTGCCCATGGACCCCGGCGTCTACGCAAACCTCAAGGCGGAGCTGGACCGCAACCGCGCCCGCCGAGTGCGCGCCCTCCCCGCCGAGCAGAGATCGAAGCAGTCGGCATAGAACGAAAAAAGATGGCCTCACACAGAGTCAACGGAATCAACAGAGCACATGCACCTCGTTGACTCCGTTGACTCCGTGTGAGGCCGATCTTTTTTGTCAGCGCTCGGGTTTGAGGCGGTGGTGGCGCAGGAAGTCCATGAACTTCAGGTAGTCGCCCGGCTCGATGCCGAAGAGGCCCACCATCTGCTTGTAGCTGCCCCCCGACGAGCCCAGCCCCAGCGAGATCACGCCGCGCACCGTCTCGCGGTTCAGGTCCCGGTCCATGAACGGGGCGTAGACCAGGTCCCAGAAGGTCTCCTCGCCGCCCGCCAGCCTGGCGCACAGGTCCGCCGAGCTGCCGCCGCCGTCGCCGTTGGCGTGCGCCTCGCCGGAGTGCAGGTCCAGCCCGTCGCTGACGTCGGAGAGCGTGATCTCCCCGTTGCGGCTCAGGTGGTAGCCCGTCTCTACCAGGCTCTTGACCTCGCGCACGTTGCCGGGCCAGGCGTACCCACGCAGCCGCTCCACCACCTCGTCCGCCAGCGTCTTGTCGTCGCCGTACTGGTCGCCCAGCTGCCGCAGGTAGGCGCGGGCGATGAGCTCCCAGTCGTCGCCGCGCTCGCGCAGCGGGGGCACGCTCACCCGCAGGTAGCACAGCCGGTAGTACAGGTCCGCGCGAAACTGGCCTGTGGCGATCATGGGCTCCAGGTCGCGGCTGGTGGCGGCGACGATGCGCACGTCCACCCGCCGCACCTGCGTGGAGCCCACGGGGATGATCTCGCCCTCGCTGAGCGCGCGCAGCAGCATGGCCTGGGCGTTCATGGGAAGCTCCCCCACCTCGTCCAGGAACACCGTGCCGCCGTCCGCCTCTTCGAAGATGCCGCGGCGGTCCACCACGGCGCCCGTGAAGCTTCCCTTCTTGTGGCCGAACAGCTCGCTGGCCAGCAGGTCGCCCACGCTGTACTGCGCGCAGTTCACGCTCATGAACGCGCGCCGGTGGTGGCCGCTGCTCAGGAACAGGGTGCGCGCGAAGAGCTCCTTGCCGGTGCCCGTCTCGCCGGTGATGAGCACCGGCATGGACGAGGCCCCGAAGCGGACCACCTTCTTGATGGTGTGGATGAGGCCGGGATGATGGCCGATGAAGGTCGTGGCCTTGGATTCACCCCAGAGGGCGGCCGACCGGGTGTGGATGTCGCGGGCAACTTCGTCCTGGTCCGCAAGGGAAAAACCAGCCATGCCCGCTCCATATCAAGATCGTCCGCTACGCCGTCCGCCCAATGGGTGGCCCCGCGGGAAGCGAACGTCCTAAATATAACCCGCCTTTCATCATGCGCCAACTTGCGCACGAAGTGGGCCGTGGGTGTCGCGTCAGGTGTTTTGAGCCGCGCCCCCTCCGAGGGCCTCTATCGCGCCCCCCGCCAGCTCTTCCAGGGTCAGGCTGGAGAGCGCCAGCAGCGTTCGCGCCCGGTCCGCCGGATCGCCCCAGGGAAGCAGGCCCGCGCGCTCCGCCTCCTCCACCCCGGCGGCGGCGGAGAGCAGCAGCGAGCGCAGCACGGCAAAGGCGCCGTCGGAAAGGGGCGGGTCGCCGCGGTAGCTCTCCAGCCGGCCGCCGGGGCGGAAGCGCGGGTGGTCCTCCACCCCCATGAAGCGGGCGAACCCGTCCGCCCGGTACCGCCCCAGCGCCGAGACGATGCCGGCGAAGTCCGCGATCAGCTCGTCGTGCAGCGCGTTGCGCATGCTGCCCAGCACCCGGCGGGTGAAGTAGTGGGCGCACTCGTGCTCCAGGCGCAGGGTGAGGGAGCGGGCCCGCCACTCCTCCTCCGCCATCCCCATCTCCTCCGCCGGCACCCCGCTGTAGGGCCCGCTGCTCAGCAGGACGAAGCGGTCCTGGTAGCGCTCCCGCTCCGGCATCATCAGCCGGAAGGCGGCGCTCCACCCCGCGGCGCCCAGCCCCGGGTTCTCCCGCTCCCACGCCTCGCGCAGTTCGCGGACGCGGTCCCAGTTGTTGTATCCCCCGATGATGCAGGCGCCCATGGAGGCGGGCAGCGGCGCCGGCTCGTTCTTGCGGGTAAGCGCCCGCACCAGCGCCTCGAAGTCCTCGCGCGCCTCCGCCACCACCACACCGATGCGGCCAGCGGGCGTGGGGTGGACGAAGAGGCGCAGCGCCTGCGGCCGGGCCAGCGCCAGCCCCGGCGCCTCCGGCGGAGGCTCGCCACGGCGCGTGGCCGCCCGGTACGCCTCCGTCTCCGACTGCCCGGCGGCCACGGGAAAGCGCAGCTGCACCAGCGGCTCGCGCAGCGCGTCGAACACCCCCACGCGGGCCGCCTTCGCCGCGTAGCGCTCCCACGCGGCCACGAACGGCTCGTCCGGCAGCGGCCACGCCGGCGGTTCCGCGACGGCGGCGGAGGCCAGCGGCCCGCCGTAGGCCAGGATCTCGTCCGCCTGGGCCGCGTCCGCGCCGTGCGCGCGCAGCACCTCCCGACGCCACGCCCGCGGCTTCACGGCGCGGCGGGCGCGGCCGCCGCGGCGACGGAGGCCGAAGCGGCGGAGGCAGCCAACGTCCCTTCCGGCAGGTACTGGAAGCGGCCGCCGCGCACCACCATCCGCAGGGTGCGCCGCGCGGACAGGTTGCCGTGCTGGTCGAAGGAGAAGGCGCCGGTGACCCCCGGCCAGTCGCGCAGCGCGTGCATCGCCGCCGCCACGTCGTCCGGCGCCAGGGTGGGCGCCCGCGACATGGCGTGGGCCAGCAGCCGCACCGCGTCGTAGCCCAGCGCCGAGCCGGGGTCGGGCTCCACCCCGTAGCGGGCGCGGAACTGCCGCACGAAGGCCTGCACCTCCGGCCGCGGCTCGCCGGGATGGAAGCTGGAGGCCACCACCGTGCCCTCGGCCGCCGGGCCGCCGACGGTAAGGAGCGCCGGCGAGCTCATGGCGTCGCCGCCCAGCACCGGGGCCTGGATCCCCGCCTCGCGCATCTGCCGGATGAGCGCGCCCGCCAGCGGCACCTCGCCCGCCAGGAAGACGGCGTCGATCTCCAGCTGCCGCCAGTCCCGCAGGGTGGGCTCGAAGCTGCGTGCCTCCACTCCCTGCCCGGGGTCGTACGAGGCACGCGCCACGATGGAAAGGCCGCTGCCCACCGCGCGCTCCTCGAAGGCGTTGGCCAGCGCGCGGCCGTAGTCGCTGCGCACGTAGTAGATGGCGACGCGGCGGTATCCGCGCGCCGCCGCGTACTCCGCCATGGAGTGCCCGGTGTCCCCGTCCGTGAAGGTACCGCGAAAGACGCGGGGGTAGCCGCGGGCGGTGAGCTCCGCGTCCGTGGACGCGGGGGCCAGCAGCAGGAGCCCGCCCACGTCGTACAGGGCGGCGGCGGGGACGGTGACGTACGACTGCAGGTGGCCGATGACGGCCATCACCTGCGGGTCCTGCGCCAGCCGCTGCGCCACCAGCCGCCCCTCGTTCACCGACTGCTGGTCGTCGTGCCGCACGATGCGGATCTTGCGGCCCTTGATCCCCCCGGCGGCGTTGACCTGCTCCACCGCCAGGTCCACCCCCTCGCCGAAGCGCACCTCCTTGCGCGCCACCCAGGGCCAGACCACGGCGATGGTGACGTCGCCCTCCCCCTTCTTCGCCAGCTTGACCCGCTGCTCCGCGGGCGTGCCCCCGCCGCCACAGCCGGCCAGGACCAGCGCCGCGAGGGCGGCGGCGGCCGCCGTCCGGCGGGTGCGTATGGACTTCATCGGGTGTCCGATCGAGAGGAATGCATGGGTCAGGCGATCTGGCGCAGCGCCAGCTCCGAAAAGTGTCCGCCCAGGGCCATGAGCGACTCGTAGGTCCCCTTCTCCACGATCTCGCCGCCCCGCACCACGTAGATGGTATCGGCGTGGATGATGGTGGAGAGCCGGTGCGCCACCACCACGCGGGTGGCCTGCAGCCGGTCCAGCGAGGCGCTCACGATCCCCTGGGTGCGGTTGTCCAGCGCGCTGGTGGCCTCGTCGAAGAAGAGCAGGCGGGGGCGCTGCACGATGGCGCGGGCGATGAGCAGCCGCTGGCGCTGCCCCCCGGACAGGGTGCCGCCCCCCTCGCTGACCACGGTGTGCATCCCCATGGGCATGGCCTTCACGTCCTCTTCCAGCCCGGCCATCCGCGCGGCCTCCCAGGCATCGTCCAGGGTGGCGCTGGAGGAGCCGACGATGTTGGTGAACAGGTCGCCGGACATCAACCGCCCGTTCTGCAGCACCACGCCGATCTGCCGGCGCACCGCCTGGACGTCCACCCCGGAGACGTCCTGCCCGTCGTAGTACACCGCGCCCGACTCCGGCGTCTCGAAGCCCAGCAGCAGGCGCAGCAGGGTGGACTTGCCGGAGCCGGACGGGCCCACGAAGGCCACGAACTCGCCCGCCGCAATGCGCAGGGTGACGCCGCGCAGCACCTGCGGCCCGTCCGCCTGGTAGCGGAACACCACCTGCTGCAGCTCGATGTCGCCGGACAGCTCCCCCGGGTCCCCCTTGGCGCCGTCCACCTCCGGCGCGGCGGCCAGGATCGGCTTCGCCTGCTCGTACAGCGGCACCACGGCCAGCGTCCCCAGCACCGCCGCCGTCGCCGACAGCAGCCCGGCCAGGCAGATGCCGAACGAGCTCATGAAGGCCAGGAAGTCGCCCGTGCGCATGGGCTCCACGGCCGTGGGCAGCAGCAGCGGGTGCGCCACCGCGTAGATCACCAGGTAGGCGATGACGGGGTAGCCGGCGTTGAAGCCGGTGAGCACGTTGGCCACCGTGCGCACGCGGAAGCTGAGCCGCCGCAGCGCGCCGAAGTTGCGGGCCCACAGGGCGAACGCCTGCACCTCGGCCCCCGCCACCCGCAGCTTGCCCACGCTGGTCAGGAACTGCAGCACCTGCCCCGCCAGCCGCGACTGCAGGTCCGCCATCAGCCGCTGCGGGCGAAGCTGCACCCAGCTGGCCAGAGCGGCGGTGACCACGGCGATGGAGATGAGCAGCACCGCCCACCAGGCCAGCTTGACGCTGTAGTGGAAGAGCAGGCCGAAGTGGAAGAGCGAGAACAGGCCGCCCAGCAGCGCCGTGACCGTGGCGCCGGAAAGGATGGCCCGCATCTGGTCGATGCCCATGGCCCGGTTGGCCAGCGCGCCGGCGGAGTAGGGGCGGAAGAAGGGCATCGGCAGCGAAAGCAGGCGGTCCCACACCGCCGCCTGCAGCCGGCCTCCCATGCGTCCCTCGATGCGCACCAGCGCCGACACGTTCACCAGGTTGAACAGGGCGGTGGCCACGGCCAGCGACAGCAGCACCAGGGTGAGCTGCACCAGCTGCCCCCGCTCCGCCCCGGGGATGATGTCGTTGAAGATGAGGCCGGTGGCGTACGGCATCACCAGGCTCAGCAGCCCGGCGGCCGTCCCCATGAACAGCACCGTCCACAGGTCGCGCCCGCTCCCCTCCACCCCGAAGCGCACCAGCTCGCGAAAGCCCAGCGGCCGGTCCGGGAAGGGACGGTAGAAGGTGAAGGCGGACGGGGCCAGCCCCGCCGCCACCTCGGCTGTGACGGGGACCCGCGTGCGGGCCACGGGGTCGTGCAGGACGTAGGTGGCGCGCGGGCCGGGGAGGAGCGCCACGGGGTCGCCCGCCTCGGTGCGGGCCAGCAGCGGGCCGCCGTCCTGCCGCCACCAGTCGTCGCGCAGCATCACGCGGCGGGTGCGCAGGCGCGACGCCGCGGCGATGGCGGCCACGGGGTCGCGCGGCGCCGCCACCCCCTGGGCACGGGGCGGCGCCTTGATCTCCACCCCCGCGGCGGCGCCCACCAGCCGTGCGGCGGCCAGCAGCGGGTCGTCCGTGCCGCGGGTGACGGGGGCCCGGGGCGCGCCGTTGCGCTCGCGCGGCTCCAGGATCGCCGCCAGGGTGGCGAAGGAGCCGGCGAAGACCCGCCGCCGGGTGGCCGTCTTCTCCGCCAGCCTGACGCGCTCCTCCGCGCCGGACTCGGCGGCGACCTGCGCCACGCACGCCAGGGCCAGGCCGTGCAGCCGGTCCAGCCCTTCCCAGAGCGCGTCCGTCCCCATCAGCGCCGCGGTGGGCTCCACCCGCAGGCGGCTCCCCTCCCCCACCTCCATCCACGCGTGGTGCGAGACGGGGGTGTAGCCGTCGCCGTCCATCTCCAGCCCGGGGCGGCCGAGGAGCAGCGAGCCGCCCGTCTGGTGCCGCACCCAGGCCACCCCGTGGGCGGGGCGCATGCGCACCACCTCGCCCTCCGGGGCCTCGGGCGCGCCGGACTCCAGCTCCACCAGCCCGGCCGGCGGCACCCCGCGGGCGATGCCGGAGGACAGGCCGTCCACCCAGCCCTCCAGCAGCCCCGCCAGGTCCGCGTAGCCCGGCTCCGCCGCGGCGGCGTGGAGCCGGGCGCGGGGCAGGCGCAGCAGGCGGGTGCCGTTGCCGCCGACGGCCAGCAGCCCCAGGGGGCGGCGCGGGTCGGGGGTCCCCGTCCCCAGCAGCAGGCCGCCCTCCTCCACCCGGAACAGGTGGGTGCGGCTCCCCGCCGCCAGGCCGTCGCGCAGGACGACGGCAAAGACGTCCACGCGCCCGGCGTGCACCCTCCAGGCGTGGCCGCCCTCCAGGAGAAAGGCGTGGGCGCTCCCCGTCTCCCGGGGCTCGCCCTCGCGCTCGAACAGGCCGGCCGCGCCGGCGGGGGGAGGGGTCATCCTACTCCGCGGAGATCAGGGAGCGGTACGGCCCGTCCACCCCGGCCATCTGGTCGTGCGTGCCGCGCTGCACGATGCGGCCGCGCTCCATCACGATGATCTCGTCGCAGTCGCGGATGGTGGACAGCCGGTGGGCCACGATGAGGCAGGTGCAGCCGCGGCGGCGCAGGTTGTCGTCGATGATCTTCTCCGTGGTGGGGTCCAGGGCGCTGGTGGCCTCGTCCAGCACCAGCACGGTGGGGTTCAGGGCCAGCGCGCGGGCGATCTCCAGCCGCTGGCGCTGGCCGCCGCTGAAGTTGCGCCCGCCCTCCTCCACCTCGCTGGCGTAGCCGCCGAAGCGGCCGGCCACGTCGTCGTGGATGGCGGCGTCGCGGGCGGCCTGCACCACGTCCTGCTCGGGGATGGTGGCCTCCCACAGGGTGACGTTCTCGCGGATGGTGTCCTCGAACAGGAAGACGTCCTGGTCCACGATGGCGAGCGAGTTGTTCATCACCGCCCGCGGCACCTCCTCGCGCCGCCGCCCGTCGAACAGGATCTCGCCCGTCCACGGCTCGTACAGCCCCGCCACCAGCCGCGAGATGGTGCTCTTTCCCGACCCCGAGCCGCCCACCAGCGCCACGCGGCTGCCGGGGCGCAGGGTCATGCTGAAGTCGGTGATCAGCGGCGGGTCCAGCGCGCCGTAGCCGAAGGAGAGGCCGCGGATCTCCACGTGTCCGGCCAGCTTGGTCTCGTCGGGCGTGGGGGTGTCGGCGTGCAGCTCGGCGTCGGCGCGGGGGTCGGGGGGGGCGCGCAGCACGTCGTCCAGCCGGTTCATGCTCCCCTTGACCTCGCTGAGCGTGGCGCCCAGGGCCACCATGCGGTTCACGGGGTTGATGAAGGCCATCACCAGCGCCTGGAACGCCATCAGCATCCCCATGCTCAGCCGCCCCTGCATCACCGCGAAGCCGCCCATCCCCAGGATGAGGGCGCTGTTCACCGACGACAGCATGGGGGGAAGCACGGCCATGCGCTGGGTGGTGAGCGCCAGCTGCTGCCCGGCGTTGACGACCTTGGCCTGGTGCCCGGACCAGCGGGAGAAGAAGTCGGACTCGCTCCCCGAGGCCTTGAGGGTCTCGATGGTCTGCAGCCCGCCCATGGCGGCGCCCATCATCTTGCCCCGGTCCTGCAGCATCCGCTGGTTGAGCTCGGTGCGGCGCCGCTCCGTCCAGCGCAGCACGGCCAGGTTGATGGACACCACCGTCACGCTGACCACGGTGAGCAGCACGTCGTACTGCAGCATCAGGGCGGCGTAGAAGACGATCACCACCAGGTTGAGCACCGTGGTCGCCAGCTCGCCGGAGAGCAGGCGGGCCACCTTGTCGTTGATGGCCACGCGGTTGCCGATCTCGCCGGCGTACCGCTGGTTGAAGAACGACACGGGCAGGCGCAGCACATGCCAGAAGAAGCGGGCGGAGGTGCCCAGGGCCAGCCGGCTCTCCAGCCGCAGCAGGTAGTGCTGCTGCAGCCAGGTGAGGGCGAACTGCACCAGCCCGGTGACGCCCATCAGGATGAGCAGGGGGCGCAGCCAGGGCTGCAGCCCCTTCACCAGCACGTCGTCCACGAAGACGCGGTGAAAGGTGGCGACCACCACCGAGGGGATCACCAGCGCCAGGCCGGCCAGCACCACGAAGAGCAGCCCCGACTCCGAGCCCCGCACGCGGGGAAGGAGCGAGCCCAGCAGCCCCCGGCGCTCGCCGCCGGTGCGGAACTCCGGCGTCTTCTCGAAGGTGAGCACGACGCCGGTGAACGACTGGTCGAACTCCGCCATGGAGATGACGGAGGGGCCGCGGCCGGGGTCGTTCAGGTACGCCTTGCCGCGTCGGAACCCCTCCAGCACCACGAAGTGGTTGAAGTTCCAGTGCACGATCATGGGGCCCCGCAGCGCGCGCAGCTGCTCCGGCTCCTTGCGGAACCCGCGGGCCTCCAGGCCGTAGGCGCGGGCGGCGCGCAGCACGTTGCTGGCCTTGCTGCCGTCGCGCGACACGCCGCAGGCGGCGCGCAGCTCTTCCAGCGGCACGTGGCGGCGGTAGTGGCCCAGCACCATGGCCAGGCAGGCGGCGCCGCACTCCAGCGCCTCCATCTGCAGCACGGTGGGGACGCGCGCCCGGCCGGGGGGATGCGCGGGCGCCCCGTCCCCCTCGCCGTCGGGCGAGGGAGGCAGGGTGGGGCGGAACCCGGGCAGCGAGCTCCAGCGGGCGCGGCCGCGCTCCAGCAGGGTCATCGGACGTTCATCTTCGTTTCCACACTTCCGTTCGCGTCATGCCGGCTCCGCAAAAAGATTGGCCTCACACAGAGTCAACAGAGTCAACAGAGTCAACAGAGTCTTCTCGTGCCGGTTCCTCGGACATCGACGGGTTTCCGCACTTGGGATCACGGGCCCCTCCGCACGGCCCGGCCGGGGCGGCGGCAACGGCAAGGGGGCCGTAGCGCGGCAGAGGGCCATGAGAATTTTTTTGAGGAGGGCAGTCTCCCTCCGCTGGCGAAATCGGGATATCAACTGTCCCTGTCCGGGCGATGCCCGGGAACACACCCCGGGGGCGGGGGCTGGCGCGACCCGATAAAGATTCTTCGGTCGGCGCCAGGCTCCACGGTGAGAGATAGGCCGCCGCGGCGCCTCCCTCAGAATGACAGGTTGGGCAGGGTCGGCTGAAGGTGCTCGCCGGAGCGGCGCAGCGGACGGCCACCCGCACCCCTGTCGCGCGATCTTGAAGACCGTCGGACGCGGCGCGCGGTACGTGGGCGCGCTCACATGCCCGTCCAGCGGCGCAGCAGGGGGATCACCCTGCCGATGGGGCGCTCGGTGCTGACGGTGACCCGGCCGAAGGCCACGGTGCCGCTCTGGATGGTCTGCGGCGGGCCCTGCGACGAGGACCAGCGGTAGCGGCTGGGGGTGGACGGGTCCACCGCCAGCTCGGCGTGCACCTCGTACGGCGCGTCGTTGCCGGCCAGGTCGGTGACCAGGCGCTCGTTCTTGAGCACCCGCAGCATCCCCGCCGGCGTGGCGGGAAAGTTGGAGACGAAGGTCACCTTTCCCAGCATCATCCCGTACTCCTCCAGCCGCACCGTGGAGGGAGCCACCTGGATCTCCATCCCCGGCTTGATCTTCTTGCCCTGGATGGAGGGGACGTAGATGACGGCCACCAGGTCCTGCACCGCCCCGCCGGTCAGGTCCAGCGTGAGCAGCGGCTCGCCGCGGGCCAGGATCTTTCCCGGCTCCGACATCACCTCCAGGATGCGCCCCGTGTACGGCGACACGATCTGCGACGAGTTCTTGACGTCGCGCTCCATCCGCTCGATCTCGGAAAGGGCGGCGGCGATCTTGTGCTCGCCCCCGCTGCGCGCCTGCGCCAGCTCGTTCTCCACCCCCAGCAGGCGGACGGGGAGCTGCGCCAGCTCCGCCTGCGCGGCGCGGATGTCCTCGCGGGTCTGCTCCACCTGCTGCTGCGTCTGCAGCAGGCTGGCGCGCGTCATCAATCCCTGCCGCACCAGCTGCTCCTGGCTGGCCAGGCGCTCCTCCTGGTTGCGCAGCGCCGCCGTGGAGGCGGCCACCGAGGCCTGCAGGTTCCCCCGCTGCTGGCTGAGGTTGCGGCGCTGCAGCTGGGCGTCGCGCTCGCGGAACGCCACCAGCTGCAGGTGCTCGCGGCGCAGCAGCTCCACCGCGTTGCGGGCGGCCTGGCTCTCTTCCAGCAGCTCCGGCTGGGCGATCCACGCCACCACCTGCCCCTGGGTCACGCTGTCGCCCACCTCCACCGCCACGTCCGTCACGCGCCCGCCGGCCTCCGTCACCACCTCCAGGATGCCGCCGCTCTTGACCAGGATGCCGCGGCCGCCCACCTGCTCGGCCAGCGTGCCCACCATCCCCCACCCCACGGCGGTGACCAGCAGCAGGCCGATGGAGGCGAGCGCCACCCACCCCTGCGGCCGGGTGACCTGCATCACCTGGTCGAGCTGCTCGGGGCTGGACAGGCGGTCCAGCGCGACCTTGCGAAAGATGGGCTTCATCCTGCCCTCGGGTTCGGGAATCTGCGGGTCACGGCGGCGTCACCAGGCGCTCCACGTCCACCCCCGGCTCCGGTCCCTCGCCTTCCAGCAGCGTGGCGGTCTCGAAGCGCAGGGCCAGGACGGAGCGGGTGTAGCCCAGCTCCACCGCCACCAGCGTGAGCATGGCGGCGGTGAGGTTGTCTTCGGCGTAGAGGACCTCGAACAGGGTGGCGGCGCCGGCGGCGTGCCGGGTGCGCTCGTTCTGCAGGCTCACGCGGTACAGCTCCACGGCGGTGCGCGCCTCCTCCACGGTGAGGGCCGCGCGCTCCAGCCCCTGCGCGGAGGCGCGGACGGCGGTCTCCACCCGCCGCTCCAGGTCCTCGCGCTGCAGGCGCTGCCGCGCCACGGCGGAGGCGTGCTGCATCACCGCGCCGCGCCCCTCGGAGTTCTCCAGCGGCCACAGGTAGTCCAGCCGCACCGTCCCCGTGGGCCCGGGGACGTGGCTGAAGAGCGGGTCCGCCAGGAAGTCGCCCGCGCCGGGCCCGGTCTGCAGCCCCGCGTAGCCCAGCGAGAAGCTCAGGTCCAGCCGCGGGCGCAGGGCGTGGCGGGCGGCGGCGGCCAGCACCTGGGCGGAGCGCAGGTAGGCGCCGGCCTCGGCGATGTCGGGGCGCTGGGCCAGGGCGGCGCCCACCAGGCGGGCCACGGTGGCGGAGTCGGCGCGGAAGGGGCGGAAGGCGGGAAAGCCCCCCGCGGCGGGGGGGAGCGTGCCGACGCGCGCGGCGGGGAGCCCCATGGCGAGCCCCAGCCGGCGGCGGGCGATCACCTCGTCCTGCTCGGCGGCGATGCGGCCGATGCGCTTGGACGACAGGTTGGCCAGCAGCTGGTTGAGGTCGGCGGCGGGGCGCTCGTCGGCCTGCACCAGGGTGCGGGTCTCGGCGGCCAGCCGCTCGG
>Ga0190267_10000101_pt1 | contig 17082 bp, 19 predicted proteins | sample Popmic239T_FD_140332 | JGI IMG/M metagenome (GOLD analysis project Ga0190267, IMG submission 140332) | Populus adjacent soil microbial communities from riparian zone of Oak Creek, Arizona, USA - 239 T | ecosystem: Environmental > Terrestrial > Soil > Riparian zone | place: USA: Arizona... | reverse complement strand
CATGCGCATCTCGGACGAGATCGACGCCCTCGAAGTGATGAGCGTGCCGACGTTCATCTACCTCGTCTGCACCCGGGTCGTGGCCGCGGTGCTCTGCATCATCCCGCTCTACCTGTTCAGCCTCTACGCCAGCTTCTTGGCGACGGAGCTGGTCACCACCAAGTTCTTCGGCCTGAGCCCGGGCGTGTACGACCACTACTTCCGGCTCTACCTGCCGCCCATCGACATCCTCTACTCGACGGCCAAGGCGATGATCTTCGCCGTGGCGGTGAGCCTCATCCACTGCTACTACGGCTACTACGCGTCGGGCGGACCTGCCGGCGTGGGCGTGGCGGTGGGCCGGGCCATCCGGCTGAGCATCGTCACCGTCGTGGTGCTGAACCTGATCCTCTCGCTGCTGTTCTGGGGCGGCGGCAACACCGTGAAGATCGCGGGGTAGTCGGCACCCGATGGAGCGCACCGTCCGCATCCTCTCCGGGATCATCTCGCTGGTCCTGATCTCCGGCCTCATCTACTTCGGCGTGAAGGTCCAGGCCGCCGGCGCCCTGCGCCCCAAGTACCAGGTGAACGCGCTGTTCAGCGCGGCGGGCCAGGGCCTCCAGTCCCAGTCGGACGTGAAGGTCCACGGCGTGAACATCGGCCACGTCCGCAACGTGAAGCTGAAAGACGGCCGGGCCCTCGTCCGCATGGACATCAAAAAGGGCGAGCGGATCCCCGTCAACGCCAAGGCCACGATCCGCCCCAAGACGCTGTTCGGCGAGAAGTTCGTCGACATCGACCCCGGCGCCAACGAGACCAGCGGCCCGTTCCTGCAGGACGAGGGCGAGATCACCGACACCATCGGCGGCTTCGAGCTCGAACAGGTGCTCACCGACCTCTATCCGATCCTCAAGGCGGTCAAGCCCGAGGAGCTGCTGACCGTCATCGGCACCCTGGCCGACTCGGCCGAGGGCATGGGCCCGTCGATCAACCGCCAGATCGGCAACTTCGCCGTGCTGGCCGACCTCCAGGCCCGCCACGACGCCGACTTCCGCCAGTTCCTCGACGACCTCGTCAAGCTCTCCGACGAGCTGGCCGACCGCTCCAGCGACGTCATCAGCGCGGCCCGCGACTTCAACCAGGCCCTCCCGCCGCTCAACCAGCGCAGTGACGAGCTGGCCGCCTTCCTGGACCAGGCGTCGCGCCTCTCCAGCGACCTGGCCGACATCCTCGACGCCAACCAGCCGCTGCTCGAAAAGGCGGCCACCAAGGGCGGCAGGCCGGTGCAGATCCTCTACGACCGCAGGCCGATGATCGTCCCGCTGGTCGACGGCCTGCGCACGTTCTTCCAGGTGCTGACCGAGGTCGGCCACATCGACAACCCCGAGGACGGCACCAAGTTCGCGGCGGTCAAGTTCATCATCGGCGAGGAGTGCCTGGAGGGCCGCATCGAGGGGTGCGGGCCCAACTCGGGCTCGCTGAACACGACCACCACCGCGCCGCAGGCCAGGGCCAAGAACGGCAGGCCGAACCTGCCCGGCACCCAGATCCCGATCATCGACGAGGCCCTGACCCCGTTCCCCGTGCCGGCCCAGGGCGCGGCGGGGATCACGCAACTGATCGAGGGTCTGCTGCGATGAAGTGGACCCTCCTCAAGCTGGCCGCCTTCGGCGCCGTCTGCCTGTTCTTCACCGGCTGGCTGGCCTTCACCATCGGCAACATCCACCCGTTCCGAGGCACCTACGACCTGACCGCGACCTTCGACGACGTCACCGGCCTGCTGCCCAACGACAACGTGAAGGTGGCGGGCGTGGTGGTGGGCAAGGTCGGCGACATCGAGATCGACCAGGGCAAGGCCAAGGTCCGCTTCTCGGTCAAGAAGGGGCTCAAGCTCCCCAACGACACCGAGGCCGCCATCCGCTGGCGCAACCTCCTCGGCCAGCGTTACGTCTACCTGTATCCGGGCTCGGGGGCCACGACCCTCGGCGACGGCGACGCCATCAAGCGGACCCGCTCGGTCGTCGACCTCGGCGAGCTGTTCAACCGCCTCGGCCCGATCGTCCAGGCCCTCGACCCCAAGCAGGTCAACGCCTTCCTCGACACCGTCGTCGGCGCGCTGGAGGGCAACGAGGCCAAGGTTTCCAAGGCCCTCGACGACCTGGCCGTGCTCACCCAGGGCCTGGCCGCCAGGGACGAGGCCATCCAGCGCACGATCGGCAACCTCGACACCGTGGCCCAGACCCTGAACAGCAGGGACGCGCAGATCCAGACGGTGCTGGAGAACCTGATCACGCTGGCCAAGACCTTCGGCCAGAACACCGACGTGCTCGACGCCGCCGTCACCGACCTCGACCGCTTCGGCGAGAACCTCACCTACCTGCTCAGCCGGAACCGCTCCGAACTCGACAGCCTGCTGACCGACTTGTCGACCATCGCCGACGCGGTGGAGGAGAAGCTGCCGACGGTCGACCAGCTCCTCGGCAACCTGTACGAGGGGTCCAAGCGGCTGTTCACGTCGAGCCGCTACGGCGACTGGCTGAACCAGATCATCCCGTGCGGCCGCATCGGGTACCCGCCCGCCGAGAGCGTCAGCAACTGCCCGGACGTCGGCAACTTCCCGGGGGCGCCCCACCCGCCCACGCCCGCCGGCGCCTCGCAGGACTCGCTCATCACCACCCGCCCGATCACGGGCGCCGACGCCATCACCTCGCTGTTGGGGGGTGGCCGGTGAAGTCGTTCAAGGACATGAACCCCTACCTGATCGGGTTCGTCTCGATCTTCGTGATCGCGCTGGCGACCGCCGCCGCGTTCATGGTCGGCATCCTCCACCTCGGCGAGAACGCCTACGAGGTGCGGGCGGTGTTCGGGGACGCGGCGGGCATCCGGGTCGGCGACGACGTGCGCGTCGCGGGCGTCAAGGCGGGGCGAGTCAGCAAGGTGCGCGCCGACCGCGACGCAGGCCACGTCGTGGTCGAACTGGTCGTGACCGACGGCGTCAACCTGGGCCAGAACACGACCGCCGAGATCGCCCTGGAGACGCTGCTCGGCACCAAGTTCGTCCGCCTGGCCGGACCGGTCACCCAGCCCTATCTGGCCGACGCGCCCGAAGCGGCCCGAGTGATCCCGCGGGACAGGACCAAGACCCCGTTCGACGTGTTCGAGCTGACCAAGCTCGGCACCAACACGATCAACGCGACCGACACCGAGAAGGTCAACCAGTTCATCACCCAGTTGGCCGACATCACCGAGGGCAAGGCCGACACGATCCGCGACCTGCTCGACGGCATCACCCGGCTGTCGACCGCCATCAACGAGCGCGACTCGCAACTGCGCCACCTGCTCGACGAGGCCGAGACGCTGTCGGGCAACCTGGCCGCCAAGGACCAACTGCTGGTCAGCCTCATCGACCAGAGCCAGACGATCCTCACGTACGTCCAGCAGCGCCGGACCGCCATCGCGGGCACCCTCCAGTCGAGCGCGGAGGCGGTCACCGAGCTGGGCCGGCTGATCACCGTCAACCAGGCCAACCTCGACAACATCCTCACCGCCCTGCACCCCACGCTGGCCATCGTCGACAAGCACCAGCAGGACATCAACCGGTCGCTCGGCGTGCTCGGCCCGGGCGCCCTTGGGCTCGCCGCGGCCAGCGCCCACGGGCCGTGGCAGGACATCTACATCCGCGAGATCGGGACCAGCTTCATCTGCGTGCTGGCCGGCGCGACCGGGAACCCGGTGCCGGGATGCTGAGCCCCGTGCGGCGGCTCGCGCGGCGGCTCGTACTGGTGGTCGTGGCTGCGGGCCTGCTCGCGCTGCCCGCCTGCGCCGACGCGCCGAAGGGCATCAAGCTGACCGCCTACTTCCCGAAGGCGGTGTCGCTGTACGAACAAGGCGACGTGAAGATCCTGGGGCTGAGCTCGGGCAAGGTCACCGACGTCGAGGTCGTCGACACCAGGGTCAAGGTCGAGATCCAGTTGAACGAGGGGACCAAGGTCCCCGAGGACGTGCAGGCCACGATCGTGCCGCTGTCGCTGATCGGCGAGCGCTACGTGCAGCTCTTCCCTGCATGGACGAACGGGGAGCCGGAGGCCAAGTCCGGCACGGTCATCCCGCTGGAGCGCACGTCGATCCCGGTCGAGCCGGACGAGGCGCTGGCCGCGCTGAAGAAGTTCCTCGACACCCTCGACCCCAATGCCACCGGCCGGCTGGTGAAGAACCTGGCTGCGGACTTGAAGGGCAACGGCCAGTCGCTGAACGACGCGCTGGCGGAGTTCTCGGAGCTGACCGCCACGCTGGCCGAGAAGGACCAGCAACTGGTCGGGCTGATCGAGAACTTCGACACGTTCACCGCCACCCTGCGGACCCGCGAGTCCCAGTTGGGCCGGACGATGGACCAGTTCGCGGTCACGACGAAGCTGCTGGCCGACGAGCGCGACGAGATCTCGCAGTTGATCAAGGCGCTGGCCCAGACGTCGTCGGCCGGACTCGACCTGATCAGCGAGCACGGCGGCGCGCTGAACGCCGACGTGCAGACGCTGACCGAGACGCTGAAGACGGTGCACGCCAACATCGAGCCGGTGCGCCAGTTGCTCGACGCCGCCCCGATGATGGTCGCGGGCCGCAACCTGGACGGCGAGCAGGGCCTGCTGCGCTCGTACGACCCGACGTTCAAGCACATCGACCTGCGCAACGCGGCGGCGCCGACGGTGGCCCTGCTGCTCCAGGCTCTCGGCTTCCCCGTCGAGTCGGTCTGCCTGCCGATCGACGTCGAGTGCGAGCCCTCCGCCCTCCCCCTCGCCACCCCTTCAGCCGCCGCAACCCCCACCCCCGTCCGACAATCCACAGCACCTGCTGCTGTGGATTATCGGGAGAGCTCACCGATCGTGGCGGTGGTGGGGTTGTTGGGGAGCGAGGGGACCGCGGAGGGTGACGATGCCGCTGCGGCCATGCCGGCAGCGTCAAAGCGAGGCGACGGGGGAGTCCTGGGCGGACTGCGCCGGGCGGCGCGCTGGCTGACCGGAGCGTTCGGATGAGGCGGCTCGCGGTCGTCCTTGCGCTGGCACTTGTCGGCCCGCTCCTCGCCGCGTGCGGGGGCGGCGGCTTCACCGTGACCGCCACCTTCGACGACGTGGGCGACCTTCAGAGCCGGGGCGGCGTGCAGGTGGCCGACGTGCGCGTGGGCAGCATCGGCAAGATCGAGCTCACCGACGGCTTCAAGGCCAAGGTCCAGATCAAGCTCAAAGAGAACGCCCGCATCCCGCGCGACAGCCAGGCGCTGGTCCGCACCACGTCGCTGCTGGGCGAGAAGTTCATCGAGCTGCGGCCCAAGGGCCAGCCGGGGCAGGGGCCGTACCTGCGCGACGGCGACGTCGTGGCCGACACTGCCGAAGCCCCCGAGCTGGGGTTCGTCGCCCAGGAGACGGTGACCGTGCTCGGCGCCATCACCGCGGGCGACCTGGCCACGATGATCGAGACCGGTGCCGAGGGCTTCGGCGGACGCCAGGTCGAACTGCGCAGCCTGATCGAGGACTTCACGACGATCAGCGCCACCTTCGCCGAGAAGACGAGGACCATCCAGTCGCTGATCGACGCCCTCGACCGCACGTCGGGCACCCTGGCCCAGGGCTCAGGCGACCTGGCCAACCTGCTGGTGAACCTGGCCGAGACGACCGAGGTCCTCGTCGACAACAAGGACCGGGTGATCAAGACCCTCGACAACCTGGCCCGCCTGGCCCGGGTGCAGAACGTCAGCCTCGACAAGTACCGCCAGGACATCGACCGCCAGATCAAGCAGCTCTCGGCGGTGGTCGCAGTGGCCGCCGACAACACCGGCGCGGTCAAGAACCTCCTCGACTGGCTGGAGCGCTTCTTCGGCTCGCTGCCCGCGCTGATCCCCGGCGACTTCACCCAGGTCTACATGTGGGCCATCCCGTGCGAGATGGACCCCCGGGTGGAGTCGTGCCCGCCCCCAGGACCGCCCCCGGTGCCAGTGCCATGAAGCGCAACCGCCGCGTCCTCATCAACCTCGCCTTCTTCACGTTCCTGTTCCTGCTGATGGTGGCGTGGGCGGTCCAGTCGATCGTGAGCGTCGAGCAGATCGAGCGCCCATACCGGCTGCGGGCCGACTTCGTCAACGCGTTCGGCGTCGGGCCCAACGCCGAGGTCACCTATCGGGGCGTGCCGTACGGGGCCGTCACCAGCGTCGAGCGCCGGCCCGGCGGCGTGCGGATCAACATGAAGGTCAAGCGCGACCTCAAGCTGCCGGAGGGGTCGCACGCGGCCATCCTGCGCAAGTCCGCCATCGGCGAGCCGTACATCGACCTCGAAGCGCCCGACGGCTTCACCGGCGGCGGGCCGTACATGGCCAAGGACTCGCTGATCCCGATGGACCGCACCTCGGTTCCGCTGGAGTTCTCCGAGCTGCTGCGCTCGGCCAGCAATCTCATCAGCTCGATCCCGCCGGAGGACGTGCAGACCGTCTTGCACGAGCTGGCCGTCGGCCTCCAGGGCAGGGCCGACTCCCTGCGCACGCTGACCGAGTCGGGCGACCGGCTGTCGTCCACGCTGGCGGCCAAGACCGAGCAGCTCGACCGGCTGCTGACGAACCAGACCGCGCTGACGAAGGTCGTGGCCGAGCACCGCGGGTCGCTGGGCCAGTCGCTCACCGACTTGGGTTTGATCGCCGACGAGTTGGCCAAGGCGAGCGGCGACACCCAGGTGCTGCTCGACCGGGGCTCGCGCTTCCTCGGCCAGACGGCCGACCTCGTCGCCAACCAGAAGCAGAACCTGGACTGCACCCTGAAGATCCTCGAGATCGTGGTGGACGAGACGACGACGCCGCGTCGGCTGGCCGAGCTGCGGGCGTTGCTGGAGCTGGCGCCCACCGCGTTCCAGCAGTTGGAGGATGCCACCGACATCGAGCCCGACGGCCGCTGGGTCCGCGTCGGCAGCGTCTTCAACTCGGCCAACAAGCCCCGCCAGTACAACCCGCCCAAGCCGATTCCTGAGCCGCCGACGGTCGAGCGGTGCGTGTCGGCGCTGCGGGCCTCGGCCACCGGCACCCAGGTCGGGGGAGCGGCGGCGGCGTCCGGTTCGCAGACGCTGCCCGTCACCGGCAAGTCTGTTGCCCTCATGCTCGCCCTGTTGTTGGTCGCCGGGTTCCTGATCGTTCGGTCCGCCGAGACGTCCGCGGACGCCGACGTCGACGCGTGACGGACGAAGAAGGCATCCCCACGTCGGCCCCCGACGTCGTCGAGGGGCACGAGGTGCGTGAGCCCGACGTCGTCGAGCAGGTCGTCGAGCCCGAGCCCGAGGCTGCGCCTGGGCCGGAGCCGCTGCCTGCGTCGGAGCCGGCGGCGTCGCGCCGCGGCCTGGTCGTGCTGTGCGCCCTGTTCGGCGTGCTGGCCTTCGGCTTCGCGGTGATCGCCGCCGTCGCCACCCAGCGGCTCGACGAGCGTTCCGGCGACCGCGACGACATCGCCATGACCGCCCACGAGTTCGGCGAGGCGCTGTTGACCTACGACTACGAGCACCTCGAAGCGGCCAAGCAGCGGGTCCTCGCCCTGTCCACCGGCAACTTCCGCAGCGAGTACGAAAAAGCCTTCAACGGCGGGCTCGACGTGCTGTTCCGAGAGACCAAGGCCCGCTCCGAGGGGGCCACCGAGGAGGTCTTCGTCGGGGAGATCGACGAGGAGAGCCACACGGTGACCGCCATCGTCGTGGTGAACGCCGTTTCCCAGGGCGCGGCGGGCCGACGGGTGCTGGCCGACTCGTACATCCGCCTGCAACTGGTCAAGGTGGGAGGGGAGTGGCGGGTCGACGGCGTGACCAACCTGAATCTGGCCGCCCCGACCTCCGACCTGCCCGTCCCGACCCCTGGGCCGACGACCACAACCACAGCAGCCAAGTAGGCGGCGCGGGCCGTGTATGGTTCCCGCCCGCTGCCACCACCACGAGAGGACGAGATGGACGACGACATCCTCGAAGACGACGTCGAAGAGCCTGAGGATCTGGACGAGGCCGACCTCGACGATCTTGACGAGGACGAGATCGCCGAAGACGAGGACCTGCTCGACGACGACCTGGACGACGACGCGGTAGTCGTCGACGAGGAAGAGGACGAGGAGGTGCCGGTCGCGGTCGTCGTTGCGGAAGAGGACGACGAAGACGTCGACGACGACGATGTGGACGACGACGACGTCGAGGCCAGCCTCGATGTGATCTTGAAAGAGCGCCTCGTCGTCGCCGAGGAGGAAGAGGACGAAGACGAGGTCCCCGACACCGAGGACCGCTCGGCCGACTCGGCCAAGGTGTTGCCCAAGCAGCCCGACGAGTTCGTCTGCCAGTCCTGCTTCCTCGTGAAGCACCCCAGCCAGTTGGCCGACGCCAAGCGCCAGTACTGCAGGGACTGCGTCTGATGGCCCCGTACCGCAACGTGGTGGTGGGGACCGACGGGTCCGAAACCGCGACGGCGGCGGTGCGGGCCGCAGCCGAGTTGGCCGCCGCGTCGGGGGCGAGGCTGACGATCGTGACCGCCTTCGCCCCCCGGTCGACCGACCCGGCCAAGGCCGAGGTGGACGTGCCCGAGGAGATCCGGTGGCGGATCACCGACTCCGGTCAGGCCGACGAGAAGGCGCTGGAGGCGAGCCGGGTGGCGCGCGAGGCGGGGGTCAAAGACGTGCGGACCCGGGCCGAGCCCGGCGACCCTGCCGACGCGTTGATCGACGTGGCCGAGGACACCGGCGGCGACGTCATCGTGGTGGGGTCGAAGGGGATGACCGGCGCGGCCCGGTTCGTGCTGGGCAGCGTGCCGAACAAAGTCAGCCACCACGCCCCCTGCGACGTCCTCATCGTCTCCACCACCCACTGACCCCCCTTCCCGCTCTGACCCCCGCCGCCCCCGCCCTTCCCGCTCTGGAGGACATAGCCACCTCATAGGTGTAGCTATGTCCTCCAAAGCGGTGGTTTGCCTTGGGCGGGCGGGGCGAGAAGGCTAGGGGCGATGGCTGACAACAAGTCCCCCCTGGAGCAGGCCCTCGACCTGTTCGTGTTCGCGCCCATCGGGCTGGCCCTGACCGCCCAGGAGGAGCTGCCCAAGCTGGTCGAGAAGGGCAGGTCGCGGGTGACCGGCCAGGTGATGATGGCCCGCATGATCGGCCAGTTCGCCGTGCAGCAGGGCCAGAAAGAGGCCGAAAAGCAGGTGAAGAAGGCGGTCGAGCGGCTGGGCGACATGGGCGTGCGGATGCCGACCAACGTCCCGTCGCACGAGCCGGTCGCCACCGTGGGCGCGCCCCCCGAGCCGGCGGCCCCGAAGCCGGCACCGGCGCCGTCGCCCAAGGCGAACAAGGCGAGCACCAACGGCACCGCGACCAACGGCGGCGGCGTGCCGTCGGTCGACACCCTGGCCATCCCCGGCTACGACTCGCTGTCGGCCGGGCAGGTCGTGCAGCGCCTGGCCGGGCTGTCGGTCGACGAGCTCGAGGCGGTGGCCACGTACGAGGCCGCCACCCGGCACCGCAAGACCATCCTCAGCCGCATCTCGCAGCTCCAGACTGCGGGTTAGGTGGAAGGGGCCCGTCGAGCCGCCGAATCCGACCTGGCCCGCCTCGAGGAGCTGGCCGCCGCCGCGTTGGCCGAGCTGGCCGGGCAGGAGCGGGGCGGGCGGGTGTCCACGACCCGCGAGGTGGGCGGCCGGGCGATGGGGGAGTGGCTGGCCGACACGGCGTCGTCGATCGTGGTGGCCGGGACCTTCGAGGACCACGTGGTCGGCATCGGGACCGGCCGGGTCGAGACGCTGCGCGACGGCGCCGCCCACGGCACGATCGAGGCGCTCTATGTCGAGCCGGGCGCGCGCGGGGTCGGCGTCGGCGAGGCCATGATGGGGGAGCTGCTGGCCTGGTTCGGCGAGCGAGGGGTCGTCGGAGTGGACGCCATGGCATTGCCCGGGATGCGCGAGACCAAGAACTTCTTCGAAGCCAACGGGTTCACGGCCCGGTTGTTGGTCGTGCACCACAAGATGGCCCGCGATGCCTGAGGTCTGCGTCGGCGCCGTCGCCATCGACAACGACCGGCTGCTGCTGATCCGGCGGGGCCGGGGCCCGGCGCAGGGGGAGTGGAGCGTCCCCGGCGGGCGGGTCGAGCAGGGTGAGACGCTGGCCGAGGCGGTCGTGCGGGAACTGGCCGAGGAGACTGGCCTCGAAGGGGTGTGCGACCGGCTGATCGGGTGGGTCGAGCGGATCGGCGACGACTACCACTACGTCATCCTCGACTTTCTCGTCGAGGTGCTCGACGGGGCCGAGCCGGTCGCCGGGGACGACGCCGCCGAGGCCCGCTGGGTCCCGCTGCCCGAAGTCGCCGACTACGCGCTGGTCGAAGGCCTGGCCGAGTTCCTCGCCGACAACGGCGTCATCCCCGTCATCGCCTGACCCCGCCGCCGCCCCCTTCCGAACTTTGAACGTCTGGCCCGCCCTGGGCGGGCTCAGCGTTCAAAGAATGGCTTAGCGGCCCTTCCAGACCGGGGGGCGCTTCTCGATGAACGCCCTCGGGCCCTCGGCGAAGTCCTCGGTCTGGGCGACCCGGCCGAAGGCGGCGCCGCTTTCGTTCCACAGCTCGTCGTCGGTGGCGCCCAGCTCGGCCTTCAGCACGACCTTGCGGCTCTCCCACACCGCCACCGGCGCGTTGGCGGAGATGCGCTCGGCCAAGGCGATGGCGGCGTCGACGGCCTGCCCCGGCTCGACCAGTTGGTTGACCAGGCCCAGCGCGTGGGCCCGCTCGGCCGGGATCGGGTCGCCGGTGAGGATGACCTCCATGGCGACGTTGCGGGGCAGGGCGCGGGGGAGTCGGAACAGCCCGCCCGCGGCGGCGACCAGCGAGCGCTTCACCTCGGGCAACCCGAAGGCGGCCTGCGTCGACGCCACGATCAGGTCGCACGACAGCGCGATCTCGCACCCGCCCGCCAGCGCAGGACCGTCGACCGCGGCGATGACCGGCTTGGTCCGCTCCCGTCGGGCGATGCCGGCGAACCCGCCCTTGGCCGTGGCTAGCTCGCCGGCCTGCCCGGCTGCGATGGCCTTGAGGTCGGCGCCCGCGGAGAACACCGAGCCCTCGCCGGTGACGACGCCGACCCACACCTCGTCGTCGGCCTCGAGCTTGTCGATGGCCTCTTCCATGCCTCGGGCGACGTCGCCGTTCACGGCATTGCGGGCTTCCGGACGGTTGATCTTCAGGAGGGCGACGTGGCCCCTGACTTCGTACTCGACCATGCCTCGCACCCTAGGCATCCCCGTGAAAGTTCAGGTAGTTGGGTACCTTGGGACCCAGTGGGAGATCGAACGAGTGAGCACTTCGCGTGTCCGTTCTGCAACTCGTTCGACGTGAGCCGGATGTACGTCGCCTCGGCCGCCATCGACTCGTGCGAGTGCCTGTCGTGCGGGGCCCGCTGGGATCAGGACACCGAGACCGGCAAGTACATCGGCCGGGCTGACCGCTCCTCGGTCCTGGCCCGCCGCCCCAACCGCTAAGCCTGCTCGGCCTGCTCCGCGGGTTCGGCCTGCTCCTCGACCGGCGCCTCGCCCTGCGTCGCCGGCGCGGCCAGCTCCACGGCCTCTTCCGAACTTTGAACGGCTGGCCCGCCCTGGGCGGGCTCAGCGTTCAAAGAATCCTGCGAAGCGGGCGCGGACTCCGCCGCGGGCGCCGCGGGCTTGGGCCGGGCCGGGGGACGGGGCGGGCGCGGGGGACGGGCGCCGCGAGGCGGTCCCGGCGGCGGCGGCATGTCGATGCCGAGCATGGCGGCCAGCGCGGGCACCCGGCCCGACGCCTGCTTGGCCGCCTGCAACAGCGCCTCGCCGGGCTCGGCCGGCAACCCGGCGGGCTTGACCTGGCGGCGCACCGGCGACGACGCCACCGCGTCGAGCACCGTGCCCCAGCGGTCCGGGGTGATGTCGGGCGACATCGCCGCGCCCGCCGCCTCGGCCAGCCGCAGGGCCAGCTCGGCGGGGAAGCGGCTGCCCGGGTCCGGCGGCCGGGCCGACAGGCGCAGCGCCCGCACGACGCGGCCCTCGTCGAGGTTGGTCGTGATCTCGGCGACCCAGCCCTCACGCTCCTTGGCGATCCGCTGCTCAAGCGTCTCGCGCAGCGTGCGGGCCAGGTCCCGGCTCTCATCGTCGCGGGCTAGATCGGCGCCGGCCACGACCGAGCGCAGGTCCCGCAGCGAGACCTCGTCGGCGTCTTTGACCGCGGCCTCGGCCCGGTCCCGCCAGTCGGCCGCCTTCAAGCGGGGGAGCAGCTCCTCGGCCATGGCGATCAACGGCTCGGCCTTGACCTCGGGCTCGCCCTTCTCCCGCAGCGAGGCGTTCTGCTGCTCGACGGCCTGGCGCACCGCGGGGATGCCGCCCCGCAGGACCTGCTCGGCGATCGGCCGCTGCTCCGGCGGCAGCGAGTCGAGGACGGCGGCGCGGTGGACGTTGGCCGGGTTGAGCCGCTTGGGCTTCGGGGGAGCAGGACGCTCCGGCCGCTCGGCGCGGGTCCGTTCCGTTCGTTCGGGCCGGGGCGGACGGGCAGGCCGGTCGCCGCGCGGCTCCCGCCGCTCGCCCGCGGGCCGCTCGGTGCGCTCGCGCGGAGGACGGCGCTCGCCACCACCCGAACGACCGGGACGGTCGCCGCGGTCAGGCCGGTCGCCTCGGTCGCCTCGATCGCGGTCCCGACGCCCCCGGTCGGACTTCGGCACCAGCGACGACGTCACGCCGGGCGTCTCGCGGGCAGTCCCGACGACCTCGATGCGCGCCGGCTCCTTGCGGGCCTCGGTCTTGGGCGGCAGCACCGAGACGACGTTGATGCCGTCGATCTCGAAGTCGGCCTCGGCCCGCACGACGTCGCCGACTTTGGCGCCGGGGTAGAGGACCGAGCCGTCGAGCACGCCCTTCGGCTGCTTGGCCCCAGCGGCGCGCCACGTCCACGATCCGTCGTCTCGCGCGCTGGTCAGCTCGATCTCGATCCTCCGGGACATGGCCCCCGAACGTTAGTCGCGGACGTTCGTTGCAGATGTCTCTCGCAAGAAGTCACGGACCTCTGCGGCGCGGGCGGCGTCGTGCAGTTCAGCAGCGGTCATGCGGAGGTAGACCTCGGTGGTGTTGAGGCTGGCGTGGCCGAGCAGCTTCTGCACCGACGAGATCGGCACGCCCCGGGCGACCAGCCCCTTGGCGTAGGTGTGGCGGAAGGCGTGGGCGGCCTCGCCCTCGGGCTTGCGGACGCCGGCCCGGGCCAGCCACCGGACCACGTGGTGGTTCAGCGCCTCCCGCGTGTACGGCTTGCCCGCCCGGCCGACGAACAGCGGGTCGGTGGGGTGGTGCTCGCCCCGCTCGGTGTCGAGGTAGACGTCGATCGCCTCGACGACCTCGGGCGCAACCGGCACCCGTCGCTCTTTGTTGCCCTTGCCGATGACCCGGAGGTAGGGCTCGGCCTCACGGACGACGTCGGCCACGCGGAGCCCGGCACACTCACTGGCCCGGAGCCCGGCGCCGGCCAGGACCGCGACAAGGGCGCGGTCGCGCATCGGACGGGGCGGACGGGCGGTCGGGTCGGGCTGGCTGACCGTGCGGACGATCGCCTGCAGTTCGGCGGAGAGGAAGGCGACCGGCATGCGCTCGGCCGGGCGGGGGTTTTCGAGGCGGGCGGTCGGGTCGCCCTGGATGTAGCCCTCCTGAGCCAGCCAGCCGCAGAAGCCCCGGAGGGCGGCCAGCATGCGGGACCGGCTGGCGGGCGCGTAGTTCTCCCGGGCCAGCGAGGCCAGGGCCCGCTTGATGTTGTCGGCGGTCAGGTCGGCCAGGGTCAGCCGGCCCAGCTCCTCCTGGAAGCCGAGCGGCTGGGGGTGGTGGCCGTCGACGTCGGGGGAGAGCTCGGCCAGCCGCCAGGCCCAGGCGGTCAGGTCCCGCCGGTACGCAGCCTCGGTGTTGGCCGAGATGCCCCGGCCGATCGTCTGTCGCTCGTCCAGCCACTCGTCCGCCAACGCCCACACCGCCGGCCCCGTCGCGTTTTCCCCAGCACCTGCTGCTGGGGAAAACGCGGGGGTGGGGCGCGGCTCACGCCTGCGTCGGGAGCTAACTTCCATAACGCTGATTCTTGCAGGTAGCTAGGCGAGGGTGGTGGACCCGTACAACAGGGTTCTCACGGCAGCGACCAGCTCGTCCGGGTCGAACGGCTTGGTCATGTAGTCGCCTGCGCCCAGCTCGAAGGCCCGGGTGACGTCGGCGTCGTCGGTCTTGCACGACAGCATCAGCACCGCAGGCCTGGCGTCGGTGCGGCCGCGCTTGGCCTCCCGCAGGGCCTCCAGCACGTCGTGTCCGGACAGGCCCGGCATCATGATGTCGAGCACGACGCAGTCGATCTCGCCGCCGTCGGGCCCGGCGATGACCTGGAGCGCCTCGACGCCGTCGGCCGCGTCCTGCACGTCGATCCCTGACGACTCCAGCGCATATCGGGCCAAAGTGCGCACAACGGGATTGTCGTCAACGACGAGGACGCCGGCCATGACCTGGTTATCGGCAGGTGACCCCGGCTAGTCAACTTTCACTACGCCCGCGCCGATCATCCACCCATGGCAGACCTGGCGGGCGGGCTTGACGAGCTGCGTCCTGCGCCCCTTCTCGAGTTCCTCGCCGCCACCGCCAAGACCGGCGTGCTTCGGGTCGAGGGACGGCACAGCAAGGTGAGCGTCTGGCTGGTTGATGGCGCGACCGTCGCCGCCGAGACGACCGGGCCCGACACTGATCTGCTCGACCAACTCGTCGAGTTGCTGCGCACCCCCGCCGGCACCTTCGAGTTCGTGGAGGGGGAGTCGCCCCGTCCCGACCGGGTGGTGGCGCCACAGGCCGACCTGCTCCCCCGCGCCGTCGACCGGCTGCACGAGTGGACCGCGCTGGCCGACGCGGTGCCGTCGCTCACCCTCGTCGTCAAGCTGCTGAACGCCGACGGCGAAGACGTGCAGCTTTCGAGTCCGGCGTGGTCGTTGAGCGTCGCGGTGTCGAGCGGGCACGCCAGCGTCGCCGCCGCGGCCAAGCACCTGAGGTGGAGCGCGTTCAAGACGTGCAAAGCGGTGCGCGAGCTGGTCGACGCGGGCCGGGCCACCCTGGTCCCCCCGCCCAAGCGGCGCCGGGGCGCGGCAGCCCGACACGGCGATCCGGTCGTCACCGGCCAAGGCGCGTGGCACCCGGCCAACCAGCCGCTGTGGCCGGGCTCCGGGAGCAGCGACCGGGACCGCTTCAGCGCCAGCGCCTGGGCCTACGACGAGTAGCCCGAAGCGCCCGGCCGCCGGTACCTTTGCTGGCGTGGCTCAACTCCGTATCCCCATGCCGCCGACGTTCGACTCGGCGGAAGACGAGCGCCAGCACCGCAAGGAGCGCCTTGCCGCCGGCTTCCGCCTGTTCTCCCGCTTCGGCTTCGACGAAGGCGTGGCCGGGCACATCACCGCCCGCGACCCGATCCTCCCCGACCACTTCTGGGTCAACCCGTTCGGCATGCACTTCGGCCACATCCGGGCCTCCGACCTGATCCTCGTCAACCACGAGGGCGAGGTCGTGGAGGGCGACCGGGCCGTCAACGCAGCCGCCTTCGCCATCCACTCGCAGGTCCACGCGGCCAGGCCGGACGTGGTGGCCGCCGCCCACTCGCACTCCCCCTACGGCAAGTGCTGGTCGTCGCTGGGCCGGCCGCTCGACCCGATCACCCAGGACGTCTGCGCCTTCTACAACGACCACTCGGTCTTCGACGACTACACCGGCGTCGTGCTCGACATCGAAGAGGGCAAGCGCATCGCCCACGCCCTGGGCGAGCACAAGGCGGTCATCCTCCGCAACCACGGGCTGTTGACCGTGGGGCACTCGGTCGACGAGGCCGTGTGGTGGTTCATCACCATGGAGCGGTCCTGCCAGGTGCAGCTCATGGCCGAGGCGGCGGGCACGCCGGTGTTGATCGACCCCGAGATGGCCGAGCGCACGTCGGGCCAGGTCGGCTCGCACTTGGCCGGGTGGTTCAGCTTCCAGCCGCTCTACGACCGCATCGTGCGGGAGCAGCCCGACCTGCTCGACTGACTCGCGCCGCCTCGCCGTCGGCCAGGCTGTCGGCGTGCTTCGGCTCGCTTCGGCGTCGACTAAGCAAGACGTCATGGATTGGCCCCTGCGCTTCGGCATCTTCCTTGCGCCGTTCCACCCGGTCGGGCAGAACCCGACGCTGGCGCTGGAGCGCGACCTCGAGCTCATCGTCCGCCTCGACGAGCTCGGCTACGACGAGGCCTGGGTCGGCGAGCACCATTCGGCCGGCTTCGAGATCATCGCCTCGCCCGAGGTGTTCATCGCCGTCGCGGCGGAGCGGACGCGCAACATCCGGCTGGGCACCGGCGTGTCGTCGCTGCCCTACCACCACCCGCTGATGCTGGCCGACCGGATGGTCCTGCTCGACCACCTCACCCGGGGTCGGGTCATGCTCGGGTGCGGGCCGGGCGCGCTGCCGTCGGACGCCTACATGATGGGCATCCCGGTCGACGAGCAGCGGTCGCGCATGGAAGAGGCCTTGGAGGCGATCGTCGCTCTGCTCGACGGGACCGAGCCGGTCACCCGCGACTGCGGCTGGTTCCAGCTCCGTGATGCCCGGCTGCAGTTGCGGCCGTACACCCACCCGCGCTTCGAGATCGCGGTTGCCGCGCAGGTCTCCCCCGCCGGGCCGCGGGCGGCAGGCCGCTTCGGGCTCGGGCTGCTGTCGCTCGGTGCGACGTCGTCGTCGGGCTTCGACATGCTCGGCGTGCACTGGGGTGTCATGGAGGAGCGCGCCGCCGAGTTCTCCACCCGAGTCGACCGGCGCGCCTGGCGGCTGGTCGGGCCGATGCATATTGCCGAGACCGAGGAGCAGGCCCGGCGGGACGTCGAGTACGGGCTGGCGCAGTGGGTCGACTACTTCCGCAACGTGGCCGCCTTGCCACTGGCGCCGGACAGCAACGACTCGGCCGAGCTGGTCGACGCCTTGCACGCGACCGGGCTCGCCGTGATCGGCACGCCGGAGCAGGCGGCGGCGCAGATCCAGCGCCTCATCGACCAGTCGGGCGGCTTCGGCTGCTTCCTG
>Ga0190267_10000100_pt1 | contig 17182 bp, 8 predicted proteins | sample Popmic239T_FD_140332 | JGI IMG/M metagenome (GOLD analysis project Ga0190267, IMG submission 140332) | Populus adjacent soil microbial communities from riparian zone of Oak Creek, Arizona, USA - 239 T | ecosystem: Environmental > Terrestrial > Soil > Riparian zone | place: USA: Arizona... | reverse complement strand
GGTCCACGCCGCGCACCGCCGCCAATCCCTCCGGCCGCCGCGGGTGCTCCTGCGCCAGCCGCTCCACCAGCGCGTCGTCCCACACCATCTGCGGGGGAATGCCGCCGGCCTTCTTCGCCAGCTCGGCGCGCACGCCCTGCAGCCGCTCACGCACCCGGTCCGCGCGCATGCGGGGCTCCGCGGGCTCGCCGCCGGGGCGGCCGCCCAGGGGGCTGGCGCCCAGGCAGTTGTCGCACGCCCCGCACTCCTTCATCGCCGCCGGATCGCCGAAGTAGCGCAGCACGAAGCCGCGGCGGCACCCCTCGGCGTAGGCGTAGCGCTGCATCTCGCGCAGCTTCCCCTCTTCGCGCCGCTTGCGCTCCGCCAGCGCGTTCCAGTCGATGGGCAGCTGCCCCACGGGCGACTCGCGGTCCAGCACCCACACCCCCTCGCCGGTCAGCGCGCGCCACTCCACGAAGCCCTCGTCGCCCAGCGCGCGCAGCAGCGGCATGGAGCCGCCGCGGCCGCCGGCGGCGCGGTCCAGCGCGCGCCAGTCCAGCACCGCCCCGCGGTACAGCGCCTCGCCGCCCCCGCCCTTCCACAGGGCGCGAAGGAAGCCCAGCTCCGCCGGCCGCTCCGCCAGCTCGCGCGAGATGCGGTCCGGGCGCGCCAGCAGCCGCACGCGCACCGGCTGCGGGCCGTTGCCGTAGCTCTGCCGCACCAGCCCGAACTGCTCCAGCACCCGCAGCGCCGACTGCGCCTGCCGCTCGTCGTCCACCGCCGAGACGGCGTCCGCCAGCGCCGCCACGGGCATGGAGAACAGCCCTTCGGGGCCGCTCCCCGCCCGCAGCGCCCGCATGGTCTCCTCCACCGCGCGGCGGGGGGGATACGCGGACTTGATGAAGTACTCGTGCGTGAACTTGTCCTTGTGCGCGTGCAGCAGCACGCAGTCGCTGTCGCCGCCGTCGCGCCCCGCGCGCCCCGCCTCCTGGTAGTACGCCTCCAGGTTGCCGGGAAGGTTGTAGTGGATCACCACCCGCACGTCGGGCTTGTCGATCCCCATCCCGAACGCGTTGGTCGCGACCACCACGCGCACCTGGCCGGACATGAACTCGTCCTGGATGCGCTTGCGGTCGCGGTCGCCCAGCCCCGCGTGGTAGCCCACCGCCGGCGTCCCCATCCCGTTCAGCAGGCCGGTGATGGCGTCCACCGTCTTGCGGGTGCTGGCGTAGATGATGGCCGACCCGTCGCGCCCCTTGAGCAGCCGCAGCAGCAGCCGGTCCTTCTCGCTGTCGTTCTTGGCCTGCAGGACGTGCCACACCAGGTTGCGCCGGTCGAACCCCGTCACCAGCACCGCGGGGTCGCGCAGCCCCAGCTGCCGCACGATGTCGCGCCGCACCTCTTCGGTGGCCGTGGCGGTGAGCGCGGCCACGGGCGGGTCGCCCAGCAGCTTGCGCACCTCGCGCAGGCGCAGGTAGCTGGGGCGAAAGTCGTGGCCCCACTCGCTCACGCAGTGCGCCTCGTCCACCGCCAGCAGCGACACGGGCAGGTCCGCCAGCCGCCGCCGGAACCCGTCGGCGTCGAAGCGCTCGGGGGCCACGTACAGCAGCTTGATCTCGCCCCGCTGCGCCGCGTCCAGCCGCGCCGCCATCTCGCCCGGCGGCAGGGTGCTGTTGATGAACGACGCCGGCACCCCCGCCGCGTCCAGCCCGTCCACCTGGTCCTTCATCAGGGAGATGAGGGGGCTCACCACCAGGGTCACGCCCGGCAGCAGCGTGCCCGGCACCTGGTAGCACAGGCTCTTGCCGCCGCCGGTGGGCATGATGGTGAGCGAGTCGCCCCCGGACAGCACGTTGCGGATCGCCTGGTCCTGCCCCGGCCTGAAGTCGGGGTACCCCCAGTAGCGGCGCAGCACCTCGCGCGCCCGCTCCAGCGGGTCGGCGGGCGCGGCGTCCTCGGCCAGGGCGGCGGCGGAAGCGACGGTCATGCGGTCCGGGTCTCTCTCGATGAAGTGCGCGAAAGGGAACAATATGGACGATCCATCGCCGCTTTTCCAGTCCCCCGCCCCGCGCGCTTCGAATCGCGTTCTCCCGGGCCGATAAAACTGCAGGCCTCACACGGAGTGAACGGGGTGAACGGAGTTGGATCGCGGCGGCTCCGGTGAATCCGCGCGCAAATGTTGCTCGTTGCGAACCTGATCCGGTAACGTGCGTCCGCCCGCTGGAGCGAATGAATTCGCCGCTGGAAATTCGCAAAGTCCGCCTGCGCGGACTCGGCGGCCCGGCGGCATGCGGCGTCCCAGGCACCTTCTCGTCCGCAACGGGAGATCACTGGATCAGAGTCGCAATCGGCATTATTTGCATTCACCGCGGATCTGTTTGCAGGCAACGCCACGAATCCGTCGCGGTCAAGGCCCGCCGTCGTGCTGTCGCAAGCTCCCGAAACGGTGAGTATCGCGGAAGCTTCCACAGACACCTTTCCCGCCTCGCACGCGCCGCAGCCTGCCGACGCCTCCACCTGCCGCGCGTCTTTTTCAGGGGCCTGCCTCACCGATGAGCCGGAGGGAGCGCCCCCTGCGTCCGCGGACCGCGGAGGATGCCTCCACCTTTCGCCGGTCCGGGAGCTCACGGGATCGCGCGGCGGGGATCGGTAACGGCTGGCTCCCGGGGCGCTGCGGCGGCACGCGTGCCTCCCTCGAAAAACGCGGATGGCCCCCTGCCGCATCCCACCCCTCCGCCAACCCTCGACGATGGGAGGAGGAGGATCGCGCGGGTTGCCGCACCCGTGAGAGCGCGTTGCCGGGGGATGTGCCGCGGACTAGCATTCTCCTCGCGCGAACCCGGTGCGCCCGCCGTGGGCCATCGCCCGAGAACCGTCGATTCCGTGCCGCGGGTGAGGCGATGCACATCCGCCCGGACGCCCGGCCTTACCCCGGTCCTGACGCCGTGACCGACCCGCAGCCGACCCCCGCCGTCCCGCAGGCCGACGGCGCGCCATCCCTCGCCCTGCTGCGGGACGGCGCGCTGACGCTGCGCGTGCACCCGTCGCTGACCGGCGCCGCGGAGGCGTGGACCCCCCTGACCGCGGACCCCGCCCCCCCCGGCCCCGCCCGCCTGCGCCTGGTACCCGGCCGCGCCCGCCCGTTCGACCTGCCCGCGGGGGAGCCGCCGCTGCAGGTGCTGCGGGTGGACGGCTGGGTGGACCCCGCCGCCGCGCGGGTGCGCCTGGCCAGCCGGGACGGCGCGCTGTGGGGAAGCGTGGACCTGGCCCGGCTGCGCGCCGCGGTCGCCCTGCGCCCCGGCCCCTTGCCGCCGCAGGCGGGATACGACCTGTCCGCCGCCCTCTCCATCGCCGCCGCGCTGCTGCTGGGGCGCCTGGGGCGGGCGCTGCTGCACGCCGCGGCGGTAGTGGCGCCCGACGGGCGGGCGTGGCTGCTGGTGGGCGACAGCCACGCCGGCAAGACCAGCACCTGCGTGAACCTGATCCGCGCCGGCTGGGACTGGCTGGCCGACGACCAGGTGGTGGCACGGGCGGACGCGGAGAGCGGCGGCGTGGTGGTCGAGGGATGGCCCCGCCGCTTTACCCTGGACGACGGGTTCGAGACCGGCGCCTCGCTGGGACGGCGCACGCCGACGGACCCCGGGCGCTTCGGACCCGGGCGGCTGCGCCGCGCTGCGCCCCTGGGGGGCGTGCTGCTGCCGCGGGTGCGGGCCGGCGAGCCCACCCGGCTGCACCCCGCGCACCCCGCCGACGCGCTGGGCGCGCTCATCCGCCAGTCCCCCTGGCTGCTGGCCGACGCGCAGGCCGCGCCGGGCGTGCTGGCGCTGCTGTCGCGCATGTCGCAAACATGCGTTTGCCACATGGTGCTGGGAACGGACACCTATGCCGACCCCGCGCTGCTCCAAGTGCGTGTAGCAGAAGCCCTTCGCTCTCCCGCGAGGGAACCGGAAGGCTGGAAACGCGCGTAGCAGAGAGGCGGCAAAACCCTTGACATTTACGCGCAGACGCGTATCATGCATACGCCTGTGACCCGACGCGGGGCCGGCGTTCGCCGGCCTTCCGCTCCACCCCGAGTCTTCCCTTTCAGGAACGGATCGATGATGGCCGACGTGATTGCTGCATCCGGAACGCAAACCATCGGGATTGAACCGTCCGCGGGGCGCAAGCTGTTCGAGGCGCCCGTTGTGGAAGACCTGGGCAGGCTGCAGCAGCTGACGCTGCTGCAGGGCGTCACGCTGGAGCCCTGACGATACAGCGCCGGCCGCCTTCGGGCGGCCGGCGCGCGCTGGCGGCCGCCTTTCCCCCCGCCCCCTGCCCGCGAGAGCCGCGGCAAGGCGGCCGTCTCTCCATCTACCACCCTACAGCACGGTCCTGGTGAACGTGTCTATCCCCCGTGCCCTCACGGTTTTCGCGCTTCTGGCGGCGAGCCTCGCCGCGTGCGCGGACCAGCCGACCGAGCCGCGTACACGGCCGGACCCGAAGCCCGCGCCCCTTCCCCTGGGGCTGTACGAGGTCACCCTGACGCTGGAGGACGGTGCCGCGAGCGCCGGGCTCACGCCCAGCCGCGTGGTTCCCGCCGGCGGGCCCAACCTGGCGCTGAACCCCACCGCCCCCGGGCTGATCTTCGAGCAGGTGTCGACCCACACCTTCGTGGAAGGCACGCGCTCCACGGGCGGGCAGCGCTTCATCATGACGACGTTCCGGGTGCGCAACAGCACCGGCGGCGCGCTCAACAACGTCACGCTCATCCCGGTGACCCGCGCCAGCACCATCTCGGGAACGCCGTTCTCCAGCGTGCTGCTGTTCAACGGCGCCGCGGCGCCCGCCGGCGTGGCCACGCAGATCGTGCCCAGCGGCGCGGTGGGGCTGGGCGAAGACACCCGCATCCGCAGCCGGTTCCCCGACGTGCTGCAGGTGTTCCTGGAGAGCGAGGTGGCCGCCATCTCGCTCCCCCCGGACGCCACGGGGATCTTTCCGTACGGCTTCGTGGTGAGCAACCCCAGCACCCCCGGCAGCCGCTCGCTTCCCAACACCGCCGACGCCAACGAGTTCAGCGGCATCGTGACCTTCGCGTTCCGCTACCCGCTGCAGGCCACCGCCGCCGGCGACCCGTTCAGCATCGGCGTGCAGTTCCTGGCGGTGCAGGACACCGAGACGCGGATGACGGAGAGCATCGAGGAGCGGCAGGACACCGCCGGCGTGCGGCGGGCGCGCGAGCGCGCCACCGCGCTGGGCGCCACCACGGTGACGGTGCTGGGCGGCAGCCCCGCGGCGGACCCGTTCGTGACCGACTACCCGGGACAGCGGCAGATCTGCTCCTTCCGCACGGCGGGCCCGGCGGGGGCGCCCACCACGCTCAACACCATGTCGGGCTTCTACACCGAGCTCACCGTGCTGCGGCCGGGCGAGGGTGGCAACGCGTGCAGCGCCTACTACATCAGCGGCACGGCCGACGTGGCCAACTACGGCATGGCGTACAACGTGACCGCGCGGGCGCTGGACCGCTACGGCAACATCAAGACGACGGCCGTGGACTCGGTGCAGCTGAGCTCCACCGACGGCACGGCCGCCATGCCGGCCCGCGCCGCGCTTACGAGCGGCGTGCGGGGGTTCACCACCACCTACACCACCTACGGGAACTCCACCCTGACCGCCACCGGCCGGCGGCTGCGCGGCAACGCCCCGGTGTTCGTGAACGGGATGTCGCGCACCTGGGGCGGGGCGTTCAACACCATGTGGCTCACCGACGCCAACTGGACCAACAACATGCACCCCGGCGTGCAGGACTCGGTCATCATCCCCGGCGACAAGCCCAACTACCCCCTGCTGGTGGCGAACACCACCACCCGGGGAGTCACCATGACGCCGGGCGCCACGACGCAGCCCTTCATCAACCTGTCGTCGTTCGACTTTACGGTGGCGGGTGACGTGGCGCTGGGGACCACCGGCACCTTTACCGGCACGGGGCGGCTGGTCCTGACGGGGACCAGCAACACCGTGGGCGGGGGGCTCAGCAACTTCGACGTGCGCAACATGCGCATCACGGAGACCGGCCGGTACTCCGCCAGCAGCAACCTGAACGTGACCGGCGGCAGGATCGTGGTGCAGGGCGGACGGCTGCGAAGCCAGGGCTACCGCGTCCGCGTCCGCCCGTCGTAGCGGCGGGAGGCGCCGGCGACGCGGCCGGCGCCCCGGCCCCGGCGGGACTCCTGGCGGGACCCCGGCCTCCGCCTGCGCGGCGCGCGAGCGGGGGCCTTCCCATCTGCAAGGCGGGGACGCGGGACCGCGCCCCGGGCGGCGCGCGGAGCACGCATCCGGCCCGCCCTTGAACCCTTGACCCGGAACGTACGCCCATGCATCGCGCATTGCTCAAGACCGCCGCCCTGGCGCTCGTGGCCTTTGCCACGCCCGCGGCCGCGCAGTCCGACATCCTGCTGCAGCTGCGCTCCGGCTCGCCCGCGGGCGACCGCTTCCGGGTAGACTCCGCCGGCGGCGTGGTGGCGCTGGGACAGATCACCCTGGGGATCATCCCGGCCTCCGGCGCGGGGGCGCGCATGATGTGGCACCCGGCCAAGGTGGCGTTCCGCGCCGGCTACGCCGACGCGGGCGGCCAGTTCGACGAGAGCAACATCGGCTACTACTCCATCGCGGCCGGCGCGCTGGTGACGGCGGCGGCCAACTACTCGGTGGCGCTGGGCAACCAGAACACGGTGGAGGCCTCGGCGCAGTGCGGCACCGCCATCGGCAGCGGCAACAAGGTGTGGGGCTCCGGCGGCACCATCGGCACCTGCGGGATGGCGCTGGGGCTGAACAACGACGTGCTGGACCAGGCGGGCGTGGCCATCGGCCACAACAACTGGAGCGACGGCGACGCGGCGGTGGCCATCGGCTACACCACCACGGCCGACGCCGACTACAGCATGGCCTTTGGCTACCGGGCCAGCACCAACGGCCACACCGGCGCCAAGGTGTTCGGCGACGCGTCCACCACGGACAGCATCGAGGCGGTGGCCAACAACGAGTTCGCGGTGCGCGCGGCGGGCGGATTCCGCTTCCGCAGCAACGCCACCCTCACCAACGGCTGCAACATCGCCGCGGGCGGCGCCTCCATCACCTGCGCCTCTTCCGTCACGCTCAAGGAGAACTTCCTGGACGTGGACGGCGAGGACGTGCTCGACCGCATGCGCCGCATCCCCGTCAACAGCTGGAACTACATCGACGAGGGGCGCCAGTCGCGCCACCTGGGGCCGTTCGCGGAGGACTTCTGGCGCGAGTTCGGGCTGGGGAGCGAGCCTCTGGCCATCGGCCACCTGGACATCGACGGCGTCAACTTCGCCGGGGTCAAGGCGCTGGACGCCCGCACGCTGCAGCTGCAGTCCACCGTCGCCGACCAGGCGCGGCACATCGAGGCGCTGCGGGCCCGCAGCGAGGCCGCGGAGGCGCGCAACGCGGAGATGGAGACCCGGATCGCGCGGCTGGAGGCGCTGATCGCGACGCCCTCCACCCCCTGACCGGCGGCGCGAAACTCCGCCGCATACCCCATGGCCGGGCACCTCAGGATCGGTGCCCGGTTCCTTTTCCAGCGGCGGGCAGCGTGCCCGCACCTCGATCGTGGTGCGGGGGATGGTTTTCGGGATCGCGCATCAGGTGGTGCGAGCGGCTGGCTTTCCATCCGCCGCGGAGATCCTCCGGCGATCTGCATCCTCCCCGGACGATTTCGGTTCATCGCGAATCTGGTTGCCCATCGCACGACCCCGAGAGCGTAGCAAGCTCACCACGCGGCGACACCGTGTCCCCCCACGTCCGCCGTGGCGGGGCGCACGAAGCTTCCCTGGGGATGTCGGGAACGGCGAGCACATGGAAGCGCGGCAGGGGGCGATGAGGATTTTTTCAGGAACCCCATCCTCTCCGGAGCGCCCCGCAGCTTATCATTCCGGCGCGATGGTGCACGAGGTGCGGGCGGTGTTTGTCAGTTTTTGTCAGCGGATCAGTGTCATTCTGAGGGAGGCGCCGCTTCGAAAACGGCGATGGCGAGCCGAACCTGGCCGCGCCGACCGAAGAATCTTTACGATGGCGGCAGTCACTGCCGGTCACGAGATACCCGCCTGCTGAAATCGGGCTGCGAATACGCTGGTTGGGTCGCGTCCAGGTCTGCGGATTCGTTGCGGTACCGGAGAGAACGGTTGATACGCGGGCTCCGTAGACGGCGTAGGGCAGGCTCCGTCGCGCTTCGGATAAAGATCCTTCGGTCGGCGCACGGGCTTTGATGCGCTCCCGGCGGTCTGCGGTGGGCGCCTCGCTCAGGATGACACGCAGGGCAGGATGTGCCTGGTTGCGGACGCGCAGGTGCGTGGAATGCCGAACACGGCCGGGCCACCGAGTCCGCGGCGGCGGACTTCGCGCCGTTGTAGCCGCGGTATTCCGGCTTCACCTGATGCGCGATCCCGTGAACCGTCCCCTCGCACGACTGCAGCGGGAACGCGCTGGCCTTCTCGCGCGCCGAGACTTTGCAAGATCGCGCATCAGGTGTTCGTGAAGGCTGGGCCCGTGTGCTTTCGGCAGGCATCGTCGCCGACTGGGGATGGGGATGAGCATGAGGGGTCCCCCTCAAAAAAATTCTCATGGCCCCTCACTGCGGTCCGCACCATCCGCCCAACCCGACGCTCCACGCCCGATGTCCAACCCGAAACGGGTGAGCGCTCCACCGGCTTCGGGAATGCCGCCGGACGACGGCTGAACAGCGTCGGCGCACCATCACCCGGCTCGCTGCAACCAAATCGACAAAGAACCAAATTCTCATGGCACCCTGCCGCGCTTCCATCCCTCTCCCGTTCCCGGGACACCACGCCGGCTCGTGCCTCGCCGACGTGAGCGCCATGCCTCCGCTCACCACGGACCCGAGCTGCACGCCGTGAGCGCAGAGGAAACGGTGCGGGAACGCTCCGCTGACCGCCGTTGACTTCGTGTCCGCGTGAGGACCATTCTTTTTGTGGATCGGGTACAAGCGCCCGCTGGAGGCGCGGAGCACCCACCCGTCTCATTCCCCCTGAGCTGCGCGGCCCCCCGCCACGCACGCTCCACCGCCCGGACGCCTACGCGGCCGGGACCCTTCTTCACCAGACGCCACACCCCCCCATGCGCACCCTGAAGAACACCCTCGCCGCCCTGGCGCTCACGCTGGCGGCCACCCCCCTCGCGGCGCAGTCCGACATCCTGCTGCAGCTGCGCTCCGGCTCGCCCGCGGGCGACCGCTTTCGCGTAGACTCCGCCGGCGGCATGGTGGCGCTGGGCACCATCGGCATCGGCATCATCCCCGCCAGCGGCGCGGGGTGGCGGATGATGTGGCACCCGCAGAAGGTGGCGTTCCGCGCCGGCTACGCGGACGCCGGCGGGCAGTTCGACGAGAGCAACATCGGCTACTACTCGTGGGCGGGCGGCGCGCTGAACATCGGTGCCGGCATCTACTCGTTCGCCATGGGCAACCAGAACACGGTGGAGTTCGGCTCCACGGGCGGCATTGCTCTGGGCGGCAGCAACAAGATCTGGGCGGTCAACGGCGGCGCGTACGGGATCGCCCTGGGATACCAGAACGACGTGCTGGACGACTACGGCGCGGCCATCGGCCAGAACAACTGGAGCGACGGCATCGCGGCCATCGCCATGGGCTTCAACAGCACGGCCGACGAGAACTACTCCATGGCGCTTGGATACCGCGCCAGCACCAACGGCCAGCTGGGCTCCATCGTCATCGCCACGGGCAACCCCGCCCTCACCACCGACTCGCTGGAGGCCATCGCGCCGAACGAGTTCGTGGTGCGCGCCTCCGGCGGCATCCGCCTGCGCAGCAACGTGTCGCTCAGCAACGGGTGCAGCATCGCGGCGAGCGGCACCAGCTGGGTGTGCTCGTCCAGCCGCACGCTCAAGGAGAACTTCCAGCCCGTGGACGGCGAGGAGCTGCTGCGGCGGATCCGCGGCGTGGAGCTGAACCGCTGGACGCTGATCGACGACCCGGCGCGCACGCCGCACATCGGCCCGTTCGCGGAGGACTTCCACGCCGCCTTCGGTGTGGGCGACGACCCCAGGGCCATCGGCCACCAGGACATCGACGGCGTGAACTTCGGCGGCGTGCAGGCGCTGGACGCCCGCACGCTGCAGATGCAGGAGACGATCGCCGGGCAGGCGCGGCAGATCGAGCAGCTGCAGGCCGACAAGGCGGCCATGGAGGCGCGCATCCAGCGCCTGGAGGCCCTGCTCACGCCCCCGTCCGCGCCCTGAGAGGATGTTGCTCAACCACAAAGCACGAAGCGAAGGGGTGTCATCCTGAGGGAGCGCACCACGTGTACCCAGAAGTCATGCAACAGATTGCGCGCCACCGAAGGACCTTCTCTCCGGTTGCGAAGGGCACGCTCCACGGCGGAATTCCAGCCCCTCGATTCTGCTGGCAAGGTCCATCGGTCGGCGCCAAAGTGCTTCGTACAAGCAAGATGCAGCGTGGCGCCTCCCTCAGGACGACCGTTCGCGTGGGAGAGGGTTAGCAACACCCTCTGAGGGTCCCGCAGCCGGCCGGGGGGCTCCCGTCCGGCCGGCGCACGCCGTAAGATGAAGCAGGCCAGCCGCCGCGCGGTGCGGCGTCTGGCCTGCCTGGCGCTCCCCCAACCGTATTCGATCGCAGACCATGCCTCGCCTGACGCGCCTGTTCCCCGCCCTGGCCCTGGCGGCCCTCGCCCTTGCCGCCTGCGACCGCGACAAGCCGGCCGCTTCGGCCGAGGATGCGGCCGCGCAGCAGGAGGAAGATGCCTACGTGCCGCCGCAGCTGACCCCGGCCGAGTCGGCCTCGGCGGTGGCCGCGCAGAAGGCGCACTCCGACTCCATGACGAAGGTGATCATGGGGCCGGAGTACCAGCCGCCCAGGGAGGTGTACGTGGACACGCCGGAGAAGCAGTACGCCAGCTGCATGGCCCAGGCGCAGTCGGTGGAGGAACCGGTCCGCAGCACCATCCTCAAGGCCTGCGAGCGCTTCCGCAATCCCCCGCCGCAGCCTTGATACGGTTCCTTCTGATTTCGTGTGCATACAAGCCATCGCGATTTCACGCGGAGCCGCGGAGGGGAACAGAGAGCCGCGGAGAACTGCAAGGAACGTCTCCTGCCGTCCTCCGCGTCTCCGCGTCCTCCGCGCCTCCGCGTGACACAGAAGCCGGGCCCGGAATGCACACGAATCGCTGAGAATCGGTATCACCCTTCTCACGCAGAGAAGCGGAGAGGCAGAGAAGCAGAGGAACCGCGTCGATTCCTCTGCTTCTCTGCCTATCCGCTTCTCCGCGTGACCGCTTTTCCGCCGTGCTCAGGCGGATGCGGCCGCCGCGAAGGCTACTGCTGCGGGCAGGTGGTGGCGCCCGTCTGCGCGTCCACCACGCACCCGTCCGCCGGCGCCGGCGCGGCGGTGGTACCCGTCGTGGTGGTCGTCGTCGTCGGCGTGAACAGCGGGTCCGGCGCGCCCACCCGGAAGATGCCCCACATGCCGAAGTCGAAGTGGTGCGACGTCTGGTCGCGGTACAGGTAGTCGCCCTGGATGGCGTTGCGCCCGCCCGCGCCGTTCTTGATCAGCACGTCGAAGTGGTTGGTGGGCCCGTGGCCGATCATGGTGCCCTTCCACTCCGAGAACGGGTTGGCGCCCAGCCGCCGCGAGCCGTCCACGTACGGCAGCTCCTCCCAGATGTGCCCGTGCAGGTTGAACACCGAGTTGCGCGCGTGGCCGCCCGGCGCCACCACCCGGAACCGCACCTGCGCCCCCGCCGGGGCGGTAAAGATGGGCGTCTGCGGGCTGGCGCCCACCTGGGTGTTGAGCAGCGAATTGGTGAAGTTGAACCCGCGCGTGGTGGTCAGCGACGTCTCGGGCGCGTACCCCTTGCGGAACCACAGCGGCTCCGTGCGCCAGTTGAACGCCTTGTTCCCCGAGTCCTCGGCGTCCTCGAAGCCCGCCATGCGCGGCACCGCCTGGCCGCTGACGTACGTGTGCGAGACCCCCGGGTCCCCCGGCAGCGTCTTGTTGCTGCCGAAGCGCAGGTTCACGTCCGTCTGGAAGAAGAGCACGTGCTCGCGGAAGCGCCCGGTGGGCGTGACCACGGTCACCGAGGGACGCACGCTGCCGCCCCAGCTGCTCCCCGCCGGCTCCACCACCAGCGCGGCGATGGCGCCCTTGCTGGCCTGCTTGATGGGGTCGGACGGCATCAGGTTCACCACCCCGAACTCCACCGGCGTGGCCACGATGCTGTCGGCCACCAGCGTGAGCGTGCCCGCGTACCAGGTGTAGGTCTGGGTCCCGCCCGGCGCGGCGGTCTGGATGGGGTTGGTCCCCACGTTGGCGCCGTCGGAGCGCGTAACGTCGTAGGCCAGCAGCTGCGGGTGCAGCCCCACCTGGTTGCTGACCATGAGGTGGTTGTTGTTGAACTGGTCGATGATCATGGGCAGGGTGTTGAACCCCGCCAGGTCCGGCATGTCCGCCGGCAGCGCGTTGCGCAGGGTGACGTTGATGCAGTCGCCCGGCAGGGCGCGCAGCACCAGCGGCTCCACCGCCACCCCGGTGTTCAGCTGGCCGGTGGTGGTGTTGATGCTGGAGGTCATCACGTACAGGATGGCCGTGGGGTCGTGCAGCGGCCCGCCGTTCACCGTGCGCGCGTTGTACACCAGCGTCCCCGCCGGCAGCAGGTCGCGGGCCAGCTTGGCCGTGATGTCGAAGTTGCGGATCGGCGCCGTCTTGAGGCACACCCCGTTGAAGCGCGCCGCGTTGGTGACGGTGAAGTTGCCGCCCCGGTTGTTGGGCAGCTGCTTGAGCTCCGCGTACCCCGCCCCGCGCTGCGACACCCGCAGCAGCCCCCAGACGCCGTTCCACAGGTCGTCGGTGGCGCTTCCGGCGCGGTACAGGTAGTCCATCTCCGGCCCGATGTTGTTCTTGGCCAGCGGGGGAAGCAGGAACTCGTAGTGCTCGCTGATCCCCATCATCTGGCTGTTGCGCCACCCGGAGGTCGCGTCCGCGGGCTCCATGTTCCAGTGCTGGCCGTGGATGCTGAAGTTGTGCCCTTCCTCGTGCGCGCCGACGAGGACGCGCACCTGCACCTTGTCACCCTCGTACCCCCACATCAGCGGGGTGAAGGGGTCCTGGAACTTCACGCCGGGGCGCGCGCCGTACGGGCCCCACTGCATGGTGAACGAGTTGTTCAGGGTGGACAGGAACGACCGCGACAGGTCGAACGGCGCCAGCTGGCTTCCCGCCTGCGCCCGCAGCGCGATCGGCTCGTTGCGGTAGTTCACCGTCATCGTCCCCACGTCGTCGGCGGAGAGCAGCTCCGGGCAGGGGGCCGGGGTGCCGTTGGGGCAGGCGCCGGCGACCGGCGGACGCAGCAGGTCCGGCAGCCCCACCTGGAACTTGCCCGCCGGGTTCACCGCCGCGGCGGGGTTGGGCCCCCGCTGAAAGCGCGGCTGGCCGGTGGTGTACGCCAGGGTGAAGTCCTGCAGCTGCAGGTTGAACTCGCGGTAGCTCTTGCTGCTGTCGGCGGTGATGATGTCCGCCTTCCAGCTGGTCGGCCCACCGTCCGTGGTCCGCGTGCCGAAGTAGGTGCCCGTGTGCATGTCGCGCCACTTCGACCCCGCCGGCTCCGTCACCAGCCCCGCGTACAGCCCCGCCTGCTGGTGCGTGCTGGGGCCGAAGTGGTCGTGCGTGAACACGGTGCGCAGGGTGCGGTCGCGGCCGGTGCCGTCCAGCACGTTGTCCACGTACCAGCGCTGCACCGTCTCCTGCGCGCCCACCCAGTCGCCCACCCCGTTGCCGTCCTCGTCCGGCCCGGCGCCAAAGAAGGGGTGCGCCACCGCCTGCGGACACTCGTCGCTCACCGGGTCGCTGTTCAGGCACCCGTTGTAGGCGCGGATGGCCTTGATGCGCTCCTGCACCTCGCCCGGCGAGAGCGAGCCGTCCTCGTAGTTGAACCCGTTGGCCGCGCCGTCGCTGGACGTGACGTCGAACTTCACCAGGTGGATGTGCTGGCCGACGATGTCCGTGGGCGTGCGCACCTGGAAGTCGTCCATCGCATACTCGTGCGGGATCAGGTTCACCAGGTGGTAGTCGATGCAGTCGTTGGTGTTGGCGCGGAAGAAGAGCGGCTCCGGCGCCCGCGTGCCGTTGCGGTAGCTGGCCACGTCTTCCCACAGGCCGAACATGCGGTGCTGCGGGAAGTGCCATCCCGCCTTGTTGTACTGCACGTCGGTCTGGAATGCCGCCGCCTTGTAGCGCCGCGGGTTGCCCACCGAGTCGCCCATGTCGCTCACGCACGGGTCGGCGAAGGGCGCGCCCGGCTTGCGCCGCCGCCCATTGGTGATGAAGGTGCTGCTGGTGACCGCGTACGTGGTGGGGTTGATCACCCAGCTGGGCTGGTTGCGCACCTCGTGGAACGCCATGGCGTTCTTCTCCGCCACCGTCCCCGAGTCCGGCAGCACGAGCACGCCCAGCGAGGTGCTCACCTTGCTGAAGTCCGTGGTGTTGAGCGCGGGGAAGGCGGCCGCGCCGTCCACCACCACGTGCCGGTGCAGCCCGCCGTCGCGGATGGCGTCCAGCGGCGGCGCGGGGGGCCGGCGTCCGGCGCGTCCCGGGATGTAGAAGGGGAAGCCCGCCATGGTGGCGGTGGGCATGGGCGCCAGCGAGTACGTGGGGATCGGCACGATCGCGGGGATCGGCGTCCCCGCGGTGATCTCGCCGTCCGGCAGCGCGCGCGAGCCGGCGGCCGGCCGGCCGTTGCCGTCCAGCACGGTGCCGCTCTCGAAGGTGTCGTGCACCCGCCACAGCGACCACATCCCCTGCGCGAAGTGGGGGTAGAAGTGGCAGTGGAAGATGGCGTCGCCCGGCGTCTTGTTGCGGTTGCTGCCGCCGTCGTAGGTGATCTCGTAGGTGAATCCCCCGCCCGGCCCGATCGCCTGTGAATCGAGATAGGTCGACGAGTCGGAATCAGGCGAGTGCAGCCACTGGTGGGCGTGCAGGTGAAAGATGTGGTGCTCCTTGGGCCCCGCGTGAAGGTTCCTGATCTTCACGTGGTCGTTCATGTAGCTGTGGTAGACGTTCGATGGATCGTCCGGGTAGAAGGCGCGCGTGGCCTTGCGCCCGGGGTCCGGCTGCCCGTCGCCGTTCAGGTCCGCGTCGGCGGGGATGTCCACGATCATCGCGGGGTCGCCCACCGCCCACGAGCTCAGGAAGAAGTCCTCGTACTTGCACTCGTCGCAGTCCCACATGGGGCCCACGCGCAGGCGATTGCCGATGACCTCGCTGCCGATGCCGCCCGTGCCGTAGTTGATGGCGAAGGCGTCGCGGCCGCTGTGCAGCGTGTGCTCGAACTGGTTGCTCTCGTACAGGCTGTCGAACGCCTGCACCAGCCCGGTCTCGTCGTGGAAGATGATGGTGTACTCGCGGAACGGCTTCGTCCGGTCCCGGTTCACCACCACGTGCGGGAACAGGCTGTCGGGGAACGGCCCCCGGTTGGGCCCGGTGATGATGGCGTTCAGGTCGCTGTGCACGATGCGGTTGACGTCGGTCATCCGCAGGATCGGGCGACCCGCCAGCGCGTGGCCGGTGGGGTACACCGCGTCGTAGTCGATCACCGGGTGCCCGCCGGGGGTCAGGATCGGCGCGCCGCCGGAGGTCTTGCGCGTTGCCAGCGCCAGGTCCGCGGCCGTCACCTGGCTGCGGTACCACTCGCTTCCCCGCGGCTCCACGTTCACGGCGCCGAACAATCCCTTGCTCAGCGTGCCGCCGTCGCCGTCGCCGCCCGTGGTCTGGGCGGTGCTGTACATCAGGTAGGTGCCTTCCTTCTCCGCGTAGACGAAGTAGGAGGGCTGGTTCACGCCGGTGCTCACGCCCACGTTGGTGCCGTCGTCGGCGATGCTCTGGTTGACCTGCATCCCCGTGATGTGGATGCTCACGTCGCGGGTGCCCGGCTGGTTGTTGCCCGGGGTGGGCGACAGCCGGTTGGTGAGGAAGATGATCAGGCAGTCGCCCTCGCGGACGCGCAGCACCAGCGGGCGCGGGCGCTTGCCCTCGCGCAGCCGCCACTTGCCGTCGGCGTTCTGCACGATGTCCTCGTCCAGCGCGTACATCATGGCCGCGGGGTCGTGCGCGCCCAGCCGGTTGTACCAGATGGGCTGGTCGATGGCCGACACGTGGGCCACCCAGCCCACGCAGTTCTGCGCGGCGGCCTGCGCGGCGGGGACGGCCGCGGCCAGCAGCGCCAGGGCCAGGGTCCAGGTTCCGCGCGCGGGGGGCGCCCTCCACTTTCTTCGTTGCGGCATGGCGGGTCTCCGGTGACAGGGGAAGGGAGACTGGGACAGGATCGTCCTCCCCTTTCCTTCCGGGCGGGTCCCGCGCGGCGGGGAGGGAGAGAGTGCAGGCCGCAAAGGGCAATGCACGGTCCGCGTTCCGCCCGCGTCCGCAAGCGGTTGCGGCGCCCCCGGATGGTCGTGGAACAGGTGTATCGCGCACGCGCCGGGGATGCACAGATCGTGTGCAAAAAGGCGCGTGCCCTGCACACAACCTGTGGATGCTCCGCGCGCCGCCCGGAACAGCAGAACGCAGAGTACGCGGAGTGATAAAAGAGAGTACGCAGAGACCCATCCGCCGAACTCTGCGCCTCTCTTTTGGTTCATCGTGGATTTGGTTGCACGCCGCGCATCGCCGGAAACCATGGCGAGCTCACCACGCGCGACACCGTGTCCCCACACGTCGGCCGTGGCGGGGCGCACCAGGCTTCCCTGGAGGCGTCGGGAACGGGAGAGGGATGGAAGCGCGGCAGGGGGCCATGAGAATTTTTTCAGGACCCCATCGTCTTCCGAAGCGCCCCGCATCCTGCCATTCCGGCTTCACCTGATGCTGATGCGCGATCCCGTGAACCCTCCCCTCGCACGACCGCGGCGGGAACGCGCCGGCCCCGTCGCGCTCGGAGACTTTGCAAGATCGCGCATCAGGTGTTCGTGAAGGCTGGGTCCCGTGTGCCTCCGGCACGCATCGTCGCCGACGGATGATGGGGATGAGCATGAGGGGCCCCTCAAAAAATTCTCATGGCCCCTCACTGCGTCCGCACCATCCGCCCAACCCCACGTTCCACGCCCGATGTCCAACCCGAAACGGGTGAGCGCTCCACCGGCTTCGGGAATGCCGCCGAACGACGGC
>Ga0190267_10000099_pt1 | contig 17318 bp, 12 predicted proteins | sample Popmic239T_FD_140332 | JGI IMG/M metagenome (GOLD analysis project Ga0190267, IMG submission 140332) | Populus adjacent soil microbial communities from riparian zone of Oak Creek, Arizona, USA - 239 T | ecosystem: Environmental > Terrestrial > Soil > Riparian zone | place: USA: Arizona... | reverse complement strand
CGGGCTCTGGTTGTTGTTGTTCAGGCTGACGGCCGAGATGGCGCCGGTGTCGAGGTCCTTGACGAACGCGCCGCCGTTCGGCGCCACGGGGTCGAGGTTCGACGCGGTCGAGGTGAACACGACCTTGCGGCCGTCGGCGCTGATGGCGCCCTTGGGCTGGCCGAGGCCGGCTGCGCTGTCGGCATTCCCATTGGCGCCGCCGAAAGCGGCCCAGGTGTTGCCCGCGGGCGAGCCCTGCAGCTCCGACACCCGGCGCAGCGAGTTGCTCGGGTCGGCGCTGGCCGCAGTCCGGTTCCATGCCATCACGGCGCGCGGCTTGGGGTCGAGGGTGTTGTCGCAGCAGGTGTCGCCGTCAGTCCAGATGGCGAGGGTCAGGCCGTCGTGGGACAGGGCGTCCGGGCCGAGGACGCCGTACGGGTTGCAGAAGTTGGACGACGAGGTCGGAATGTTGGTGACCGCCGCGGGCGGCGACAGGTTGTACCAACGGATGGTGTAGGTCGAGGAGGCGCCGCAGACGGTGTCGTTGAAGCGGGAGTAGGCGACCTTGGTGCCGTCGCCCGAGATGGCGAGGGGTGCCGGGGCGCCCGGGTCCTCAAGCCACGTCTGGGTCGCACCGGCGATGTCGTTGACGTAGACGCCGGGGCCGGCGCCGATGTTGGGGCCGCCGGGCAGGGCGATCCAGGCGACCTTGTTGCCGTCGGCCGACACCGAGAAGAAGTCCGACGTCCATGCGACCTGGGTGCCGATGTCGTTCTGGTTGACGCGAACGACGTCGCCGGTGTCCATGTCCTTGCGGAAGACGTCGGTCCGGTTGTTCGAGTCGAACGGCGCGCCGGTGTCGAAGTCGGCGCCGAGGAGGTTGTTGGCGTCGGAGGCGAACACGACGAAGCGGCCGTTGTCGCTGATGCCGACATAGCTGCCTGCGCTGCTCCCGTTGCCAGGCGGGCTGCTCGCCCACGCCGGGCCCCGCGACACGAGTTCGACGGTGCCGTCGAACATGTTCTTGCGGTACACGTCGGCGAAGCCGTTGGTGTCCCCGGCGATGAGGGCGGCGTCGCTGACGAAGGCGACGTAGCGGCCGTCGTCGCTGACCGCCGGGCTGCGGCTGGCGCCGCCCGGGTGCTCACCGTCTTCGGGCGTGCTCGCCCATTGGGTGTACACGTCGGGATCGAGGATCAGCGCGCCCGCGCCCTCGACGAACCCAAGCGAGCTTGCAACCAACGCGATGACAGCGCCAACAGACGCGAGAGCCCGACGCCATCCCCCGGAAGTAACCGGCATGTTTTCCCTTTCCCCCAAGGTGCCCACCCTGCGAGGTGGGAGCCCGATTCAAGTGCAGGCCCTGTTTGGTCGATACAGGCCCGCTCCTTCGTACCGAAGGGTACAGGGGGTTTTTCGCCGGCGATACAGCTTCTCCCGCTCAGAGTGAAAAAATGCCGGCATCTGGGCAGGAAAAGTCTCAACTTGAGGGTGAGACTTCACCCTCAGTGGCCCCCCTCCCGACAATCCACAGCACCTGCTGCTGTGGATTGTCGGACGGGGCGGGGTCAGGGGAGGGTGATGACGGCGCCTTCGCGAGCGGCGGTGACCGGGAGCGACCGGCCCTGGAACGCGGCGACCAACCCGTCGAGGGCATCGTCGGTCCGCTGGGAGTCGTGGTGGAACAGCACGACCTGGCCGACCCCCGCCTTCTCGCCCAACCGCACTGCGTAGTCGAGGGTGGTATGCCCGAAATGTTTGCGCGGACCGTCGAATTCCTCTGTCGTGTACTGCGCATCGTGGAGCAAAAGGTGTACACCGGACACCAGATCGACGGCCGTCCGGTGCAGTTCGCCGTCGCCGAAATCGCCCGGCCCGATGTTGATCGGGCTGTGGTCGGACAGGTACGCGATCTTGATCCCGGTGGCCGGGTCCTCGATCCGGTACCCGAACGTGCGGCCGCCTTTGTGGGGGATGTCGGCGGCGGTGACCCGGAAGCCCTCGATCTCGGACTCCCCCGCTTCCAGCAGCTCGATGCGCCAGTCGCCTCGCAGCTCCATCGGCGTGATTGGGAAGTGCGGGGGCGACATCAGGTGCTCGAGCACGCCGGTGCCGCCCTCCTGGGCCGGGATGTAGAGCCGCACCCTGGCCTCGGGCCGGTCGCCCGCAGGGAAGAAGGGCAGCCCGTGGGTGTGGTCCCAGTGCAGGTGCGACAGCAGGATCGAGCCCTGGAACACCGCGCCCGCCTGCATGAAGACGCCGCTGAGGCGCTGGAGCCCGGTGCCCGCGTCGAGCACGAGCGTGGGCAGGCCGCCGTCCTCGCGGGCCACCGCCACGCACGAGGTGTGCCCGCCGTAGCGGACGAACTCCGGTCCCGGCGCCGGGGTCGACCCCCGTGCCCCGCAGATGTGCACCTGCATCCCGCCCCCCTTCTATCCCCACCTCGTCGCGCTGGCGGGCGTGTGCACCCGTGCGCGCGACGAGAACGGTGTGGGAGCAGACAGCGTGGGATCGGCGGGCACGGCGAGCGCGGGCGGCGGGGCGAGAGACAGCGGCGTCAGATGCGGTAGGACATCCTGGCCGCCACCACGGCGTCGGCCAGGCGGGCGTACATGGTGGCATTGTCGATGGCGACGGCCGCCAGCGAGGCCAGCGCCTTCGAGATCTCCAAGTCCTCCTCGGACAGCTCGGCCGACTCCCGGTTGATCGCCTCCAGCACGCCGATCGGCCGGTCCTTCAGCACGAGCGGCACGGCGACGATGTTGCGGGTGGTCGAGCCGGCCGCCTTGTCGACCTCGCTGTAGTGGCGGCTGTCCCCGGCCACGTTGTCCTGCACGACCGGCTCGCGGCCCGCCAGCGCCTCGCCCGCGATGCCCTTGCTCGACGGCATGCGCACGCCGACCAGCTCGGGGTCGCCGGTCGCGACCTTGAACTCGAGCTCGTCGGTGTTCTCGTCGAGCAGCAGCAGCGACGAGCTCTCGGCGCCGAGCAGCTCGGTCGACGCCTGCATGATCGCCTGGAGCAGCTCGTCGAGGTTCAGGGTCGAGTTCAACTGCGTGGCGACCTCGACCAGTCGCTTGAGTTTCTGGGCGGTCTCAGCCATGTCGGTCTGGTCTCCCTAGTCGGCCATGTGGCGGTCGATGAAGTCGGTGGCGAAGTGCCCCGCTTGGAACACCGGGTTGGCCATCACCCGGCGGTGGAACCCGATCGTGGTCTTCACGCCGGGGCCGTCAATGTGGAACTCCGAGAGGGCCCGGTCCATGCGGTCGATGGCCTGCGGGCGGTCCGGTGCCCACACGATCAGCTTGGCGATGAGCGAGTCGTAGTACGGCGCGACCTGCCACCCGGCATAGCAGTGGCTGTCGACGCGGGTCCACGGCCCGCCCGGCGGCACGTACACGTCGAGCCGGCCCGGCGTGGGGGCGAAGCCGCGGTCGGGGTCCTCGGCGTTGATGCGGCACTCGATGGCGTGGCCGCTGAACTTGACGTCGTCCTGGGTGATGTCGAGCGGCTTGCCGGTGGCGACGAGGATCTGCTCGCGGATCAGGTCGATGTTGGTGATCGCCTCGCTGACCGGGTGCTCGACCTGGATGCGGGCGTTCATCTCCATGAACGTGTAGTTGCCCTCCTCGTCGAGGAGGAACTCCATCGTCCCGGCGCCCGAGTAGCCGACCGACAGCGCGCCGCGCACGGCCGCCGCGCCCATCTCGGCCCGCAGCTCCGGCGGGACCGCGATCGACGGCGCCTCTTCGATGAGCTTCTGGTGGCGGCGCTGGACCGAGCAGTCCCGCTCGCCCAGGTGGATGCCGTTGCCGTGGCCGTCGCAGAGGATCTGGATCTCGGTGTGGCGGCTGGTCTTGAGGTACCGCTCGATGTAGACGGCCGAGTCCTTGAAGATCGCCTGGGCGCTGGCCCTGGTGGTCTGGTAGGCGGCCCGCAGGTCCTCTTTGCGGTGCACCACGGTCATGCCCCGCCCGCCGCCGCCCGCCGCCGCTTTGATGATGACCGGGTACCCGATGGAGTCCGAGATGTCCTGGGCCTCGTCGGCAGTGTTGACCGGCTCGATGGTGCCGGGCAGCAGGGGCAGGCCCGCCTTGGTCATGAGGTCGCGGGCGATGGCCTTGTTGCCGACCTTCTCCATGACGTCGGGCCGGGGGCCGATGAAGGTGATGCCCTCGTCGGCGCAGATCTCGGCGAAGTACGGGTCCTCGGAGAGGAAGCCGTAGCCGGGGTGGATGGCGTCGGCACCGGTCTTGAGGGCGGCGCCGATGATCGACGGGATGTGGTTGTAGCTGCGGGCGGTCTGGGGCGGGCCGATGTGCACGGCCTCGTCGGCGAACTTGACCACGGCCGACTCGGCGTCTGCGGTGGAGTACACCGCCACCGACTTGATGCCCAGCTCGCGGCAGGCGCGGGCCACCCGGAGGGCGATCTCGCCCCGGTTGGCGATCAGGATCTTGGAGAACACGCCCCCGCCCCCGTCTACTCGCCGTCCAGCGGTTCCAGCAGCATCAGCTTCTGGCCGAACTCCACCATCTCGCCGTCGCTCACGATGATCTCGGCGACCTTGCCGCCGACGTCGGCGACGATCCGGTTCATGATCTTCATCGCCTCGATGATGCCGACCTCCTGGCCGGGCTCGACGACGTCGCCGGGCTCGACGAACGGCTTGGCACCCGGCTCCGGCGCGCCGTAGAAGGTCCCGACCAGCGGGGCGGTGATGGCCACGCCGTCGAGCTCGGTGCCCGCCGGGCCTTCGAGGGCGGCGGACGCCATCGGCAGCCCGGCCGTGGTGGAGATGCCTGCGGGCGCCGCGGTCGGATCCCACTCGATCTCGATATGGGCCTCGCCCGCCCGCACGGACACCCGCTTCACCGGGCCGCCCGCCTTCTTCAGCAGCTCGTGGGCCTCGCGGCTGACCTGCTCGAACAGATCTTCGATGTCGTCGTCGCTCATCGCGGCTCCTCCGTTTGCGCCAAGACGGGCTGTTGGCCAGGGCTGCCGAATGCACGGAAGCGGTCGTACCGCTGTTCGATCAGCGTCGGCCCGTCGAGCGGCAGCAGCTCGTCGAGGCAGGACAGCAACGCCGTCTTGAGGTTGGCGGCGGTGGCCGCCGGGTTCGTGTGGGCGCCCTCTTCGGGCTCGGGGACGATGGCGTCCATGATCCCGAGGCGCAGCAGGTCGGGCGGGGTGATCTTCAACGCGTCGGCGGCGCGGGGCGCGGCGGTGGCGTCGTTGAACAGGATCGTCGAGCAGCCTTCCGGGCTGATCACCGAGTAGTACGAGTTCTCCATCATCAGCACCCGGTTGCCGACACCGAGGGCCAGCGCGCCGCCCGAGCCGCCTTCGCCGGTGACGATGGCGATGGTGGGGACGGGCAGGCGGGACATGTCCATGATGCAGCGGGCGATGGCCACGGCCTGGCCCCGCTCCTCGGCCCCGAGGCCTGGGTAGGCGCCGGGCGTGTCGATGATCGTCACCAGCGGCATGCCGAACTTGGCCGCGTGGTGCATGAGGCGCAGGGCCTTGCGGTAGCCCTCGGGGTCGGGCATGCCGAAGTTGCGGGCGACCATCTCGGTCGTGGTGTGGCCCTTCTGATGGCCGATGACGACGACCGGCATGTCCCCGAGCAGGGCGACGCCGCCGACGATGGCCGCGTTCTCCGCGTGCAGCCGGTCGCCGTGCAACTCGACGAAGTCGTCGAACAGGTAGCCGATGTACTCGAGGGTGGTGGGCCGGTCGATGTGGCGGGCCAGCGTCACCGCCTCCCACGGGTCCCGCTCGCGCAACTGGGCAGGGTCCTTGATCGGCGCCTCGCCCTCGGGGTCGGGCAGCTTGGGCCCGGCCTGCGGCTTGGTGTGCAGGGCGAGCAGCTTGCGCAGCGTGTTGCGCAGGTTCTCGCGGGGCTCGACCAGGTCGAGCATGCCGTGGTCCAGCAGGAACTCGGCGGTCTGGAAGCCGGCCGGGAGCTTCTGGCGGATGGTCTGCTCGATGACGCTCGGGCCGGCAAAACCGACCATGGCGTTGGGCTCGGCGATCAGGATGTCGCCCAGCATGGCGAAGCTGGCCGTGACGCCGCCGTAGGTCGGGTCGGTGTTCAAGCAGATGCAGAGCACGCCCTCTTCGTGCAGCTTGGCGAGGACCTGGCTGGTCTTGGCGAGCTGCATGAGCGACACGCAGCCCTCCTGCATGCGGGCACCGCCCGACGCTGCGATCAGCAGGAGCGGGGTCCGCGTCTCCAGGCTCAGCTCGGCCGCCCTGGTGATGATCTCGCCGACGCCGCCGCCCATCGAGCCGCCCATGAACTGAAAGTCCATGGCCGCCACGATCAGCGCATGGCCCGACACCGTCCCGCGGCCGAACACGGCGGCCTCGTTGTTGCCGGTCTTCTTGCGGGCGTCTTCAAGCCGCTTGGGATAGGGCTTGGAGTCGACGAAGCCGAGCACGTCGACACTCTCGATGTCCTGGCCAAGCTCCTCGAAGCTGCCCTCGTCGAAGATCTGGGCCAGCCGCTCGCGGACCTTCAGCCGGAAGTGGTGATTGCACTCCGGGCAGACCTTCAGGTTGCGGACCAGGCGCTTGGCGTAGACGAAGGCGTCGCAAGACGGGCACTTCACCCACTGCGTGTCGCCCCCTGCCGCGGGGGCAGGCGTCGGTGCGGCCGTGCTCATTGCGCGCCCCCCTTCGCTTCTGGGCACCTTTTCGGCCATATCTGGCCGAAAACGTGCCCAAAACGGCGAAAGGGCGAGGTGGGGGCGGCGGGGGTGGCGGAAGTGGTGGTCACAGGGCGGGTTGTCACAGGGCGGGTCGTCACAGGGCGGCGGCCTCCTCGTGCATGCGTCGGTGCTCGGCCCGCTCCTCGGCCAGCTCGGCCTGGAGCTCGTCCCACGGCCTGGCCTCGCGGTCGGCCTCGCCGAACAGCTTGGAGGCGATGAAGGCGAGCAGGTCGGTGGTCAACTGGTGCCGGTCGACGCGGGTGGCGTCGATGGCGACGTCGAGGGCCTGGCGCCAGCTCTCCGACTGGACGAGAGCCTCGGCCTGGCCGTGGCAGGCGTAGACCTCGTGGCCTTCGTCGGTGTCGGCGCTGCGCAGCTTGTAGAACGCGGCGGCGGCCTGACGGTGCTCGCCCGCGGCCAACAGCAGCTCGGCCACGTCGAGCGCGGCCAGCACGTCCTTCGGGTCCTGCTCGGACAGGCGGCGGGCGCCTTCGAGCGCGGTGGCGTTGTCGCCCGCGGCCCTCGCCATGCCGACCAGGCTGCGCAGCACGTCGGTCCGCTGCGGCGCCGCGTCGCTTGCCTTCAGCAGCAGTTGCACCGCCTCCGGCGTGTTGCCCAGGGCGTGGCGGGCGTGGGCCAGGTGGATCATCGAGGCGGTGTCGTCCGGCGTCAGCTCCAACACCTTGGCGAAGGCGTCGGCGGAGCCGGGCAGGTCGCCCTCCTCCATGGTGGCGAAGGCCAGGTCCCGCCACGCGGCCCCGTCGTCCGGGGCGACCCGGACCAGCGCCTTGAGGTGGCGGGCGGCGTCGTCAAGCTCAAGCTCCAGGCTCGCCTTGCCCGCCACGCGCAGCAGCCGTGGCTCGTCCGGGTCCTCGACGAGCCCTTCGACGGCCAGCGACCGCGCCTTCATCAGTTGGCCGGCGGCCAGCGCGGCCTCCGCCTCTTCAATGCGTGTATCGGAAATGTCGTCCACCCCCCGCCGGTCGGTCTCGGCCCCTCAGGCTTCCGGTGCGTCCCAGCTGTAGAACTCGCGCGCAGTTGCGTCTTTCGGGGACTTCCAGGTCTCCGGGTTGTACGGGACGATGAACTCGTCCAGCTTCCGGCTGATCTCCTTGAACAGCGGATGGTCCCGGACCTCGGCCACCTTGTCGTCGAAGTCGTCCTCCAGTTCGACGAGGTGGATGTAGATGTCTTCCAGGATGAACAGGCTGCGGTGCTTCACGCCGACCATCGTCGGCAGGTCGGTGGCGTCCGACTCGGCGAAGATGCGGGCGACGTCTTCCTCCGCGCCCGGCTTGATCTTCGCCACGATCACTCCACGCTTCGTCACCGATGCCCCCCTGTTGTCCCGCCGACCGCCTTGTGCGGCGCCCAGTGTTCGTGGGCGGCCTCGACGGCGTCAAGTGTTTGTGGAGCATTCCACATTCGCCGCCGCCGTGCGCTCTGGACCGCAGTCAGAGCCGGGGCGGGGGGCCGGTGCGGGGGCGGCGGAAGCGGCCGACGCCGCGGGCGGCGACGGGCGACTCGGCGCGCTGCACCGGCCGGCCTGGCCCGGCCCCGCCCGCCAGCGCGCCCATGGGGCCGATCAGCCGGGGCAGGCGACCGGGCCGCTCGGCCACCCACATGAACACGCCGGCCAAGCCGACCAGCACCACCGCGGCGGCGACCCGGTCGGGGTCGCGGCGCGCCTTGGCCGCCAACTGCGGGCGAGGGACTCGGCGCGGGCCCGTCTGCCGAGCGGCCACGGTGGTCGGCGTCGTGCTCGGCGTCGGCCCCATGTCGACGCCGACCGGCGGCGGCAGCGGCTCGCCGATGAGCGGACCGGTGTCGGTGAAGGCGGGCCCCTCCAAGTACGAGTAGTCGGGCGGGGCCATCGTCGTGTCGGTGGTGGACGACGACGGCGTGGTGACGGTGACGGCGTCGTCGCCCGGCTTGGCGAACGCGGCCTGGAACGCCGACGGCGCCGCCGCGGATGTGACGACCACGTTCAGCACGCCGTCGCGCACCAGCGGCCCGACCTCGAACACGACCGCCGTGCCCGCTGCGTCCAGGGCGCCCGGCACCGACCCGGCCAAGCAGTCGTGCGGCGGCACCGACGCGATCGGGCCGCCCTGCTCAGGCGTCCACGTGATCTCGCTCGGGCAGGCCCGGACCGCGACCAGACCTTGTGACGACGCGATCCGCAGCGTCAGCCTGCTGATCTCGCCGCCCTTCGGGGCGACGTACCGGACCGCCGAGACCCCGAACGGGCCGCTCGGGTCGGCGGCGACGAACAGCCCGCCATCCGGCACGGTTGGCGGCTTCGGCACCGGGACCAGCGGCGTCACTTGCGGCTTCCACCACCAGCCCGCGGCATCGGGGGGATCGGCGGGCAGGGCCGCCGGCCACAGCAGCAGCACGGACGCGACCACGACGCATGCCGCCGCGGCCCGGCGCGCCGCGTTCACTTCGACGGCGCCTTCGTGCCGGAGCGGTTGATGGCGGCCAGGTCGCCGCCCAGGTACGACTCCACGACCCGCGGATTCGAGATCACCTCGGCCGGGGTGCCCTCCGCGATCACCTGGCCCAACTCCAGCGCCAGCATGCGGTCGGAGACGTCGGTGATCAGCGGCATGTCGTGCTCGATGACCAGCATGGCGCAGCCGGTCTCGGCCCTGATCCGCTCCAACAGCGGCGCCAGCGCCTCGGTCTCGCGCTGAGCAATGCCCGACGACGGCTCGTCGAGGATCAGCACCGACGGGTCATGGGCGATCGACATGGCCAGGTCGACGATGCGCCGCGAGCCGGTCGACAGCTCGGACACGAACTTGTCCCGGAACGCGCCGAGGTTCATCAGCTCGATGAGGTCGTTCACCGTCCAGGCGATGTCGTCCTCCATCTCCCGGACCGCGGGCACGCCCAGCGCGGCGGCGACGTGGTCGCGCACCTCCAAGTGCCGCTCCAGCCCCATGGCCAGGTTCTCCGAGACGGTGAGCGACGGGAAGATGCGGGCGTCTTGGAAGCTGCGGCCGAGTCCGGCCCTGGCCCGACGGTCCGGTGACCAGTTCGTGATGTCGATGCCCTCGAACTCGACGTGCCCAGAGTCCGGGATGGTGAAGCCGGACACCAGGTCGAACACCGACGTCTTGCCCGCGCCGTTGGGCCCGATCAGCCCGAGGATCTCGCCGCGGTAGAGGTCGAACGACACGCCGTCGACGGCCATGATCCCGCCGAACCGCTTGGAGATCTCGCGCACCGCGAGGATCGGCTCGGCCGTTCGGTCGATGGGGGGAGGGGGTGCGGGCGCGTGGGTGTGCGACGGCGAAGCCTTGCCGTTCTTGCCCTTGCCGTTGGACCGGCCCGCGCCTTCGAGGAACACCGAGCGCAGGATGTCGCCCCGCTCCAGCAGCTCCTCGGTCGGGCCGGAGAAGCGGACCTCGCCCTTTTCGAGGAAGTAGGCCCGTTCGGCCAGGGTCAGCGCCACGTTGACCGACTGCTCCACCACGATCACGGTCGTGCCTTGGGCGTGGATCGAGCGCACCATGTCGAGGAGCTGTTCGACGATCGTGGGGGCAAGGCCGAGGGACAGCTCGTCGATCATCAGCAGCTTGGGCCGGGCCAAGAACGTCATGCCCAGCGCCAGCATCTGCTGCTCGCCGCCGGACAGGTTCCCGGCCAGTTGGTCCCACCGCTCGCGCAGCCGGGGGAAGTGGTTGAGGACCTCCTCGGTCCCCTCCTTCACCCGCTCGCTCTCGGACGCGAACAGCCACGCCGCCACTTGGAAGTGCTCGGCCACGGTCAGGGTCGGGAAGGTGCCCTTGCCGCCTGGCATCTGCACGATGCCGAGCCGCGCACCCTGCACCGCATCGGCGTGCGTGATGTCGCGGCCTGCATAGAAGATGGCCCCGCCGATCGGGTCGACCAGCCCGCTGATCGCCTTCAGCAAGGTGGACTTGCCTGCGCCGTTGGTGCCGAGCAGGGCGACGATCTCGCCTTCGCGCACCTCCATGTCGACGCCGAACAGCACCTGCACGCTGTCGTAGGCGACGTCGACGCCGCGGCACACGAGCAGGGCCTGCTCCCCCGACTCGGCCAGCTCGCGGCGCAATCGCACCGTCGTCTCCAAGGTGGCGGCGGCCTGGGCCATGTCCCGGGCCACGTAGCGGTACGCGGACACCGCGATGGCGCCGCCGACCACGAGCAGCCCGGACAGGATCGCGACGGCCACCCGGTAGCCCGCGTCCGAGTCGCCGATCGACGCGATGACCGGCGAGAGGATGCCGCCCGCGCCGAGGTAGAGGATCGCCCACGCGTAGGCCTGCGACCGGATGCGGGGCGGGGCGACCAGGCCGACGACGGTGAAGTAGTTGGGCTGGTACGCGCCGAGCCCGATCCCGGCCACAAAGTTCAACGCCAACGACGCCGGCGACCACGGCACGACCGCCATCAGCACCAGGCCTGCCCCCAGCCAGATCAGCGACAGGCCGAAGTAGGCCGCCAGCCGCTGCGAGTTGCCGGTGCTCATGGCCCGGGTGGCGAGACGCTGGCCGACGAACAGGCCGACCACCGTCCCCGCACCGCTGAAGAAGGCGACCAAGCCGCGCCCGGACGCGTCGTAGCCGTAGACCTTTTCGAAGAACAGCGTGACGATCTGGGCCAGGCTGATGGCGCCGATGCCGAGGAAGAAGATGGCGAACCAAAGCCGCCGCAGCGTGCGGACCGCGTAGAGCTGGCGGCGCGCCTCGGTCAGTGGGATCGACTCGGCCTGGCTCGCCTCGGCCGCCAGCCCCGCGTCCAGGCTCTCGCCCCGCACCGGCTCGCGCAGGCGGACCAGCCCGAACACGAGGATGAACGTGGGGATGGCGAGGATGAAGAAGACCGGCTCCCAGCCGAGGCGCTCGCCGAGGAAGCCGATCGCCACTGCGGAGCCGAGGCCGAGCGGGTTGGCCAGCCGGTGGAGGGCGAAGACGCGTGGGCGGTGTTCGGCGGTGTAGTAGTCGGACAGGAGGCTGGCGTGGACCGGCTCGTTGACGATGCGGCCGAGGCCGGCGCCGAGGCGGGCGATGAACAGCACGGCGACCACGGGCGCCAAGCCGGTCAGCACGGTCATCGAGCCCCACACCACCGCGGCCACGGCGGACAGGCGGACGCGGTTCATGCGGTCGGCCAGGTAGCCGATCGGCAGGGCCCCGCACAGGGCGAACACTGCGGCCAATGAGCCGATGGCCACGACGCCGCCGTCGCTGAGGTCGAACGCCTGTCGGATCTCCGGCGTCAGCACGCCGAACGCGACACGGTCGAACTCGTCGACCAGGTTGAGGGCGAACAGGATCCCCAGCGGGACCATCGACTCGCCGCCGGCGATCTTCTCGCGCAGCGCCGTCATCGGTCGACCTCGATCGGCTCCAGCGCTTCCTCATCGGCCACGGCCTGCACCCGCCGACGCGACCGGCGCACCCGCTTCTCGCGCCGTTCGGCCTGCAGTTGGAAGTGCGAGTGCTCCAACACCGCGTCGAGGGCGATGACCTCCTGGCACGCCGGACACACGACGACTGGCTCCTCCACCGCGACCAGCGCCCTCCCCTGTTCGACCTCCTGGCCGACTTGGGTCAGCAGCTCCGGGTCCTGGGCCGACTCGGCCGCCTGCCCCTCCAGCGTGTCGGCCACGAGGCTGGGCACGTAGATGCCGCGCCGGTTGGCGACCCAGCGCAGATAGGAGTCGCGGAGCCGGAAGCCCGCTTCGGAGAGGCCGCCGGGCAGGAACATCAAGAGGAAGACGAGGCCGACGCCAGTGGCCAACAGCTCGAAGAACTGGATGCTCCGGAGCCCCGGCGCCCGCTGCATCGTGATGACGTACACCGCACCGGCGATGCCGCCCGCAACCGACGTGAGCCCGCCGACGACCGTCATCGTGAATACCTTCAGCGACTGGATCGGCGGGAACGCGCCGGAGTCGACGGCGCCCTGCTGGTACGCCATCAAGGCGCCCGCCACCGCGGCGATGAATCCGGAGATGGCGAAGGCCGACAGCCGGGTTCGGGCCAGGTTGACGCCGTAGGCCTGCGCGGCCCGGTTGTTGTCGCGGGCCGAGATCAGCACCCGCCCGGAGCGGCTGTTGCGGAGCTGGCGCGCGCTGATGATGGCCAGCACGAGGAAGACCAGGCACAGGTAGTAGAAGGCGAGGCTGCTGTCGGTGTCGATGCGGCCGTACAGGTTCGGCCGGTAGACCCGGTTCTCCGGTTTGGGCAGCAGCCATGGGAAGTATTTGCGGTTGAGAAGGAACCCTTGAGCGGCGGCCGCGAAGGCGAGGGTCGTCACGGCCAGGAACAGGCCCTGCACGCGCAGCGCAGGGAGGCCGATGAGCACGGCGACCACTGCGCCGGCCAGTCCCGCCACGATGATCGTCACGAAGAAGTCGACTTGGTGGTTGGCGGCCAGGCCTCCGGCCACCGCGGCGCCGACGCCGACGAAGGCGAACTGGCCCAGGCTGATCTGGCCCGCCCATCCGGTCAGGATGACCAGCGAGACGCCGACCATGGCGAAGATCAGCATCATCGACGCGTCGTTCCGGTAGAAGCGTCCGACGATGAACGGCAGGCCGAGGGCGAGGCCGGTCACGATCGCGATGAGGGCGAGGCGCGCCCACGCCACCTCTGGCACCGCGCGCAGCTCGGTCGGGATGGGCCGGAACTCCTTGACCGTGCGCCACGTCGCCACGCCGGCGTCATGGGCCCGGGACAGCCCGCCCCGCTGGACGAGCAGGGCGATCAGGACGACCGGCAGCATGACGGCCAGTGACAGCGAGCCCTCGCGCGTCGAGTAGAAGACGCCGACGTCGATGGCGCCCATGGCGACGCCGGCGAAGAACGCGGTCGGGAGCCGCTCCATGCGGGCGATGACGGCGGCGGCCAGCGCGTACAGCAGGATCGACGGGCCGGTGATCGTGCCGAGCGGCAGGCCGACGAGCGGGGCCCGGAGGAACATGCCGATGGCCGAGAGCAGCGCGGCGAGCATCCAGACAAGGGTCGAGAGCCGCTTGACGGGGATGCCGAGGAGCGACGCCCGCTCGGCGTTCTCGGCCGATGCCCGCACCGCCATGCCCACGCGGGTGAACCGGAAGAAGGCCCCGAGCGCGATCACGCAGGCGATCACGACGACCATCGCCACGACGTGGTCGCCGCGGAACGCCGCGATGCCGATGTCGAAGCGGATGCCGCTGAAGGGAGTGGGGAACTCGTTGGGCGGCAGCGTCTCGCCTGCGACCCAGTCGGGCGTGTGGAACTCGAAGTAGGCGAGGAGCTGGCCGACGCCGATCGTGACGACGGCGAGGATCAGCCGGGGCGAGTTCGAGAACCGCCGGATGATCAGGATCTCGACCAGCGCGCCGAGGGCCAGCGACGAAACGATCAGGATCGGCAGGACCAGCCAGTAGGGCCACCCGTGGTTGGTCATCAGGATCAACGCCACGACCGCGGGCACCGCGCCCAAGCCCGCTTGGGCGAAGTTGACGACCCGGTTGGCCCGGTAGACGAGGATCAGCCCGATGGCGATGAGGCCGTAGAGCGCCCCGATGACGCCGCCGTACAGCAGGGTCCCCAACGGGACGTTCTTCGGCAGGATCCCGTTGAGCACCAGCGGCAGGCCGACAACGGCAAGGACGGCTCGGAAGACGCCGCCGTAACGCGGGTGGTTCAAGAGCGCGCGAAAGCGCTCCCCAATCGAGTCGACTGCTGTCACTGCTTGGGCTCGCCGCGCGGCCAGGTCCCGAGCTCCCATCGCTGGCCGCCCGAGAGCGCGATGTAGGCGCCCGCCTTCCCGTCGATCTTGGAGATCGCGTTGGGGTTCCAGAAGGTGTGGCGTGAGTCCTCAATGGCCGTGTAGTCGCCGGGGCCGAACTTCACCAGCACCGATGCCGGGTTCTTGGTGCGCTCCCAGCCCCCGCCCGCCGGCAGGCTCGTCATGCCCCGCTCGACGTTGGTCGGCGTCAGCCGCGGTCCCGCCATCTGCACTTGGGCGGCGATCACCGACATGTATGCGAACAGGAGGTTGGCGCCCGAGTAGACGTTGTTGACGCCGACGTCTCTCGCCGCCTTGGCCGCGTCGGTTTCGGCGAAGGGGATCGGGTCGGCGAGGTGGCCGGGGCCGAAGGCGTTGACCCATTGGCTCTGGTCGTAGAGCCGGCCGAGCAGGTCGTAGTCGATCAGGCCCGAGCCCGCGAGGAGGTGCTCGGGGTACCACTGCTGTCGGGTGCAGCCCGCGGTGGTGTAGGTCGGGTTGATCGGGTCGGCCATGATCACCAGCGTCGTCACGCCCTCGGCCTCGAACTTCTGGGCGACGGTGTCGGCGGTGGTCTGGGCCCGAGCGATGTCGGAAGGCGTGTAGAGCGGCTCGGCGGCGTCCTCCTTGGTGCCGCACATGCCGCCGGTGACCATGTTGTAGAGGTCTTGGGCGTTCTTGCGGGTGACCGGGAAGTCCTGGGTCAGGATGCCGAGCTTGCGCTTACGGCCGCGCAGCAGCGGGTCGCCGGCCAGGGTGGCGTTCTTGCCCTGCATCTTCTTGCACCAGTAGTCGGCGATGTTGCGGGCGGTGCGGGTGCCGTCCATGAAGACGTCCCAGTGGTACGGGCGCAGTCGGGCGTTGAAGTCGCTGTTGAAGTGCCAGCCGCCGATGTTGACGACGCCGTGGCTCGACCACTCCTCGAAGAACTCGGCCTGGGTGGTCGACTGCGTGTAGTAGACGGCGAAGGGCCGGTGCTTCTCGTTGAGCTCTTTGACCTCGGTGCGGAAACAGGGCAGGTCGGGCGGCGAGATCTCGCAGGTCCCCTGGACCCAGATCCACTTGATCTTGCGGCCGTAGAACTCGTAGTGCTTCTCGAAGAACTTGGCGAAGGCGTCTTGGGCGGTCGCCTCCTCCTCGGGGCTTGACGCCAGGCCCTGGCTGCGCAGGAGAAAGTCGACCTGGGCGTTGGCCTTGGGCCGATAGCGCAGGACCTTGATCTCGGTGGCGGTCACGCCCTGGTAGGTGCTGCCGCCGTTGTTGCCGGTGAACCGGGGCACGCACGGGGGCGAGTTCAGGGTGACGTCTTGCTGGCGGAGGCCGTCCTTGGCGCACTTGCTCTTGTCGGCGACGGTGCCGCCGCCCCCGCCGCCGGTGCCGGTGCTGCCGCCGCCGGTCCTGCCAGTGCCGGTGCCGCCGCCGCCGGTGCCGCCAGTCCCGCCGCCGGTGATCGGGTTGCCGCTGGCGTCGAGGGGGACCCCGGCCTCGTCGACCGGGGTGTCCGGAACGCCGTCGCCGTCGGTGTCGACATAGCCGTCGCCTGCGGCCACGTCGGTCCCCCGGCCGTTCGGCCCGCCGATGGACGGGACCAGGGCGACGAGCAGCACCTGGACGGCGGCCAACATGAGGAAGGGTGCATAACGTCGAGCGAGCGACGAGCTACCTGTCACCGGGATTCCGCCTCCTCTGGGCCGGGTCCAGCCCCAGCCGGACTTTGCACGCCTGATGCATCCTAACCCGCGCTCTTTCCGAACTTTGAACGCTCAGCCCGCCTGAGGCGGGCTGAGCGTTCAAAGAATGCGGTTCAGGCGGCGGCGGCTGCGAGGGCGGCGCGGATCTGGGCGGCCACCTTGCTGGGCCGCCGCACAACGTCTTCCCACGTGAAGCGCAGGACCTTCCAGCCCAGCGCGATCAGGGCGTTCTGCCGCTCGAGGTCCCGCTGGAGGGCCCGACGGGTCTGGTGCGCCTCCCACCCGTCGACCTCGATGATGATCCGGAGCGGCGGGTAGGCGAAGTCGACCCGGTACGGCCCGATGGCGTACTGGAACTCGGCTTGCGGCAGCCCGAAGTCGCGCATCAGGGCGGCCATGCGGACCTCCAGCAGGCCGTCGGCGGGCGTGGACCCGAGGGCGCGCTCGTCCATGACCTCCCGGATGACGCCCGCGCCGCGCCGGCCCCGTCGAGACAGCCGGATGCGCTCGCTGTCGACCGCCTTGAGCGAGAACAGCTTCTCGGTCAGGCCCCGCTCCAGGCAGTCGGCCACGAGCCAGGGCTTGAGGACGGCGCCGAGGTCGACCATCGTCCGCAGCGGGTTGGTCGTCGGGATGCCGTCGCGGGTGACGACGGTGGCCTTGTGCACATCGAGCGAGCGGTGCCGGGTCACGCCCACCAGTTCGGGCGAGCGGGCGTAGGGCGTGGTGAGCTCGACGACGTCGACCTCGGGCAGCAGCCCCCACAAGTAGGCCGCGGCCCGGTGCGACGTCACCCCATCGGGGGTGGCCAACACGGCGGCGAGCTGGCGCTGGTGCCACGACTCCGGCACCCCCGCCAACCGATACACCGTCGGATGGATTGGTACGGCCCGGTTCCGGACGAGCCAGCCGTCGACTTCGTGTCGGGTCAGGCCGGCGGCAAGCAGTTGCGGGCGAGTGACGAGGCCGTGCTGGCGGCGCGCCAGACGGTCAATGGCGGTAAGAGACACGCAGCTTCCTCCTGCGCGAGCCCCCCGTATCCGAACTTTGAACGCTGAGCCCGCCGGAGGCGGGCCAGGCGTTCAAAGTTCGGTGAGGGGGGCGGTGGAGTTGGAGGGGGAAGAGGTGTGGGCCGGCGGGTGGGTGGAACGGCGGGTGGGGTGGAACGGCGGGTGGG
>Ga0190267_10000098_pt1 | contig 17568 bp, 15 predicted proteins | sample Popmic239T_FD_140332 | JGI IMG/M metagenome (GOLD analysis project Ga0190267, IMG submission 140332) | Populus adjacent soil microbial communities from riparian zone of Oak Creek, Arizona, USA - 239 T | ecosystem: Environmental > Terrestrial > Soil > Riparian zone | place: USA: Arizona... | reverse complement strand
GGCCTTCTTCCGCTACACAAAGTTCGGCGTGGCCGTACGGGCCGCGGCCGAGAACCCCGAGTCGGCCAAACTGCTCGGCATTTCAGTCGAGCGGGTCTCCGCCTTCACCTGGGTGGCTGGGTCGGTCATGGCGGGGATCGCCGGCCTCCTCATCAGCGTCCAGCGCGGCGGCCTCGACGTGACCACGCTGTCGACCGGCTTCCTCGTCTACGCGCTGGCGTCGGCCCTCGTGGGCGGCCTGACGTCGCTGCCAGGGGCCATGGTGGGCGGCATGGTCGTCGGGATGGCGTCGACCATGCTCGAGATGCTCGTCGCCGACATGAAACCCGGCTTCTGGCAGGAGACGCTGGCACCCGAACTGCTGATCTTCGTGATCGTCATGATCGTGCTGCTGTTCCGGCCGGCGGGCCTGTTCGGGCAGCGGGAGGAGACCGAGGACAAGGTCGCCTTCGTTCCGGTGCTGCGGCAGCTTCCCAAGCAACTCAGCGAGTCGCCTTATCCCCGCTGGCTCAGCCGGGCGGGCCTCGGCATCTTGGCGCTCACCGTGATCGTGGCCAGCCTGTCGACGGGGCCGAGCACCAACCTCATCTACGTCGATGTGGTCGTCTTCGCCATCCTCGGCGTGAGCCTCACCGTGCTCATGGGATACTCGGGACAGATCTCGCTCGGGCACTGGGCACTGGTCGGCTTCGGCGCCTTCCTGACCGCCAACCTGACCTCGCGGTGGGACGTGCCGTTCCTGCTCGCCGTGCCGATGGTGTTCGTGTTCGGGTGCCTGCTGTCGCTGATCATCGGCCTGCCCGCCCTACGCATCCGCGGGCTGTACCTGGCCATCGTCACGCTGGCGTTCGCCTTCTTCAGCGAGTTCACCCTGTTTCGCAGCGAGTGGTTCGCGGGGTCGCAAAACGGGATCCTGATGGACCCCCCCAAGATCGGGCCGGTCGACCTCGAGGCCACGTCCCGGCGTCCTCTGCTTGCGTTCGGGATCACGCTCCTGCTGCTTTCGCTGTGGCTGGCCCGCAACATCGCCCGGTCTCGCACGGGCCGGTCCCTGTTCGCCCTGCGGGAGAACGAGAAGGCGGCCGCGACCCTCGGCGTCGACCTCACCATCGCCAAACTGATCGGCTTCATGCTCTCGGGCGGGATCGCCGCGCTGGCGGGCGTGCTGCACGCGCTCAACCACACGACGGTGCTGTCGTCCGCCTTTCCCGCCGCCACCTCGCTGCTGGTGCTGAGCATCGTGATCATCGGCGGCATCGGGTCGCTCCAGGGGTCCATTTTCGGCGCCTTCATCGTCGCCGGCCTGCCCAGCCTGTTCCAGTACGACCGGAACCGGTGGATCGTGCCTATCGGCACCGGCATCCTCTTGCTCATCATCCTGATCCGGGCGCGGGGCGGGATTGCGGGACTGCTCCAGATCATCAAGCATCGGACAGTCGAGTCGCTGGTGGCGATCGAGTCGGCGTCGGCGAAGCCGGTCGGACAGGCACAGGAACAGCCCACGCCGTGATCGAGGCCGACGGCCTCACGAAGCGGTTCGGGGGGCGGGAGGTCGTCTCGGACGTGTCGTTCCGGGTCGGGCCAGGCGAGGTCGTCGGGTTCCTCGGTCCGAACGGTGCGGGCAAGACGACGACGTTGCGCATGGTGCTCGGGCTGCTGCCGCCGTCTGCCGGCGACGCTCGTCTCGGCGGCCCGGTCGGGTATCTGCCTGAGGTCTTCGCGCCCTACGCAGAGCTGTCGGTGAGCCGGTACCTGCGGTTCATGTGCCGGATGAAGAAGGTCGGGGCGGACGACGTCGAGCGGGTGCTGGCGGACGCTGGGATCGCGGACTTGGGCGGGCGGCCGACGGGGCGGCTGTCGAAGGGCCAGCGCCAACGGCTCGGCCTCGCCCAGGCCCTGTTGGGGCGGCCGCCTGCGTACGTGCTTGACGAGCCGACCGCCGGGCTCGACCCCAAGCAGGTGGTCGAGGCGCGGGCGCTGATCCGGCGGCTGGCGGTGGACGACGGCGCCGCGGTGCTGGTGTCGACCCACGTGCTGCCCGAGGCGGCCGCCATGTGCGACCGGGTGATCGTGTTGGCCAGGGGCCGGGTCATGGCCGAGGAGCGCCCGGGCGAGGCCAAGGACCTGGAGGAGCGCTTCCTCCGTCTCGTCGGCGAGGCCGAGCTCACATGACCCGCCCGTCCCCCGCCGCCCCCTTCGCCCGCCCCCCTTCTCGCTTTTGGGCACGTTTTCGGCCATATATGGCCGAAAACGTGCCCAAAAGGGTGACGGCGCCGTGATGCTGACGGCGGCGGTGGTGCGCAAGGAGTGGGCGGTGGCGTGGACGTCGCCGCTGCCGTACGTCGTCGGCGCGCTGTTCAACGCGGTCACCGGGCTGCTCTATGTCGACCAACTGCGCGGGCGCGAGCAGGCCCTCCTCCAGCCCCTCTTCCCGCTGGCCGGCTTCCTGCTCCTCCTGGCCGTGCCGATCCTCGCCATGCGCTCGTTCGCCGACGAGAAGCGCACCGGCTCGCTCGACCTGCTCCTCGCCATCCCGGTCCCGGCCCGTTCGCTCGTCATCGGCAAGTGGCTCGCCGCATGGCTCGTATCGCTGGCCGTCACCCTCCCGACCGCCGCCTTCGCCGCCTTCGTCTACCGCTTCGGCGACCCCGACTCCGGGCCGATGCTGGCCGGGTATCTCGGCCTCGTCCTGCTGGCCGGCGCGGTCGCGGGGATCGGCGTGCTGGCGTCGTCGCTCACGTCGTCGCAGCCGGTCGCGGCGATGGTCGCCCTCTTCGCCGTGCTGCTCCTGTGGTTCTCCCAGTCCGGGCCGGAGGCCGTCACCGTCGGCACGGTCCTGTCGCACCTGTCGCTGAGCGAACGGCTGCGCAGCTTTGCCAGCGGCGCGGTCGACACCGCTGACGTCGTGTTCCTCGTGTGCCTCGGCGCGGGCGCGCTGGTCGTCGCCAACACCGTCGTGCGCCGCTACCGACGGGTCGTGCTGGCCGTCCTGCTGCTGGCCGTCCTCGTCGCCGCCGACGTCGTGGCCGACCGGGAGCGCCGGGTGTTCGACCTCACCGTGAACGACAGCCTCAGCCTGACCACCCAGACCAAAGACGTGCTGCGCCAGGTGAAGGACGAGACCAACGTCTCGGTGTTCCTCCCCCCCACCGACCCGGACCGGGCCGCGGCCAGCCCGCTGCTGCTCCAGTACCAGCGTCTGAATCGGCGGATCAAGACGTCGATCAAGGACCCGGCCGAGGCGCCGGGCGAGGTGCGCCAGCTCGGCCTCGACCCGGCCTACGGCGGCGTGGCGGTGCACCGCGGCGACGACGTCGAGCACGCCGACACGGTCACCGAGCAGCACATCACCGGCGCCATCGTGCGGCTGCTCCGGGGCAGGGAGCGCACCCTCTGCGCGGCGGCCGGGCACGGTGAGTCCTCGTTCTCGGACGAGGGCGTCGACGGGCTGTCGGAGGCGGGCCGGCTGCTGCTCGCCAACGGCTACTTCATCAAGCCGGTCGACCTGCTTGCCTCCCCGACCCCGCCGACCGGCTGCGACGCCGTCGTCCTCGCCTCGCCCACGGCCGTGCTCGGCCCGGCCGAGAAGGCGCTGATCGACTACCTCGCCGCCGACGGCAGGCTGCTCGTCCTCGCCGACCCGTCCTCGGACGTCGACCTGAACCCGATCATCTCTCCCTACGCGCTGCGCCTGCACCGCGGCATCGTCTTCGAGGGCGACCGGCAGTCGTCGCTGCCCGGCGACCCGACGGCCCCGATCGTCCGCCGCTACACCGCCGCCCACCCGGTCGCCCGCCGGGTCCCGCCGAGCTTCTTCCCCGGCGCGCAAGCGGTCGAAGTGGGCGAGGACCGCGAAGGCGAGGGGCTGATCGTCAGCAAGCTGGCCGAGACGTCCGAGGCGTCGTACCTCGAGACCAAGCCGCTGGAGCCGGACTTCAACCCCGGCGAGGACCGAGGCGGCCCGATCGTGGTGGCGGCGGCGGCCGACAAGAGCAGGCTGGAGGGCGAGGGCGCCAAGCGGACGCGGCTCGTCGTGTTCGCCGACCGGGACTTCGCCACCAACCCGGTCGTCAGCGAGGCGGGCAACGCCACCTTCCTGCTGCACGCCGTCGACTGGCTGACCACCAACCAGGACGAGCTCGTGCTGTCGGCCAACCTGCCGCCGTACCGGCCCCTGTCGTTGACCAGCGCGCAGTTGACCTACGCCCGGGTATTGGCGGCCGGGATCATCCCGCTGCTGTTCCTGCTCCTCGGCGCGACGGTGTGGGCGCTACGGCGAGGCCGGTAGCGACGCCCGCGGCAGCGGCATCTGCTCGGTGCGGAAGCGCTCGGTGATGCGGCCCCGCAGCTCCCGGGCAACGGCGGGCTGACGGCGCGGCGCCGCCTTCACGACCACCCGCACGGTCCGCCCGTCGGGCGACGTGGCCTGGACGCCCCAGTACTCGGGCTCTTCGAGGATGTCGTCGCTCCACTCGGGGTCGGCGGCCAGGTCGGCAGCGGCGGCCTTGACCGCTGCTTGCACCTTGGCCATGTCGGCCTCGTACGGGACCAGCACGTCGACGATGGCCCGGTTCCACTCCATCGACGCGTTGCCGACCTTGCGGATCTCGCCGTTCGGCACGTACCAGACGGTGCCGTCGACAGCCCGCAGGCGGGTGATGCGCAGGGTGACGTCCTCGACGGTGCCGGTGGTGTCGGTGAGCGTGACGGTGTCGCCCACGCCGTACTGGTCCTCGAGGAGGATGAACAGGCCGGCGAGGAAGTCCTTGACGAGGCTCTGGGCGCCAAAGCCGATGGCGACGCCGGCGATCCCTGCCCCGGCCAGGAGCGGGGCCAGGTTCACGCCGACCTGGCTGAGCACGGTCAGCAGCGCGATCGACCAGATGACCGCCCGGGCCAGGCTGCCCAGCGCGTCGCCGACGGTGGACGCCCGCTGCTCGGCCCTCGGCGAGTTGAGCAGGAGGGGCGAGCGCCGGTGCACGCCGCGGACCGCGGTGCAGATCGCCCGGCTGGCGATGCGGCCGAGGATCAGGGCGGCCACGAGGATGGCGACGATCTTCAGGGGGCGCACCAGCAGCCACTCGCCGGTGTTGGCCTGGAAGTCGCTCAGGCCGAGCTTGCGCAGCAGCTCATAGACGTAGCCGTGCTCCATAACCGCCCAGCCTTGCACCCCAGCGCCCGCCCCTCCCGACAATCCACAGCAGGGGGTGCTGTGGATTTTCGGACGACGGGCGCCGGTTGCGACAATCCACAGCAGGGGGTGCTGTGGATTGTCGGGCTGGCTAGGGTCCGGCGGTATGGCGACGGGGAGCGCGGAGAGCGGGAGGCGGCGGCGGTCGTGGTGGGGATGGGGCTGGGAGGACCAGGCCCTCACACCCGAGCAGGCCGACAACCTGGCCCAGGCCGTGGCGGCCCGGCTCGGCACCGGCGAGGTCGACGTCCAACAGCCACCCGACCTGCGCGCGATCGACCTGCCCGCGCCCCGCTTCCAGCCCCCGCCCGCGCTGGCGCACCTCTGCTCCACCGACCCCTATGACCGGGCCGGGCACACCTACGGCAAGAGCTTCCGCGACGTCGTGCGCGGCTTCAGCGGCGACCTCTCCCCCGCGCCCAGCTTCGTGGCCTTCCCCACCACCGAGGCCGACGTCGTCGCCCTGCTCGACTGGTGCGCGGACAACGATGCGCCCGCGGTCCCCTACGGCGGCGGCTCCTCGGTCGTCGGCGGCACCGAGCTGGCCGGCGCCATCTCCATCGACATGACCCGCATGGACCGGGTCCTCGAGATCGACCGCACCAGCCGGGCGGCCCGCATCCAGGCCGGCGCCCTCGGCCCGGTCCTCGAAGAGCAGCTCCGCCCCCACGGCTACACGCTCCGCCACTTCCCCCAGTCGTTCGAGTTCTCGACCCTCGGCGGCTGGCTGGCCACCCGCTCCGGCGGCCACTACGCCACCAACTACACGCACATCGACGACTTCTGCGAGTCGATGCGGGTCGTCACGCCGCGGGGCATCAGCGAGTCACGAAGACTCCCCGGCTCCGGCGCAGGCCCGTCCCCCGACCGCATGTTCCTCGGCTCCGAGGGCACCCTCGGCATCATCACCGAGGCCTGGATGCGCCTGCAGAACCGCCCCGTCCACAAGGCGACTGCGGGCGTCCGCTTCACGACCTTCGAAGACGGCGTCAAAGCCGCCCGCGCCGTCAGCCAGGCCGGCCTCTTCCCCGCCAACTGCCGGCTGCTCGACCCGACCGAGGCCATGACGTCGGCCGGGGTCACCGACGGCACCGCCCTGCTCGTGCTCGGCTTCGAGTCGGCCGACCACCCCGTCGACGCGTGGATGAGCCGCGCCGTCGAGCTGGTGCAGGACCACGGCGGCACCCTGCCCGAAGGCGTGCGCACGACGACCGACACCGGCCAGGGCGCGGCGGGCGCGTGGAAGGGCTCGTTCATGCGCGCGCCCTACACCCGGGACGCGCTCATCGCCATGAACGTGATCGTCGAGACCTTCGAGACGTCGATCACCTGGGACCGCTTCGATGCCCTGCACGCCGACGTCACCGAGTCGGTGACCAAGGCCGTCACCGAGGTCTGCGGCCCCGGCGGCTGGATGACGTGCCGCTTCACCCACGTCTATCCCGACGGCCCCGCCCCGTACTTCTCGGTCATCGCCCCCGGACGCCGCGGCTCGCTGGTCGCCATGTGGGACGAGGTCAAGCAGGCCGCGTCCGAGGCGCTGATCCGCAACGGCGGCACGATCACCCACCACCACGCGGTCGGCCGCGACCACCGCCCTTGGTACGACCGCCAGCGCCCCGACCTGTTCGCCGACGCGCTCCGCGCCGCCAAGGCCGCGCTCGACCCGGCCGGAATCCTCAACCCCGGCGTGCTGTTCGACGTCTGACGTGGAGGACGCCGAGCCCGAGGACGCCGAACCCGAAGACGCCGAGGACGCAATCCTCGAAGGCGACACCCCCTACAAGCCGGGCTCGGCCCGCGCCGCGCTGGCCCACCGCGACTTCCGCATCGTGTGGTCCGGCTCGATGGCGTCGAACATCGGCACGTGGATGCAGAACGTGGCCCTCGGCGTGTTCGCCTACCGCCTCACCGGCTCGGCCCAGTACGTCGCGCTCCTCGGCTTCGCCCAACTCGGCCCGCTGCTCGTGCTGTCGCCCGTCGGCGGCGTGCTGGCCGACCTCGTCGACCGCCGTCGCCTGCTCGTCGCAGCCCAGTTCTGGCAGATGTCGTTCTCGTTCCTGCTGGCGCTGGTCGCCCGCGGCGACGACCCGTCCGAGGCCTGGGTGTTCTTCGTCGTGCTGCTGGTCGGCATCGGCAATGCCCTGAACGCGCCCGCCTTCGCCGCCGTGCTGCCCGCCCTCGTCGGCCGCCGCGACCTGGCCGGCGCAGTGTCGCTCCAGTCGCTGCAGATGAACGTCTCGCGCGTCGTCGGCCCGGCCATCGGCGGCCTGCTGCTTCCGGTGATCGGCGCGCCCGGCGTCTTCGCCGTCAACGGGGCGACCTACCTGTTCGCCATTGCGACGCTGCTGGTCGTGCACCCGCCCCCCGCGGCGGCGGCGCCGGACCACGCGCCGAAAGGCTGGCGCCGGCTCATGGGCGGCTTCGCCATCGCCCGCCGCGACCGACTGGTCCGACGCTGCCTGCTCACCATCGCGGCCATCTCGTTCTTCTGCCTGCCGTTCATCGGGCTGATGCCGGTGCTGGCGGGCGACAACCTCGGCATCGATCCGGAGTCGGCGGCCTACGGCTGGCTCTATGCCTGCTTCGGGCTGGGCGCGGCGGCCGGTGCGATGTCGGTGGGCACGGTGCTCGTCGGCTGGTCGAAGCCCCGCCTCGTGCGACTGGGCCTGGTCTTCTTCAGCGCCATGCTGCTGGCGTTCTCGCTGCTGCGGACGGCGTGGCCCGCGTACCCAGTCGGCTTCCTCGTCGGGCTCGGCTACTTCACGACGGTGACGTCGCTGTCGACCCATCTCCAGACCCATCTCGACGATGCCGTGCGGGGCAGGGTCATGGCGTTGTGGATCATGGGCTTCGGCGGCACGGTCCCGATCGGCCTGCTCGTCGGCGGTGTGGTGGCGTCGGCGACGTCGGTGACGACCGTGGGCGTGATCGGCGCGGCGTCGGCGCTGCTGCTGGCCGGCGTCACGAACCTCCAGCCCCGAGCAGCGGCAGGCACGGCGCCAACCCTTCGATGACGATGTCGTCCCGGCGGCGCTCCTCCCACCGCTCGCGCTCGAGCCGGAACCGGATCTCCCGCTGCGCCTGGCCCCTGACCGCGACGACGAGGAAGCCGTCGTCCTCGTAGCCGAGGGCCCGGGACACGCCCATCGACTGCTCGTTGTCGACCGACGCGCCGCTGAACGCCACCTGCGCGCCGAGGCCGGCGAAGGCGAGGTGCAGCACGGCGGCGCGCATCTCCTTGCCGAGCCCTTGGCCCTGGTGCGCCATGCCCAGCCACGAGCCGGTCTCGACCGTCTTGGTGACCGCGAAGTCCTTGCCGTGGATCGACTGCATGCCGACGATCGCGCCGTCGACGACCGTCACGAATGCCAGCCCCCACGACTCGGCGGTGAGCCCGGCCCGGAGCCCCCAGTGGTGCTTGAGCGTGCTGCGCTCCAACCCCGGCGACGGGGCATCGGTCCACGGCACCGTGAACGGCATGACGTCAGGCGGATGGATGCCGCGGGCGGCGAGGTCGGCCACCTCTACGAGTTGCTCGTCGGTGGGATAGCGCAGCTCCAGACGAGGGGTGCGCACGACGAGGTCGAAAAACGGCCAGTACGGGTGGCTCATCGGAGCTCGACGGCGATAAAGACGGCCTTGGCCGAGGCGACCTGGGTCCGGTCCGACGTGCGGTAGGCCTCGGCCTCGATGAACAGCTTGCGGCCCTCGCGGCGAACCAAGCGGGCCCGGAACTCCAACTCCTCCCCGACCGGCGTGGGGGCCAGGTACCGCACGGTGAGCTCGCCGGTGTAGGCGGGCGTCGAGATGATCTTGAGGACCAGCCCCATGGTGTCGTCGAACACCGCGGCGACGATGCCGCCGTGCGCCCGCCCCGGCGCACCCTCGAAGGCGGCGCCGAGGCTGACCGTGGCCACGGCGTCGTCGCCGTCGCGGTGCAGCGCCACCGCCACGCCCATCGGGTTGGCCGGGCCGGAAACCACGCAGTCGGGGAAGTGGTCGAGGTCAGGGCCGTCGGTCTGCGGAGCCTCGTACAGGCGGCGCTTCATGTCCTCGATCGGGCGGCGCCGCTCCGGGCCTGCTTCGAGGGCGGGGAGCCAGGACTCGACCTGCGCGGCGATCTCGGTCAGCAGGGCGGGGTCGACGTGGTGGCCGACGATGGCATGGCCAAGTCGGCGCAGTGCCCCGGCGGCCTGGCTGCGGGCGGCGAGGTCGGGAGCGAGGTCTGATTGCACGGAGCGGGAGGGTACCGTTGCCCGGTGGCAGCAGGACCGGTTTTCGACTCGTGGCGGCAGGCGACGGCAGCAGGGGTCGTCATGACGGCGGTGTCGATGGGCTTGCGCCATGCCGTCGAGCAGAAGGACGAGGACACCGCCATCGTGCGCGAGGCCGAAGACGAGGTGTTCCGGCCGCTGCGCCCGATCGAGGTGTACCTGTACTGGGGCAGGCCGAAAGAGACGTGGGCCGTGGTGCGGCCGTGGCTGTTGAAGGGGTCCGAGTGAGCGACGTCGAGCCTGTCGAAGACGAGCCGGCACTTCCGCCGAAGCCGCCGTCGATGTTCTCGCTCAAGCCGCTCGACGACTTGGAGCACAAGATCACGCTGTGGGTTGGCGTCGTCGCGCTGGTCGTGTCGGTGGTGTCGTGGGTCCCCGACTTCGACGAGAGCATCGCCATCGCCTGGGCCGGCATCGGCGCGGTCATGTCGGGCGCGCTGATCTGGTCGGCCCAGCGGCGGTCGCGGTTCTTGTCGGGGACGGCCGCCTTCCTCGTGTCGTTCGCCCCGTGGCGGTTCGTGTTCGCAGGGATGCCGTTCCTGCTGCTGGGCATGTGGCTGTGGTTCCGGGGCCGGCCGTCGCAGGAAGAGATCGCCGAGCGGCGGCGCCTGCGCGACGAGGCGCTGGCGGCCAGGCGGGCGGCCAAGCGGGGCGAGGCGCCGGTGCCGACGACCGGCAAGGCGCCGCCCAAGCCGTCGAAGCGCTACACGCCGCCCGCCCGCAAGCGGTAGCCCGGCTGGGCGCTGTCGTCGGCGGCGTCGGCGTCGTCCAGCACGCCCAGGGCCGACTTCAAGAACTCGAGGAGCTGCTTGCGCCGGCGCACGAGGTCGCGGGCGGTCGGGTCGAACCCCATGGCTCGCAGCACGTCGACCTCGGTGGCGATGCCGAGCACTGACGAGTAGGCCGCCAGCAGCACGACCCGCGGGTCCTGCCGGCGCATGCGGCCGGCGCGCATCTCGGCTTCGAGGAACCCGGTGGCCCGGCCGACGAGGGGCTGGAGGGCGTCGAGCAGGCGGGTGTTGGCGGGCGGGCCGAGCCGGCTCACCTCGCGCACCAGGCCGAGCAGCTCGGGCCGGCGGGCGGCCACCCGGAACACGCTCTTGACGATCGCCTCCACCCGGGGCCAGCCGCTCGGCGCCCGGTCCAGCGTGCGCTCCAGGGTCGCCGACAGCTCGGCCGCGCTCTGGTCGATGACCGCCTCCAGCAAGGCCTCTTTGCTCGGGAACCAGTAGAGGATCGTCTGCTTGCGGACGCCCAGTTGCTTGGCCAGGTCGTCGAGCGAGGTGGCGTCGTAGCCGCGGGTGCCGAACGAGGTGAGGGCGGCGTCCAGGATGCGCTCGTTGGTCGGCGGCAGCGGCGGCGTCCTCACGCCTTCGGATCGTACCGGCCGCGTTTTCCCCAGCACCTGCTGCTGGGGAAAACGCGGGTTGGGGGTTGGGGCGGGCGTCTACCAACTGGTAGACACTCCCCCGATGATCCGAGAAGGACTGGCGGGCAAACGGGTCCTCGTCACCGGCGCGACCGGCTTCCTCGGCACCGCGCTGGTCGAGCGGCTGCTGCGCAGCACCGACTGCGAGGTGACCGTCCTCGTCCGCCCCGGCAAGCGCACCCCCGCCCCCGAGCGCACCCGCAGGGAGATCCTTCGCAACGACTGCTTCGACCGCCTCCGCGCCGAGCAGCCCGGCTTCGAGTCCCGCGTCCACACCATCGCCGGCGACGTGTCGCAGGACGGCCTCGGCCTCGACGACGACGGCCGGGCCGCGCTGGCCGCAACCGACGTCGTGATCCACTCGGCGGCGACGGTCAGCTTCGACGCCGCCCTCGACGCCGCCGTCGAGGTGAACCTGCTCGGCCCCACCCGCGTGGCCCAGGCCCTCAGCGACGTCGGCAACACCAGCGCCCACCTCGTCGCCGTCTCTACTGCCTACGTCGCGGGTACCCGCCGCGGCCCGGCCCACGAGCTGCCCCTGACCGAGACGCCCTTCAGCGCGGTGGACACCGTCGACTGGAAGGCCGAGGTCGACGCCGCCCGCCGGGCCCGCCGCCAACTCGACGACGAGAGCCGTCGCCCCGACCAGCTCGCCGCCTTCACCAAGCAGGCCCGCCACGAGCTCGGCGCGGCGTCGACCCCGCTCATCGCCGACAAAGCCGAGAAGCTGCGCAACGAGTGGATCGCCGACCGCCTCGTCGAGCAGGGCCGCGCCCGCGCCCAGGCCCTCGGCTGGCCCGACGCCTACGCCTACACCAAGGCCCTGGGCGAGAAGGCGCTGCTCGAAACGACCGCCCGCACCCAGCAGCCCACCGCCATCGTGCGCCCGTCGATCATCGAGTCCGCGTTGGCCGAGCCGAAGCCGGGCTGGATCCGCGGCTTCCGCATGGCCGAGCCGGTGATCATCAGCTACGCCCGCGGCCTGCTGAAGGAGTTCCCCGGCATTCCCGAGGGCGTGGTCGACGTCATCCCTGTCGACCTCGTCGTCGCCGCCATCGTCAGCGTGGCCGCCACCCGCGAGACCGGCGTGTTCCAGGTCGCGTCGGGCGCCCGCAGGCCGCTGCGCTACCGCCAACTGGTCGACCTCGTGCGGGAGTGGTTCACCGAGCACCCGCTGTACGACGCAGACGGCCAGCCGATCGTCGTGCCCGAGTGGTCGTTCCCCGGCCGGGGCCGGGTCCAGCGTCAACTCGAGCGGGCGACCAAGACCCTGGAACGGGCCGAGCGCCTCCTCACCGCGCTGCCGGTCCGGGGCAAGCAGGCCGACCTCAGCAGCAAGCTCGAAGAGCGCCGCACCCAGGCCGACCGCGCCCTCGGCTACGTCCGTCTCTACGGCGCCTACACCGAGACCGAGGCGGTGTTCCAGGTCGACCGGCTCCTCGCCCTCTGGTCGACGCTGCCGCCCGAGGACCAGGCCGCCTTCACGTTCGACCCCGCCGTCATCGACTGGCGCGCCTATGTGCACGACATCCACCTGCCGTCGATCGTCGTGCACGCCCGCGTCCGCACGACCGCGGGCCGCAAGACGGGGCCGAGCCGCGACGAGCGCGGCCGCCGGGCCATCCTCGACCCCAAGCGCCACCTGGCCGTGTTCGACTTGGAGAACACACTCATCGCCTCGAACGTCGTCGAGTCCTACGCGTGGCTGGCGACCCGGCACCTGTCGACGGACGACCGACTCCGCTTCCTGGCCAAGACGCTGCGGGAAGGGCCGTCGCTGTGGGCGTTGGACCGGCGCGACCGGGGCGACTTCCTCCGCCACTTCTACCGCCGCTACGAGGGCGCGCCCGCGCACCGACTGGAGGCCGACGCGTGGGAGCTGTTCTCCGACTTGATCCTCACCAAGTCGTTTCCCGCCGGCGTGCGCCGGGTCCGCGAGCACCGGGCCCAAGGGCACCGCACCCTGCTGATCACCGGCGCGCTCGACTTCGTGATCGCGCCGCTCAAGCCGTTGTTCGACGACGTCGTCGCCGCCCACCTCACCACCGACGAGCACGGCCTGCTGACCGGCGAGCTGGCGGCCGGACCGCCGACCGGCGAGGCCCGCGCCATCGTCATGCAGGAGTACGCCGACGCGCACGGGCTCGACCTGCAAGAGGCGGTCGCCTACGCCGACTCGGCCAGCGACCTGCCCATGCTGGAAGCGGTCGGGCACCCGGTGGCCGTGAACCCCGAGGCCAAGCTGGCGACCATCGCCCGCAAGCGCGGGTGGCACGTCGAGCACTGGTCGAAGGCGCCGGGCGGGCCGCGCAAGCTGTTGCCGATCGGAGCGGCGGCGAAATGAAGGCGTTGGTCTTCGAGCGCTCGCTGCCGAAGTACGCGGCGGCCGCGGTTGCAGGCCGACTGCTGGCCGGCCAAGGGGCGCGGGTCGGGCCGCTGTCGTTGAAGGACGTCGATCCGCCCGAGTTGCCGGGGCCCGGCTGGGTGCGCGTGCGGCCTCGGCTGGCCGGCATCTGCGGGTCCGACCTGGCCACCGTCGACGGGCACAGCTCGCGCTACTTCGAGCCGATCGTGAGCTTCCCGTTCACGCCAGGCCACGAGGTCGTGGGCGAGTTGGACGACGGCCGTCGGGTTGCGCTGGCGGCCACGCTGACGTGCAGCGCCCGCGGCGTGCAGCCGCCGTGCCGGTACTGCGCGGAGGGGCAGTCGAACCTGTGCGAGCGCATCGCCTTCGGCCACCTCTCCCCCGGTCTGCAGACCGGCTTCTGCGAGGACACCGGCGGGGGCTGGTCGACCGGCTTCGTGGCCCACCAGTCGCAGTTGCACGAGGTGCCCGGCGACATGGCCGACGAGGCCGCGGTCATGGTCGAGCCCGCCGCCTGCGCGCTCCACGCGGCGCGCATGGCCGGCGACGCCGAGACGGTCGCGGTCATCGGCGCGGGCACGCTTGGGCTGCTGACCGTCGCCGCGCTGGCCGGCGAGCGCGAGGTGCTCGTGGCGGCGCGGCATCCGCAGCAGCGCACGCTGGCAACGTCCTTCGGCGGCACGCCGGTCGACGACATCGAACGGGCCGTGCGCCGCGCCACCCGGAGCCTGCGCACCGACGGACAGTTGACCGGCGGCGTCGAGACGGTGTTCGACTGCGTCGGCTCGGACGACTCGATCGCGCAGGCGCTGCGGGTGGTGGCGCCGGGCGGCACCGTCGTGCTGGTCGGGATGCCGGGCAAGACGAGCGTCGACCTCACCGGGCTGTGGCATCGCGAGGCGTCGCTGAAAGGCAGTTACGCCTACTCGCATCAGGATTTCGCCGACGCCTTCGAGCTCGTGCGCCGCTTCGACCTGGGCCGGCTGGTGTCGGCCCTCTATCCCCTCGACCGCTACCGCGAGGCCATCGACCACGCCGCCCACGCGGGCCGCCGCGGCGCCGTGAAGATCGCCTTCGACCTGAGACAGGAACGCCGCTAGCCATGCCCCGACCCGGCTTCGTCCTCGACGTCGACCGCTCCACCCCGCCCACGCTGTTCTGGCACGGCGAGGGCTATCGGCTCGAACAGCTTCCGCCCGACCGCAGCCGGGTCGTGTACCCGCCCGAGTCGCTGCCGGGCGTGAAGGACCCCGACGCCGCCATCCGCCACGCATTGCTCAACCCGTTGGGCGACTCGGCGCCGCTTCCGTCGTTGTTGCGGCCGGGGATGCGGTTGACGATCTGCTTCGACGACGTGTCGCTGCCGCTGCCGCCGATGAAGCAGCCCGACATCCGCCAGCGGGTGATCGAGGCGGTGCTCGACATGGCCGCGGCGGCGGGCGTCGACGACGTGGTGCTGGTGGCCGCGCTGGCGTTGCACCGGCGCATGACCGACGCCGAGCTGCGGCACGCGCTGGGTGACCGGGTATTCGACGCCTTCGCACCGCACGGGCTGTTGACGCAGCACGACGCCGAGGACCCCGACAACCTCTTGTTCATCGGCGAGACCGACCAGGGCGAGGAGGTGGAGATCAACCGCCGGGCGGCCGAGTCGGACCTGATCGTCTACGTCAACATCAACCTGGTGGCGATGGACGGCGGCCACAAGTCCGTGGCGACCGGCTTGGCGTCGTACCGGTCGCTGCGCCACCACCACAACGTGCGCACGATGCGGCACAGTCGCTCGTTCATGGACCAGCACCGGTCCGAGCTGCACTCGTCGAATTGGCGGATGGGCAAACTGCTGCGCGACAGCGGCGTGAAGGTCTTCCAGATCGAGACGACCGTCAACAACAACACGTTCCCCGAGCAGTTCGACTTCCTCGCCAAACGGGAGTGGGAGTGGACCGGCAAGGACCGTGCGCTGTTCCTCGCGTCGAGCAAGTCGTTGGCGCTGACGCCGCCGCGGGTCGCCCGCTCGATCATGCACGGCATGCGGGCGCCCTACGACCTGACCAGCGTGCAGGCCGGCGAGGTCGAGGCGGTGCACAAGGTGACGACCGAGAACGTCTACCGCCAGCACCTCGTGCCGGTCTCCGGGCAGACCGACGTGCTCACGATGGGGCTGCCCTACATCTCGCCGTACAACGTGAACTCGGTGATGAACCCGGTCCTCGTGATGTGCCTCGGGCTCGGGTACTTCTTCAACCTCTACCGGGGCCGTCCGCTGGTGCGGGAGGGCGGCGTGCTGATCATGAGCCACCCGACGCCGTGGGAGTTCAACCCGGTCCACCACCCCAGCTACATCGACTTCTTCGACGAGGTGCTGGCCGACACGACCGACCCGGTCGAGATCGAGAAGCGGTATGAGGAGCGGTACGCGACCGACCCCTGGTACATCCACCTGTACCGGACATCGAACGCGTACCACGGGGTCCATCCGTTCTACATGTGGTACTGGGGCGCTCACGCCCTGCAGCACCTGGGCGGGGTCATCGTGGTGGGCGGCGACCCTCGGGCGGTGCGGCGGTTGGGGTTCAAGGCCGCGTCGACGTTGCGGGACGCGCTCGAGATGGCGTCGGACGTGGTCGGCACGCGGGAGCCGACGATCACCCATCTGCACACGCCGCCTTTGCTGATGGCCGATGTCTCGTAGGCCGTTGTTGCGAGGGGCGTCGCTGTTGCGGGCGCCCACGTGGCCGACGTCGGTGCCGCGTCCGCCGGTCGAGCGCACGACGGGCGTCGACTACGAGACGGCGTGGGCCCGTCGCTATGGCGTTCGGCTGGCCCGGGCGCTGGTGCTCGATGGGCTGACCCGGCCGGTGTTGCGGGCCGTGGCCTCGCCGACAGTCGACGGCTTGGACCGGTTGGAGGGGGTGCGCGGCCCGGTCGTGTTCGCGGCCAACCACGCCAGCCATGTCGACACGCCGTTGCTCCTTGCGTCCCTGCCCGACCGGTTCCGGCACCGGGCCGCGGTGGGCGCAGGCGCCGACTACTTCTTCGACCGCCGCTGGAAGGGCGCGGTGTGGGCGTTCTTGATCAACGCCATCCCGATCGAGCGGCTGCGGCCGTCGCCCCGGTCGATGCGGCTGGCGTCGTCGTTGCTGGACGACGGGTGGTCGCTGGTGATCTTCCCTGAGGGCGGGCGATCGCCGGACGGCTGGGGGCAGGAGCACCATCCTGGGCCCGCGTACTTGTCGGTGAAGTCGGGCGCGCCGGTGGTGCCGGTGCACATCGAGGGCACGTCTCGGATCTTGGGGAAGGGCGCTCGCCGCTTGCGGCCGGGGTCGACGACGGTGACGTTCGGCGCGCCGCTGCGGGCGGAGGCGGGCGAGGACGCCCGGGCGTTCGCGGTGCGGATCGAAGCGGCCATCGCGGCGCTGGCCGACGAGCAGGCGACCGACTGGTGGACGGCCCGTCGGCGCGCCGCGGCCGGGTCGACCCCGCCGTTGACCGGACCGGACGCGGTGGCGTGGCGGCGGGCGTGGGCGCGGCCGAGTCGGCGGCGACAGGTGGGGCACACGCGCTGGCCGAATCTGTAGGAATGTCCGGGTCCTTCGACCTCGCCAAGACCGAGATCGTCGAGCAGTTGTTGTCGCAGCCGCACGACCAGCGTGACGGGGCGTGGCTGCAGCGGTTCTACGACGCCGTGCCGGACGCGTCGATGGCCGCGGCCGAGCCCCAGATGCAGCACGGGCCGGACGGGTTCCCTTATTTCTGGCTGCACCTGCCGCCGGTCGGCGAGGCCTTCTCGACGTTCTCGCTGAACCACATCCGGGAGGTCTGCACCGACAACGGGTGGGGCTGCGTGCTGGCGACCCGGGACGGGCAGCCGGGGTGGGTGTTCACCTACGGGAGCATGTGGTCGCTGCGGCTGTGGGGCGCGCTCGACACGGTGCCGGCGGGCGCGGTGCGGCGGATGCCGGAGGCGGGGGCGCAGTTGCTCGTGGCCGCGCCGAGCGAGGAGCTCATGCCGTCGTGGGCCCGGCGGGTGCTGCGGTCGTGGTTCGAGTACAACGGGCTGGCCGACGTGGGCGTGGCGCTGGTGGTCGACGCGGCGGGCTATGGCGGCGGCGAGTTCGGGCCTGCCGACTGGCTGTCGTTCTCGGTCTTCCCCGACCAGTTCGACTCGGTCGACGCGTACCAGGCCTTCTTGGAGCGGTTGCAGTGGTTCCTGCCGCCGCGCTTCGCCGTGCTCGGCGCCGAGCGGGCCGTGTTCGAGTACTCGCCCCTGTAGGGGTTGGGGCTCGCCACCCGCCCTCGCCCG
>Ga0190267_10000097_pt1 | contig 17588 bp, 20 predicted proteins | sample Popmic239T_FD_140332 | JGI IMG/M metagenome (GOLD analysis project Ga0190267, IMG submission 140332) | Populus adjacent soil microbial communities from riparian zone of Oak Creek, Arizona, USA - 239 T | ecosystem: Environmental > Terrestrial > Soil > Riparian zone | place: USA: Arizona... | reverse complement strand
TGCTCGACGACGCGGGGCGCCGACTCGGGGATCGAGGTCGAGTCCATCGGGTCGTGGCCTGCGATGACCTCCAGCAACAGCGCCGAGTCGGCGACGGTGGCCGAGAACGGGCCGATCTGGTCGAGCGACGAGGCGAAGGCGATCAGCCCATACCTGCTCACCAGTCCATAGGTGGGCTTCATGCCGACGACCCCGCACAGCGCGGCGGGCTGGCGGATCGAGCCGCCCGTGTCGGAGCCGATCGCCAGCGACGCGAAGCCCGCCGCCACGGCCGCCGCCGACCCGCCAGACGAGCCCCCCGGCACCTTGGTGAGATCGTGCGGGTTGCGGGTGGGGCCGAAGGCCGAGTTCTCGGTCGACGAGCCCATGGCGAACTCGTCCAGGTTGGTCTTGCCCACGACGACGCCGCCCGCGTCGACGATGCGCTGCACGACCGTGGCGTCGTACGGCGGGCGCCACCCGTCGAGGATCTTCGAGCTGCACGTGGTGGGGATGCCCCGCGTGCACATGTTGTCCTTGAGGGCGACCGGCACCCCGGCCAGCGGCCCCGGGTCCTCGCCCATGGCGACCTTGTGGTCGACGGCGTCGGCCGCGGCGCGGGCCTCGTCCGCCATCACGTGGTTGAACGCGTGCACGTCGCTCTCTCGCCGGGTGATGGCGTCGAGATGCTGTTCGAGCACCTGGCGGGCCGACTGCGTCCCAGCCCGGACCGCCGCCGCGATCTCGGTCGCGCTGGCGGTCGGCGGCGTCGGCGGCATCAGGGGGCCTCCCCGAGGATGCGGGGCACGCGGAAGCGGCCTTCTTCGGCCGCGGGCGCCATGGCCAGCACCTCGTCGCGGTCGAGCGGCGGGCGCTCGACGTCTTCGCGCAGCACGTTCACGAGCGGCAGCGGATGGGCGGTGGCGGGCACGCCTTCAGTGTCGAGCGCGGCCACGTCCTCGGCATGCTCCAACACGGCGGCGAGCTGCTCGGCGAAGAGCTCGACCTCGGCGTCGGTGATGTCGAGCCTGGCCAGCCGGGCCACATGGGCGACGTCGGCGGGCGAGATCCGTTCGGGCATGGGCTGGATGGTAGGCGGGGTCCGCAGATAGCTTCCCCGCAATGCGCTGGGGAGCGGTCGTACTGGCCGCGGTCTGTCTTGTTGCCGGCGGGTGCTCGGACGACGAGAAGCCGACCGGCCTCGTCGAAGGCGTCCTGCTCGACCCGGTGGGCGATGCCACGGCGTCCGGTCCCGGCGCCGCCGAGGGGCCCAGCGCGCGGGTCGACATCGAAGCGGTCCTCGTGCGGGCCACCGAGGACAAACTGCGCGTCAAGGTCATCACCTTCGGCCCGGGCGATTTCGAAGTGGTCAGGGAGCGCGTCATCGTCGAGCTCTGGGACGACGGCGAGCCGCCCCGGCGCGTGCTCCGTTTCGACTCTCGCGATCCCAACGACGTGATGAAGTGCGTGGACGACAAGCTCCCCATCTGCAACCGCCCGTTCAAGAGCGCCCGCGCCGAGTGGGGCGGTGGCTCTGTCCTGTTGGAGGTGGCCCGCAACGAGCTTCCCGCCATCACCGACCAGACCCGGTGGCGCGTCCAGCGCGTCTACGAGCGGTCGTCGGGCTTCGTCCTGAGCGCGACCGACACCGTCGCCGAGGTCCCGTCGATGCTGGACCGCTCGGTCGCCTTCATCGAGCGCGAGGACGCGGGCGCCTCTGGCATCGACTCCGCCACCGTGGTCGTGCAGGCCAACGGGCGACTGCGGCTGATCGTGGACGACGCGCCTGCCGGTGCGGCGACCGTCCGGGTCTTCCGGGCCGCCGAGGACGAGCCGATCGCGACCTTCGGCCTGGCGCCGTTCCGACAGGGCGAAGACGTCGATCAAGAGGTGGGCCAGGCCGGGATGCCCGAGATCCCGCCGTTGTGGGAGGTCGAGATCGAGACCCCGTTCGGCCGCACCCGCCGGGTCCCCGCCCACCGCTGGTGACGTTTCCGAACTTTGAACGCCTGGCCCGCCATAGGCGGGCTGAGCGTTCAAAGTTCGGTGAGGCGGCGGCCGGGTTAGGGCGCGGTGACCTTGGTGGCGAAGTCGATGGCGCGCTGTTCGATCTCCTCGCGGTCGTAGTCCATCGTCGCCACGTGGTAGCTGCGCTCGAGGGTGACCCGCTCGACCGGTCCTGACACCCGCTCGGCCAGGAAGTCCGACGACGACGGCGGCACGACGTGGTCCTGCGGGCTGGTGCACAACAGCACCGGGCAGCGGATGTCGCCCAGCCGGGGCGCCAGCTCGCGCTCGGCCGCGATCAGCGAGAGCAGCGGCTGGAGCGGCGTCTCCGAGTACGCGCCTTCGGGGATGCCCATGGCGATGTCGGACCCGATGCCCGGAATGCGGTCCGCACCGGTGGCCGCCATGCCCTCGATCATCTCGACGAATGAGTCGGCGGGCGGCTCGACGGCCGGATTCACCAAGACGATGCCCGCGATCTCGGGATGGCGGGCGGCCAGCCAGCAGGTCAGCGTGCCGCCCATCGACAGCCCGGCCACCACGACCTTCTCGCACCGACCGGCCAACTCCGCATAAGCGGCCTCGGCGGCGCCGGCCCAGTCGTCCCAGGACGTCTCGATCATGTCGTCCACTGAAGTGCCGTGCCCCGGCCACAGCGGCAGCTCGACGGTGAAGCCCGCGGCGGCGAAGGCCTGGGCCAGCGAGCGCATCGAGCCGGGGTTGCCGGTGAAGCCGTGGCAGACGAGCACGCCGTTCGGCCCGCCCGCAGCGGAGAAGGGCTCGGCGTTCGGGAGCAAGGGAGCAGTCATGTGCAGGGGTCCTCCGGGACGGTCACTTGTACGGGTCCTCCGGACCGAGTGGCTCTTCCCACCAGTCGTCAGGGGCGGGCGTCCAGTCGGGGTCCTCGTAGATGCAGTCGACAGGGCAGACCGGCGGCAGGCACTTCCCGCAGCCGGAGCACAGCTCGGGCACGATGATCACGTCGATCCCGTGGTTGAAGATGGCGCCGAACTGCGGGGGGCAGTGGCGCAGGCAGGTGTCGCAGTTGATGCACTCCGACATCTCGATGCGGAACGGGACGTGCTTCCACTTGGGGTTGCGGACCCGCTCCTCGATGCGCTCCAGGCGCGAGGTTCCCCCTGGCATCAGGCTCAGGCTAACCGCACGGCCAGGCTGGCCAGCCCGGTCACCACCAGCCCGACCGCCAACCCGACCAGCCACACCCAGTTGGGCGCGCTGCTGGGCGGCGGCCCGCCTTCGGACGGCACCCGCTCGCCCGCCCGCCGCTGGTCGATCCCCACGACCCGCCACCGCTCCCCCGTCCGCTCCAGCACGACCACGCCGTCGGTGGCGTCGTCGGCTTCGTGGATGTGGAGTCGGAACGGGACCCGCTCCGCGCCGCTGTCGGTGGCCGCCTTGCCGACTTCGAGATCGGTGAAGGCCCGGTCGCCGTCGGTGTCGCCCGCGGCGTCGAGCAGCGACTGCGCCAGCTCGACCGGGCCGATCTCGGCCGCCCGCTCCTCCGACTCCGCCCGCACGCCTTTGCGGGTCGTGTCGCCGACTGCCACGAGCCAGTCCTCGGCCACGCCCTCGGGCCGGAGGCGGTCGCCGTTGAGCCGGTCCACGAGGAACCCCAGCCCGGCGAAGACCACGAGCACGACGACGATGCCGACGGCGAACGTGCGCCTGCTCATGCGTGGATGTCCTCCAGCTCGAGGCCCTTGGTCTCGGGCATGTAGCGCCACACCAGCCAGATCGTCGGTAGCTGCAGGACCATCAGCAGGGTGACGGTGTCGCCCACGTTGCCGATGGCGCCGGTGGCGTGGTCGCCCAGCACGCCGACCAGCGCAGGCCCGAGCACGAAGCCCGCTATCTCGAACCAGTTGCGGACCCACGCAGCGGCCTGGCCCCGGATGCGGGTGGGGAACAGCTCGGTGGCGAAGGCGCCCATCAGCGGCGACATGCCCAGGCCGAAGAACACCGCCAGCATCAGGGCGAAGAAGCTCACGACCTTGTCGCTCACCTGGAACAGCACCATCGAGAAGATGATCCCGCCCGCGAAGTACACCATCGCCGTCGGGCGCCGGCCCCAGCGCTCCATGGCCCGGCCGCAGGACGTAGTAGCCGACGCAGCCGAACCCGTAGGCCACGCCGATGAAGATGGCGACGTCCATGGCGGTGAAGCCCCGCTCCCGTTCGGCGTAGAACGCCCACCACGCCGTCGAGCCGAACAGCGGGATCGAGCGCAGCATGTGGAGCAGGCCGACGAGGACGAGGTTGCGCCGGTACTGCGGCTTCCACGGCTCCAGGAAGTCGGCCTCGTCGACGACCGTCTCGCGGTGCTCGATGAAGCGGCGGGTCTCGCGCAGGCCCCGTCGGAAGAAGGCCAGCACGACGAGCGGGGCCAGGCCGACGAGGTAGAACGTCCGCCATTCGAGCGGCCCCTCCTGCACGTTGGCCAGCAGCAGGACGGCGACGGCGATCGTGCCGAGGGCGTTGAAGGTCAGCAGCGTGCCGAGGGCGCGGCCGCGCCGGTCGGCAGGGAACTCCTCGGCCACCATCGTGATGCCGACCGCGTACTCGGCGCCGAGGAAGACCCGGGACGCGAACTGGAAGAAGGCGAAGCTCCAGATATCCCAGCTCAGCGCGGTCAGCGCGGTGAAGACCGTGTAGCCGACCACGCTCCAGAGCAGGACCGGCCGGCGCCCGACGCGGTCGGCCAGGCGCGTGACGAAGAAGGCGGCGAACAGGCCGAGCTCGATGGGGATGCGGGTCAGACCGAGGACGGCCTCGCTGACTTGGAACGTGCTCTGGATGTTGGGCAGGAGCAGGGCGAGGATCGAGATGTCGTAGCCCTCGAAGAAGGCGGCCGACACGAGGAGGACGAGGAGCTTGCGGAGGTAGCGGGGGTCGTGGCGGGCGGCGTCGTCGGGATCGTCATCGCCCGGGGCGGGCGCGGGCGATTCGGGCAACATGGGCGGAATCGTAAGCGCATGGCTCGTGCAGCTAGGTTCCCTAGGTTCGTGGCAGACCCGATCAAGGAGTGCACAGTGGCGAAGTACCCCTTCCTCAGCGAGGAGTGGATGGACGAGGCGCGGAAGATCCGTGAGGAGTACCGCGGCAAGACGACGGCGCCCGCCCACCAGGTGCGGATGAACCAGATCATCACCGAGGTCCCCTTCGGCGAGGGCACCATCAACGCCCACATGGACACGACCGGCGGCGAGATGGAGACCGAGCTCGGCCATCTCGAGAACGCGGACGTGACCGTGACCCTCGACTACGCCACCGCGAAGGCGATCTTCGTCGACGGCAACCCCCAGGCCGGGATGCAGGCGTTCATGGCCGGGAAGATCAAGGTCCAGGGCGACATGACCAAGCTCATGGCCATGCAGCAGACGTCGCCCGACCCCTCGGCCATCGAGATCCAGCAGCGGATCAAAGACATCACCGAGGACTAAGCCCCCCTCGCTTCACCCCCCGCGTTCTCCTTTTGGGCACGTTTTCGGCCGGATATGGCCGAAAACGTGCCCAAAAGCGCGTCTGGGGGGGGGCGGGCGTGGCAGTGCGTTAGGAGCGGTCGGCGGAGCGGACCCAGAACGCGCAGACCAGGGCCAGGCAGCAGACGGCGCCGCCCAGCAGATACGACTGGTGGAACGCCTCGACCGTGCCGACCACCGGCTCGCGGGCGGCCTGCACGGTCTGCATGATCTGGATGCCGGCGACGAGGCCGATCTGGGTGAGCAGTTGCTGTGCGGCGCTGGCGATCCCGAGGTCCTTCTCGTCGACCGCGTTGCCGACGCTCGACGCCACCGACGGCGACGCAACCCCGAGGCCGACTCCCGACAGGACGAGGGCGCTAATCAGCACGAGGTCGCTGGACGACTCGGTGATCGTGGCGAACACGCCCATCGACCCGATGACCGCCAGCGTCCCGGCGATGGCCGCGGTCCGCTCCCCCAGCCGCACCGCCATGTAGCCCGCGATCGGCGCGCTGATCGAGAAGGCCAGGGGGCGGGCCACCACCAGCAGGCCGATGCGGGTCTCGCTGTAGTCGAACACCTTCTTGAGCAGCAGCGGGGCGAGGATGAACCCGCCCATGTAGGCGAACTGCGAGAACACGGCCTGGCCGATCGGCGCCGAGAAGTTCCGGCGCTTGAGGTACGCCAAGGGCAGGAGCGGATGGGCCGCCCCGGCCTCGATGCGCAAGAAGGCCAGGATGGCGACCGGCGCCAGGGCGAAGCCGGCCAGCACGCCCGGATGCGACCAGCCCCACTCCGGCCCGCGGTTGAGCGCCATGAGGAGGCTGAGCGACGCCACCATGAGCGCGCCGGCGCCGGCCCAGTCGATCCGCTCCCTGGCGCCGCGAGACGTCTCCGGCAGCACGAGGGCGGCGACGATGCCGGCCATGATGATGAACGGCACCTGGGCGGCGAAGATCCACCGCCAGCCGAAGGCCTGGATCACCGGCCCGCCGATGGCGACGCCGAGCACCGGCCCGCCCGCGCCGACCAGCGACCACCAGCCCATCGCCTTCACCCGGTCGCCGGGCTCGAAGACCGAGAAGATGATCGCCATCGACGCGGCACCGGTGGCGGCCCCCTCGAACCCGTGCAGGGCCCGCACCGCGATCAGCGACTGCGCGCTCCACGCCAGCGCGCTGCCGGCCGCGGCGATGGCGGCGCCGACCATGCCGAGCAGGTACACCCGCCGGTGCCCCCAGATGTCGCCCGCCTTGCCGAGGACCGGCGCGGCCACCCCGAACAGCAGGAGCGGGGCGGTGATGACCCAGGTCATCGTGTTGGCGCTGGCCCCGAAGTCGTCGCCGATACGGGGCAGGGCCACGGCCAGGATCGTGAACGTGACGTTGACGGCAAGGAGCCCGAACAGCACCGCCCACAGGACCCACCACCGGTAGCGGTCCCCTGCTTCGGTGCGCCTGACGACCTTGCGGCGCAGCAGGAGGGGCCAGGGAACGACGACAACTTCGTCGCCACCGCCCCCGCCGAGGGTCGGGTCTTCGATCGGGGAGGGCATGGCCGGCGGTCAGCCTAGAAGGGCGCCGGCGCCTACCCGCAGTGAGATACGCGCGGGCGCGAAACAGGGCTGAGGGGGGTGGCGGCACCGGCAGCGGCTGGGGAACACTGCCTCAGCAACGCCACCCCCCTCAGCCCTGTTGGGGCAAATCATACGGAACGGCGTTTACGGAATCCATGCCCATTCGGGGGATGATCCGAATGAACTAGACCCCGCAGGGGGCGCCGCCCTGCACACACATCCTACCCCCGTCCCCTCGCTATTCGAACACCACCCCGCCCGGTGGGGGGCCTATTCGCCGGGGACCCAGCTTCCGTGGAAGCCGAAGGGCACTCGCTGGGGGAGCTGGATGGTGGCGACCGGGGGTGCGGCGAAGTCGGTGGCGTCGAGCACGGCCACGAAGCTGGCGTCGGCGGCCTCGTCGTACACGACCGACAGCACCCAGCCCTCGTCCTCGCCGGCCGCGTCGGACGCCTCCACGAACACGCCCTCGCTGGAGGACATGCCGGCGCCGAAGTCGTGGATCGCCGTCGTGCCGGCGACGAGGTCGTGCTTGAGCAGGCCGCCGAGCCGGATGCCGTCGTCGTTGGTGCCGAAGTAGGTGCCGTAGCCGTACCGGTGGCGTCGGCCGGCCAACCGGTCGTCGATGCGGGGGAACTCCTGGGCGTGCTCGGACAGGCGGTCCTCGAGCACCTTGTTGCCGGCCAGGTCGATCGTCCAGCGGTCCAGCGTGGGCTCCTGGCCCTGGCCGGACGGGCCGTGGCGGTCCTGCACGAACATCGACGGGTGCCGCACGACGTCGACCACCACCCGGCCGTCTGGCTCGTCGTAGGCGTTCAGCGGGTGGAAGACGTAGCAGGGCTCGACGTCGACCCAGCGCACGTCGGCCCCGGTGCCGCCGCGGGGCATGACGCCGACGCGGGCGCCGTAGCTGTCGGGCTGCCAACTGAACGGGAACAGGCCCTTGGCGGCCAGGTCCATGTCGAACAGGACGGGCAGGTCGAAGAACACGACGTTGTTCTCGGTGATGGCGAAGTCGTGGATCATCACCGGGCCGGGGATGTCGATGTCCTCGGTCTTGACGAGGGCGCCGCTCGCGTCGGCCACGTGGTAGCGCAGGTAGGGCGGGCCGAAGATGTTGTAGCCGAAGAAGTGCATCTCGCCGGTGGCCGCGTCGATCTTCGGGTGGGCGGTCATGGCGCTGCGCAGCCGGCCGTCGAAGTCGAAGCGGCCGACCGTGTTCAGGTCCTTGTCGACCTCGGTGGGCAGGGCGACCTCGACCAGCGCCAGCGTGCGGCCTGCGTGGTGCACGACGTGGGTGTTGGCGGGCGAGCCGAGGTCCCAGACGTCGGCCGGGCCAGGCACGCGGGGCTCGCCGAGGGCGTCGGCGGCGATGTCGGTGCGGACCCAGCGGTTCTTGTAGCTGACCGCCTTGCCGTCCCGCAGGTGGATGGCGTGGAGCATCCCGTCGCCCAGGAACCAGTGGTACGTGGCGGGGTCGGGGTCGTTGACCGGGTTGGGCCCGTTGCGGAGCAGCCTGCCGTTGAGCTCTTTGGGGAGGCTGCCGGTGACGGGCAGGTCGACCGCATCGACTTCCTCCCGGACAGGTGCGAAGTTGCCGACGAGGTAGCGATTCCCGGTCATGGGGTTAACTTAACATCGTTAACCTCAGTTGAGAAGGGCCTTCATCTCCGTCTGGAGCTCGGCCACCGTCCAGCGGTCGTGCTTGTCGATCGCGTCGGCCAGCGTCCAGGACTGGAAGTTCTGGACCTTGCCGCCCTGCACGAAGAAGACCTTGCCGTTGGCCGGGCAGTTCTCGGTGGCGAGGTAGGCCACGAGGGGCGAGATGTTGGCCGGGTCCCAGATGTCGAACGCGTCGGGCTCGTCCGGGGCCTTCACCACGTCGCCGAGGCCGGGGGTGGACTCGGTCATCCGGGTGCGGGCGGCGGGGGCGATGGCGTTGGAGCGCACGCCGTAGCGGATCAGCTCCTGCGCGGCGATGACGGTGAAGGCGGCGATGCCGGCCTTGGCCGCGCCGTAGTTGGTCTGGCCGGGGTTGCCGAGCAGGCCCGAGGTCGAGGACGTGTTGATCACACTGGCCCTGACCTCCTTGCCCGCCTTGGCCTGCTCGCGCCAGTAGGCGGCGGCCCAGCGGGTCGGGGCGAAGTGGCCCTTGAGGTGGACGTGGATGACGGCGTCCCACTCCTCCTCGGTCATGTTGACGAGCACGCGGTCGCGCAGGATGCCGGCGTTGTTGACCAGGACGTGCAGGTCGCCGAAGGCCTCGACGGCGGCGTTGATCAGCCGCTGCGAGCCCTCCCAGTCGGCCACGTTGTCGGCGTTGCTGATGGCCTCGCCGCCCATGGCCTTGATCTCGTCGACGACCTGTTCCGCAGGCGTGCGGTCGTCGCCCGATCCGTCGATGGCGCCGCCGAGGTCGTTGACGACGACCTTCGCGCCCTCCTGGGCGAACAGCAGGGCGTGCTCCCTGCCGATGCCCCGCCCTGCCCCCGTGATGATTGCGACACGACCGTCAAGAGCACCCATGCCCGCGCACCATAGCGGGTAGGTCCGGACGCATGACTCGTGCCTTTGACTCCCTCGCGGCGGGCCTCGACTACCCGATGGTGATCGTGACCGTGGGGGTTGGCGGAGAGCGGTCGGGGTGCCTGGTGGGGTTCACGACGCAGTGCAGCATCGAGCCGCCGCGGTGGCTGGTGTGCGTGTCGAAGGTCAACCACACGCATGGTGTGGCGGTGGGGGCCGGGGCGATGGCGGTGCACTTTCCGACGCCGGCCGAGTGCGCTGTGGCGGCCCTGTTCGGCGAGGAGACCGGGGACGAGGTCGACAAGTTCGCCCGCTGTTCGTGGCGGCCTTGGGATGGCGACGGGCAGACGCCGGTCTTGGAGGAGGTCGGGCGGCGGTTCGTGGGGCGGGTCGTGGAGCGCTTCGACGCCGGCGACCACACCGCCTTCGTCTTGGATGTCGTCGATGCGGCGTACGCGCCGGGCCCGCAGTTGGGGTTCCAACAGGTGAAGGACATGCCCCCGGGCCACCCGCCCGAGGAGGCCGCCGCCGGCTGACCCCGCCCTTTTCCCGTTCTCGTCGCGCTCAGTTGCGTTATCCGCAACTGAGCGCGACGAGAACGGGGAGGGCCGGGGGGGCCGGGGGGGGGCGGGGCGGTGAAGGGGGCGGGCGGGGGGTTAACGGGTGTAGACGTTGACGCGGGAGCCGCGGGAGAGCTCGTAGCCGCTTCCCGGGTCCGACGAGAAGACCCGCTTGTGGGGCGGGCCGTAGACCTCGCCGAGCACCAGGCCGACACCGCTCAGCCGGGCCTTGGCCTGCTCCACCGACAAGCCCACGAGATCGGGCACCTTCACCGTCTTGGGGCCCTTCGACACCGTGACGGTCACCTGCGAGCCCTTGGCCGCGCCGCCGCTGGGGCGGGTGGACACGACCTTGCCCGGCTCGGGCACCTCGTCGCTGAAGTCCTCGCGCTTCAACACGCTGAAGCCGAGGTCGGTCAACGCCTTCGACGCCTCTTCGAACGACTTGCCGGTCAACTCCGGGATCGTGACGACCGGCGGACCGCTCGACACGGTCAGCGTGATCGTGGCGCCCTTCGGCTGCGTGCCCTTCGGCGTCCAGTCGATGACGGTCCCCTTGGCCACCGTCTCCGACGCCGCCTGCACCACCGACGGCACGAAGCCCGCGCCCTGCAAGGCGGCAACCGCCTGGGCCTCGGGCAACGTCGCCAACGACGGCACCGGCCGCGGCGGCGGCCCGTTCGACACCACCACCCGGACCGACTTGCGCTCTTTCAACTCCGCCCCCGGCGCGGGCCGCTGGGACAGCACCACGTCCTTGGGCACGGCCTCGTCGAAGCGCCGCTCGACGGCCAACTCGAAGTCCAGCCCGTCGACCGACCGCTGCACCTCGCCGAGCGGCTTGCCCTGGTAGTTGGGGACGGGATGCGACGGCGTGGTCAATTGCACGGCCGCGTACGCGCCGCCCGCCAGCACCAGCGCAGCGAGCAGCACCACCAGCGCGACCAGCCACCGCCGCCGCTTGCGCCCGGCCTTCAACGGCGCCGGCGCCCCGAACCCGGTGGGCGGGTCGGCGGCGGCGTCGGCCTCGTGGTCGTACAGCCGGGCCCGGCGGATCTCGGTGAGGTCGCCCGCGTCCAGCGCCTCGGTGGGCGAGTCGGTCAAGTCGATCAACACCAGCGGCTCCGGCTCGCCCAGGTCGCGCGCCGCCGCCTCCAACTGCCGGGCGAACTCGGCCGCGTCCGGCCGCTCGGCCGGGTCGGGCCGCCCCGCCGCCGCGACCACTGGGCCCAACGCCCCCATCGACTCCGGCACCTCGACCGGCGTGTCGACGCGCGCCATCAGCGTGGCCAGCGCGGTGTCCGACTGGAACGGCACGGCGCCGGTCACCGCCTCGATCAGCACCAGGGCCAGCGCGTACACGTCGGCCTTGCCGTCGATCGAGCCGCCCCGCGCCTGCTCCGGCGCCGCATAGCGGGCAGTCCCGACCATCGACCCGGTCGGCTCGGTCCACGTCGCCTCGGCCAACGCCCTGGCCACGCCGAAGTCGGCGATGCACAAGCGGCCCTCGTCGTCGAAGATCAGGTTGGCGGGCTTGATGTCGCGGTGCACCAGCCCCCGCCGGTGCGCGTAGTCGAGCGCCTTGGCCGCCTGGACCCCGACCGACGCGGCCTGCGCCAAGGTGAGCGTGCGCCCGCCCGACAGCACGTCGCGCAGCGACCCGCCGCCCAGGTGCTCCAGCACGAGGTAGGGCCCGTCCTCGTCCTCGCCCCAGTCGAAGACCCGCATGACGTTGGCGTGGTTGAGGGCGGCAGCCGACTGGGCCTCGGCCCGGAACCGGCGCAGGAACGACTCGTCGTCGGCCAGCGCGGCATGCAGCAGCTTCACCGCCACCCGGCGGCGCAGCGTGGAGTCCTCAGCCAGGTACACATGCGCCGAGCCGCCCGTGCCGATCGGCGCGAGCAGCCGGTACCGGCCCCCGAGGACTCGCCCGACGTGGTCGGCGATTCTCGACATGGCCACGCCCCGAGGCTACCGGCTGCCAAATCGCTGTCCGGGGACCCGGCATGATGTCCGCGTGCGCCCTGCCCTCGTCGACGAGCTGGAGGACTTCGTGCGGACCGGGTCGCTTTGGGACGCCCCTGCGCTCGACCAGATCATCCAGCGGCTGGAGGACGAGTCCCGCTTGCAGGACGACCCTGTCCCGCAGATGCTGGCCCACGCGCTCAGGGCCGTCCTGCTCCGGCTCCAGATGGGCGAGGTCTCCCAACGGATGACCAACGACGTGGAGGGCATCGTCTACCCGCGCATCTGGAAGGTGATGGAGGCGGCCCGCGACGGGCTGCCCGACGGCGAGCTGCGGACCCGCATCGAGGTCCTCAACCGGCGCCTGTCGCGGCGGCTGGTCGAAGAACGACCCGGATGAGCCGGATGACCCGGATGAGCCGGCAGAACCAGAGCCGGCGGCTGTGGGCGGTCAACGCCGCCGCTGGGCTGGCCGCGGCCGAGACGGTCGTGCTGGTGGTCGTGCTGCTCGCCCGCGACAGCCGCGTCGCCCCCCTCTTCGCGTTGTTCGTGGCGGTGAAGCTGCCGTTCTGCGTCGCCCTGTTGGAGCGCAGCGCAGGCGCTTGGTTCGCCCTCCTGCTCTGGGACGCGACCGCGCTGTACGCCGCCGTTTTGGCACCGCGGCTCCCGCTGGTGCTTCGCTTGCTCGAAATGGCGATGGCGGTCGGCGTGATCGGCCTGCTGATCGCGGCGCTGCCAGCAATGCCGCGCATGGACCGCATGGACCGGATGGAGCTGCGAGAACCGATGAGCCCGATGACCAGGAACCGGCGGCGCGTGATCTACGGCGTGCTGTTGACGATCGCCTTCGGCTGCCTCATCGCGGCCGTGCTGCTCAGCGCCGACCCGGAGGACGTCGACCGGCCGCAAGGGGTGTTCGCGGTGTCGCCGGTCGAGAACGCCACCGAGGTCCGCCAGGCGACCGTGTCCGCCGAGATCGACGCCGACTTCGACGCCGCCCTCATCATCAACCGGACCGAGATCCCCAAGGACCAGACCGACTTCCTCCAGACCGGCAACATGCGCGTGTCGTTCACCCCTGGCGAGGGCAAGGAGTTCAGCCGGTTCCCGTCGGGGCGCAACTGCGCCCGGATCGTGTTCTGGCCGATCGGCGAGGACCGGGCCACCACCTCACGCGACTACGGCTGGTGCTTCACGCTCCAGTAGCGGCGAAGGTGGCCTCGCCCCGGATGGCGACGCCGCCGGTCTGGCGGGTCACGGTCAGCTCCAGGTCGACACGCCGCTCGCCGTCCGCCTCGTACTCCTTGACGACGGCGCCGCTGCACGTCAGCACGTCGTCGGGCCAGACCTGCTCGCGGAACTGGACCTTGAAGCGGCGGACGTTGTCGGCGCCGAACTGGTCGGTGCAGTACGAGGCAAGGATCCCGGCCTGGAGCATGCCGACGCTGAACACGGTCGGGAACCCGGCCGACTTGGCGAAGGCCTCGTCGTGGTGGATCGGGTTGAAGTCGCCCGACGCGCCTTGGTAGCGGACGAAGTCGGTGCGGGTGAGCGGTCCGTACTGCTTGTCGGGCAGCGTCATGCGGGCGGCCTCCCGGTCTCGATGGCGGTGGAGCGGGCTTGGGCAACGAGCTCGCCGGCGTCGTCGGTGAAGTCGGTGACGGTCACCACGAACGTCATCGTGCCGCCCCGCTTGCCCTCCTTCTCGTAGATCGACTCGACCCGCGACTGCGCGGTGAGCTTGGTGCCGGCGCGCGGCGGGCCCTTGGGGAAGACGTACTCCTGCTCGCCGTGCAGCAGCCGTCGCAGGTCGATGTCGATCTCCTTCCAGAGGGCGGCGGCCTCCGGCGGGGTCCAGAACGACGACGTGGTCAAGAACGTGGGCGGGACGGGCGGGTGCTCGTCGGCGAGGTAGTCGGGGTTGGCCGACATGGTCGCCCGCGCGAACTCGCGGATCTTGCCGCGCTCCACGGCCATGTCGAACGACGGGCCTTGTTTGCCGACCGCTTCCTTATTCGCCACTGGGCAACTCTCCTGTCTCGAGCAGGTGCATGAACTGGTCCTCGGTGAGGATGGGGACGCCGAGCTCGGTCGCCTTGTTGATCTTCGACGCGCCGGGGGCCTCGCCGACCACCACCGCGTTGGTCTTCTTCGACACGCTGCTCGGCGACTTGCCGCCGCGGTTCTTGATGGCGTCCTCGGCCGCTTCCCGGCTCATCGTCTCCAAGGTGCCGGTGACGACGACCGACATGCCCGCGAGGACTTGCGGCTCGGTCGGCGCGTCGGGACCTTTGAAGTTCAGGCCCGCGGCGCGCAGCTTGTCGATCACCCGCAGCGTCGCTTCGTTCTGGAAGAACTGGTGGACGCTGGTGGCGATGGTCGGGCCGATGCCCTCGACGGCGGCCATCTCCTCCGGGCTGGCCTCGATGATCGTGTCGAGGTGGCCGAAATGGCGGGCCAGGAGCTGGCTGCCGGTCCAGCCCAGGTGCGGGATGGCCAAGCCGACGAGCAGGTTCATCAGCGGCCTGGTCTTGGACGCCTCGATGGCGTCGAGCAGGTTGCGGATCGAGATCTCGCCGAAGCCCTCGATGGTCGCAAGCTGCTCGCCGGTCAGCGAGTAGATGTCGCCCACGTCGTGCAGCAGGCCCTTGTCGCAGAAGAGGTAGGCGCGCTTCTCGCCGAAGCCCTCGATGTCCATGGCGCCGCGGGAGGCGAAGTGAATGATCCGGCCTGCGACTTGCGCCGGGCACTCGGCGTTGGTGCAGAAGGTGTCGCTCACGCCTTCGGCGCGGGTGAGCGGGCCGCCGCAGACTGGGCATTCCTTCGGGAACACCCACGGCTGCGAGTCGGCCGGGCGCTTGGCCAGGACCGGGCCGACCACCTCGGGGATGACGTCGCCTGCCTTGCGCACGAGCACGGTGTCGCCGGGGCGCACGTCCTTCAGGCGGACCTGGTCCTCGTTGTGCAGGGTCGCCAGGCCGACGGTGCTGCCGCCCACGAACACCGGCTCCATCTGGGCGAACGGCGTGGCCTTCCCGCTGCGGCCGATGCTCACCATGATGTGGCGGAGGAGCGTCTCCTTCTCCTCGGGCGGGAACTTGTAGGCGACGGCCCACCGGGGCGCCTTGCTGGTGAAGCCGAGCTCTTGGCGCTGGGCCAGGTTGTCCACCTTCACGACCACGCCGTCGATCTCGTAGTCCAGCTTGGTCGGGTCGTGCCGGCTCGCCTCCCACTGCCGGCAGTAGGCGTGGACCTCGTCGAGCGTGTCGAGGGTGCGGATGTTCGGGTTGACCGGCAGGCCCGCCTCTTTGAGGAAGGCAAGCGTCTCGGAGTGGGTCTTGAAGCCGGGCCCGCCCTCGATGGCGCCGAGTTGGTAGGACCAGAAGCTCAGCTCGCGGCTGGCCGTGATGCCGGCGTCTTTCTGGCGCAGGCTGCCCGCTGCGCTGTTGCGGGGGTTGGCGAAGAGCCGCAGGCCCGCCTCGGCCTGGCGCTTGTTCAACTCCTCGAAGGCGGGCAGCGGCATGTAGACCTCGCCGCGGACTTCGAGGACCGCGGGCGGGTCCTTGAGCGCGAGCTTCTTGGGGACCGCGTCGATGGTGGCGATGTTCGGGGTGACGTCCTCGCCGGTGCTGCCGTCGCCGCGGGTGGCGGCCCTGGTGTAGCGGCCGTTTTCGTAGAGGATCGAGATGGCCACGCCGTCGATCTTCAGCTCGCAGGCGTAGTCGGGGTCTTCGACGGACTTCTCCAGCCGCCGGCCCCATGCGATGAGCTCGTCGTAGGAGAAGGCGTTGTCGAGGCTCATCATCGGCACCCGGTGCTGGACCGGGGCGAACAGGGCGCTGGGGGCGCCGCCGACCTTCTGCGTCGGCGAGTCCGGCGTCAGCAGCTCGGGGTGGAGCTCCTCGATGTGGCGCAGCTCGCGGACGAGGGCGTCGAACTCGGCGTCGCTGATCTCGGGCTCGTCGAGCTCGAAGTACCGGGCGTTGTGGTACTCGATCTGGGACCGGAGCTCGTCGGCCCGCTCGGCCGGGTTGTCGGTGCAGCTCATTCGTCGTCGTCGTGGGTGCGGCGGGGCGAGCGGCGGGTGCGGCGGGCGGCGTGGTGCTCGTCGAGCAGGGCGGCCACGTGCTCGCGGCTGGCGTCGAGGGCGGCCAGCAGCTCCTCGGCGGGCGCCGTCTCCTGGCGCACGGCCAGGCTGTAGCGCTTGATCACGTCGAGGTCGACCAGCCGCACGTCTGCCATGGCCGTGATTCTTGCCGCCTCCCCCGCCGAACTTTGAACGCCTGCGTACCGCAGCGGTACGTCAGCGTTCAAAGTTCGGTTTTGGGGGGGGTGATCTGGCAGGCTCGGCGGTCGTGTTCGCATGGGTGGTACGGGGGGTGTGGGCGGTCCTTCCCGTGACCGCAGGGCCAGGGCTGGGCGACGCGTTGTCGTCGCGGAGCGAGCCGGTGCAGACGGTTGCGTCGGTGGGCTTGTGGGCGGTGTGGGCGGTCGTGCTGCTCGGGACCCTGGTGCCGCTGCCGCTGAGCCTGACCGCGCTGCGGGTGGTGGCGCCGCTGGCGGTCGGGTGGGCGACGTGGTCGGGCGACTGGCTGGCGATCGTGTCGACGGTGGTCGCCCTGGCCGTGGCCTTCGCGCCGGAGACCGGGCTGGTGTTCGTCAACGGGGCCGCCTACCCCAACGAGCGGCGCTTCCCGCTGCGTGCGCCGGGTGCCTTGCTGGCCGGCTTGTTGCCGCTGTCGTGGGTCTTGGCCGTGGGGCCGGTGACCGGCGGCGTGCTGCTGGTGGCAGCGGACCGGGTGGTGGCCGGGGTCGTCGCGGTCGTCGTCGGGCTGCCGGTGGCGTTCGTGCTGCTGCGGGCCATCCACACCCTGTCCCGGCGGTGGCTGGTGTTCGTGCCCGCCGGCGTCGTCCTGCACGATCCGCTGTCGCTCGTCGACCCGGTGCTGTTCCAGAAGCCGACCATCGAGGCGCTGCGCCGGGCGCCCGCGGACACCGACTCGCTCGACCTCACCCGCGGGTCGTTCGGCCTCGCCCTCGAATTGGTGCTGCGCGAGAAGGTCCCCATGACGCTGGTGCGGCCGGGTACGCGGGCGGGCGAGCAGGGCGCGTCGGCCCGCCTCATCTTCACGCCGACCCTGCCGGAGGAGGTGCTCGCCGAGGCGAGCGCCCGGAGGCTCTAGGCCCCGCGGCCGAGGAAGTAGCCGACCAGCACGCCGACGGCGAACACCAGCATCACCGCCAGCAGCACCAGCGCGCCGACCTTGCTGGGCGGCGGCGCCTGGGGCGTGCTCACGCGGCGATGCCCCCGCCGAGCACGTCGTCCCCTTCGTGCGCGTCGTACAGCACCACGCTCTGCCCCGGCGACACGATCCGGTGCGGCGCCGCGAACTCGACACCCTCGCCCGTCCACACCGCTTGGGCGACTGCGCCGTGAGCGCTGCACTGCACCAGCACCGTCGACCCCGCCGCCACCGGCCGGTCGACCCACGA